>Ga0207847_100019_pt1 | contig 344788 bp, 302 predicted proteins | sample TtaePargueraPR_8_FD_187736 | JGI IMG/M metagenome (GOLD analysis project Ga0207847, IMG submission 187736) | Aerobic enrichment media microbial communities from Bioluminiscent Bay, La Parguera, Puerto Rico - Tt and E1 (SPAdes) | ecosystem: Environmental > Aquatic > Marine > Unclassified ... | reverse complement strand
AGCCTTTGTTTCATTTAATTTGAAACAGGCTTTTCAACCGTTTAAACCCTTTCGAGTTCCGCTTTAACTCGCTGACGTTTGTCTGCGTGTTGCTGCGTTGTGGGGGCGCATTATAGGGACTAATTAACCCCCGTCAACGCTTTTTTTGAATTAATTTGAAATAAATGCTCAAGCGGTCAATTATCAATCAAAAGCTTTATTTTATTGAATGTTTTATGTACTTTACTCATGATTAGAGTACAAAATAATCAAATAATCATGTACTTTAATAGAGCCTTATTTACTTTTTATTCTATTAATTAAAATTTTGATCTTATTTTTCGAGGTTTCAATGTCTAATAATAATGTTTTAAAACAAGCATCGGCTGTAATAGTACTTACGCTTATTTGCTTTTTTGTTTTACCTTTCACTTCTATTGAGTTAGAAACAAACGTTGCACTCAGCTTGGGCGTATTAATTGGGGGAAGTTTAGCCATTCTTTTACCTGGGGGACAAGCAACAACAACTAGTTCTTCAGAAAAGCCACTTAGTACTAAAACCATCTACGTCGGTAATTTGCCTTATCGCGCAAACGAAGCTGCCGTAAAAGAACTTTTTGCTAAATATGGAGAAGTTTCATCAGTTCGCCTGATGCGCGACCGAAATACAGGTAAAAGAAAAGGTTTTGGTTTTGTTGAGATGGATGAAAGCGGTGCAGACAAAGCAATCACTCAGTTAAACGAACAGGAATTCCAACAAAGAACACTAAAAGTGCGTGAAGCAAAAGATAGAGCGAATCAAAATACAGATTCAAGTAACGACTAATTTTGCTTTAAATAAAGTGGCATATCGATAAGAGACTGCCACTTTCATAAAAATCTTTATTCCCGGTTTAGTGACTCACCTTTATCTTCTTCATTGATTAATATCTTTTGGTTAAAGTGGTTAAAACGATTAACGACATCAATTAAATCATTTCCCTTTAAATTAAATTGCTGACTAAATACGCGATTAATGACTGACTGAAGATCTTCTTGCTCGGCTAAATTTTGTTGCTGTTTCTCAACCATATCAGTCAGCTCTTTAACATAGTCATTTAGTGGCTGCTTTACAGATTCAGGCAAACCAGCCTTTTGAGTCGTTTGATTAGACTGATAACTAGAGACACTGGTATAACTTTGAGAGACCTGAGTTTGCTGAGATAAATTCATAGCGAAATGACTAATTTGAGCCTCATCAAAACCCAGCTTTTGAGCTTGCTGATAAGCTGCTTGAACGTTACCTCGGTAAAAAGAATCTGAAACCTTACCCACCTGACTGACCAAATCACCAATAGATTTTAGTTCATCCTCATTTAAGTCACCTTCAACCGAAAATGAGAATTGCTCTGATTGGAAATAGGCTTGATTTAATTCTGTTTGTGTCAACGATTGAGCCTGGCCGTCTTCATTTTGAGTTGATATGCTCTGCTGCTCTAAGCGCTCCTGATAAGCTTGAATACTTGCAAAGCTGATATTGACTATATCGCCTTCTTTGGTCTGAAGAAAAATGGTGGAATTGTTATCCTGACGATATTGAGCGTCATAGCTTAGACCACTAACAGACTCTTGAGTTTCTTCAGGATTAAATCGTTCAAACAATTTATCCAGCCCCTGATTAATTAATTCATCCGCTTTTTTAATCCCGATTGCCAACTCATCTTCACTGTTTTCATCTACGCCTAACTCTTTTCTTGCGGCACTGACCCCCATTTCAACCCCTTTTCTGGCTTGGTCCAGCATTTCATTCAACTCATCCTGAGACGCTCCACTTTTGGCAGCACTGTTTAATGCGCCTTCCACAAAGTTAAGTACATTTTTAGCGACCTCTTCAAAGTCAAACAGAGATTTTTGTTCCGTTTCATCCGGCTGCTTAACTTCAAACGCGGCTAATGGCTTACTGGCATAATCTGAAAACCCATTTAAGCTCCCGGCTAAAGTGCGATGCAAAATAGTCATATTCAGTTGGTGCTTGGAAATATTTTGCAAGTGGATTTCTACTGCAGAGCCAGATTGTGCAGAATTATTTTGCTTAGTCTGAGCAATGTTTTCTTCAACGGCCGACTTTTGCCCGCTTTTATTCTTAACTTCATTTATGTTGGAAGTATTTTGTATGTTGGACTTTAAATTCGAAATATCCATAGTTTTAACCCTAGATTCACTACCAATTAGTATATCGGCCAAAAGCGAATAAAATTTAATCATTTTTTAATGTAAAGCCAATGATAAGTCTGGTATTCGGTTTTTTAGTTAGTACAATACGCGTTTTTCACAATCGGTAGTTAATTGCATGCGAGTAGATCAAATTGATACTAGCCAGTATCCCTCACTATTAAAAGCGAAAGAACAAGAGACGCTTAGTTTATTTAAATCTTTGACGCTACCTGAACAAACGGATTTAATTCCTTCACCGCATCAGCACTATCGATTAAGAGCAGAGTTCAGAGTTTGGCATCAGGATGACGACAGTTTCTACATTATGTTTGATCCGGCAACCAAAGAAAAATTTAGAGTTGACTATTTCATTCCGGGATCTGAGTTATTAAATCAGCTTATGCAAGCCGTGCGAGCGCAATTTCTGGAAAATGAATTACTAAGACGTAAATTATATCAGGTTGATTTTTTAACCACATTAAGTGGAGAAGCGCTAGTCAGCCTTATTTATCATAAAAAGCTCGATGATGAATGGCAAGCTCAGGCAAAAGCACTAAAACAAGCGTTAAGTACTATCGCGCCAGTTAACATTATTGGTCGCTCAAGAAAGCAAAAAGTGTTGGTTGATCAGGACTATGTCACAGAATCTCTGACTGTATCAGGTGAAATATACAGATATCAACAAATCGAAAATAGTTTTACTCAACCAAATGGCATTATTAACCAAGCGATGCTGGAATGGGCAAGTCAAATTGCTAAACCATTAACCGGAGATTTACTTGAGCTTTATTGTGGAAATGGTAACTTCAGCATTGCACTGTCCAAACAGTTCAACAAAGTACTGGCGACTGAAATCGCTCGCTCTTCGGTTAAGTCAGCACAACATAATCTCGCATTAAATAAAATCAGTAATACGGTTATCGGTCAATCATCGGCTGAAGATTTTTCAGCTGCTTATTTTGAAGGCAAGTCGGTTAAATCTCTTAAAACAATTGATTTAACCGATTATCAATTTTCTACAATTTTGGTCGATCCACCCAGAGCCGGATTAGATAAACAAACGGTTGAGCTGGTTAAAAAGTTCGACAATATCATTTATGTTTCCTGCAATCCGGAAACGCTAACAGATAATTTAGCGGATATCGAACAAACACATCAAATTCAGGATTTAACCTTATTTGATCAGTTTCCTTATACCCATCATATTGAAACCGGGGTTTGGTTAACCCGTAGATAACTGCTTTAATGTAACGGCGGCACCATTAACAATCAGTCTTAACTGTGTTTTTAATCGTGCCGCAACTTGTATTTTCTGCTCTGCCTGCATATCAATCACTTCTGCGCCAGCATTAAAAACCAGTTTGACCATAGCTTCTGCCTGAATATATGCAAAATCATGATTGCATTTTTGCGACAGGCAGATGTAATCACTAAGCTCAGCAATAAAATGCATGATCTCTCTTGAAACCGCAGCTCTGAATTCATCTGAAGTACCGGAACGCGCCTGCAGTAAAATTCGAAATTCACTTTCATGCGTACTGATAAAGTCCATAAAAGTATCAATGGACGTACTGATAACAGAGCCTTCAACCGCAATTCTCTGCCGAGCAGAACGCATCAACTGACGTAATAATAAACCTGATTCATCCACCAGCGTTAAGCCAAGTTCATCCAAATCTTTAAAATGGCGATAAAAAGAAGTTGGCGCAATGCCTGCTTCTCTGGCGACTTCTCGCAAGCTTAGGTTAGAGAAGTCATGAGTCGCTGATAATTGTGTAAAAGCGGCCTGAATTAAAGCGCGCCTCGTTTTTTCTTTCTGTAGGGCCCGAACACCTGACATATGTGAATTATTCATTATTGATATCTCGCTATATGATAAGCGAATTTTAGCCATTGCTTAACCAGTAAACATAAAAAATCCCCTTTTCGATTCAGCTAAGCGGAACATTTACATGGGAACCCGATCGCATTGGCTAAAATTTTAATCAGTATTGGTGAGATTTATGCCACTAAATGTCCTCTCTTTGCGCTAGAATAGGGGTAGATTAACTAAGCAATAGGATGAGACTGCTTGTGACTACTGAAAAAAAATCTGAACACACAAACAATACAGATAAACCAATAAAATTCGACTACGACGCTATTGTTATAGGTACAGGCCCAGGTGGCGAAGGCGCTGCAATGGGACTCGCTAAAACCGGCCAGAATGTAGCGGTCATAGAAAAGCACAGCGCAGTAGGCGGCGGTTGTACACACTGGGGAACAATCCCGTCTAAAGCGTTAAGGCAATCTGTCTCACAATTAATCGATTTTAATAATAATCCTCTGTTTAGTGAAAACAGTCGTGAAAAGCACCTTAATTTTCCGCAAATCCTGCGCCATGCAGAAGGCGTCATCCGCCAGCAAACCCATTTAAGATCCGGTTTTTACAAACGTAACCGAGTTACGGTTTTAAAAGGCGAAGCCTCGTTTTTAGATAAGCATACCATTTTAATTACACATGAAGATGGCTCTACTCAGTCCATCACAGCAAAAACTATTGTCATAGCAACCGGCTCTCGTCCGTATCGCCCGGTTGACGTTGACTTTAATGCAGGTCGAATTTATGACAGTGATACTGTGTTGTCTCTACGTCATGACCCACGCACTATCATTATCTATGGCGCAGGTGTAATTGGCTCTGAATACGCCAGTATTTTCCGCGGATTGGGCGTAAAAGTTGATCTGATTAATACCCGTGAACGCTTACTGTCATTTTTAGATAATGAAATATCAGATGCTATCAGCTATCACCTTGGCAACAGTGGTACTGTGATTCGTAATGGTGAAGAGTATGCCAGCATCACTCAGCAGGAAGATGGAGTTGTTTTAAAAACTAAATCAGGTAAGCGATTTAAAGCAGACTGTTTATTATTTGCAAACGGTCGAACTGGTAATACAGATAAATTAAATTTATCTGCAGTCGGGTTAAAGGCGGATGGTCGCGGTCAGCTTAAAGTAGACGGGCATTATCAAACCGAAATCGATAATATCTATGCCGTAGGTGATGTAATTGGTTATCCAAGTCTGGCCAGTGCAGCATACGATCAAGGCCGAATATGCGCTAACTACATTTGCCAAGGTGAAACCCATTCACATCTGGTTGATGATATCCCAACCGGGATTTATACCATCCCTGAAATCAGTTCAGTGGGTAAAACCGAGCAGGAGCTTACAGCTGCAAAAATACCTTATGAAGTAGGTAAAGCTCAGTTTAAACATTTAGCACGTGCACAAATCGCCAATTCAACAATTGGTGGTTTGAAAATACTTTTCCACCCGGATACTAAAGAAATTTTAGGCATTCACTGCTTTGGTACTGCAGCTTCAGAAATTGTTCATATCGGTCAAGCAATAATGCAACAAAAAGGGCCGGCCAATACAGTCGAATACTTTATTAATACCACGTTTAACTACCCAACAATGGCGGAAGCATATCGTGTTGCGGCATTAAATGGGCTCAACCGACTTTTTTAAAAAAGGAAAGCAATAGTCGCTATTGCTTTCCACACCCTGAAGTGTTCGAAAATTTAAAGCAGTAATCAAAGAAAAAGCCAGCTCACCATACAATGAGCTGGCTTTTTTGTATCCGTATTTTTATTTTTGTCTATCAAACTTTATGATATTTGCCACTGAGTTCAGTGACCGCTCGAATAAATGCCCCTGCATTTTCAGGGTCAACATCTGGTGTAATTCCATGGCCCAGATTAAATACATGGCCACTGCCTTCACCATAACTGGCAAGGATACGTTCAACCTCTGTCCGGATTTTTTCAGGACTGGCATGTAAATAAGCCGGATCCATATTACCTTGCAGCGCCACTTTATCGCCAACGCGGGCTCTGGCATCGCCAATATCAATTGACCAGTCTAATCCCAGTCCATCGCATCCTGTTGCCGCAATTTCTTCTAACCATAAGCCACCGCCTTTCGTAAACAATACAACAGGCACAGGTTCGCCATCTTTTGTACGGTTTAAACCATCCACAATTTTTGCCATATAATCGAGAGAGAATTCACGATAATCTTTCTGACTCAGCACCCCACCCCAAGTATCAAAAATTTGAACAGCTTGCGCGCCTGCCTCTATTTGTGCATTTAAATAGTCAATAACAGACATCGCAAGCTTATCAAGCAGTGCATGCAAAATTTCAGGCGACTGATAAGCCATCTTCTTAATTTTTGCGAATTGGCGTGTACTGCCGCCTTCGACCATATAAGTTGCCAAAGTCCACGGACTGCCAGAAAAGCCTATCAAAGGAACAGAACCATCAAGCGCCTTATGAATGGTAGTCACCGCATCCATTACATATTTAAGATCCTGATTCGGATTCAGGTTCTTTAATGACTTTACGTCAGAAAGTGACTGAACCGTTTTTTCAAACTTAGGACCTTCGCCTGTTTCAAAGTATAATCCAAGCCCCATCGCATCCGGAATGGTTAAAATATCAGAAAATAAAATTGCAGCATCAAGCGGATATCGTCTTAATGGTTGCAAGGTGACTTCACATGCAAGCTCTGGATTTTTACACAATGACATAAAGTCACCGGCTTGAGATCTTACTTCTCTGTATTCTGGTAAATAACGACCAGCCTGACGCATCATCCAAACTGGCGTTCGGTCAATTGGCTTTTTCATCAATGCATCTAAGTAACGTCTATTTTTCAGTAAGCTCATATTTTTTCCTATCCAAAGTTTGCAAGTTAAACTGCAAACCACATTAAAATTACAAAAATTAAAAAAAAGTATATTTTTTGTTGCAAACAAAAAATCATTTTGATATAAATAATCCCGCGCTAGTGAAGACAAGAACAAGAAGCTCGTTTACGGGACCTCAAGCACTATATTTCGGCCTTACTTATGTAAGGCCTTTTTGTTTTCTGGCCTTCACAAATTCAATTAACTGACCCGCTATCGAGTATATTCCAGGTGTCTCCGGCAAATCCGATAAATTATACCAGTCAGCGTGCAATATTTCCCTTTCATCAACACAAATTTCTCCACTTTCATATTCAGCGATAAATCCAACCATTAACTGATGTGGAAATGGCCAGGCCTGACTGGAGAAGTAGTCTATATTTTTAACTTTAATGGCTGTCTCTTCATAGACTTCGCGCGCAACAGCATGCTCTAACGTCTCTCCCGGTTCAACAAACCCGGCCAGTATTGATGAACGTCCGGAGCGGCTTTTTTTATTTTGAGCAAGCAATAATTGATCACCTTTTAACACCGCCATAATGACACAAGGTGATAACCTTGGGTAACACCTATGATTACAATGCTTGCATTGCATCGCCATTTCCCAGCCAACATGCTTCATTTTTTGGCTGCAGCGACCACAGTATCTATGCGTGTCTAAAAAGTGGTGAAATTGAATAGCCTTAGCTGCAAAGCTAAATAAATCAAAATCCACATCGGTTATAAAATCTCTTAGCTCAACAAAGTCTCCGCTGCATTCAGGTTTAAGTGCCACTTGAGAAGCTTTAACCATAAAAACTGGATGGCTATCGTATTCCCCTAAATAGGTTGCTTTTTTAACATTGCTTGCATTGAATAAATGACTTGCCGGCGCTAACGGTAAGAACGGGCTTTGATTCTGGACAAATATTTCATCATTTCGAACAATAATCCAGTAGGCGGTTTGATCGAAATCAATTAGAGTTAACTGATTTAATTGCATATCACTTCAATACTATTAATTTTTTGATTAAAACAGAGTATATTGGAAACATCTTTTACCATATTTTCACTTAAATTGATTCAGCTATGTTGCTTTTTCTGAATTAATCACGTTAGATATAGGTATGGCAAAACACCAAAGAAGGTAGGATTTAATATGTTATCCGAACTAAAACAAGTACAAAAAAAGTATGGCGGAGCGAGTAAAGCTATCGACAACTGGCTGGAAGAGAGAGGGGAACTATTAGTTCGCTATTGCAAGTTGGCAGGCATTCTACCAAGCGGAGAAGCTGCAAAAAACGCCATTGATAATTCAGATGTCGCAGAATTTTGCCAAGTGATGGTAGATTATTTATCAGCCGGACACTTTGAAGTCTTTGATGAGATAGCCTCTAAATGTGAAACTCATGGTGGTGAAAGTTTAGAACTTGCCAGAAGCGTCTGGCCAAAAATTAATGTTACAACAGACGTTGCCCTTAACTTCAATGATAAATACGCTGAAGCAAATGATGATACAGACTGGAGTAATTTTTCTGCCGACCTATCGGAACTAGCCGAAGCGCTGGAAGATAGATTCGGGTATGAAGATCAACTGATTCATGCTTTGTATACCAAGCACTCCGAAGTTGCCTAACCCCTAATTATCTCAAAGTTTAAAAATAAAAAAGCCGCTAACAGCGGCTTTTTTATTTACTTTAATTTTGCTTTTAGCCTGAAATACCTATTCTGCTATTTCAGGCTAAAGTAGACTAACCTTCGATTGAGATTAATTCTACATCAAAAATAAGTGTTGAGAACGGAGGAATACCACCCGTGCCTTGCTCACCATACGCTAAGTTATAAGGTACGTAGAAACGGTATTTAGAACCAACTTTCATTAACTGAACACCTTCAGTCCAACCCGGGATAACACGGTTTAATGGGAAAGTAGCAGGTTCGCCACGATCAACCGAACTATCGAACTTAGTACCGTCAATTAAAGTACCGGTATAATGAACTTTAACTGTGTCAGTTGCCGCCGGAGATTCACCTTCACCAGCTTCGATTACTTCATACTGAAGACCTGATTCAGTTGTTTCAACACCTTCTTTTTTAGCATTTTCCGCTAAGAATTTCTCACCTTCTTCAAGGAATTTTTTACCTTCTTCAGCACGTTTAGCAGTTTCCATTTCCTGGTGTTGCTTTTGAAGTTCTTGCAATGCAGCTTGGATCTCTTCCTGCGATAATTCAGGGTTGCCAGATAAAGTATCTTCAACACCTTTTTTAACCATTTCCATATCCAAAGATAAACCAACTGAGTTGATTTGCTCTACCGTTTGTTTCAATTGAGAACCAAAATTAACACCTAAGCCGTAAGCTTGTTTTTCTGTCATTGTTTGCAATGTAACTGCCTCTTGTTGTTGAGTTTGTTGTGATTTTGCCTGAGCGGTTTCTTCTGTTGCTGTTTTTTCACCACAGCCAGCCATAACTAAAGCTGCAGCCAACGCACTAACCATGCCTAATTTTTGCATCTAAAAATACTCCAATTTGCTTAATTTTCGCTTGATAATAACCAGAGTATGCTAACGTTTAGTCATATAAACCAAACGTGAACACGCTATACAGTTATTAACCCAGCATTAAATCTTATATATTCAAAAACTCGCCTAAGCTGATAAGCTTTAAAGCAGAGTTTAGGTATACTACCTAAATACAGGTGATTAACTATGAAAATAAAATGAGATTAACCCGCGTCAATCCGATTATATTATGCATACTTGTTCTTATTGCATTACTTACTGCCTGCCAGCCAAATCAGATAAAACCTTCGGCTGCATTTATTCATTCAGCACAAGGCTCAGTAGCAAGCTACTTCTCCAATCAGGCTCAGTGGTTAATCGTATCAACCCAAGCAGGGCAAGTTCAACTTTGGAACCTGCAAGAAAAAGCTCTGACTTACATCTGGCAGCAAAGTTCCGCACAAAGCAATCCGGTTTATCTCACCTATATCGCTTCAGGTAACGAATTTGCTGTTACAGCTTCCCAATCAGAATTTTCATTATGGGATATGCACAGTGGCAAAAATCTGGGCTACTGGCAAGTAAAAGATTCAAATATCCGAGACATAGTCGTAAACCGTTCCGGTTCAAAAATCCTTCTAGGTAAAAGTAGTGGCGATATTTTAATATTCAACCCCCAAACTGCAGAACAATCGTCTTTTTTTGGGCATAGTGAAAAAATAAATCAAATCGCACTATCAGATGACAGCCAATGGGCTTTATCGTCAAGCAATGATTATACAGCGTTACTCTGGTCACTTAATGATAAACACGTTTTACATAGGTTTGTTCACCCTCAGCGCATTACTCAGGTTGCCATTAGTCCCGACAAACGCTTTGTATTTGTCAGCAGTAACCAATTGGCATCCGTCTATGACAGTCAAACAGGCCAGGAAGTGAGTCGTTTGCAATCTGAATATCATCAGTCCAGTTATTCTGCTGCGCGTTTTTCTCCCTCGGGCAATTTGCTTGCAACGGGTTCTGGCAACAGACAATTAATGCTTTGGCAAGTGCAAACTGGTAAACTGATAAAGCGTTGGCAAGTTGCCACTAAAACAGATAATCCTATTTCGGGTGCTTTGGTAAATAGCCTGGCATTTGATCAAACTAATCAGTTAGTCAGTGATGCTTCTTCTGGTGTGACTGAGTATTGGCGGTATGAATGAGTACAGAATTAGAACAGAGATTAAATGATCTCGAATCGCAAGTGATTTTTCAGGAAGATACAATTAACAGTTTAAATCAGGCATTAATTGACCAGCAAAAGCAATTAATGACACTGCAAAAACAATTAAGTTTATTTGCTAAAAAAGTGCAGCAAATGCAGCCTGACGAAATAGCGCCTTTGTCGCAGGAAACTCCGCCTCCACATTACTGATGTAAACACAAAAGCATGCCCGGCGAGCCGGATGCAGGCAAGATAAGCTCTGCATCCAATCGCTCAGGTTAAATTTCAGACGGCTCTTCGTTTATTGCTTTGTTCTGAGGTTCAGCTGAATCCTGAATTGTCTCTGATTCACCTATAGTAGCTTTCGGCTCAGTAACCTCAGATTCAGACATATCTGTTTCAGCACTTAACTGAGCGGATTCAACAGATTCTAATTCAGATTTATCATCAAAAGGTTTCATAAAGCTTGAATTTAATGGTGTGATGACAGAATCATTGTCGCCCTTAGATTCAGTGGATGCAACAGCTTCATCATCTGAGCCAGCCGGAGCCTGGTAACCAAGTGTAGCCAGCGCGGCCAGTTTTGCCGCCTGTTCCTGAATACTTAATCCCTCAATTTCACTTGCATCCATTGCGGTTCTGATCACTTTAATCATACTTTCCATTTCAAGTGCTTTTTGCTCAGCTTGCTCTTCGTCCAACTTAACCATAGATTGAGATTCCAAGCCAATATGAAGTGCTCTTTGAGCGGCAACCAGAGCTTCTTTGCCGACTAATACCACCTGCTCTCTGTCACGGTAATTTTGATTGATAAATGACTTTGCCCGAGCTATAGCCTTTTCAGCCTGCTCAAATGTTAATTCAGCATAGTCATCCGCATCATTATCTTCTGCTTTATCTAAGACTAACTGAGCCGGTGAAACATTACGTTTAATCAGTGTATTAATCTCAAGGCGGGCCATAGCGTTTAATAAATCGGGCTGTTCCTTACGGGCATCTTCAACTTTGTTTTGCTCAACTAATTGAAACAGGTCAACCAACTCTTCAACCCTTTCAGCATAAGTCTTGGGGTAGTCTTTTTTAACTTCAAGTTCATCTAACACAGCTTTATGTGCCAGCGAATCAGCCAGCGTTTGTTCAATCAATACTTTAGTTTTGTATGCTGCATTTATCAGCTCTTTAGCTTTAAAGGATTCAGTGATAATTGCCAGTTCAGTGCTCATATCTTTTGGCTTTTCTTCACCGTTTTGCAGTTTTTCGACATAAGCTAATGTGTCCTGTGCATTTTTAAAGTGCAATGGCGTAAAAAATGCCAGATTGTCATTCACTGCCTGTTCAATTGACTTGCGAGCTTCATCCACCGCCTGTCCCGGCGTCATGGTGGATTTCATTGCCTGTTGTTTGGCTAAGTCTTCAACCCCGGATGTCGCTAATTTATTGCTTGAGCAGCCACTAAGTGCAAGCAACCCCGTTAAAATAATAGGTAATGTTTTCATTTTTTTTCCTTGTAACAAATTATCGCAAAGTTTACGGAGCAATTTTATTGATGTAAATGACTCTGCAAATAATCGACCAATATTCTGAGTTTGTTGGAAAGATAACGATTGTTCGGGTAAACCGCCCAGACTCCGTCATCCGGTTTTTGGAACTTATCTAACAAACTAACCAACTCGCCGCTGGCAATATATTGATCAACATAATAATCCGGTAGTTGAACTATGCCTAAACCGTTTAGCGCAGCTTCAACTAATGCAAACCCACTATTACAGCGTAACCGCCCTTTGACTTTTAAGTTCAGGTTTTTGCCGTCTTGCTGAAAACGCCAGTGATCTAAAGTGCCCAATAAACAGTTATGGGAAAGAAGCTGCTGTATTCCCAGAGGTTCTCCGAACCGCTCAATATACATAGGAGAAGCACATAAAAAGAGTTTTCGGTTTGCAAGTTGATTTGCCATCAGGCTTGAACTTTCAAGTGTGCCCAAGCGTATTGCCAAATCTATCCCCTGCTCGGTTAAGTCCAGCCGGGTATTGGTTAATTCAAAATCAATATCAACACTTGGGTAATCTAATAAAAACTGATTAATAATAGGGACTATCTTAAGCTCGCCATAATTAACCGGCGCCGTCATTTTAATTTTTCCGGCTGGTTGATGATGGCGCTGACTGATTGCAAGCTCAGCATTTTCAAGCCCTTCAAGCGCTAATTTACAGTTCTGATAATAAATATGGCCTTCATCCGTTAAAGACACATGACGGGTCGTTCTGTAGAGTAATTTAATACCTAATCTTTTTTCTAAAGCATTAATTTGTCTGCTCACCTGAGCAGTTGAAAGTGCTAATTTTTTGGCCGCCAAAGTAAAACTCGCAGTTTCTGCGACAGCCACAAATTCACATACACCTTGCCACTGCATATTATTACCTATATGTAAAAGTGATTTACCAATTAAGCATATTATCACCAATATAGAAATAATTATAATGAACCCAATTAAAACTTGATGACTTGACTATAATCAAGTCTCAAAGCGCGATCTAGACCAACAGGAGATACTATGTCAGAGCAATTTATGAAAACACGAGCGGCAGTCGCTTGGCAGGCAAATCAGCCATTATCTATTGAAGAAGTCGATTTAATGCTACCAAAAAAAGGGGAAGTATTAATTCGTGTCGTTGCAACTGGCGTTTGTCATACAGATGCGTTTACTTTATCCGGTTCAGATCCTGAAGGTATTTTTCCAACTATTTTAGGCCACGAAGGTGGTGGTATTGTTGAAGCCGTTGGTGAGGGTGTTACCAGTGTTGAAGTGGGTGACCATGTTATTCCTTTATATACACCTGAGTGTGGTGAATGTAAGTTCTGTTTATCCGGTAAAACCAACCTGTGTCAAAAAATTCGTGAAACTCAGGGCAAAGGCTTAATGCCGGACGGAACCACGCGTTTTTACAAAGATGGTCAGCCTATCTATCACTACATGGGTTGCTCAACATTTGCAGAACATACTGTATTACCTGAAATTTCATTAGCAAAAGTAAACCCTGAAGCGCCACTTGAAGAGGTTTGTTTATTAGGGTGTGGCGTTACAACAGGTATGGGCGCGGTCATGAATACCGCCAAAGTACAAGAAGGGGATACGGTCGCTATCTTTGGGTTAGGTGGTATTGGTTTATCTGCAGTTATTGGTGCAACTATGGCCAAAGCGGGACGCATTATCGCTATCGACGTGAATGACAGAAAATTTGAGCTGGCAAAAGAGTTAGGCGCAACAGATTGCATCAACCCGAAAGACTATGACAAGCCAATTCAAGAAGTGATTGTTGAACTCACAGACGGTGGGGTTGATTTTTCATTCGAATGTATCGGTAATGTAAATGTGATGCGAAGTGCGCTAGAGTGTTGTCATAAAGGATGGGGCGAATCTGTCATCATAGGCGTTGCTGGCGCAGGTGAAGAAATTTCAACTCGTCCGTTCCAATTGGTTACTGGCCGGGTATGGCGCGGAACTGCATTTGGCGGCGTAAAAGGCCGCAGTGAATTACCCGATTATGTTGAAAGATATTTAGCGGGTGAATTTAAGTTGGATGACTTTATTACCCATACTATGCCTTTGGAACAAATTAACGAAGCATTTGAGTTAATGGAAAAAGGTGAAAGTATTCGTTCTGTTATTCACTACTAATCGCTCTGTCCTGATTTTGGGGTAAGCAAGTGTCTTACCCCTATTTCGTTTGAATTTCACAAATAAGGTTTATTATGCATTTGAAACAAGTTTCAAATACTCAGGTATTTTCAGGCTGGCATCAGCAATTTGAGCATGTCTCCGAGCGTTTAAACTGCACCATGAGATTCGCTATATTTTTGCCGCCGCAAGCCCTAAAAGGCGAAAAGGTACCTGTCCTTTACTGGCTGTCAGGCCTAACCTGCACAGATGAAAACTTCATGCAAAAAGCAGGTGCGTTCAGAGTGGCAGCCGAGCTTGGCATGGCCATTGTTGCGCCTGATACCAGCCCTCGAGGTGCAGGCATTGCAGATGATCCTGACGGTAGTTATGATTTAGGATTAGGTGCAGGCTTTTATTTAAATGCAACTCAGGCCCCTTGGGATGTGCATTATAAAATGTACGATTATATCGTTGATGAATTACCTCAAATTATCGAGCAGGAATTCTCCGTTAATCAACAAAAAGTGATCAGTGGCCATTCAATGGGTGGTCATGGCGCGCTCAGTATTGCACTGAAAAACCCTGAAAAATATTTATCTATTTCTGCTTTTAGCCCAATTTGCAATCCAATCAATTGCCCCTGGGGTCAAAAGGCATTTAGCGCTTACCTTGGTGATAATCAGGATGCTTGGCTGGAATATGATAGTACTGAGTTACTGAAACAAGCCAAAGTTCAGTTACCTATGTTAGTCAGTCAGGGAGATGCTGATAATTTCCTGAACGACCAACTCAAACCGGAAACTCTGCTGGAAGCAGCAAAGCAAACAAACTATCCGTTAACTTACCACCTCGAAGCGGGTTATGATCATAGTTACTTTTTCATATCCACCTTTATCGAGCAGCATTTGCGTTTCCACTTTAAGCATATTCAAAACGCAGGGTAATCCTGCCTCCGGGTGCAGTTTTGAACTGCACCCAATATTCAACTTACCCCCGCTTTTTAACTTTTTCTGATTCACTAAAATCCCCACCTCAATAGGTTAAAACTAAAATTTCGTTAATATGACTGGCAAAAAGTAGACAAAACCCGTTAAAATCCGGTGCAATATTATTAGAGTAAAGAGCAAATTTATGGGTAGAAGTTTTGAAAACCGCAAAGCGTCCATGGCGAAAACGCAAGGCGCTAAAACTAAATTATATTCAAAATACGGCAAAGAAATTTATGTCATTGCTAAAAATGGCGGGGTTGATCCGGATGGTAATCTGTCATTACGTCGTTTAATTGATAAAGCAAAAAAAGATCAGGTTCCGGCACACGTCATCGAAAAAGCTTTAGATAAGGCAAAAGGCGGGGCTGGTGAAGATTATCAACCCGCTCGTTACGAAGGGTTTGGCCCCGGCAACTGTCAGGTAATTGTTGACTGTTTAACAGACAACTCAAATCGAACGTTTTCAGAAGTACGCAACTGTTTTACTAAAACCAACTCGAAATTAGGCGCACCGGGTTCTGTTGCCCACATGTTTGACCATCAGGCTGTCCTGATTTTCAAAGGTGATGAAGAAGCCGCTCTGGAAGCATTAATGATGGCTGATGTGGATGTGACCGACATAGAAGATGAAGACGGCATGTTAACTGTATTAGCGCCTCATACAGAGTACTACAAAGCGAAAACCGCTTTAATTGAAGCTTTTCCTGAAATTAATTTTGAAATTGATGAAATTACCTTTAATCCACAAATCGAAACACCTGTAACAGGTGAAGATGTTGAGATGTTCGAAAAGTTCATCAATATGCTGAATGACTGTGATGATGTGCAGGAAATTTATCACAACGCGGACGTTAGCAATTAAAACCCGCTATTTGCATAATAAATGAGCGCAGCTCATTTATTATGCCTTTTGACGCACCAAAAAGATCCACCCAAAACAATGCACCGCACCACATTAAAACATATCTATTTATAATCGAAATTAAGATAATTTTTTAATCAAATACAGCCACTCATCCGACAAGTTATTGCCCCAACATAGAAAATTTTTGCACTAAAATGGTTTAAGTCGACCAATATAAATTTAATAAATAATCGGCATCATTATTGCTTTACTCATACTTTAGTGAACAGGTTCACACTTTCTTGCTAAGTTGTAGAGGAAACATAAATGAGTCTCAAAAGCCGATTAATGCAATTAACCCCAAAAGAAAAACACTGGTTGCCCTGGTTTGGACAAAACGGAAAAATCGCATTAGGCTGGTCTTGCTTTGTTAATAAAAGTACCTATGCTGCAGTCGAGCAGACCTTTGAGGGCATAGCGGCTACCCGCGCAAAATTATTACAGCTCTGGACTCAAACCCACTGGGAGCACATGCAAAGTCTGGCCAATCAAATTGATTTTGACGGATTGGATAAAAGCCAGCATTTATTACTGCAAAAGCGACAAAGTGCACCCGACTTTTCTGAATTATTTGTTATTGGCACGAATGATAAAATTGTTGCCAGCACATATTCACTCAGGGTGGGTCAATCACAACAACAAGCAAAAGCGTTACAAGTTGCTAAAACAGAAAGATTTTTACACGGCCCTTATGTCGATCCTGTTACTTTAGAAATCGGTCCTTCCAGCTCCAAATTTCATGATGAAGTGACCCTAATGTTTTATCTGCCCGTTTATGACGAACAGAATCAATTACGCTGTATTCTCGGTGGCCGAGTGCCTAATGATGTATTAGGGGATTTAATTCAACGAGAGGCTGGACATATTTATCCAGAGTCTGGTGATAACTACTTGTTTATGGTCGATTCACAGTTTGATCCCAGCCTGCAACAAGGCATCGCATTATCCCGTTCTCGATTTGAAGACAGTACTTTCAGCCACGGTGAAAATCTAAAATCCGGTATTCATACCAAATTTGGTACGGTGCAAATCCGAAACCACACTGAATTTGAGATTCGTTTTACCGATCCGGCGACTGGTGAGCTTCACCCAGGGGTTCGCGAAACCATTCGCAACGGACAAAATTTATTTGTCACCTACCCAGCTTACTCGGACTATCGTCACATTCCGGTTATCGGTAAAGGGGTCACTTTTAAATTACCCGGTTCAAAAGATACCTGGGGCATGATGTGTGAGGGTGACTTGGAAGAAGTTTATCGCCGGCGCTCCATTAACCTCAGCTTAATGAAAATTTATTTAATTCTCGTCACCAGTATCGTCAGTTTGCATGGTAGCTTAGCCGCATTCACCGAATTAAATAATTATTGGGTCAACGGCATCACAGGTGCGGCTGCTCTGTTTAGTTGCTACCTGTTTTCTATGTTGGGTACCAACAAGGTTTCTAACCGCTTAAATGAAATGACTCAGGTTATCCGGACCATTGCAGAAGGGGAAGGAAATCTGTCACAGCGACTGGATCCTAACCAGATAAAACATGATGAAACCGGAGACATGAGCCGCTGGATAAACAGTTTTATTGATAACCTGGATGGCATCGTCGGACAAGTTATTCATGCCTCGCATAATGTAAAAGAAACGAATGAGACTATGCTTGAGCGCAATGAAGAAGCGCACAACAGTTCACATCAAGTGCATGAATCTATGCAGCATATGCAAAGTCTGATTGAAAGTCAGCGCGAAGTCATATTAAGGGCAGCCGAAACAGCTGAAAATATGAAATCTACAATGGCAGCTGTGGTTGAAAAAGCGAAACAGGACTATCAGGATGCACGCTCTGGAACTCAGGAGATTCGGGATATTGTTGATAAAACCGCAAGCTCTGTTCAATCAATCGATGCCAGAATGGGCGAGATTGGGAATATTATTAACGTTATTACCGAAATTACCAACCAAACCAACTTACTGGCACTGAATGCGGCGATTGAAGCAGCCCGGGCCGGTGAACATGGACGTGGATTTTCGGTGGTCGCCGACGAAGTGCGAGGATTAGCGGGTCGTACAGCTGAGGCTGCCAAAGATATTCAGAGTATGATTCAGGGCTTGCAGGAAGAGACTCAAGTTGCGGTTAATTTTATGGAATCTGGGGTTAAAGATGTGGATCAAAGCCTCAAGTTAACCGAAGCCGCATCCAGTGAAAATCAGGAGCTGCATTCTATTGTGGAGCAAATGTTTGAAACTATCAGTGTCATTGAACAAAACAGTGCACGAAATGGTGAAACAGCCCGCAGTGTAACCATGGTCAGTCACAACATGGCTAAATCAATTTCTGAACTGGCAGCCAGCTCAAGTCAGGTAGATTCAACCGCCAATAAATTACAGCAACTAGTCAGCACCTTTAAAGTCAGCATTAACAGATAAACCCATAATTTAAAGTGCCTTCTGCTTGGCAGTAAGGCACTTGTATGCCTGGCGTAAACTCAAAAATCAGCCAAACTTAGTAAACCCCAGCTGCGTATAAGAATAGTTAAAGTAAAATTGGACTTTATTTTCTGAGCATAGCCACAACTGTTTTCATTTTACGTTCCAATGTCGATAATTTTTCAACTATCAAGGCATTTTGGTGTACCTAATAACGGGGCCATGAGTAACAAAAATAACGCTAAGCGTCGGAAAAACAAACTCGTTGGGTAATTTTTATCATGTGCAACTGAGGTTAATGACACTATGGAGTAAACGATATGTTAGCCAGAATCTAAGTGAATAACGTTTAGTTAATTACCGACGGATGACTTTTACCCAGTTTAAATATCCGAAAAATTGGCTGATACCCGACTGATATGATTCAGGATTAGTTTAAAATGTCAGATTTTTTGATAAACTACTTTTTCTAACTAACTGATGCTAAACTTAACATTTGGATGCTGTAGCTTATAATTAATAAGTTATCTAAAAAATCAAATTTTAACTATTGTAATATCCTATTTAAATAGGAAGGGAGTACCCCTTGTTTGACAACTCAAGTTTAACTTACTCGGTAAATAACAGCACAATTACGCTAAGAGACGAAAAGAAAGAACTGCTGTTAGTTACACCACCTAAGTATAATAATATTCATGTTACACGATACAATGTTGAATTAACGGACATGAAACCGGAAAGACGTGCGAATATTAAAGTGGTTTATCTGCATGAAGTTTTTAAGCGAGAAAAAACCTTTTTCTTCGTAAAAGCGGGCGACACTGAATACCAGGTGGATTTAAAATTTGATGAAAGTCCTATTACACCGATGAAATTCTAAATGATGAATAAAATGGCTATATACTTTATAGCCATTTTATTTATTTTCCTTCCTGTTAGTCTTTTAAATCAAATATCTGTGTACTGACCTCTCCGGCTAAATTATCTAAAGTCACTCGTAACTTGCCTGAGCTATTTTGCCAAGTATCCAAGTTAATTTTCGCGCGGTAAGGTGGTGTAAAATCGTCACTGACAAGATGAAATTGCCCATTTTGGTCTGCATATTCAGTCGTCACCTTATATAAATGCAAGCCTTTAGCCGAATCGTCAGATTCTAATCCAAACTCTATATTAAAACGTTCAGGCGCGTTTTCATCAACCTCAGCCCGTTTAATCGCTAAGTCAACAAGTGGCCCGGGGGTCCATGGCTCTGCCGCTTTATAAATAACAAAACTCAGCGCCGGTATATTTAAAGATACGGTTTGATTGTCTGCAACTATGGCGTCAGCTTGTGAATCCGAGTCACTGAAAATTAGCTCATAAGATTCAGCTCCCGCCGCCAGCTCAATTGACTTTGCTTTTGTGCCTGGGTTAAATGCTAATAAATATTCAGATTTTGACTCTGGCTCTATCCTTGAAAAAGCATATATGCCGGAATGCTTATCTGTATATCGGGATAAATGAATACCTCTTCTGAGCGCTTGATGCTGCTTATAAATGGCAGAAAATCCGGCAATAGACTGGTAGATAACTTGAGATTGATTAAAGTTATCATCCGCAGTCGTTTGAGATGATCCCAGTAAATTATTGTCGTTATAGCTTGCAACCAGAGAAGGCATCATATCTTCTCTTGCGGCCTGATCATTACCATCGCCGGTAAACCCCTGCTCGTCGCCATAATAGATAACGGGAATACCACGCGCAAAAAACATAAACGCATGTGCTAAAATACTGCGCTGTGTTTTTTCCTGCTCATCAGCCAAAGGAAGAGACTGATTTAAAAACAAACCAATTCTTCCCATATCATGATTGCCAACAAAGGTCAGCAGATTGTCAGCATTGCTGTCTGTATCTTTATAATAGTCATCTTCATCAAATAACGTAGCCAGCTTATTAGACGGCTGCTCACTGACAAAAACATCAGCGGTTCGGGCCTGAAAAGCAAAATCCAGAATGGCTGGTAATTTCCCCGCTGTCGTGAACCGACTTAAAAATGCCGGGTTTGTATCATACACTTCACCAAAGATATGGAAATTAGGAATGCCTTCAGCCTGTGCGTGCGCCATAATTGCCGGTGAAAAAGCCTGCCAGAATGACAAATCAACGTGCTTGACAGTATCAATACGAAATCCATCCGGTTTAAATTCACTGACAATATGTTTGTATATATCAATAAACCCATTTACGACTTCAATCTGGCGCGTATCCAAGTCATCTAATCCCGCAAAATCCCCATAAACAGCACTTTCTCCCTGCCAAAAACTATCACCCTGATTGTTATAATATTTCACTTCATTGAGCCATGCCGGAATTTTAACGGTTTCCTGTCCGGCAGGAATAAAGGGAGTGTAAGTATCACGGTTGTTTATCTGCTGTTGCGATTTGTATTCACATTCATAAACCGTTTTATCCAGGTGCCTGCCCTGCTCATCATGGCACTCACGATAACGTATAATATCCGCAGTATGATTGGTGATAATATCAAAAAATACCTTGATGCCTTTTTGATGGGCTTTATCAATCAAAGATTTCAAATCCTGATTGCTGCCAAGGTGTGGATCGATTTCAGTAAAATCAACAATCCAGTAACCATGATAGCCTGAGCTGTCACCCTGAACAGCCCGGTTGCGTAAAATAGGCGTCATCCAGATGGCGGTAATTCCCATCTCCTGCAAATAATCCAGCTTGTGTTCAAGCCCTTTTAAGTCTCCACCATGATAATAAGCTTTATTATCGGGTTTAAATCCACCATAAGAAACAGGCTTGTCTGCATCACCTGAATCGTTCGCCGGATCGCCATTGGCAAATCTGTCCGGTAATACAAAATAAAAAATATCATCACGAACATCTCGGTGTAAATAATCCAGATAAATGTCCGGGTCGTCACGCTTGCTATCTATCTCTGATTTTATCTGTTCTGTATTGCCACATCCGGATAATACTGAGGTCAGTGCGAAACTAGCGGCTAAGCAATGCTTTTGGAATGTCATATTAGTAACCTATATATTGGCTTTGAGCCAAAAAAACTGTTACTAAAATGTTATATTGAATTGACTAAAATGAACAAATACATACGTATGCAGTTTACTACATACGTATGTATAGCTAAATTAAAGTGATTTAATTTTCCAGTTGACCTGCTGACCGGCAAAAAACGGAACTATGGATTCTCCACTGGGTAAATTAATTTGCTCTGGGATCTGCCAGCTTTCTTTAACTAAAGTGACTGTGCCTGAGTTTCTTGGTAAACCGTAGAAATCAGCTCCATGATGGCTTGCAAAGCCTTCGAGCTTGTCCAGAGCCCCTAATTCATCAAAGACTTGAGTATATAACTCCAGTGCACTCCAGGCGCTATAACAACCGGCGCAGCCACAAGCCGATTCTTTTTTGTGCCTTGCATGAGGCGCCGAGTCTGTGCCTAAAAAGAATTTTTTAGACCCTGTCTGAACGGCAGCACGCAGTGCCTGCTGGTGGGTATTGCGTTTTAATACAGGTAAGCAATAATTATGGGGTCTGACACCACCAACCAGCAAATCATTTCGGTTCAACATTAAATGTTGAGGTGTTATAGTGGCAGCAACATTATTACCGGCTTCACTGACAAACTGAGCCGCATCAGCCGTTGTAATATGCTCAGCAACAACTTTAAGCTGAGGGAAACTGGCCACTATTTTACTTAAATGCTCATCTATAAATACTTTTTCACGATCAAAAATATCTACTTCATGGCGAGTCACTTCACCATGGATAAGTAACAATAATCCTTCTTCTGCCATAGTTTCAAATATAGGATACAGCGCCTCTAGTGCACTAACGGCAGCATCCGAGTTGGTTGTTGCGCCAGCTGGGTAGAGTTTGCAAGCAATGACTCCAGCCTGTTTCGCTGCGCGAATGTCATCTGATGTTGTATCATTGGTTAAATACAAAGTCATCAAAGGTTCAAACTGACTTCCTGCTGGCCTTGCCGCCAGAATACGTTGTTTATAATCCATTGCCATTTGTGCATTGGTAACAGGTGGCACAAGATTAGGCATAACAATCGCACGAGCAAAACAACGGGCTGTTGCGGGTACCGTTTCCGGTAACATATCGTCGTCACGAAAATGAAGATGCCAGTCGTCTGGCGTTGTAATCGTTATTTGATTCATTAAACTCTCATCTGTCAAAATTTATAACTGTCGTAAAATCATCAATTTCAGGCGGTGCCACCAACCACTAATTCATCAACTTTAAGCGTTGGCTGTCCAACGCCTACAGGCACACTCTGGCCGTCTTTGCCACAGACACCTACGCCTAGATCCAGCTCTAAGTCATTACCCACCATAGAAACCTGATTCATCGCATCTGGTCCGTTGCCTATCAGAGTGGCCCCTTTAATTGGCGCGGTAATTTTACCGTCTTCAATTAAATAGGCTTCTGATGTGGAGAAAACAAATTTACCTGATGTAATATCAACCTGCCCCCCGCCAAAATTGGGCGCATAAATCCCTTTTTTAACTGAACGTATGATTTCTTCTGGATCGCTCTGCCCCGGCAACATATAGGTATTGGTCATCCTTGGCATTGGCAAATGAGCATAACTTTCCCGACGCCCGTTACCGGTCGGGTTTACCCCCATCAGACGAGCGTTCATTTTATCCTGCATGTAACCTTTTAATACGCCATTTTCAATAAGCACATTATATTGGCTGGCAACCCCTTCATCATCGACATTCAGAGAACCCCGACGATTAACTAAAGTGCCGTCATCAACAATGGTACAGAGCTCAGAGGCCACTTTTTGGCCCATACTGGCAGCATAGGTCGATGATTTTTTGCGATTAAAATCACCTTCTAAGCCGTGACCAACCGCTTCATGCAATAAAACACCCGGCCAACCAGCGCCTAACACAACTGGCATAGTTCCGGCTGGCGCCGGAATCGCTTCTAAATTGATGAGTGCTTGTTCAACAGCTCGTTTTGCGTATTGACTATATCTGGGTTCACCTGAAGCATCAGCTTCAAAAAAATAGGCATAATCAGTTCGGCCACCACCGCCACAACTGCCGCTTTCTCGGCGGCCATTCTGCTCTACCAGAACAGTACAATTCAATCTGACTAAAGGGCGCTGATCGGTCGCTAGTGTGCCATCACTAGCCGCAATTAAGACTTCTTCATAAACCGCAGAGATGCTGGCATTAACCTGGATGACTTTTGGGTCTTGAGCGCGCGCAATTTTTTCAACATCCTGTAATAGCTGTACTTTTTGCTCAGGTGTCAAACTGCCAAACGGATTTATTCCTGAATAAATTGGATTAGATTTTGAAGCCTTAAGCACTTTAAGTTTAAAATCAGCGGTTTGATTACTGATTCCACGCGCTGCATCTGCGGCTTTATGCAGCGCCTGTGCACTAATTTCATCCGCATAGGCAAAACCGGTTTTTTCTCCATCAACAGCTCTAACGCCCACACCTCTTTCAATATTAAATGAACCGTCTTTAACAATTCCGTCTTCCAGCACCCAAGATTCATGAAGGCTGGACTGAAAAAATAAATCGGCATAATCCAGCTGTCTTTGATGCATAAAGCCCAGGTTTTGCTCAAGATCTGCGATTTCCAACTGACTTTGTAATAATAAATTTTGGGTAACTGAATTCATTTAACTTCTTACTTAAATTGTCTGTGCTGTAAATTAGGCATCTTTGCTCTGACTTGAGCAATTTTGTCTAAATGTATTTTACTTTCAAGCAAGCCGGCTTGCTCGGCATGCTGGTGAATAATTTCTCCCCAAGGATCAATCAATATCGAATGTCCGAAGGTTTGGCGCCCATTTTGATGGACTCCGGTTTGATTAGCTGCAACGACAAAACACTGATTTTCAATAGCTCTGGCTCGCATCAGAATCTGCCAGTGCGCAGCCCCGGTGACATAAGTAAAGGCACTGGGTATACAAATGATATCTGCGCCCTGCAACTGCATTAACCTAAACAGCTCCGGAAAACGCACATCGTAACATATTGATAAACCAATTTTGGCAAAAGGTGTATCCACCACGACAACTTTATCTCCGGCCAGAGTGGTATCACTCTCACGGTACTGGCCGGTATTATCCGCAACATCGGCATCAAATAAATGAATTTTATTATACCTTGCCTGTATTTGACCATCCGGTGAAAAAATTAAACAGGCTGCACTATAGCGCTCTGATCCGGAATTTTTAATTGGCATACTGCCAGCTACCAGCCACAAACCATATTTTTTTGCATTGTGGGCTAAAAAGTCCTGAATAGGGCCATTGCCATATTCTTCAGCAATTTTGGCCATCTCTTCATTAGGACCGCCAAAACAGGGAAAACATTCCGGTAGCACCACAAGTTTATGCCCCTGACCTTTAATTTGAGAAAACTGCTTGGTTAACCAAACCAGGTTTTCATCTACCTTAACGGCTGAATTCATTTGAATCGTGGTAACGGATATATCCATGCAAACCTCAAATTTCAGTTAATTTAAATCAACTATTTATTTACCAGCTTTCGTATTTTTAGGCAATTTAACCGCTCGACTTTCACGTCCGGTCTCAATCACTTCAGGTTGATCTATGGTGCCACTGATTTTAAATTTAATTTGTGAAATCACATCTGCAGATTCAATGACCTGATCAATAGCCAACGCAGCTATCCCGGTTACCGGGTTTACCATCCAGGCAATTAACACTGGTAAACTAGATGTAATTTTAGGACTAAACCTGACATCGTAGTTGAGCTTCTGGCTAACCAGATCTGTACTGCCTTTTACTTCCATGTTACCGGCAACGCCATCCATAACTGTATTATCGGTATAAGCCAGACCATTCGTTAATTTAATGCTGCCTTTCATCTGATTGTAGAACAAGCCTTTACTAAATACGTCTCTAAAATCCAGTTTTAATTTCCGCACCAGCGAATCCAGGCTCAACATAGATAATAATCGAGCCCCTTTATCGGATACTTCTGTCAGGTATCCCTCACCCAAACGCCAGTTTAAGGTGCCATTAAAATACTGATAGCTCAAATCCATGGGGGCTTGCGGCCAATTAAAAGCAAAGTCGGCTTTAATACTCGAATCCCGGATCGCAGAAGAGAGCTGATAATCTCTTAACCATAGACCAAAATCAGAGCTGTTAATTTCACCGCGTAACTGAGTCGTGCTTCGAGCCTGATTATCCAGCCTCCAGAGGCCGGATGCGGTTACCGAGTGTTGACGATATTTCATCGCAAAGTCATTTAATACCAGATCATTGGGCGAAGTTCTGACGACTTCAAAACTCACTTTGCCTAAATTTTTCTGATCCAGCATACATTGTTCACAATTGAATTTAACCGGAGGAATGGCAGAAAAAATACGACTGATCTCCTCGCGAGAATAGCTGGAAATAACCGCTTGAAGATCACTTTCAGGATCCGCATCATCAGATACTTGAGTTTTGGGTTTTGAGAGTAAATAAAGTTGCTCAGCCGATATATCTAACCCTTGCTTTTGCCAATTATCAAAAGCCTTGATTTCACCTCTGAATTCATCCGCAAAAACCTGACTATTCCAGTGATCATTCTTACGATAAACATCAAAAATAACCGAATGCCAGTCAAGTGGACCTAACCCCAAATTTTCAACTTCGCCTTTAATGCGCTCAGGCAAACCGATAATGCCCTCACCATTTTTCTCAAACTGGCTCAGATCAGCATTTAAGTCATTCACCAAGTCGATATAATCAATCAGCTCAATCCGGTTTAAATGGGCTGAGATATTAAAGCCTGTTCCGGGTGCAGATAACACATTCTCGCCCAAAACCAGATACGCCCGACTAAACCGGGCCAACTCATAAGGCAGTACAGAATTAAAAGACAAATCATTACCTGAACTCAACTCTATAAGTGCTCGTTCATCATTGCCTTCTACGAGCAAATTAGTAATTTTTATCTTTTCAGCTGATTTTTGATATGGCTCAGGTAGCCTGAGAGTGACTCCGTGTAAATCCGAAGCTACGTTTAATTTATAACTCAGCCCCTGCTCAGAACCAAATAACATATCCAGATGGCCGTCGATATGTGCGTTCCCCCGCACTCTATCAGCCATATTTAAAAAGCCGGATTGAGTTAAAATAGCATCCACCGGCCAGTTACCACGCAAATCAAACCCAAGCTGATAACCGGCTGCCGTTTGTTCACTCTTAACATCCACCTGATAAGGAACGGGTCCCCAATCAAATGTCATTTTTTTACCGACCAGTTTATCCATGTTAAATTCAAGCAAACCATTGACCCGCTGAAAAACAAAGCCAGTTTGAGTGATAGTGATTTCATTCTGGTTGAATAAAACTTCACCACTTGCATTAAGATTTTTACTGTCATGTAACGGAATATATAAATCCAGGTTAACCTTAACCAAACCTTTTACCTGAGCCTGCTCAAGCGCAGTGCCGACAGAGTTTTTCAAACTACTGTTTTGCATGACTTCCCGTACCTGAGGTCCCTGCGCCTGTACACTGGCAAACAAATCCAGACTTGCCTCTTTTGATGCAAGATCATCAATTTTTGCTTCTAAATTCAATAATTCAGCTTGCATCAGGCTAGCGTGCTGACTGCTAAAATAAAGCGCTCGGTTCTCAAAGGTTAAGGTTAAATCTATATCATCAGCAGCGGGCCAGTTTGGCTGAAATTCAAAGCGACTGTTTTCCAATTTCAGCTGGGCTTTAAATATCCCTTGATTTTTATCAAATGGAAAATCAGTCAAAGCGCCTTGCCAAATCAACTGCCCTGACCGGACAATACCGCCTTGCAACGCAGTATCCAAATAGCTGAAAGTTTTTTCACCTATTCGTTTTTGTGGTAAAAAACGGTAGACATCGGTCACCTGAGTTGGACCAATTTCACTATACACAGATAAATCAAGTGACCCCTGATTGTTTGGTTGTATCGCCAGTGCGCCGTCCAGCTGTATTTGTTTTAAATCAAACCTAAAGTGCGGTAGTTTCAGTTGCCAGGACGACTTATCATATAAAAGAACGGAGCTCACCTTAGCTGAATTAATTTCCAGCTTTTCAGTGAATAAATTCTGCCATGCGAGTTCAGTTTCAGGTACAGACCAGTCCGCGACTATTTGGCCGGGCTTGGCTGAAATTTGAGCGGATAAGCCGTTCATTTCAGGTATCGAGAGGACTTCTTGCCAGTTTAAATCAATAATTTGTGTATTCAGTTGCCAGTCATCAGCCGACTGATAGGTTAAATGAAAATTTTCAATGGAGGGGTCTCCATGCAATGCATTGATAAACTCATTGGCCTTATCTGGTAAAGAAAACAGGCTGGAAACCGCTTTGAGCGGGTTCAGAATAATTTGCGGAGAATAGATTTGCCAACCCTTGTCGACTCTGCCCAAATTGACATTTAAACCGGACCAAAGTTGTTCTCCGGTTGCAAAACTTAAGTCATCAAAATAAAAGTTGGACGCCCCGGATTCAAAGTCCGCTAAGACCCGGCCACTAACTAATTCAAACTGCTGTAACTGGTTACCTAAGTACCAGCTCATCGGGCTAGGATCAAAATTTAATAAAAATTCACCAAATGTATTGTTTTCAATATCTAGCCAGGCTTCAAATTTTAAGCGGCTCTGAATATCTTTCGCGCGGTCAGACAGGTAAGGTTTTATCCAAGAAGCAAAATCAACGCCGTCAGACTTTACATAAAATCTGCCGGAATAATTTTCGTTGCCATCGTCGCTTAGATCGAGCACAAACCCTAGCTTGTCTTCCTCTATTCCCTCTAATGAGAAATCGCCAACCCCTTGGTGAACGGCACCACGGTTAAACCATTTCAGTTGATGAACGGTTACCTGATGGGCGGCTTTATCCGGCGTGACAATAGTGACATAGCTATTTTCAACATTAAAGCGTTTGAACTGCTCCAGAAAAATATCCTGAAATAAATCAAACAAGGCAAAATCATCACCACTTTGTTTGGCCGCATCTAATTTATCGATATCAACCAGAACTTCAACACCATCCAAAACGAAGTTTTTTACCACAAAGGAGCGTTGAAGAATGGTTTGCCAAAAATCGAGCTCTAAATTGACCTGGCTAATATTAACCATGACAGGAGACTCGAACTGAGCCTGGCGTTCAAACTGAAAGCCTATCATTTCAATTTGAGGTCCTAACCCCTGCCAACTTGCATTCAGTTCATCTATGCTAATGGCTTGGTCAAATTTTTGTTCGAACCAGCTGGCTAACTGATCTTTAAAATCATTCGCGTAAGGCAAGCTTACCCGAATAGCGCTGAGGATCAGCGCCATTGTCACTAAAAGAATGGCAAAACTCAGCCATAATTTTCTAATAACACTGGATAATAAAGATTTTAGCTTCACTAAATCATGACCACATCAAATTGCTCTGGACCATATAAGGGTTCTGCCTGAACTTTAATTTGTTTACCGATAAAGACCTCGAGTTCACCTAATGCATGTGACTCTTCACTTAATAAATAATCACAAACAGATGCACAGGCATACACTACAAACCGGTCTGCATCATAAGCTCGGTTTACTCTAACCACTTCTCGCAATATTTCATAACAAATGGTTTCAGCTGTTTTTAACGAACCACGTCCCTGACATATATGACACGAATCACATAAGATATGTTCCAGACTTTCACGGGTTCTTTTTCGGGTCATTTCAACCAACCCGAGTGCAGAAAATCCATGAATATTCGATTTGGTTCTGTCATGTGATAGCGCAAGTTCCAGGCTATGTAATACACGGCGTTTATGATCGTCGGCCATCATATCGATAAAATCTATGATGATAATCCCCCCCAGATTTCTAAGTCTGAGTTGTCTGGCAATCGCCTGAGTAGCCTCAATATTGGTATTGAAAATGGTATCTTCGAGGTTTCTGTGACCAACAAAAGCACCTGTATTAATGTCAATGGTGGTCATAGCTTCTGTTTGATCAATGATCAGGTAACCACCTGATTTAAGCTGCACTTTTCTTTCTAATGCACGCTGAATTTCGTTTTCAACATCAAACAGATCAAAAATGGGACGCTCACCCGGATAATATTCAATCACATTTTTTAGATTAGGCACAAATTCAGTAACAAAATCCTGTAGCTGATCAAACGCCAGTTTAGAATCCACCCGAATGCGCTCAACCTTGCTACCGACAAAATCTCTGAGTATGCGAAAAGCTAACGTTAAATCTTCATACAAACAGCGAATTTTTCCGCTTCTTTGTTTGCGTTTTAAAATTTTATTCCAAACCCGACGTAAAAAGATCGCATCCTGCTCAAGCTCTGCCGATTCAATACCCTCTGCTGCAGTTCTGACAATAAAGCTGCCTTTTTCATCCGAAAACTGGCTGACTAGCTCTTTTAAACGCTCTCTTTCTGTTTCACTTTCCACCCGCTGAGAGACACCTACATGCTCTGAATCCGGCATAAAAACCAAATACCGTGACGGAATGGTAATATCTGTGGTTAAACGCGCGCCTTTTGTACCAAGCGGATCTTTAACAACCTGTACAACAATATCCTGCCCTTCTTTGACTAAATCCCGAATATCCCGGACAGGTAACTGGGCTTTATCAATGGCACCTTCATCTTTAATTTCATCATGGACACTGATATCAGATGCATGCAAAAAAGCAGCCTTATCTAATCCAATGTCAATAAAAGCAGCTTGCATCCCGGGTAAAACCCGACTCACTTTGCCACTATAAATATTACCGACCAGACCTCGTTTAGCCTGCCTTTCGATATGCACTTCCTGTAAGCTGCCATTTTCAACAACAGCGACACGGGTTTCAGTTGGTGTAATGTTAATTAAGAGTTCTGCGCTCATGCTATTTTACAACCCTGTTTATCTTAACTGAGCTAACAGTTGTTTGGTTTCATATAAAGGCAAACCAACAATAGCCGAATAACTACCATTGATATTAACGACAAACTGCCCTCCAATGCCCTGTATGGCATAACTACCGGCTTTATCAACCGGCTCTCCGGTTTGCCAGTATTCAATGATTTCGGGCTCAGAAAGCTCGGCAAACGTCACATCACTGACCACAAGTTCACTTAATGTCTGCTCAGCATTTTGAAGGCAAACAGCCGTTAGCACTTGATGCGTTTTTCCGGACAAAAGACTTAACATTTTGACCGCATCGGCCTGATGATTGGGTTTACCTAATAACTGATTCTGATAGACAACAATAGTATCAGAGCCAAGTACAGCTCTGTCCTGAGCACTGTTCAACCAGCCGGCTTTTGCTTTAGCACAAGCCAGACGAGTCACATAATCAGTTGCACTTTCGTCGGCTAACGGTGTTTCGTCAATCTCGCCTTCAACCAGATCAAACTGAACGCCTAATTGGGTCAACAATTCACGTCGACGCGGAGACTTTGAAGCTAAATAAATTTTTTTCATATTACCTTATTCTGAAAGCCCGGCGGTATTTTCTCAGCACATAAAAAATGCCGGTCCAGATCAGAGTATTGGTTAAAATTGGCCAAAGTAGTTCGGGCATAAAAAAAGCAGTGGTTAAAAAGTGTTGCAGCCAATAATCGACCAGATGATAAAATGCGGTGACCAGTCCGATAATGATCGACTGCTGCCAGACCGAAAAATTCCTAATCGTTAAATAGTTGGTTGAACAAATATAAACAACAAAAGCTAATATAAATGCATGTGTGCCTAATACTGAGCCTAATAAAATATCCAGTAAAAATCCACACAACCAGCCAGTTCCAACATTAATTCTATGTGGCAGGGCAATGCACCAATAGACTAAAACTAATAAAACCCAGTCTGGCCTGAATGCATCAATCAGGCTGGGTAAAGGTGTTACCGCCAATACAAGAGACAATAATAAGGTCATTGCGATTAAGCTATATGAGCGCATAATTATTCCCCTGCCGGTTGAGCAATTGAAACCGGCTTATTTTTATCTTGCCCGGAAAGCGGAGTCGGTTTGTGCTCTGATGTGGGCGGCCACAATAATAACAAATAACGAATTCGGTCAAGCAAAGCAATAGGCCGGGCTACAATCTGAGCAAAAGGCAAACTCTCATTGAAGTTCACCTGGGTGACTTCAGCGACCGGGTAACCTTCCGGATAACGATTGCCCAGTCCGGAACTCATTAATAAATCACCTTTTTGAATATCCGTTGAGTGCGGCACAAAATTCAATTCAATACGATCAATACGGCCAGTACCACTGGCAATACTGCGTACAGCGTTTCGTGCAACCCGAACCGGAATAGCATGAGTATGATCCGTTATCAATAATACCCGGCTGGTCAGTGAACCAACATTAACGACCTGCCCTACAATCCCATTTTCATCCAGCACAGCCTGACCTTCAAATACACCATGTAACGCCCCCCGGTTAATTAAAACCTGATGACTGTTGGGATTACTCTCAACAGACATAACTTCAGCGATCATTTTGCGCATATCCTGACGCAGCGGTGAATCTAATAAGGCTCTTAATCTGTCATTTTCCCGTTCTAAAAAAGCCATACGTTGCACTTTTTCACTTAATAATAAGTATTGAGCACGTAAATTAGCATTTTCTTCCAGCAAATTCTGACGTGAAGACAAGGATTCACTCGACCAGTTAACAATTTTTTGCGGTAAATTAGCCGCATAGAGTATGGGGCTTACCAGAGAGTTCAGGTAAACCTTGGCAGGTTCGAACGCATTTAATTTATGATCAACAAAAATCATTGCAACTGAAATGATCAGAGCGATAAAAATACGAGTTTGAGGAGCAGGACCATTACCAAATAATGGAGTCATAAAATTGTGGACCAATAAAAAAAGTCGGCCGGAGCCGACTGATTAATCATGAGAAAATAAGTCACCACCATGAATGTCGATCATATCTATGGCTTTACCGCCACCTCTTGCGACACAAGTCAGAGGATCATCTGCGATAACAACCGGAATCCCGGTTTCTTCCATTAATAAACGATCTAAATCTTTTAACAGTGCACCGCCGCCGGTTAATACCATGCCTCGTTCGCTGATATCAGCAGCTAATTCAGGCGGAGACTGCTCAAGCGCGACCATGACAGAGCTGACGATGCCCTGCAGAGGTTCTTGCAGCGCTTCTAAAATTTCATTACTGTTTAACGTAAAGCTTCTCGGTACACCTTCTGCGACATTACGACCACGTACTTCGATTTCTTTTACTTCATCCCCCGGATAAGCTGAGCCAATTTCGTGTTTAATACGTTCAGCCGTTGCTTCACCAATTAAACTACCAAAATTACGGCGAACATAAGAGATAATAGCTTCATCAAACTTATCACCGCCAATACGTACCGAAGAAGAATAAACAATACCGTTTAAAGAAATAATCGCAACTTCTGTTGTACCGCCACCGATATCAACAACCATAGAACCAGTTGCCTCGGAAACCGGTAAATCAGCACCAATCGCAGCAGCCATTGGTTCTTCAATTAAATAGACTTCGCGTGCCCCTGCACCCAGAGCAGATTCACGAATCGCTCTTTGCTCAACCTGAGTTGCACCGCATGGTACACAGATTAATACTCTCGGACTGGGTCGGAAAAAGTTAGTATTGTGTACTTGTTTAATAAAGTACTGCAGCATTTTTTCAGTGACGTAAAAGTCAGCAATCACCCCATCTTTCATCGGTCGAATTGCTCTGATATTGCCCGGCGTACGCCCTAACATTTGCTTGGCCGCTGAACCAACCGCTGCGACTGTTTTTTGTCCACCTGCCCGTTCCTGACGAATGGCGACAACAGAAGGTTCGTTTAAAACAATACCTTGATCTTTTACATAAATTAGCGTGTTAGCTGTCCCAAGATCGATAGACAGATCATTTGAAAACACACCACGGAGTTTTTTTAACATGGGGAAAAACCCTATTTATAATTCTAAACGATGGAAATTGCCGCTAACTTTACCAACGAGGCATACTTTCGGCAAGCAAACTCATACGATATCACAAATTAGTCGACATTTTACCAAGCTCAATTTTTATAACTGTTATAGCTTGGTATAAATATCGACGATAACAACATCAATCTGGCTATTTTAAACAAAAATCAGCGACATAACAGTCTATCTCGCATTTAGTTTATAAGTTTTTAATTATTTTTGGTAATTTGCGTGCTCACCAAATCAGAAAATACATTTTTCGGCTGAGTCGACATGAGTTCATAAACCTGCTGATAAGCCAAAACCGCCTTAACATATTCGCGGGTTTCGCTATAAGGTATGTTCTCAATCCAGATATCCAGAGGCACCGCCTTGTCTTCGGGTAACCAGCTTAACACCCGACTATAGCCTGCGTTATAGGACGCAATCGCCAACGGGGTTTGATTTTCCATACGTTTAATTAGTCCGCTGATATATTTAGTCCCCAAGCGGATGTTAGTTTGCGCATCATACAAGCGTCGATTGCTGACCCTTTTACCTTCCACGCCTTTGGCCGTTGCTGGCATCAGTTGCATTAAACCACGAGCGCCAACCGGTGAATAAGCATCTTCCATAAAAGAGCTTTCACGGCGTGAAATTGCATAAGCTAAACTCGGTTCAATCCCAACTCGTTTACTGTATTTTTCGTAAATATCAGAAAAAGCCTTTGGAAACCGAATCGCCACTTCGTCATACAAACCGGCTTGGGAAATACCTCTGAGTGCCTGATCATACCATTGCCACTGATAGGCTAAATAAGCAGCTGCAGCCAGTTCGTCTTTGCTCAGCGTACGTTTAAACTGCCACCATTCACGGCGAGCAGAAACCTTACGTCCAACCTGTAAAAATTCATAAGCTCGCTTAGCTGCCGGTGCATTGGCAAGTTTTTTCAATATATTCTGCTCGGCACGATAGGGTTTATAATTCAGTTGATAAGGCTTTTTAATTTGCGCAGCGGCCATAAATCCATAGTAGTGCCGTAGTTTTGCAAGCTCCAGGTAGCGAGTGCTCGCTGTATGCTCAATGCCAAGCTTATCCTGAGCACGTGAAAGCCAGTATTGATAAATGGCTTCCTGTTGCATTTCCTGCGGTAATAACTGAATAACAGAAGCAACATTGACCCAATCCTGTTCACGTAAATAAGTTGCCAGGTGCCAGTGAACCAATTTGTCGTTTTTGGCATGATCCGGCACTTTGTTTAGCCAGGTCAGAGCTTGTTCATGACTTTTACTGGCCAGTGCCAGCGCATAAGTATAATAAATCTGGTCTCTTTGCTCAGCACTGAACGGAAAACTGTCTTCAATAGAAATCCAGTGTTTAATGGCCGTATCCGGTGCCCGCCAAATGAGACGTTTACTACCGTAAAATTGAATATCGGCATATGCCTGAGAACGACTATTAAAACGGCTTAACTGAGTAACAACGGCCGGGTCTCGTCTAACGGCATGCCACAACTTCGCCCAAGCTTGTTCATTTTCGGGTAACAATCCAGTTAAATAAGGGATTAAAGTATGACTACCGCCATCAGCGGCTTTAACGACCCGGCGCTTAATGACATCGGTAGAGCGCAGTCCAGCTTGTTGCCATTTTGAAAACAGGGAGTCGCAGGCTTTCGGTTGCGATTTTCCAACGACCCACAAATCTTCAATTTGCTTTGCCAGGTTTTCAATTTTGGCCCCTATGGCTAATTCAAACTCCAGATATTGGCAGTTCAGTGTTGCACTGGAGGTTGGCTTAAAATCATTAATAAATAATAAAGGTTTATTCTGCCTGGCCAAATAGGTTAACCATTTTTCACGCAGCGGCCATTCAAGTGGCGTGCCTTCGTAGACATCTAAAAAATTACGAATTCTGTCTTTATTGGCTAAAAAAGCATGATTTTTTAAATAAGCCAATTCCACATACGGAAATAACGGATAATCGCCCAGCTTTTTTCGCCAAGCCTCTACGGCCTGGTAGCTGCCTTTTTTAACGTCCGCTTCAGCCGTTTCAAACCATTCTCTTTGTTGCTCAATATCCTTACTTTCAGCGACTGCATAATTGGATCCGACAACCCAGGTAATAGCGCCTAAAACTAAACCGGCCAATTTCATAAATACGAGTTCCTTTGACGTTATTTGGGTTAACCACAAACAGAATGCGAATTCAAACGCTTGTTTGAATATTTAAAATTTGTGATTAAACTTAAAACTGATTAACACTTGAAATAGTGTAACCAATGCTATGCTTTGGTGTAACCCTGAATCAAGTATCTGTTAGACCGAAACTGCTTAATCTATCTCAATTTAAACTATTGATAGGAGCCTGAATATGATTTACAGCGGCAAAAACCTCAAACTGATTGAGCTGGACAATGAATTAGCTGAACTGGTTTTAGCATCTGACAGCTCGGTTAATAAGTTTGACCAAATAACATTGGAAGAGTTTAAAACCGCTTTATATAAGGCCAGTGCGGCTAACTTAAGAGGCTTATTAATTCGAAGCGAAAAGCCCAGCTTTATCGTCGGCGCCGATATTACCGAGTTCTTAGACAAGTTTAAACTACCACCAAAAGCACTTAGCCTATGGCTCAAACAAGCAACAGACATATTTGATTTACTTGAAGATTTACCTTTTCCTACCGTTTGTGCGATTAATGGCTATGCACTGGGCGGTGGCTGTGAAGCAGTGCTGGCAACGGATTACCGAATCGCAGATAAAACCGCAAAAATAGGTTTACCTGAAGTAAAACTGGGCATTATGCCAGGTTTTGGCGGCACAGTCAGATTGTCCAGAATCATAGGTGCCGACAATGCAATGAAACTGATTACAACAGGCAAAGAACAGACAGCACAGGAAGCTTTAAAGATTGGCCTGGTCGATGCGGTGATTAATACAGAAAATACCGAAGCGCTTAAACTGGCTGCTTTGGATTGTTTGCAAAAATCAGCTAACGGTGAATTTGACTGGCAGACCAAACGAGCACCAAAACTCAAAGCACTCAAACTCAGTGCAACAGAAAGAGCAATGAGTTTTAATCTGGCCAAAGCTATGGTTGCACAGCAAGCCGGAAAACATTATCCGGCACCTATGATGGCAGTTTCAACCATTGAAACCGGTGCAGAGTTAAACCGTGACAATGCAATGCAAATTGAAAACCAGAATTTTATTAAACTCACTCAAACACCGCAGGCCAGTGCGTTGGTTGGCATATTTTTAGCGGATCAAAAAATAAAAAGCCAGGCTAAACAGCTGACTCAAAGTACGGATTTACCCACCAAGGCCGGAGTATTAGGTGCCGGTATTATGGGCGGGGGCATTGCTTATCAGTCAGCTTACAAAGGCACAAAGGTTTATCTCAAGGACATCAATCAGGCTGCGCTGGATCTGGGCATTAAAACCGCATCAGAATTATTATCTAAACAGGTATCGCGCGGTAAACTGAATCAATCCGGGATGCTTGAGGTTCTGGCCCATATTCAACCAACGTTAACGGATGATGCCCTAAGCGATGTAGACATAGTGATTGAAGCCGTTGTTGAAAATCAGGCGATTAAACAAACCGTGCTTGCCCAAACTGAGTCAGCTTGCGAATCAGGCTGTATCTTAGCGTCAAATACATCAACAATTTCAATTAATGAACTGGCTCAGACACTTAAACGACCTGAGCAATTTTGCGGTATGCATTTTTTTAATCCCGTGCATAAAATGCCACTGGTTGAAGTTATACGGGGTGAAAAAACAGCTCAGGAAACCATTGCCAAAGTGGTCGCTTTTGCCCAAAAAATGGGGAAAACACCTATCCTAGTGAACGATTGTCCGGGCTTTTTTGTCAACCGGGTATTATTTCCTTATCTCGCGGCATTTAACCAACTCTTGTGCGATGGCGCTCAGTTTGAAACTCTGGATAAAATAATGCAGGTTGAGTTTGGCTGGCCTATGGGACCCGCTTATTTACTCGACGTTATCGGGTTAGATACAGCATTACACGCTCAGCAGGTAATGGCACAAGGTTTTCCCCAGCGTATGCCGCTGCCAGAACTGAACTTGCTCGAAAAATTAAATGAAGCAAATCGGCTCGGGCAAAAAAACAAGCAAGGCTTCTATCACTATTTTATTGATAAAAAAGGCAAAATGGGCAAACAAAATGATCATTTTGTCAGTGACCTACTCAGCAGTCACCATATTCAGCCCGCTGAATTTAGCGCAACAGAAATCATTGATAGACTTATGCTGCCTATGCTCAATGAAACTCTGAGATGTTTACATGAAGGAATTATTGGCAGCGCCGAAGAAGCAGATATGGCACTGATTTACGGACTTGGCTTTCCGGCTTTCAGAGGCGGCGCATTTCGTTACATGGCGCAGCAAGGTCTGTCCAATATACTGAAAAAGGCCAGCCAATATGAATATCTGGGGCCTTTGTACCAGATGCCTGAAGCCGCCAAAAAGCAGGCTGAACTCAATCAGCCTTACCTCTCAAATTAAATTCCGGGTGGAGAATGATAATGAAAGACGTCGTAATAGTGGATTGTATCAGAACCCCTATGGGTCGTTCTAAAAGCGGAATTTACCATAATGTCAGAGCTGAAGATTTATCCGCTCATTTAATTGAGGCTTTGCTAATACGAAACCCCAATGTAAACCCTAATGAGATTGAAGATGTCATTTGGGGATGTGTCATGCAAACTCTGGAGCAGGGGTTTAACATTGCCAGAAATGCGGCCTTGCTTGGCGGATTACCAAAAACCGTTTCCGCAGTTACTGTAAACCGCCTATGTGGTTCATCCATGCAGGCATTGCATGATGCCTGTCGCGCGATCAAGTGCAATACAGGTGACATTTTTATCGTCGGCGGTGTTGAACATATGGGCCATATTCCTATGACCCATGGCATGGACTTCAACCCCAAATTAGCAAAAACAACCGCCTTAGGCGCTGGCTCTATGGGACTAACCGCTGAATTACTCGGGCGACAATATCAGGTAAGCCGGGCACAACAGGATGAATTTGCCTGCCGTTCACATCAAAAAGCGCATCAGGCAACACTTAATGGTGAATTTAAACAGGAGATAGTTCCTACCTATGGCCATGATAATAACGGCCAGCTTATTTTGGCTAGAGAGGACGAGGTCATTCGACCGGATACAGATAAGCAGTCTCTGGCCAAATTAAAACCTGTGTTTGATCCGGTCAATGGTACTATCACAGCCGGTACGTCATCTGCCCTGTCAGACGGAGCCAGTGCTTTGTTAGTCATGTCTGCTGAAAAAGCCAAAATACTGGGTCTGAAACCGATTGCTAAAATAAAGTCCATGGCGGTAGCCGGCTGCGACCCATCAACGATGGGATTTGGACCTGTACCGGCCACTCAAAAAGCGCTGGCACGCGCTAAATTGAGTTTGCAGGATATTGAGTTGATAGAACTTAATGAAGCTTTTGCAGCTCAGAGTCTGGCGTGTATTCGGGCGCTGGAATTAGAAAACCAGATAGAAAATAAAATAAATCTGCACGGCGGCGCAATTGCACTAGGCCATCCGCTTGGCTGCTCAGGCGCTCGTATTAGTACAAGTTTGTTAAGGTTAATGCAGCAAAAAGATGTAACTTTCGGCCTAGCGACTATGTGCATAGGTTTGGGTCAGGGAATCAGTACCGTATTTGAACGCGTAAATTAGTTAAGATAGCGGAAAGTACCTAGGCTAAGCATAATTGTGCAGCCTAGGATGCACTGATGAAGCTTTCCAAATACATTGATATAAGTTTAAAAACCTTTATAAGTGCCTTGTCTATTTAGATAAAAATCCAGTGTCGGTAGGCAAATATGCGAACTATTACATGATAATTTTATGAACCTGCTTGTCAAAAAATCGCAGTCGACTAAGATAAGCCCAAGCGTTAATAAAATATAAGCAATAGGGACACACATGAAAAAATTGACTTCATTTAAACTCGCATTAGCTGCTGCTATGGTTGCCAGTTCTGCACAAGCAGATACGCTGTTAGGTTTGTACGCTGGTGCTCAGTACTGGCAAGTTGAACCTGAAGGTGAATTTGGTACGGCACAAGACGATCAGGCAAACTTTAACTTTGACGATGATGCTCAGGGTTCATTTTATATTGCATTTGAGCACCCAGTGCCACTTATCCCAAATATTAAACTACGCCAAACTCAGCTTGAAGTAGCTGGTGCTGGCAATGTTGACTTTAACTTTAACGGCACAAACTACTCAGGCACGGCTCAAGTCGATGCTGATTTATCGAATACAGATCTGATTTTATATTACGAAGTGCTGGACAATGGCCTAGCCAGTTTTGATTTTGGGGTGACGGTTAAAAGTTTAGATGGTGAAATTATTGTCAGTGATGGTGATGCAAGCGATACCCAGGAACTAAGTGGTTATGTCCCTATGGGTTATATCGCAGCCAATGTTGGTTTGCCATTAACCGGTTTTTCAATTTATGGCGACTTCAGCATTTTATCTATTGGTGATCACAGTATGACAGATTACCAGGCGGGTCTGGCTTATACCTTTGTCGATAATTTAGCAGTGGATATGAGTGCCCAACTTGGCTATCGCAGCTTTAGTCTGGAATTAGATGATTTAGATGGTATCTATTCAGATTTAGAGTTTTCAGGTATCTATGGTGGTTTGGAAGTTCACTTCTAACCTGACAAACACTGTCTAAAAATACCCAGTAAAAAAAGCAGCCTCGGCTGCTTTTTTATTTATAGCTATATGCTTTTACTATTCTAATAGCTGAACTGACTGAATCTAATTTTAGTTAAATTTATAGTCAGCTAACGCCTTTGCCATTTCGGCTTTCGATTGTTGAACCAGCTGTGTTTGCCCTCTCTCTGAGGCAAACAGCAGTGCGTTACTTAATAGCTCAACTTTTTGCAATGGATCTTTTTCTGCCTGAGCATTTTTAAAATAATCTAGTGACGTTTTGTCAGCTTGCAAACGCGCTTTTATTTTCGCCCGGCTGGCACTTTGTTTGCTCACAAGTTCAGTTTTGTCATCCGCTATTCGGCTTAGTAAATCAAACCAAAAATATGCATTACCAAATTTATCTTCGAAAAATTGCTTATCCGCACGAGCCATGATTTTAACCATCAAAAATACTTTCAGTGCATTTAACTGAACCGCATTTTTTGCAAACGAAAACTTTTTTGCCTGCAAATATCCCTGATAAGCCTTATATAAATACCCATCCGCCAAATAACCATTGCTTTTACTGATGAGCGTAAGCTCTTGGTTGATTTTAGCGCGTTTAATTTTAGCTAAAATAGGGCCACCATCTTCGCCAAGTTTCAGCGCTTTTTGATAATAAGACTGGGCAGTTATCCAATATTTTCTTTTCTCCGCCAGCTCAGCCTGCTCAATAAAATAATCTGCACTGTTATTTTTTTGAGCTTGCGCTAAAAGTAAACTAGCAGCGTTTTCATCCGGGTTTATCACTAAAGTCTGCTCTGCGAGCTCCATTGCCCGGACAAATTTTTCCTGATCAAATGCGGTTTGCGCCTGTGCTAAATAATCAGCAGAGCCCTGAATCTTAATACTCTGTAATAAACTCTGAGTTTCTTTGTAATCCGGATATTTTTTTTCGACTTGCTTGAGAGTCTTGCTCGCAGCTAGCCAATCTTTGCCCGCAATATGCTGCTGGGTAGCCTGATACTGTATTTCAATTTCAGAGGTAAAGGATTTTTCAGATTCAGCTAAAGCTTGGTTTAACGATTGAGCTTTGTGCTTATCCAGTTCGGCGACTTTCGCAACGACTTGCCTGGCTTGCTTTAATTCGCTGACATGCTTAACCTGACCGCTAAACACTTTATCCAATGGCTGGGTTAACTCACTAACTCTCTGCTTAAGAGCCCAGTTCAGTTTTTCTTTATAAACCAAATTGTCCGGTTCTTTTTCAAGTGCTTGTTTAAACCAGTTAATTGCTTGTTCATAATTCTGACTGTTCGTCAATTGTAAACCTTGTTCGTATTCAGCTTTGCCGTTAATTCCACATCCAAGCAACAATAAAGGGATTAGCCAACACAATACAGCTCGTGTTTTCATAAATACTCCAGGTGGATAAAAATTATAATGAACTAAAAATGGGAGGGATTATACTGATTGAAATTAAAAAATCCGGTATTTTCTTTAAAGTGAATAAAAAACAGCCAGCTCGAATGCCATTGGCAAAGGCTGGCTGAATTTAATAACCGTTATCGGTTTTATCGAGTTCCGTATATCACCATGGTTTTACCATGTGCTTCAATTAACCCCTGCTCTTCGAGGTTCTTTAATACGCGTCCTACCATTTCACGAGAACAACCAACAATTCGGCCTAATTCCTGACGGGTAATTTTAATTTGCATGCCATCCGGGTGAGTCATAGCATCCGGCTGTTTACATAAATCCAGTAAAGTTGCCGCCACTCGACCGGTGACATCTAAAAACGCCAGATCAACAACTTTGCGTGAGGTATCTCTTAGCCTCAACGCCAACTGGCTTGAAACTCTGAATAGAATATCCGGGTTTTCACGATATAAGCGCTTAAATTTTTCGTAGCTGATTTCAGCCACTTCACATTCAGTTCTGGCTTTTACCGATGCACTGCGTGATTCAGCTTCTTCAAATAAGCCCATTTCACCATAAAACTCTCCGGGGTTAAGGTAGGCAAGTACTAACTCGCGCCCCTCTTCACCTTCCATAGTAACTGAAACAGAGCCGTCTAATAACAGATATAGTGATTTAGACTCATCGCCTGCGTGAATAATAGTGCTTTTCGCAGGATATCTTTGACGATTACAATGTTTAATGAATGTCTGCAGTTGCTCGTCATTCATGACATGAAACGGTATACTCATGTTAATTTCTCTTTATTTACGAATCCTTTAAACTTCAATTTAACTTACTATTAAAGATAAATACAAGCTTTAAGCTTAAATCGCTTTTAAATTCATTTTTATCTGAAAATCCAGTAACCTGTGCTAAATTAAGTAAGTAAGTCACAAAAATAATATAAATCCTTAATAGACTTTCAAGTCAGTCATATTATTATGGTAATTATATACCTAAGCTACTTGAAGATGCATGTTTCAGAGCTATCACAGCGTTTTTAGTACAAGGCATGTTAATGAAGGAATGTAGGCACCTTTCAAATTAACATAACGCAGTAATAAAAACGCTATGAAGCGCCCGAAGGGCAAGGCTAAAAAGCATTTATACAGTGTTATTGATTTTGAAAAGGGATAACCATTATCTTCAATCAATGCCTTGTCTAAATGCTTTTTATCTCTTGCTGAAATCTAGCATATTCAAGTAACTTAGGTATAAATATTTGCGTTAGTTCAATTCAGTAATTTCATTTCTGAAAAATCTAGCTCACGGTAGTAGCATTAATGATGGTGCTGAGCGATATACAATACTAGGAGTCCCTATGGAAGCTATCACTAAATGGTTTGAAGATAACCAAGATCTGTTAATCAGCTATGCAATTAGCTTAGTAACCGCCATTTTAATCCTCTGGATTGGTTTTAAAATTGCGCGTTTAGTCTCTTCATCACTTAATAAAGCCATGATCAAAAAATCAATTGATCCAGCAGTCTCATCATTCGCATCAAGCCTAACACATGCATTGGTTGCAGCGGCAGTCATAATTGCAGCTTTAAGCCATGTTGGTGTTCAAACTGCGACCTTTGTAGCAATTTTGGGTGCCGCAGGTTTAGCAATTGGTTTATCTTTACAAGGTTCATTATCAAACTTTGCATCCGGTATTTTGATCACCGTATTTCGTCCGTTTAAGGCCGGTGACTTTGTAGAAGCTGGCGGTGTAGCGGGTGTAGTGAAAGAAATTCAAATCTTCTCAACAACCTTAACCACACCGGACAATAAATTTGTAGTCGTGCCGAACGCGCGCATTACTGGTGATGCAATCACAAACTATTCGCGTCATGATACCCGCCGTCTTGATATGGTTATTGGTGTTTCTTATTCTGCTGATTTACAGCAAACCGAAGAATTATTAAAGCGTATTCTGGATGAGCATCCGAATGTATTAGAGACACCCGCCTATACAGTTGGTGTCAGCGAATTAGCAGACTCTTCAGTTAACTTTGTCGTGCGCCCTTGGGTAAATACATCTGAATTTTGGCCAACCAAATTTGCGTTAACAAAACAAATTAAACAAGAGTTAGATAAAGCCGGTATCGGCATCCCATTCCCGCAAATGGATATTCATGTTCATAAAGCAGAAGCTGACTCGGAATAATTTTAGAAGTAAAAGGAAAATTGATTTAATGAATTTATTTAAACTAACTAGTTTATCTTGTCTGGTTTGTGCAGCCTTTGCTGCACAGGCCGCAGAACCACTAAACGCGGAAGTAGAATTAGGTGTTATCGCAACCAGTGGTAATACCGAGAGTACTTCATTAAAAGGAAAGCTTGCGGTTACGCATGAAATGGAGAAGTGGAAAAATAATTACCAGTTAGATGCCTTATACAAAAAGGATGAAGTTACGATTGATGACGGTGCCGGTAATTCAGTTTCTGAAGAACAAACCACAGCACAAAAGCTATTTGTCTCAGCTCAAGGGGATTACAAATTAAACCAAGAGCATTCTGCTTTGTTTATTTATGGCTCTTATACCGACGACAGATTCAGTGGTTATGACTATCAAAGCACAATTGCTGCGGGTTATTCAGACCAACTATTCAGTACCGAAAAGTCATTTTTAAATTATAACGTGGGTCCTGGTTATAGCTTTAATAAAACCGACGATGGTGAAAAAGTTGAATCAGCGGTTGTACGTCTGGCGGCTGAATATCAGTATAAAATCAGCGAACATGCCAAGTTTACTCAGCTTTTAAGTACAGAAGCTGCACTGGAAAGCGATAAAAATACGCGTTCAAAATCAGAAACGGCAGTCTCTGCAAATCTGATGGGTAACTTAAGCATGAAAGCCGCTTATACGATTATCCACAACAGTGAAGTACCGGCAGATAAAGAAAATACAGATACGACAACCAGCTTAACTCTGGTTTATATCTTTTAATTTTGTCTAATTGAAACGCATAGTACAAAAAGCCAAACATCACTGTTTGGCTTTTATATTCATCATAAACATTTGTTCACGACCCGCTTAATCTTCTTTTACAACATCGACAAAATATCCAGTTTTTCCATCCTGCGTCAGTTTAATTAAGCCGTGTACATCGGTTTCAAATCCGGGCAGCGCCGTATTAAAATCACGGGCAAATTTAAGGTATTGAATAATCGTTTCATTGAATCTTTCTCCCGGTACCATCAGCGGGATACCCGGAGGATAAGGCGTTACCAGCATAGCGGTAATGCGTCCTTCAATGTCATCAATAGACACCCGCTCAACTTCCCGGTGCGCCATTTTAGCCCAGGCATCAGATGGGATCATTGCGGTTTCTATTTCTGATAAATACATTTGTGTCGTAATGCGAGCCACATCATATTGCTTGTACATTTGATGAATTCGCTGACATAAATCTCGCAAACCAACTCGCTCATACTGAGGATATTTGCCAACAAATTCCGGCATCACCCGCCATAAAGCCAGGTTTTGATCATAATCATCTTTAAATTGCTGTAGCTCAGTCACCATAGAATTCCAGCGACCTTTGGTAATGCCAATGGTAAACATAATAAAAAATGAATACAGTCCGGTTTTTTCAATAATAATCCCATGCTCAGATAAATATTTACTGACGACTGCAGCCGGAATACCCAACTCATCAAAATCACCGTTTAAATTCAGCCCCGGAGTGATAATGGTTGCTTTAATCGGATCCAGCATATTAAATCCGGATTCTATCTCGCCAAATCCATGCCAGTCATCAGATGAATGTATTACCCAGTCATCCCGCTCTCCGATACCCTCTTCAGCGAGTTGATCCGGTCCCCAAACTTTAAACCACCAGTCATTTTCACCGAATTCGGCATCCACTTTTCGCATCGCTCGACGAAAATCAATCGCTTCCAGAATCGATTCTTCAACCAAAGCGCGGCCGCCTGGGCCTTCCATCATAGCGGCTGCAACATCACAGGATGCAATAATTGAGTATTGAGGGCTGGTCGATGTATGCATTAAATAGGATTCATTAAAACGATGTGTATCCAGCGTCCGGTTTTGACCATTTTGCACCAGAATTTGTGACGCCTGAGATAAACCCGCTAATAACTTATGTGTTGACTGAGTCGCAAATACCAGAGCATCATCAGCACGCTCACCGCCTTTACTAATTGCATGCATATCTTTATAAAACTCGTGAAACGTCGCATGGGGTAACCAAGCTTCGTCAAAATGCAGTGTATCAACCTGATTATTGAGCATAGATTTGATCATTTCAACGTTATAGACCACGCCATCATAAGTGCTTTGAGTAATGGTTAAAATTCTCGGTTTTTTACACTTAGCGTTGCGCGCAAACGGATTCGCCGCAATTTTTTTCTCAATCGATTCAAGACTGAATTCTGATTTAGGGATAGGTCCGATAATGCCGTAATTATTGCGGGTCGGCATTAAAAAGACCGGAATTGCACCTGTCATAATAATCGAATGCAAAATGGATTTATGGCAATTACGATCCACCACCACAATATCCCCGGCCGCCACAGTAGAATGCCAAACAATTTTGTTAGAGGTAGAAGTGCCATTGGTCACAAAAAATAAATGATCACAATTAAAAATGCGCGCTGCATTTTGCTCACTGGCGGCAACAGGTCCGGTATGATCGAGTAATTGCCCGAGTTCATCAACGGCATTACAGACATCCGCACGCAGCATATTTTCACCAAAAAACTGATGAAACATTTGCCCAACCGGGCTTTTTAAAAAGGCTACGCCACCTGAATGCCCCGGACAATGCCATGAATAAGAACTGTCTTCAGCATAATGGACCAGTGCATTGAAAAACGGAGGCGCCAGTGCATCCATATATTTTTTTGCTTCACGGATAATATGGCGCGCAACAAATTCGGGCGTATCTTCAAACATATGAATAAACCCATGTAATTCACGTAATACATCATTCGGAATATTGCGTGACGTTTTGGTTTCACCATATAAAAATACCGGAATATCGGCATTACGCTTGCGAACTTCGCTGATAAACTGACGAATAGGCGCAACCGCTTTTTCGATATCGGCTTCAAAACCTTCACCAAACTCTTCATCATCAATTGATAAAATAAAGCAAGATGCGCGACTGGATTGCTGTGCAAATGCGCTTAAATCTCCATAACTGGTAAATCCAATTACTTCCATTCCGTGCTGCCCGATGGCATCAGCCAGATCACGAATACCTGAGCCTGAAATATTTTCAGAGCGGAAATCTTCATCAATAATAATGACAGGAAAACGAAACTTCATTTTTCACCCCTAATAGACGGGGTCTGCCAAACTTGGAAGGGAAACTACACTCACAGTAGTTGCAGGTTTATCAGCTCAGCAGACGGCGTTACACTTAAACAAACATTTTAGTTCAAGTTATAAAACAGCGATTAATAAATTAATCGCCTACCCGACCGCTCTGCTCTGATACGAAAAGAATTTTAGCATTGAACGCCAGCTTGTCTGGCGCGAATTAAATCACTTTTTCGGAAAATGAAAAGCTTTTTTTTCTATATTTTACAAAAAATACGGTGATTTTTTGTTTGAATAAATAATAGAGATTGTTTCGACTTTTAAGACAGGGTTTGGTAGCCGGTTGCATAACAAATAGCCGGCTACAAAATTAACATTTAGCCTAACTCTGGCTCAATTAATTTAATTTGCTGACGCACGACAATAAAAGAGCCTAGCCAGCCAAGCATCATGCTGATTGCCAGCAGCCAGAACATTTCTCCGGCACTGAGTCCGGACAAACTAAATTCAGAGTGATATAACTCGGTTATCACCTCTATCGAGGCAGACAAATACCATAACAAAATTTCAATACTAAACCAGGCCAGCATACCGGCAAAAAACCCATACCAGAGGCCTGTATATAAAAATGGCCGCTGAATAAAGCTATCTGTTGCGCCAACCAGCTTCAATACCTCAATTTCATCTTTACGGTTAGCAATGGCCAGTCGTATCGTATTACCCACAATAAGGACGACTGAAATACACAATAAAATAATCAAACTGCTAAGTGCACTGTTAACCATATTCAATAGTGCATTCAACCGGCGTAACCATTCAATATCCAGTTTACCAAAATCGACTTCCCGCATTTGCTCAAGTTCAGATAACAGCGCTTTGGCAGCATTAGCAGAAGAAAACTGGCTGGACGGTGTCACCACAAGCACGTTGGGCAAAGGATTAGAATCAAGCAAATTAAGCGCATCACCAAAACCTGATAATTGTTCAAATTCAGCAAGGGCATCAGCCTTATTAATTAACTGAATCTGCTCAACTTTATGATTTAACTCAACCTGCTTAACAAAAGTTGTTAATTGCTGACTCGTTAATTCATCCTGCAAAAACAATGAAATTTCAGCTGCATTTTGCCAGCTTTGCTCTACTGATTCAGCATTTTTAACCACCACATACAAGGTAGCCGGTAAAGTTAAACTCACCCCTAAAACGGCTATCGTCAGAATAGATGGCATAGGATCCCGCCATATACTGCCTAGTGAACTTAACCACTGACGAATATGACTGATAAAAAAACTACGAACCTTTTGAAAAAAACCCAGTTTGCGCTGAGTGGCCCCTTTTTTGTCCCGGTTTGAAAATAATAAACTCATTTTATTCTCCCATTCCGTCTTGGGATTCGCCGGCTAAATCTGAGTTTAATAATCGGCCTTGTTTTAAGGTTAATGTACGATATTTCATTCGTGCAATTAGCCCAAGATCATGAGTTGCAATAAACACACTGGTGCCGACCTGATTAAATTCCTCAAATATTCGCATAATATCTAACGACAACTTAGGATCCAGATTACCGGTCGGCTCATCGGCTAGCAAAATAGGCGGCGTATTCACTACAGCTCGGGCAATGCCAACTCTTTGTTGCTCACCACCTGACAGCATCACAGGGTAATATCTTTCTTTATTCAACAGCCCGACTTTGTCTAACGCAGCATGAACCCGTTTTTTTGTTTCTTTCAGGCTGTAGCCTTCAATGATCAAAGGTAAAGCAACATTATCAAATACAGTTTGTTCTTTTAATAAGTGATGATTTTGAAAAATCATTCCAATGTCACGTCTGACATAAGGGATCTGGGAAGGTCTGATTTGACTTAAGTCATGTCCGTTAATAAATACTTTACCGGCAGAGGGCCTTTCCATAATAGAAATCAATTTGAGCAAGGTACTTTTACCGGCCCCCGAATGCCCGGTTAAAAAAGCCATTTCACCTGCTTTTATGTGAAAGTTTACTTTTTGCAGCGCCTGATGACCGCCACGATAAGTTTTTGACACTTGCTCAAATTGAATCATCCGTAAACCTTATTATTATATACCCGGTATTTTAGTCGTCCGCCTCATCTGTGCTAAACAAAGCTTCAATAAAATCATCTGCGTCAAATGGTCTTAAATCATCAATGCCTTCGCCCACACCAATATAACGGATAGGCACTTTAAACTGATCAGCGACCGCAAATATAACACCGCCTTTTGCAGTACCGTCAAGTTTGGTCAATGAAATCCCGGTTAAACCAACCGCTTCGTCAAACAATTTAGTTTGGCTGACTGCATTCTGTCCGGTTGTTGAATCAATCACTAACATAATTTCATGCGGTGCTTTCGGATCTATTTTTTTCATAACCCGCACGATTTTTTTCAATTCTTCCATCAGATGCGCTTTATTTTGCAAACGACCAGCTGTATCTGCAATTAAGATATCTACGCCTTTTGCTTTAGCAGAAGCAAATGCGTCATAAACGACTGAAGCGCTGTCTGCGCCAGTATGTTGCGCAACCACATGAATATCATTTCTTTGCCCCCATACCTGAAGCTGCTCTACCGCAGCGGCACGGAAGGTGTCACCGGCTGCCAACATCACAGATTTACCCTGGTTCTGGTATTGTTTGGCCAATTTACCTATGGTCGTGGTTTTACCAACCCCATTAACCCCAACCATCAAAATAACAAAAGGGCCTTCTGACTGAGGTTGAATATCCAAGGGCTGATTCACTTCAGCTAAAATCTCACGCATTTTTTCTTTTAATAAACCATACAGAGCTTCAGCATCTTTCAGATCTTTTCGCTGCGCAGATTCTGTTACCGCATCAATAATTTTAGTTGTGGTTTCTATCCCCAAATCGGCCATTAACAATTGGGTTTCCAGCTCTTCAAACAAATCATCATCGATTTTTTTACCTTTGAATAAGCCAAACAAACCACTGCCAATAGAAGCTTTAGTACGCGTTAAACTTTGTTTTAAACGACTAAAAAATCCCACTCTTTGCGGTTTTTCCTGAGGTTCAGGCTGCATTTCAACCTGAGCAGTCTCATCGGATTCTACAGCCTGCTCTGTATCGGCCTCATCTTGAGCCAACTCTTCAACAGGTGTATCAACTTCAGTAATAGGTTCAGCCGTATCAACGGATTCATTAACAGGCTGCGTTTCTTCTATTTTTTCCGGCTGACTGACTTCAACTTGCTTTTCTGCCTCAGGTGTTTGGTTTTCCTGCGGTTGGTTCTGCTCTTCTTGAGCCGTATTTTTTTTACCAAACCAGCTAAATAAACCTTTCTTTTTGCTCATTCGATTCGTTATCTCTTATCTGGATTAAATTGCGAAAACTTGTATCTGGAAAATAAAAATCACTTAGATTTTAATATCCTGGGTTATATACCCGACATTTTAACCTTAATTGCACTGAGATTATAGTCAGAGTTAACTCAAGATAAGCTTTATAGCTGTTTGATGACGGGTTTAGTATAATCAGCAGCTTAACAGGTGAAATAGTTCAGGATATCTATGCCAGCATCCAGACCAAAACGAAATACAAAAAACCGTGCCAACCCAAAAATGAACGCTCAAAATAAATCCGTTGGGCAGGTTAGAATTATCAGCGGAAAGTTTAAAGGCAAAAAACTACCCGTTCAGGATAGCCCAGGGCTCAGGCCAACAACTGACAGAGTTAAAGAAACCCTGTTTAACTGGTTGATGTTTAATCTAAACAACGCCCGTGTACTGGATTGTTTTGCCGGTTCGGGATCGCTGGGATTTGAAGCTTTATCACGCTATGCCAAAGAAGTGACTTTGCTGGAAAAGTCTGCAGCTGTGGCGAGACAGCTCAAACAAAACTTAACTCAGTTATTGCAATCTCCAGTGGCAGAAGCCTGTCAGGGGCAAGTCATAGAAGGCGATTGTCTGCTCTATCTGCAAAATTGTGATAAACAGTTTGATATTATTTTTATCGATCCACCTTTTCGCTTAGGCCTTGCAGAAAAAAGTTGCCAGTTAATTGCACAGCAAAAATTATTAACCGACGACGGCCTGATTTATGTTGAAACCGAAGCAGAATTAACGACCCAGTTCTGGCCTGACAACTGGCAAATACTTAAAGAAAAAAAAGCCGGCCAGGTGTGTTACCGGTTATTCCGCTTAAACGCCTGTGCTTAACACAAGTTTATTATATTGACAGTCCCGTCTGATTAGACGGGTTGACGGCCAGCCACAAATAAATCAATTTGCACCTTAGAATGAGTGTAAATTTAACTTTTCAATTGGCTGAATTTCTGCCAGCATAAAACGACCTCAGATTAATAGCCAAGCTTTATGACGGAAAACCCAAACCTAGCTAATATTGAACGGACTTTTTTAATCTCTGAAAAATCAGCACCTAATGAAATTGTTGATCAAATAGTTGAGGTTGCACCTGACTGTAAATTATTTGAAATTTCAGCACAGGATGTTTTATCCGGCAGCACTCAGCTATTAGAAACGGACCTTTGTATATTATACCTGCCAGACGAGCTCAACTACCAAGTCATTCCTGTTCTAGCAAAAGAAGGCTGCGTGGTTTCATTGCTGCCACACAAAGAAGCCCCTCAGAGTGTTATTGGTTTTGGAATTCATTTTGACAGTAAAGAAGCTATCAAAGATTGCTTTAGTCAGGAGCAGTACGCCATTGACATGCTGAAATGCAATAATGAGCTTGTATTAAACTCAGTTGAGGTTGGCGATTTTGTTGGTTTAAAACCCATCAGGATGACTAAACCGAGTCTGTTTAACCGACTGAAAAACTTCGGCAAACGGCTTAAAGAAATCCGTCATCAAATTCCATTTAAACTGACGTTGACGACTCAAAAAGGTAAAACCATCACCACGGCAGCAACGGCGATTTCAGTAGTTGAGCATTCCAGCAATACCCGTTTTGTTCAACAACTGATAGGGGAGTCCAATATCAATGATGGCATGTTTCATGCTGTTTTTCTGGCACCGCGCAGTTTACGCCAGCTGTTTATAGGTTTGATTAAAAATATTATCAATCCACCAACAAAACTACCGGACTTTATCGGCCATGTCAGAACCGGTGGAATGGAGTTGAAAACACAAAAAGAAATTGAGTATTCCATTGATGGAAGAGCGCACAGAGGCGATAAACTGTATTTAGAAATTCAAAGTAAATCTTTGCAACTGGTTCCCGGGCGATACCTCAAAATAGACAGAGCCGCTGCGCATGGTAAAGAAGCGTTCAGAACACAACACTTACCCACAGCAGATGCTGTCCCTGAATTGGTCAGTAAAACCTTGCCATGGAATATTCACGCGGGTACCGAAGAATTTAAAGAGCTTTACCAGTCGCTACGTGAAAATGCGAGCACATCCGGTGGTTTTTTAACCCTGATGGCATTATCCACTATGCTGGCGACACTTGGGTTATTTTCAAATTCAGCCCCTGTGATTATAGGTGCCATGATCCTAGCGCCTTTAATGGCTCCTATTGTTTCTCTTGCAATGAGTACCGTTCGTCAGGACCAAAGTCTGATGACACAATCGAGCAAAACCCTGATTTATGGGTTGTTACTTGCGCTTGGCTGCGGCTCTTTATTATCCTTGATGATACCGCTCAATTCGCTGACCCAAGAAATGTCTGCCCGGGTTTCGCCAAATCTGCTCGATTTAGGGGTTGCTATCATTTCAGGTATTGCAGCGGCCTACGCAAACAGTCGCTCCGAAGTTGCAAAAAGCTTAGCAGGCGTGGCAATAGCCGTGGCATTGGTGCCGCCGCTTGCGACCACAGGTGTCGCCATTGCCTGGATGGATTTAGATATGATTCTGGGCTCGTTTCTACTATTTTTAACTAACTTGTCCGGCATAGTATTAGCCGCAGCGATTACCTTTTCCTGGCTAGGCTTTTCGCCTTTCAGGCGGGCACAAAAAGGATTATTGATTTCCGTTGTGATAACGACTCTGATTTCAATTCCGTTGGCATTAAGTTTTGTCAACATGGTGCAAAACAATACCTGGACGTCTAAGGTCAACTCTATTTCGCTCGATCATGCGGCCATTAAAAATGTGAAAATTTTTCATGAATCTCCGATTCTGGTGCGCTTTGATCTGGTTGTCCCTAAATATCCGAGTGAAAACCAGATTGAGCATATCAAACAACAGCTCGAGACCAGCTTAAGTCAGCCCGTAAAACTTGAGATGACACTGGTGATCCGAAGATAAAATCCCATAGAAATTTAAGTGTCCAATATTCAATTAAATTTTTATGAATTTAATCCCTTATTGAGCGACAATTGTTCAAAATTGCTGCTAGAATAAAATTGCAAGAGAAAAGCTATCAGTGCTTTTGGTAGCTTAGTTTTAATATAGAAAGAGAAAACAATGTCAAATCAAGTTACAGGAACAGTGAAGTGGTTCAATGATGAAAAAGGTTTTGGATTTATTGAACAAGAAGGTGGTAAAGACGTATTTGTACACTTTAGCGCAATTCAGGCAACAGGACGCAAAACATTACAGGACGGCCAGAAAGTAACTATGACAGTTACCCAAGGTCAAAAAGGCCCACAAGCTGAAAATGTAATCCCAGCGTAATTAAGCACTCGATAATAATCGATACCTAGTCGGTCGTTTTATTTTAGTGCTTAATATGCTTATTAATAAATTAGGCCGACTTTTATCTTCTTCTACAAATAATTATCCGCTTTGCCCTTTCATTTTATTTTCCTACTCTAAATTTCCCGTATAATAGAGACTTATTAAATCTCATTTCAAACATATCTGTCTGGAGCTTGTTTTGGAAAAGTTTTTTGAAAACTTATTGTATTCCGCACGTTGGCTATTAGCCCCCTTGTATTTAGGGTTAAGTTTGGCCCTGATTGCATTAACCGTTAAATTCTTTCAGGAAATCTGGCATTTGTTTCCTATGTTATTTTCATTGAAAGAAACCGATCTGATTTTGGCCATTTTGTCTCTGATTGATATGTCGTTGGTCGGTGGTTTATTAATTATGGTGATGCTATCCGGATACGAAAATTTCGTCAGCCAGATAGATATAGATGAAGGCAGAGAGAAACTGGGTTGGTTAGGTAAAGTAGACTCAGGCACCTTAAAAACAAAAGTGGCAGCGTCTATTGTTGCAATATCTTCAATCCACCTGCTTAAAATATTTATGAATGCCGATAAGGTCGATACCGATAAAATGATGTGGTACGTCATCATTCATCTAACCTTTGTCGCGTCCGCTTTTATTATGGGTTATCTTGATAAAATAAATCGCCATTAACGGCGATTTATTAGCTTAGGCTCAAAAGTAACCCTGATGCTTAAGCTTAAATAAAGCAGCCACGCTGATAGCGTCATGAATTTTGCCCTGCATCGCATATTCAAATGCTTCAGCCAGTGGCATTTTCACCAGTTGTAACGCTTCGGTTTCTTCCGGCTGCGCTTCTGCAAGCGTTAACCCCTTGGCAATATATACAATAACCTGATCATCTGTGGAAGAGTTCGATAAAGACATTTCCAGAAAAGGCGTTAAAGTCTGAGCACTAATACCGGCTTCTTCTTTGAGTTCACGGCGGGCACACTCAACCGGCGCTTCGCCTTTTGGACATCCACCTTCAATGATTTCCCAGCTGTAGGCGCCTAATGGATATCGCCATTGTCCAACCAACCAGGTATTGCCCTCATCGTCAATAGGAACAATGCCAACCGCTGAGTTTTGAAACTCGACCACGCTATAAATTCCATCCGTACCAGCTGGCGTAATCACTTTATCTTCTCTGACTTTAATCCAGGGGCTTTGATAAATCTCCTCTGTGGACTTTACGTGCCAGGGATTGCCTTCATCTTTCATTAAAACTCCATTCATTTAATTTCAATATCATTTTGTAGAGCTTACCATATAGTAACTGTGACAAAAGTTGAATACTGTAATAAAGTGAAGTATATCCATTTAGCAGCGGGATCTGTATATGAGCAAAGTATTGAATGAACTGATAAATTTATTAAGCTTAGAAAAAATTGAAAAAGGTATTTACCGGGGTCAGTCCCAAGATTTAGGCTTAGGTGCTGTATTTGGTGGGCAGGTTTTAGGTCAGGCGCTTTCAGCCGCTCAGCAAAGTGCACCTGAAGACAGGCACCTGCATTCATTTCACTCGTATTTTTTACGCTCTGGAGATGTCGCACATCCAATTGTTTATAAAGTTGATTCAATTCGGGATGGTAAGAGCTTTTGTACCCGAAGAGTGGAAGCCATTCAACATGGCTTACCTATTTTTTATCTCACGGCCTCGTTTCAAAAATCAGAATCCGGTTTTGAACACCAACCCAGCATGCCTAAAGTCGCAGGGCCGGAATCTTTAATTTCCGAGCTAGAGTTATCACGCCAGTATCAGGACCATATTCCGGTGGCTATCCGGGACAAATTTATCAGTGACAAACCGCTAGAGTTCAGACCGGTTGAAATGCTGAATCCGCTTAAACCTGAAAAAGCAGAGCCCAAAAGACATATCTGGGTTAAGGCAAATGGTTCAGTTTCAGAGGATATCAAAGTAAACAAGTACTTACTTGCATATACATCCGATTTCAACTTTTTAATTACCTCTCTGTTACCTCATGCACGTTCATTTATTGATCCAAAAATGCAGGTTGCGACTTTGGACCATTCAATGTGGTTTCATCGCCCTTTCAGCCTGAATGAGTGGCTATTGTTTGTGATTGACAGCCCGTCTGCATCCGGGGCCAGAGGTTTTGTCCGTGGTGAATTTTATAATCAAAGCGGACAGTTGGTTGCATCTTGTGCGCAGGAAGGCGTTATCCGGGATAGAAGTTAAATACAGCTTATTATATTGCACCCTTTAATTTAAGCAGTGCAGCACAAATGGCTGCACTAAACCAAACCGAATAGCTTACTTTTCTGCGGCCACTACAGAAATTTCGACCAATAAGGCTTCGCGAGCCATTGCAGCTTGAACGCAGGCTCTGGCTGGCGCATGCCCTTGCGGTACCCAAGCATCCCAGACAGCATTCATAGCAGCAAAATCAGCCATATCTTTAATATAAATAGTGGCTGACAGCATATGGTTTTTATCACTGCCTGCTTTTTCGAGCAAAGCTTCAACCTTATCCAGCATAGTTTGAGTTTGCTCAGTGATGCCCTGAGTGGCATCTGCGCATACCTGGCCGCACAAATAAATGGTGCCCTGATGTTTAACAATACGACTCATACGAGCCCCGGTTTCTATTCTTTCAATTGTCATTTGTTGTCTTCCAAACCCGATAAAGTTGGCTATTCTACCCCATATTAACCGCTTTATTTAGTCTGATGCGTATAACTACCGTCCCATTCGTTTAAATTCTGCGAAGATAACTGCTGAATACGCTCGATAAAAACCGCATACAGGTTATCTTGTGTATTTTGGTGTAACTGAGTGAACAGAGCGGTTGCGGTTTGCCAGTCCTGCGCAAAATAAGCCTGATAGGCTCGGTGATGTAAAACCTGATTCGGTTTGGATAAAGGCCGGTTTGGCTGATAGACTTCGATTGCTTTTTGCTTGCCTTTCACTTTTACCTTATCAATCAGATAGTGATCAAACGCATGTGCATCATAATAAGTCTGTTCACTGATCAAAATATCAACTCCGTAATATTTGGTCAGACTTTCCAGTCGACTGGCCAGATTAACTGAATCGCCAATGACAGTATAGGCGCGCCTAAATTCAGAGCCCATATCGCCGACATTCATTTCACCTGTATTAATGCCAATGCCCAGTTTAATTTCAGGCCAGCCTTTTTTGGCAAACTCAAGATTCAATTGTTTGGCTTTGTCTAACATAGCTAACGCGGCTTTTACCGCGTGTTCGGCGTGTTCATCATCATTGAGTGGCGCGCCCCAAAACGCCATCACCATATCGCCGACATATTTATCAATCGTGCCATGGTTCTCTAAAATCACTTTTGTGATTGGAGATAAATAAGCATTGAGCAGCAATTTGACCTGATTTGCACTGAGCTGTTCCGAGATATGGGTAAAATCACGAATATCGGCAAATAAGACCGTCATTTGTTTACGCTCTCCCGCCAGACTCACCTGTTCTGGTGCCGCAAGCATTTTATCGATATGAGCCGCCGGTACATATTGCTCAAAATAGGTTTTGATTTTATTTTTCTGAAAACTTTCTCTGAGATAACCGCTAACAATATTGATTAAACTGACACTGAAAACCAAAAGTACAGACGACGTCAGCGGCAATACCCAGGCATAATAGCGCCAGAGAATCAGGTTAATCGAAATACTGGCAATCAGGGTTACAACCCCAACCAAAAGCATATTAACCGGTTCAAACTTAACCAAAAATAAACTCAGGACTAAACCAATAGATAATAAAAACAGCGCAACCATAGCATCACTCGAATCGGGTTCAACCAGCAATATTTCAGGGTTGAGCAAGCCATAAGCCACATTTGCGTGTACTTCAACGCCCGGATACTGCATGCCAACCGGCGCCTCTATTAAATCGGCTAATCCAGCTGCCGATGTGCCAACAAAAGCAATCGATCCGGCGAGTCGTTCGGAGTTAGCCCGACCGGTTATCACATCCGTTGCTGATATATAAGGAAAACTGGCCTGTTTACCCTGATAGGGCACCCAAATCCGGCCATGTGCATCTGTCGGCACTTTCTTCTGGTTAAGCCAGATTGCGTTGATATAATCAAAATCTCCGGCTGGCCGAGTTTCAACCTGAATGACAGGTTCAAATGAATAACTGCGAACGGCTTCAAGCGCCAGTGAAGGATATAAAGTCCCCTGATGTCTGAGTAACAAAGCAGCCTTTCGAATTGAGCCATCATCATCCGGCATTGAATTAATAAACCCCTGATTCAGGGCAAATAAAGTTTCATCCGGATTTAAATTTAGTTTATCAATAGCCGCGCGGATAACCGGTTTATGAATCGCAGTTGTTGTTTCAGCTGCAATACCTTGTTCCAACTGTACGGAACTACGAACTGAGTTGGACGATAAGACAGAATAAGGTTCTGATGCAGTTTGATTATCTAATAACATGGCCAGAACCACATCTCCGCGGGACAAACTTTGGGCAAACTGTTTATCCGCATCAAATTCAGATTTCAGAGCCAATAACTGTTTTTTGGTTTGATCGGTTAAATCCGGGGCGGTTAGCAGCGTATCAACCGGATTAACCTGAGACTCGCTAAACATAATATCAAATGCAACAACCGCAACGTTTGCTTCGAATAAACCGTCAACTAGCTTAGCCATTACGGCCCGACTCCAGGGAAAACGGCCTTGCTCTTTTATCGATTTTTCGTCGATATCAATAATGACAATTTTATTTGGAGCTTGCAGATCAGCAGCTTGTGTAAATGGTTCTCTGAATAAATTGAGGCGGGCATCATACAATATGCCCTCGATTTTATTGAGTGAAATTCTGGCGCTTGAGCCATTGGGTGCCAATTGCCAAGCAATAATCAGAGCCGTTAATATTAAGCCCAAAATGACAGTGAATTTTTTTAGGGTCATGCTTTAGGTCCATTTGATTTGGCTGCTATTCATTTTTTAGCGTCATGACTTATATCCCGTGATTTGGTTATTGAGCTTCCAAGTCCAGCGACATGCCCTCGGCAGCAGCAAAAATGTCAATATTCAATTGTTTTTCTTGCAGGTACAGAGCAATTTTTTCCATTTGAAGATCAATTTGCTGATCAGTCCGACCAAAATCATGGCTGAACAAAGCACATTGTTTCACTTTCGCCTGACAGGCTAAATCAACGGTTTGCTGAATAAGGCTGTGCCCCCAACCATGTTTAAGTGGCATATCCTGTTCGGCATACTGAGCATCATGGATCAGTAAATCTACAGAATCCAAAAACGCCAGCCACTGTGTATAACTGGTTGCTTTTTTATATGGCGGATCGAGTTCATTATCTGTGATATAAGCCAGTTTAACACCCGCATCTTCTATCAGGTAAGCACTGCCGCCACCAGGATGGTTAATTTGAACTCGTTTAATGCTAGCGCTGCCGAGCTGCCACTGATGCAGCTCATTCAGCTGCGTAAATTCGATATTCGCTTTTAATTGATCGTGTCCGATAGGAAACCAGGTATCGGACATCTGTTTTAATATCGCAATATCGTGTTTGGGTTCTGTTAATCCCGGTGTGATATGAATATCCCGGCCGGCTTGGTAAGCCGGTCGAAAAAACGGAAAGCCTTGAATATGATCCCAGTGATTATGTGTCAGCAATAAATGAATGGGGCGGACACTTTGTTGTAGTTGTTCGCCCAGTTTTACAATTCCGGTACCGGCATCGAGTATCAAGTCTGTGCCGTCACTCAATACAACATGAACACATGCAGTATTGCCGCCATACTTGATAAATTCAGAACCAACTGCAGGTAAAGACCCTCTGACCCCATAAAAAGTAACTTGCATTCTCTAACCTTAAGTTGCCGTTTTTATTATTTTAGTTGCCATTAATTAAATATTCACTGGCGGCTGGCTAAGTTGAGCAGGTTATCACAAAAGCATTATTTTATATTGTCTGAATAAAAGTACTTAATTACCGCCAGGCTTTTGCTCACAATACAAAAGCCTGGCGGTATCAACTTCAACTTTATTCAGCTAACTCAAATTCCCCACCAGCAGAAACTGACGGCATTTTGATCTCGTTGAAAAAGAGGCTGCCGCGAGCTTGATTATCACTGGTAAACTCTCCGTTGATTTCCCCTTCAGCGCGGTTTTTACCGTGAGATGCATTCAGCACATCTAATTCAAGTTTTGCCTGATTAATGGCGCCATTAAATCGAGCGCTCCATTTTCCACCTTCATCATTAAAGGATAAAAAGCCGGTAACAACACGCTGCTTATCAAAATTGACCGTCATTTCCATATTCGCATCAGATACATCTCCCATAGAGCTGGTGAAGTTGTGATTAACCAACTCAAATTTTGTCACCCCAACTCGCTCAGCAATTGGGTTTTGCAAAGCAAATAAATCTGAATCTTTTTTTAATTCTGAAGGATTAAGTTCGCTAGCTACGCCACTGCTCGTGGGTTTACCTGACGTCAGGATTTCAGTAGCGACCGGACTACGCTTTTTTGAAGCCTGAACGGCAATAGAAATGGTTTCGTTTTTACTCGGGCCGGTTTTAACTTTCGAAGCTTGATTTTCCGGCACTGCATACCCGCTTTCAAAAACAGCTGGCGGATTCAATAAGCCTTTTACTGCGCCTGTGGTCTGTTGAATTTTTGCATAGTTAAAGTTTTCATTTTCACCAAACGAAAACAACTTCCCGGTGCGGCTCACCTTAAAATCAACCGCCCCGTCCCAAACAGCTAAAAAGAGCTCATCGCCCAGTATCTCAACTTCAAAATGAGTTCCTCGCACACCAATGCTGCCTGCTGGCGTATTCAGCGTATAATTGCCATTGTAGCTTTTAATTTTCCCACTAATGGTACGCAATCCGCCTGAGATCAAATTCATCACAGCGGAACCCGTGTTAGTTTCCTGATCATACTGATAGCTGGCTATTTCTAATTCTGTGTTGGCTTGTAATGCAACAATACCACCGTCAATCATTTTAAATTGAGCCTGACTATCATCGGCCGTAGTCACTTTATCTATCTTATAAATTGGAGAGCGACGACTTAATGTGCGCTTATCCTCTGGTGTAAACGCATTGACATCACCACTGGCAATAATTGTTTTACCTGCGAGTTCAGATTCGGATGCGTTTGCACTTGCGGCCATCAGGCCAATTGTTGAAATTAACAAGCAAGCAAAGCTGCTTGATACCATTAAATTTTTAAACGTCATAACTTACCTCTTAAAAGCGGTAATTCAGTTGGCTACTAAATACACTTCTGTCAAAGTTATAAAATAAGTGATTACTGTTTCTGTTACTTATCTGATAACTGTTTTGCCATTGCCATTGTTTTGAAATGAAATATTCAAAACCGAATTTAACTGTGTTTATATGATCTTTCCGCTTTTGCTCAAAGAACAAACTCTCCCCCCCAGCTCCCACAATGGTTTCATTCAAGTGAGGGTGGCGGGTTGACTGGTACTGATATCCAAGTTCAAATATACCCCAGTCATTAACCAGCATTTGCCAGTTAATACCCAGTGCATTTACGTACCTTTCATAATGCTTAGAGTCAAAACTATAATCTGTTACTGACTCTTTACCATGTGAGACATAAGTGGTCAATTTATGTTCACTAAAACGATAACTATGACTCAGTTTAAAGCTATTTGTTTGTAAATCTAAGTTATCGTTCTCAATATTATCTGTAATTGAAAAATTGGAGCTCAGCGCAATTTTTTGGTTTGTTTTATACTGCCAGTTAACTTGCCCGAGCACAGCGTAGAGGTCCTGATAAACACCTCCGCCAAACCAAAACTTTTGATAAAACACAGTCGCCTTTGCCGTATAGTTCTGCCATTTATGAATATAGCCTACAGCCAGATCCAAATTGGCTTTTTCAAGACTATCTGAGCCGGAGTAATTGGTTTTATCAAAGGCTGCACTGGCGATAATGCCACCAGGTTTGGTTAGCGGTCTAAAATACAAAACATTGGCAGACAAAGATTGCTGATAAGCAGATTGCTCAGGAAATTTAAAATCAACCAAGCCGACATTTGGAATCGGTATTGGGTAGAGCTCGTCACCCAACCCCGAGTTCACATTAGAATCATAACCTAGCCCAACACTTAAATTGGCTGCTAACTGAGCGTTATTAGCCTGTAAATTACCTTCGATGGCTTGCATGTATTGCAAACTTTGCTGACGTACATATTCATCTTGGGTATGTTCTAAACGAGCAAATTCAGCCCGCGCAGCAATATAATTTTCAACTTTGAAATATACCAGAGCCAATGCGTATCTGGCATTATCATCTTCAGGCCTGACTAATAAGGTCCGTTCAAATGCAAAAATAGCCTCTTGAAAATAGCCAGCATGATAAGCCGCCAAGCCATATAAATAATCAAAGTCGGGATCACCCGCTAACAAATCAAACAATTGTTCTGCTAACTGATACGCTGCCGGGTAATTTTGTTGTTCAACCAACTCTATGAGTTTTTGTCTGTCATCTGAGGCATAACTATTAAACGACGCAGCATTAACAACGCCAATAAAACAGCAAACAATCCAATATTTTTTTAATTTATACATAAATTTCCTAAGCCAGACCGAAAAAGTCGAATGGTCTACAATACCCGAGCAATTTTATCGGGAATTTGAGAGATAAAACAGACATTCGTTCGAATATAATCGAAATTGACTAAAACTATTACTTGATATGTATCGATAAATCTTAAATTATTGTTGTTATCCTAAAGCCAATAATCTGAGGTAGATTTGCAAAAACGAGTGAAAAGTATTTTCCTGTTGTTAACTTGGCTGACAATCATCCCGCTTCAGGCGACTGAACTATATTTTAATCATTCAGGAAATCAGTTTAATTATCAATGGCAGGATCATAATAACCAGCCGCAAAATTTAAGCTTTTCAGTCAATAAAAAACACCTTCATCAGCTTTTCAGAACCTTTAAAACTTATCGGCCAGCATTGGCAAATCACTATTTATACATGAAGTTGCAGGCAGAATTACCCCAATATCAATCCAGGTATACACAAATAAAACTCAATAAACTGGGCGAACAGGTTCAGATAAAAATCAAAACCAGAGATACAACCGAGTTTCACGAGATACATCAGAAAATCAGTCAATTAAGACTAGATATACTGAACCAGTATTTAGCCAATCATTATTACACAGAATTTACTGACCGCTTTGCCCAAGCTTATGTAAAACCGGATCATATCCGGATTGCTCAACAAGCTTTACCTTTATTTGACGATATAGTTGCACAGGCTCAGGACAATTTAAGAAACATGAGTAGCCGAGATATTATTAATTATTACCTTAGCTGGATTCAAAGTATTCCCTACTCCACATTAGATAATAGGGTCACATCCCATGGTGCCGGATTCAGTCCGCCAAATCGTTTACTAATGGAAAACCAAGGCGACTGTGACAGCAAATCAACTCTCTTTATAAGCTTAATGCGGGCGCTCTTTGCTCGTTTAAACCTGGTCATGGTTTATTTACCCAATCACGCACTAGTCGGGTTGCAGTTGGGACATAGCCAGCAAGATGAATACATTAGTTTAGACGGTATAGACTATGTGCTAGCTGAGCCGACCGGCCCAGGGTTATTTAAACTGGGAGAGATAGCTGAAGATTCCAAGCGGGATATACGCGCAGGACGTTTTAGTATTGAAGAGCTGCCGGTTAACTTTTAATGAGCCCTGTTAAAACGGTTAGCAGCAGACAAAAATAAAGCCGCTAAAGCGGCTTTATTTTTGATTTTTAAAATGTTTATTCGCTTATACATTAAAGCGGAAATGAATAACATCACCATCTTTAACGATATAATCTTTACCTTCAAGACGCCATTTACCAGCTTCTTTAGCACCTGATTCACCCTTGTTGCCAATGAAATCATCATATGCAACAACTTCGGCCCGAATAAAACCTTTTTCAAAGTCAGTATGAATTTTACCGGCTGCCTGAGGTGCAGTGGAGTTTACCTTAATAGTCCAAGCTCGAACTTCTTTCACACCCGCAGTAAAATAAGTATGCAGGTTTAATAATTCATAACCGCCACGTATGACTCGGTTTAAGCCAGGTTCATCCAAACCTAAATCAGCCATAAAGTCAGCTCTTTCGTCAGCTTCCAAGTCAGCAAGTTCAGCTTCAATTTCAGCACACACGGGAACCACAATCGCATTTTCTTTTGCCGCGATTTCACGAACTACATCAAGATAAGGGTTATTTTCAAAACCATCGTCATTAACGTTAGCAATATACATGGTTGGTTTTAGAGTCAGGAAATTTAAATAAGCAATGGCTGCTTTTTCTTCCGGGCTAAACTCCAATGACCGCAGCATACCGCCTTCGTCTAATGTTGGTTTTAGCTTCTCTAAAACCTCAATTTCAAACTTGGCATCTTTGTCACCGCCTTTTGCTTTTTTAGCCGCGCGAACCATGGCTTTCTCGCATGTGTCCATATCCGCTAATGCAAGCTCAGTATTGATGGTATCAATATCTTCAGCTGGATCAACACGACCCGCGACGTGAACAATATTATCGTTCTCGAAACAACGTACAACGTGACCTATTGCATCAGTCTCACGAATATTCGCCAAAAATTTATTACCTAACCCTTCACCTTTAGAGGCGCCTGCAACCAAACCGGCAATATCAACAAATTCCATGGTGGTCGGCAGTATACGTTGTGGGTTAACTATTTTTGCAAGTTCGTCTAATCTTGGATCCGGTACAGGTACAACCCCCGTGTTTGGTTCAATTGTACAAAACGGAAAGTTAGCTGCTTCAATACCAGCTTCTGTTAATGCATTGAATAATGTAGATTTACCAACATTTGGTAATCCGACGATACCACATTTAAAACCCATATCTAAAAACCTTATGCTTTAAAACTATGTAATCGGCTTACCGCTTTGGTGTAGCCATCTCGCAACCAAACCTCAGTGCACCTTACAGCTTCATCAATCGCTGCATCAATTAGTTCTTGTTCTGATTTTGGTGCTTTACCCAAAACATGGCCTGTCACTCGTTCTTTACTGCCCGGATGACCAATCCCTATTCTCAGACGTAAAAAGTCTTTGTTATTTGCTAAACGACTAATACTGTCTCGTAAGCCGTTATGTCCACCATGACCCCCACCGCGCTTAAATTTAGCAATACCGGGTGGAATATCGAGTTCATCATGAGCAATTAAAATTTGTTCTGCAGGGATTTTATAAAACTGGGCAAGTGCGGCAACAGCCTGGCCACTTCGGTTCATAAAAGTGGTTGGGATCAGCAAGCGTATATCTTGGCCATTAATTTGAATTAGCCCTGTGAAACCAAAATATTTTGAATCTAATTTTAGTTGGGCATTATATCTTTGTGCTAGTTCGCGGACGTACCACTCTCCAGCATTATGGCGAGTTTTTTCATATTCGGGGCCTGGATTACCCAGGCCCACGATCATTTTAACAGTCTCTGTCATCAGGTTAAAACCCGATATTACTCAGCGTCTGTTTCAGCTGCTTCAGCGTCGCCTTCATCTTCAGCTGCTGGACCTTTAGGCTTATCGATAGTTACGATAGCACTATCGTGATCTGCACCTTTAGCCAACTCAACAGAGCTTGCACCAGCTGGTAATTTAACGTCTGATAAATGAACAGAATCACCTACTTTAAGACCTGCTACATCAACTTCGATGAATTCAGGTAAATCTTTTGGTAAACAAGCGATTTCAATTTCATTTGCGTGGTGAGAAACAATACCGCCCGCTTTAGCAGGTTGGTCTTCATTGATGAAGTGTAAAGGTACAGTTGTATGAATCTCTTGGCCAGCAACAACACGTAAAAAGTCAACGTGCATGATTTTTGGCTTGAACGGGTGACGTTGAATATCTTTAACGATTACGTCAGTGTTTTCACCGTCAATCACTAAGTTTAAAACTTGTGAGTAGAAGCTTTCTTGCTCTTGTGCTTTGTAAATGATGCGGTGCTCAATTGTTAAAGCTTGAGCGTCCTTACCAGCGCCATATACAACAGCAGGAATTTGCTCTGCGTGACGTAGGCGGCGGCTCGCACCTTTCCCCAAATCGTTACGCAAAGATGCGCTAATTTCGATAGTTGACATATAAAATACTCCAATAAAATAATGAATGTAGTCATTTCGCGACCAAAATGACTACTGTACCCTGAATTTACGTTAAATCAGGGCGGCGTAGTTTATCACTGCCAGCTCAGCTAACAAAGTACTAATTGCAAATTTAGGTTAAAAAGTAACAGGGACAAGCGAATTTATTGGTTTAGCAGATTAAAGAGTATTTGTTTAACCATTTGTGGCTCAAACGGTTTATCACAAATGGCATTTACACCAGCTTGTTCAATATTGGCCAAGTGAGTTTCATTAGCTTCAGAACTCACCATCAACACAGGAATATGCGACTGTTGACTGTTTTGACGAATAAATTCAGTTAACTCACGCCCGTCTAGATTCGGCATATTAAAATCAGTCACCACAAGATCAAACATTTTTTCATTTAAAATCGTTTTTGCCTGTTCACCATCTTCAGCTTCTGTAATTCTTTGCACGCCAAGATTGCTAAGGACCCGTTTAATGTGGTTGCGCGCCAAACGACTATCGTCTACAACAAGCACGCGGATATCATGTACATCAAACAGTTCAAGATTTAATTCATCAGCGGATAATAAATCCAGCGTAGAATTGATTGCCGTCCCTAAATGTGCAGAGTCAAAAGGTTTGGGTAAAATAGCAACCACACCGGCTTGCTTAAATTCTTCCAACTGCTCTTTACGCCACTCACTCGAGACCAACATAAATGGCACATCGGAATAAGGCTCTGAATGACGGATATGATGCAATAATTCAAGCCCGGTACCATCTGGAAAATGCAAAGATGAGATAACCAAATCCGGAATGTGCTGCATAATAGATGCTCTGGCCGACTGAATATCTTCAGCCTGAGTAATCTGAGTAATGGCTTCTTTTTCTAAGTGTTTGATAATGACTTTGCGTTGAACTGCCGAGGGCTCTACGAGCAGTATTGATAAATCAGCTGGCGATAATTCTGTCATCTCATTGCCTTGTACTTGTTGTTATTATTAAGTTTTATATTTTTTATGTGAATATATTTATACCTTGATTTGAATCTGGTTACCATGTGTTTAGTCAGATAATTATCAATCTAATTAACAAGAAAACTCCGAATTGCTCAGTTACTGAAAAAGAAAACAAAGTTAAATTTTCCGGCCAAAAAGCTATTCATTTAACTGGTTAACAGCCGATTAAGCTTGCTGTATCCGTGTATCAATTCGTAAACATAACAGATAAATACAGTTTCGCACTTTTTATTATTCACAAATAGAATCAAGCTGCTAAACTTCGGGTAGGTGTATAAATTTATTCAAATAAATTGACAGGAAAAGTCTGCATGAGCCTAACCCAAAACTTATCGTCTGACGGTAGTACATTTACGATTCAAATTGATGGTAAATTCGATTTTAATTTAGTCCAGGACTTTAGAGCTGCTTATCAACAAGTAGGCACAAATAAACCTAAACTGGTTGTGGATCTGAGAAATACCGAATATATGGACTCTTCTGCATTGGGTATGCTGCTCAATATGCAGAAGAATTTAGGCGACACAGTATCATCAATCACCATCAGTAATTGCCGCCCGCAAATCAAAAAGATTCTGCAAATTTCCAGATTTGATAAAAAATTCATTATCGATTAACCCCTTTACATTCCGTATTTTCACAATACAGCAAGGAGTTATCGATGCGGATTTTGGTTGTAGATGATCAGGAGCTAAACCGGATCATGCTCAAGTACATGCTTGAGTTAGAGGGATATCAGGTTTTTCATGCTGAACATGGCAAGCATGCTCTGGAGACATTTAAAGAGACGCAGCCTGATATTATTTTATTAGATGTCATTATGCCTGTCATGGACGGATTTGAAACTGCTCCGATTTTAAAAGACCTGGCCGGTGACCTTCATTTACCCATTATATTTATCACCTCCCTGGATGATCAGGATTCTATGTTGCGATGCCTAGAAGTCGGTGGAGATGATTTTTTAACCAAACCATTCGATAAGGTTTTGCTGTCTGCAAAAATTAAAGCCCACGCCAGAACGAGAGAGCTTTCAAAACGATTACTGGAACAAAGAAACGAGCTTAAATACTATCAAAATCAGACTCAGCGTGAACACGCTATTATTGAGCATATTTTTTCAAATGCATTTTCAAAAAACGCTTATTTAGATGAAATTGTCAGCTATCATCTCTCCCCGGCTTCTATGTTTAATGGTGACTTATTTTTAGCAAACAGAAGTCCGCTGGGCGGGACTTACTTGTTTTTAGGCGATTTCACCGGGCATGGTTTAGCTGCAGCAGTAGGTGCCTTGCCAACGGCACAAACTTTCTTTAATAAAACAAACGAAGGGTTAATTGTCGGCGACATCGCTAAAGAAATTAACGCTCAGTTACTTAACCTGCTGCCGGATGATATGTTCTGCGCTGCCACCATTATTGAGTTATCAAATAGTGGTAAAGCCATCTCAATATGGAGTGGCGGCATGCCAGAAGTATTTATTATTGATGACAGAACCGGACTTAGACAAACGCTCATGCCGCAGCATATGGCTTTAGGTATACTGGAAGATGATGAATTTGAAACGGAAATGGTTAACTGTGATGTAACCCCTCATGACCGTTTACTCATATTTACAGATGGCGTAACCGAAACCATGGATCCCCAGGAAGTCATGTTTGGTGAAGACAGATTAGCCGAGTATTATCAGGCACATCCAAAAGCAGAATTGTTTGAGCTGATTGCCCATTTAGATGATTATCGCGGATCTTCAGAGCAAGCGGATGATATATCAATTGCACAGCTTAAATGCTTGCCCGCAACAGACAATATCAGTCAACCGAATATCCCTATCCCTTTATTGCCCTGGAAAATACAACTTAAACTGCTGCCGCAGGATATCAGAAATACAGATCCGGTCGCTCAGGTGATTGATATGATTGCAAGCTTTCAAGGCATGGAAAAACACAGATCAACTTTATTTTTGCTACTGGCAGAAATGTACAACAATTCAGTCGATCATGGGTTACTAGGGCTTGATTCAAAACTTAAAGATGCCGAAGATGGTTTTTTTGAATACTATATTGAAAGACAAAACGTACTTGAAAGGCTGGATGAAGGATTTCTCGAACTGGATATATGCCACCTGCCTAATCAACATCAAATCAGACTTTCGATAACAGATAGTGGTAAAGGGTTTGACTGCGAACGACTGAATCAAATTCTCAATCAGAAAGATCAACACGGCAGAGGCTTAAAACTTATTTCGGAGCTGGCGGACAAACTGGAATATAAAAATCAGGGTAAAACGATTGAGGTGCATTACAGCCTGGTATAACTGGGGTAAAGATAAAAACCAGAGGGGCTGTAACTGAATTACAGCGCCTCAAAACAACCTATATTAGCTTAACCTTTATAGATGTTCTCAAATACATAATTTGTTGCTTCAACAAAGCCTTCAACACTACCACAGTCAAAGCGTGTACCTTTAAACTTATAGCCAATGACTTTGCCTTGCTTAGCTTGAGTTAACAATGCATCCGTTAATTGAATCTCATCGTTTTTACCCGGAGGCGTATTGCGGATAATATCAAAAATATCCGGCGTTAAAATATAGCGACCAATAATAGCCAGATTTGAAGGCGCGTCTTCTTTTGCAGGTTTTTCAACCATATCACTTACACGATAACGGCCATCGCCTAAATCTTCACCTGCGATAACACCATATTTAGAGATAGTTTCTTCCGGTACTTCCATCAGAGCAATCACAGAGCAACCCGTCTCTTCATGAATTTTTGACATTTGCGCCATGACACCTTCGCCACCGACCGTCTCAGGTAAACACAAATCATCCGCTAAAATCACACCAAACGGGTGATCGCCCATCAAAGTTTCACCGCATAGAATTGCATGACCCAAACCTTTCATTTCCGGCTGACGCGTGAAAGAAAAAATACCATTATTCATCACATAACGAACCGATTCTAAGAATTTTTCTTTACTGGTGCCTGAGATTTCGTTTTCTAATTCATATGAAATATCAAAATGATCGGCAATGGCTCTTTTGGTTCGCCCGGTGACAAAACCTATATATTGCATGCCAGCTTCTAACGCTTCCTCAACGCCATACTGAATCAGTGGCTTGTTTACAATTGGCAGCATCTCTTTAGCTTGTGCTTTAGTTGCAGGTAAAAAACGAGTCCCATAACCCGCAGCAGGAAATAAACATTTCTGAACCATAGTCGTGTTCCCTATTATATTAATTTAAATGTCTCAGCAAACTACATGGAACTGTTTTCTAAAAATTGAATCGAATTCATTTAGCTCCAAATGCGTGTTAATGATAATGCACGGTGGCGATTTATATCTCAAGTGAGAAATTTAAATTTTTAACTGTTTTTTCTTAAAAAACGTGAAAAGACACAAGTTTTACCAAAGCAGCCAATTTAAAAGTCGGACGATTTAACTTTACTGTCAAAAAACAGTAACCTATATTGCATATTAATCATACTATATAGTAGAAGCGCAAAGCCTTCTGGACATCAAAAAGGAAACGTCATGAGCCATGACACTAAACATCCCAAATTAATTCAACTAACCCACTGGCTATCTGCCATTTTGATCTTAGGGTTATTTATCTTAGGCATATGGATGGTCGAACTCAGTTATTATGATCCCTGGTATCAAAGAGCGCCTAATATTCACAAGGGGCTGGGTGTTCTATTAGCCATCATTATGCTGGCTCGATTATTGGTCAAAGTGGTTCAGACATCTCCAAAACCACTGGAAAATATCGCGGCCTGGCAGAATAAACTGGCAGGTTTGACACATATTCTCATGTACCTTTGCACCTTTATTATTTTGATCAGCGGCTATTTAATTTCAACAGCCAGCGGAAAAGCGATCAATGTATTTGATATGTTTTCTGTGCCGGCTGTCCTAAGTTATGGCAATGAGCAGGCAGATACAGCCGGTCTGATCCATCAATATACAGCCTACGTATTAATCGGACTGGTCGTACTACATATATTGGCTTTTATTCAACACCAGTTCATTCTCAAAGATGAAATTATTAAACGTATCACCCCAATAAAATAAGGAAAACTTTATATGCGCAACGTACTGAAAAAAACGCTCATGACTGGCTTAGCTTATGCCGCATTATCCGGCTCTGCATTAGCCGCTAATTACCTTATCGATGATGACCAGAAAGGCGCTCATGCTTCAATAAACTTTAAGGTTCAACATTTAGGATATAGTTGGTTGCAGGGTCGCTTTAACTCTTTTGACGGCAATTTTGAATACGATAAAGAGAATATCGAAAAGGCAAAAATTCTTGTAAATATAGATACGACTAGCGTAGATACAAACCATGCAGAGCGTGACAAACATTTACGTGGTGATGATTTTCTGACAGTCGACAAATTTCCAAAGGCAACATTTGAAAGTACCTCGATTAAGCCTGCTGCCAACGGACAGCTTGAAGTAAAAGGTAAATTTACCCTCAATGGTGTCACCAATGACTTGACAATTATGGCTGAAAAAATTGGTGAAGGTAAAGATCCATGGGGTGGCTACCGTGCAGGTTTCAGTGGTACAACCGAATTTGCATTAAAAGATTATGGTATCGATTTTAATCTAGGGCCAGCTTCTACTCATGTGTATTTAGATTTACACATTGAAGGGATTCGTCAATAAACTAAATTGATACTTAAAATACTCAGACAAGTGTCTGAGTATTTTGCTCCTAATTCCCCCGCCACTTTGTAAGATATCTCTGCATAAGCTGACTGCTTTTAAACTCTTGTGACTACCGACTTTGTCTGATTATTATTTAAACTATTGTTTTTAAATACATATTTTTAAATTAATTAAATTCTAAAGAAAATTAAATGTATTTAATGGCTACCATTATTTGACCAGTTTTCTATTATTTATCTCGCAGGACGCAATCAGTAACGGACTTTATGGAAACAAAAAGGAACTGGCAGGAAGTCAGGCTTTTAGGATAAAAGCAGAATGGAAACGGACATGCTAGGAGCAAGTTTTAGTAGGATACTAATTCCAGGGAAATAGCAGGACGCAAATTAGGATGCAGCTAACCGTTCAAAAAACGCCTCTTCGGAGGCGTTTTTTCATTTTATCTATTTGAAAAATCAAATTTCATCCCTATATCTAGCCCATCATTGATGTACTCAGTGCGCTCGACATACCTGAGCAACTTAATTACATGGCCTCAAGTGGTTTAGGTATAAACACTGATAAGCAATAAAATTGGCTTTATTTATGATTAATGCCTATAAATTAATAATTGTTAATAATTAGATTGCTTACTCAGATTGTTTTTGATATAGATAGCCGTCTAGCAATAAGCTGGCGATTGATTAGGAGAAGTGAGATGCCCGCTGGCACAAAAAATAAAGCAACTGGCATAATTGCTCAAGCAGGTCTACAACCTTACCAGATTGAAGCTGGTGAGGAGTATATGAATGAGAAGCAGTTAGAGCATTTCAAAAAGATACTGACCACCTGGCGCAGCCAATTACGTGCAGAGGTTGATAAAACCATGCACCATATGCAAGACGAAGCAGCTAATTTCCCGGATCCCGTTGACCGAGCGTCACAGGAAGAAGAATTTAGTCTGGAGTTAAGAACTCGCGACCGTGAGCGTAAACTGATTAAAAAAATCGAGAAGACGCTACAGTTAATTGAAAATGAAGATTTTGGTTATTGTGAAGAGTGCGGCGTTGAAATAGGCATACGCCGACTTGAAGCCAGACCAACAGCTGATTTATGTATTGACTGTAAAACACTGGCCGAGATTAAAGAAAAGCAAAACGCAGGTCTTTAATCTACAAGCTTCAAAAAACAGGCCAAATGACCTTAGGTTTGTAAGGTCATTTGGCTTTTGCCAACTCAAAACCAGCCCGCTTAATTATACTCCACTATGACATACATAGGTCGTTTTGCCCCCTCTCCGTCCGGTCCGCTTCATTTAGGTTCCCTGATTGCTGCTGTTGCAAGTTATTTAGATGCTAAAGCAAACAAGGGGCGCTGGCTTGTCAGAATGGAAAACCTGGATCCGCCACGAGAAATGCCTGGGGCAGACCAGCTAATACTTGAACAATTACAAGCGTTTGATTTGGTATGGGATGGAGACGTCCTATTTCAAAGCGAACGTATTTCTGATTATCAAAATCAGTTAGATATGTGGCTCAAAGAAAAAAAAGCCTATGCTTGTCGGTGTCCGCGCAAACAGATAAGAGCCGCAGGCGGGGTTTATAATGGCCACTGCCGATATTTAAATTTACCCGCAGAAGACAGTGCGGTTCGGTTTTTAAATTCATCCCCTCTTACTCAGTTTGAAGACTTAATCCATAATACGGTGATCAATACATCAGCGCGAACATCAGAAGATTTCATCATTCGCCGTCGGGATGGTTTATTTGCTTATCAGTTGGCGGTTGTATTAGATGATATCTATCAAAATATCACGCACATAGTGCGCGGTCAGGATTTGATTGATACAACTGTCTGGCAAAACTCGTTATATGCTGCGCTGAATGTAAAACCACCTCAGTATGCCCATATTCCACTTATTTTAGGTAACGATGGCAGAAAACTCAGCAAACAAACCGGAGCGCCTGCTCTAGATACAAAAAAATCGTCTCAATTGCTCGTTGAAGTGATTGCGCGTCTGGGTCAGCAACCACCTAAGGAACTTCTTTTAGAGTCCAATACCCGGATACTGAATTGGGCAATTGATAACTGGCAGCTCAGTCAGGTGCCTAAAAACTGAGAATCCTGAATAAATTATGTCGAAAAAATTCTCATTTTTGTCCGTCTGTTATATCATTGCGCCAGTTTTAACAGTTGAAGGGCAAAGCTATTATCAATCGCATAATCGGTTTGTGTAAAAAAGTAATGGGCAAAAATAAAACGGCAAAACAACTTACAGGCCAGTTAAGAATACTCCCTCGAAATGAACACAACATTTCTCGCAAACTTATCAGTAAAAATGCGCTAAAAGTACTCTATCGTTTAAAAGATGGCGGATACGATGCTTATTTGGTCGGCGGCGGTGTCCGCGATATTCTGTTAGGGCTGGAGCCGAAAGATTTTGATATTGCAACCAATGCAACGCCAGAACAAATCAAAAGCTTATTCAGTAATTGTCGTTTAATCGGCCGTCGCTTTCGTCTGGCGCATATTGTTTTTGGGCGCGACATTATCGAAGTCGCCACACTTAGAGGCCACCATGATGAAAACCCGAATCTGGGCAAACAATCAGAGCACGGCCAACTTCTCAGAGATAATGTATACGGAACAATAGACGAAGATGCCGAACGCCGGGACTTTTCAGCAAATGCGCTTTATTACAATATTGCCGATTACAGTGTAATTGATTATTGGGGCGGACTGGATGCTATTGCAAACAGAGAACTTGACTTAATTGGCGACCCGGATACACGTTATCGCGAAGACCCGGTTCGCATGTTACGGGCCATTCGCTTTGCCGTTAAACTTGATATGCAAATGACTGAGCCGACTCAGGCGCCTATCCGACAGTTAGCGTCATTGTTGCAAAATATTCCCAAAGCTCGTTTATTTGAAGAATGTTTAAAGCTGTTTTTAGCTGGACAAGGGCTGGCAACATTCAAGTTACTCGTTGAATATCAGCTGTTTCAGCAAATTTTTCCAAATTTAGCCGAGCCGGTGAGCGATCCAAATAGCCAGACCTATCAGTTAATTTGTCAGGCACTGAGCAATACAGATAAAAGAGTTAATAACGGACAAAGAATCACACCAGCTTTCTTATTTGCCGCTTTCTTGTGGTATGAAGTCGAACAGGCAAAAGCGCATTACTTAGCACAGCAAATACCCGAACATGACGCAAACTTTATGGCGACCAGTGCGGTATTAGAAAGCGGTCAATATAATGTAGTAATTCCAAAACGGTTTTCGAGCACTATCCGTGAAATCTGGTTATTGCAATCTCGCCTCGAAAAGCGCGCAGGTAAACGCTGCCTAAAATTATTAGAAAACCCAAAATTTAGAGCAGGCTACGACTTTTTATTATTGAGATCCCAGGTTGAGCAAGGTGATCTGATTGAAAAGGTAAATTGGTGGACCGAAATTCAGCAAAGTGATGAAGCGCAACAAAAGGTCTTACTTGCGAAAATTGGTGCTGGTGAAAGCCGCAGAACACGGCGCAGACGTCCACCCAAAAGAAGAAAAAATCAAACCAATGACAATTAGTTATATCGGGCTTGGTAGTAACCTGGCCAATCCACTGGCACAAATTTTAAATGCAATTGAAGCGCTTTCTAAACTTGAACATGCGAGTCAGGTAAAGTCTTCTTCAATTTATGGCAGTAAACCTATGGGGCCGCAGGATCAGCCGGATTATGTTAATGCTGTCATTCAACTGGACTGGTCTGCCAGCGCTATTGAGCTTTTGGATGCGCTGCAAAACATTGAATTAGAGCACGGGCGAGAGCGAAAAGACGAACGTTGGGGTCCGAGAACACTTGACTTGGATATCATTTTATTTGGAAATCAAACCATTGAGTCTGAGAGGCTGACCGTACCTCATTATGGTATGAAAGAAAGGGAGTTTGTACTTTATCCGTTAGCTGAGCTAGCGCCTTCGCTTGAGTTGCCTTGTAAAACCTCTTTACAACAGCTATTGGAACAAGTAGCACAAAATGGGTTAACCATCATTAAATCGGCCGATTCCCTGTAATAAACGAGTAAAATTAAACAAAAATGCAAACCATCGAACAAATTTCAATACTTCGCCAAACCATTAATGAGTGGAAAAAACAAGGCCAGACGGTAGGTTTTGTGCCGACAATGGGTAACCTGCACGAGGGCCACCTAAGCTTAGTAGAAGAAGCAAAAAAAAGAGCAGATAAAGTAGTCGTTAGTATTTTTGTCAATCCAATGCAATTCGGTCAAAACGAAGACTTGGATAAATATCCACGGACCATGCAAGCTGACAGCAAAGCGCTTATTCAAGCGGGTGTCGATTTATTATTTACCCCTACACCTGAAACCATATATCCAAAAGGTCTCGACAAACAAACCTGGGTTGAAGTGCCTGAACTGTCTGATTTATATTGTGGTGATTCCAGACCGGGGCATTTTCGCGGCGTAACAACCGTTGTCAATAAACTCTTTAATCTGGTTCAGCCGGATATTGCCTGTTTTGGTGAAAAAGACTTTCAACAACTGGCGTTAATCCGAACTATGGTAGAAGACTTATCCATGCCCATAGAAATAGTCGGTATTGCGACTGTCCGTGAGGGCTCAGGCCTGGCTAAAAGTAGCCGAAATGGCTATCTATCGGAGTCTGAAAAGCAGCAAGCGAGTGTCATTTATCAAAACCTGATACAGCTAAAAGATCAATTAAATCAGGGCAACAAAAACTTTGCGCAACTGATTATTCAAAGCAAACAAAGTTTAACTCAGGCTGGTCTGAAACCGGATTATGTCTGGATTCTGGACAGTCATACCCTAAAACCAGCCACCTCAGACACTCAATCAATTGTCATCCTGATTGCTGCCTTTTTAGGTTCAACCCGGTTAATCGATAACATGTTAGTTGAGTTAATCGCTTAGTTTATTTTTAGCTTCAATCCACTGCGCCATATACTGAGTACTTTTCATTGTATGGTGCATTAACATAGCGCCGGTAAAATTTTTGGCTCTGTGTCCGTTCAGATCAAATAACAGCTTTTCAATGCGTTCAGCAAAATCAGTAAAATAAAGTTCCGTCAGATATTCTGTTTGAATTATCTTTAACCCGGCTGCTTGATAATGCCTGTACTCGGATTCATTTTGATATAGCGCCACAGCAGCATTAGCGATTGCTTCAGCGTTGTTTGCAATGAACCCGGGCCACATTAAATTTGCAGACATGGCTTCAGCGCCAATATCAGTAGTTACACTCGGTGTGCCGGCTAGCATAGCTTCAAACAACTTTCCTTTTAAACCGGCACCAAACCTGAGTGGAGCCAAACACACACGAGCCTGACTCATCACTTGCATAGCATCTTGCGCCCATCCTTTAATTAAAAATCCCTGTTTTTTATTATCTAACTGAGTGGCTTTTTTGGGCGGGTAAGCGCCATAAATATGAAGTTCAGCCTGCTTTAGCTGTTTTCGAATTAACGGCCAAATTTCTTCTTTTAAAAATAAAACCGCATCCCAGTTTGGTTCATGCCGAAAGTTGCCAATACAAATAAAGTGTTGTTTTTGCTCAAATGCGAGTAACTGCGCTTTCTGGGGTGAAGCTTGAATAGTAAAAGGCAAATAAAACAGCTTATCGGACGGTACGCCAAACTGGCCGGTTAATAATTCCATTTCATATCTGGAGATAACCAGCGCCATATCTGAACGCCATACGGCCGCGATTTCACGTAGCGCAATATCTTCGAGGAAATCTTCAGATTCTACACTTCGATTCTGTTTTAAAGCTATATGGCGGGCTTTACGTAAGCATTGAAGATCTTCCAGATCCAGTATACGCAAAGCATCCGGGCAATACTTTTTAACCCGCCAGCCAAACTGCTCTTCCATCATAAAGCGGTCAAATAAAACGACATCTGGCTTAAGGGTTTGAATATAGTCATCAAAACAGCTTGAGTTAAGTTTAATATCAACCTTGGTTATACCCAATTCTTCAAATGCAAACCTATGTTCACTTTCTGCTGCCGGGCTGGCAAAGCTGATTTCGTAACCTAATTTCAGAAAAAAATTAAGTAAATTCAGCATATAGCGACCCGCAGCTGAAGAGTCAGGCTCAGGCCAGACATACCCAATCACTAATAACTTTTTCATGACAACCTCAAATAATTGCCTGTTCACCTGAAAACAAATACGTTAGCTCTTTGAGAGACTTGGCTTAGCAGGCAAGAATGATTAAACTAGACGGCTTTTAGAACGCAGATAAAATTAAAGTATGAACTTATTTGAACAAGCAAACCATCAACTAAATGCGCTCGGGTTATTATGCCCGGAACCTGTTATGATGGTGAGGCAAGCGATTCGAAAAATGCCGGACGGTGATACCCTGTTAATCACGGCAGACGATCCGTCGACCACCCGAGACATTCCGAGCTTTTGTCGATTTATGGATCATACTCTGGTTGCTATGCAAACAGACGATAAACCTTATCTCTTTCTGATTAAAAAAGGGCTGACCGATTAAAGCCCTTTCGAAAAACTACTTGTTGCGCTTAATGGGCTGAGCTTTTAAACACTCAATCACACCTTTTAGTAGTAACTCGATTTCAGTGACACAGTTTTCTGCTTCAGCTTGCTGCCAGTTAAGCCCGACCAGAAGATCATCCCTTGCAATCCCTAAAACCCATTTATCAGCAAATAAATCCCATTCAACCGCAAACGGCTTAAACCCCTGATATCCAGAGTTTTGCAAAATAAAATCAGCGGCTTTAGTTTCTGAAGACCAAAAAGGCATCACCTGTTCGCCCTCTGCATTTTTCGGAGTCGGAATGCCCTGTTCATCCAAAATAGTATAAATCTGGCGCTCAGCGGCGACTTCCCGATAAAAATTAAATTCAATCTGTTGACTGGTTAGCTGCTCTGTCATAAAAAGTTCTCGGATTAGAATGATTTCACTATTGTAGTGCTGATTAACTGGAAATACAGTAAATTAATTTCGAATGACTAAACGGTCGGCTAGATTGCCGACCACCCGAGTATTTGACGGATCGATTTATAATCCTAATTAGCAGACTGCCAGATTTTTTCAGCTTCAAATTGGGGATCTGTATAAGCTGCCGGCTGAGCATTACGTTCTACTTTAACCGGGTTAAGTTGTAAGTACTGAATAATTTGCTTACAGGTAAAGTCTATATGACGATAAAAGCTGCCATTGATTTGAGTGTAATGTTTTAGCGCTTGTTTATATGCTTTAAAGAACTCGCCATCAACCGGACAAGGTTTATTCCAGAATAAAGATAAAGGCTGCTCGCTGGTTAAACCCGGAATATCATAGTTTGCGCGCCCTAATACCTTGGTTGGTTTTCCATGGTGCAATGACGAGAGACCGACAGTGCTATTCACTGTGACTGTACCTTTGCAGTATTTAAGCATGGTCGGTAAATGCATTTCATGACCATAAATAACGCGCTGACTAATATTCAGTTTTGCAGAGAGCCTGCGAATGTATTTACCATAATGACAAAAACCACGATCCATCGGGTGGTGTTTAAATACCAGTACATCAGATTTAGCTGCGTTTTGGCTAAACGACAGCAAAATCGTTTTAATAAACTCTTTGACATCGTTAAAATCAGAATGTGACAGAATTTGGCTATCACAATGCACTTGTAACGGCACAAAAAAATACTTATTTGAGAAATTTTCGAGAATATATTTATCTAACTTTCGCTGCGTTATCTTATATTTCCACTTTCGCCTAATTGATTTGACCCAACACTTAGCTTCTTCAATCGCAGAATAGTTTCTGTGATGACCGTCATTTATTAACCAGCCCTGAGTTAAAGTTTTTGATAAATAATAGGTAGTCCCATAATAAAGACGCTGGAAAAAGGTTTGTCCGAACTGATATTCTCCGTCGGTGTTTTTTTGAAGCGCTTTACTGGTTTTAGCCAGTTCCAGTGCATGAGCTTTATTTTCAATTTTAAAGCTGGAGTTTGCATTAACCCCACCTTTTTCCAATGTAATAAAGTTAGGTCGGATATAGCCTTCTTCAAACGCCCAGAATTCTATATTTTGATGACTACATATATCTTTGGCAATTGAGTGATAACGTCGGCAATCGCCATAAACGACAATCGCATGAATTTGATTGCGGCGTACAAACATGGATAAATATCTGGACCAGCTTTTTAAACTTCCACGATAGTTAAACATATAATCCGCTTCACCAAAATAAGCGTCACCACCATTAAAATTAATTTTATAAGTGGTATTGCCCAGAGCTGAAAACTGTTTTGCTAACTTGGCAAAAAAGGGGCCTAGTGGTCCTTGTAAAAACAAGATATTACTCATTGATATCCAATTCCATTCGACAGCGAGAAGATTTAGGGTGAAAACTTCACCTTATTGTCACAAAAGCATCATACAAAAACTTCATTTTACGCCATTTTCGACCCAAAAGTGTAGTTAAATGTGACCGGGCGATAAATTTTTCTTGTTTACCCGACATTTGATTAACAATGAATTCAGGCTGTGTAAACAAACCAGTTTCATAGTTAACATAGTGTGGATATTCGACCAGGCATGCATAACAAAGTTCCGTCAGTGAAAGCCTGCGTTTGCGCCTTTGTAACTGATGTTTATCCTGTGTCAGTCCCCACCCTGAATAAAATGGAAGACCGTAACAGACTACTTTTTTCCCGCGTAATAAAGCTTCAAATCCGGCAAGTGAAGTCATGGTATGCAGTTCATCTACCAGTTCGAGCGTTTCAATAATGCCAGCGCCACAAACCTGAATATCTGCATATTGATTAATAAAGTCAGGCGGAATATTACCCTTACGGTTGCCACTTAACACATCCGGATGAGGTTTATAAATAATATAGGCATCCGGATTATCGGCTCTGGTTTGTTTTAATAACGTCAGATTAGTTTTAATATCAATGCAACCCGTTTGAATTGATGCATCATCTTCGACCTGACCGACCACCAGTATTTTTGTACCGGCAGCAGATGTTACCGCTTCTAATTCATCGGAACTGTCAGCAACATTATATTTTGAAACTTTTGCCTGTATCAGATGTTCAATAAGCTGACTGGCTTGCTCCAATTCAGGCTTGGTAAATGTTTTAGTTGCGAGAATATGCTCAAGATCGCTGGGCTGGCGGGGATCAAAATAAATCCCACGACTATCAATGACTAATGAAGAAGGACGGCGCAAATCGGCCCCTAATCCAACCGAGCGAATAAAGCCATCTTCCAGCCTGAGAATGTTTGGTTTTAACTCAGATAATTTATTCGGTAATGGCTTGGCACCCCATAAAACTATTGCATCGTCCGGTTTTAGATTGGCTGATATTTTATTGACATTTTTCGACTGAATAAACTCAATGTTTTTACCGACCCCTTTTAAAAAGTAAGGTAAAAAAGCACGTTTCCATAAACTAAAATCACAGCAATACAGCCTGTTGTATTGAGGATTATTTCGTTTTTTTTGCAGCACAATATAGCCAATAATATCTTCAGCATCACATCTTAGTTTAGTATCCGGATGTACATATCTGGGGTATTGAATAAATGCCGCATAAATTAAATCTTCAATTGCGCGTTTAACATTACGTCTTGTTAGAACGTCATTTGGAACCTTTGCACGATCATCCGTTAACCCCCAGCCAGCATAAAAAGGCAATCCAAATGTAACCACCGACTTACCAGCGAGCAAAGCCTCAAAGCCCATTTGCGAGCAAACGGTATAAACTTTTTCCACTTGTTGAATTAACTCAAGCGGATTGCAGGCATCAAATATAAACTGAACATTTGAGTGATTAATTGCATCCGGCTTTAAAAATCCCGATTTTTTACCTAAAAGTACATCCGGATGGGTTTTAATATAAATGGACTGATTTGGGTTCTCTTCAATAGCAGCAGTTAACATATCAGTGAAGGATTGCTCACTGGCATAGCTGTGCTTAACCGATAAATCACCAAAAGTCTGGTCAATCACCAAAACGGCGTTCTGTGCTAACTTGGGCGCAGACTTGACCTGACCACATAAATTATATTTAGTAATTTGATGCTCAAGCAAGCTGGTCTTCAAAGCTTGCGCTCTTTCAAACTGATTAAGCTGATTGCGGGGGCTTAAATAATCATCATTTGAAAAGTTAACAGGCTGCTCACCTTGCGTCGGAATGCCGGCTTTAATATAACGCTCTAAATCACTCTCGCAAGTTGCATCATAATAAATACCGCTAGTGTCGACCGCTAATGATAATAAATTCGATGAAGCAGTTGGGTGATTCAAATAACCGATAAAGCCATCTTCCACACGCCAGAAAGGCAGATTGTGTTTATCTGCATAAGCTTTAACTTTGGTGGCTGAGGGTTTTAAACCCCAGCCTAAATTTAGTGTTTTTGGCCAGTGGCTATCTTTAGAAAAAAAAGTACTACACTTTGAATAAATATGTTTACTTCGGGACAAGTTATTTGCTCTTCAACTAACGAGGAATTGCTTTCAAGGCTGAAATGCATTCATCAATGTTCTCAAAGTTCAAATTTTGAATGCTTTTTAAAGGTAACAACCACCACTTAGACTTTAACAATTCTTCGATTTGTTTTTCTGAAAATCTAAATTTTATGTGCTTTGCAGGCACCCCTCCAACTATTGAATATGGCTCAATGTCCTTTGTTACTACAGCTCCAGCCGCAATAACTACACCATGCCCAATTTTTACGCCTGATTTAACCATTGCGTTTGCACCAATCCAAACATCAGAACCAATGATAGTTTTAGGGTGATGTAAATGTTTTAAACGCTTAACACTCTGAAACTCGGAAATTTTAGGGAAATGGGCGGCATTGTATTGAAATGAATTAGAACTTAGCCAATTGGTAGGGTGATTAGCTAAACCTAATTGTGCGTTCCTCGCAACAGAACAGTAAGACCCTATATGCACATTCGGAAAGATGACAACATCCCAATTAACATAAGTGTATTTATCAATTCTTGAACCGTGATTAACGATAGTGTTTCTGGATAAATGCACAGGAAAACAAATTTGAACATCTGGATGCACAGTGCATGTCGAATCTACAGGCAACCCGCCTTCTTTCCATTTTTCTTTCGTATAGTCAGAGTACTTATACCATTTTCCACATTTAAATTTACTAGTCATTCTCGATAAACTCCCTTAAGACATTGGAGTATGAGGTTAAATCATATTTATCTTCATGCACCTTCCTAGCTTGATAACATAATTGATGATAGAGGGGTTTATTATTTAGTAAGATATTCACAGCGTTAACAAATTCATCCTTACTATTAGCTAACATCATGTTTTCTCCATCATTCAACTCATAGCCTTCAAAGGCGATGTCGGTGCCTATAATTGCCTTAGAGTGTGACAGAGCTTCTGCCACCTTAATTTTCATACCCGTACCTTTTATAATAGGGCAAATAATAATTTCAGATTTCGCGTAGACTTCACCTAAATCCTGAACAAATCCGCCTGCAACGATATTCTTCTTCCCAATATATTTCTGGAAATTAGCATTATTTAATAATAATTTGTTCCTTGTAACATTCCCTTGTATGAGTAATTTTATATTACGATGCTGCTCAACGATAAAAGGGAATACATTGTCTAAAAACCATAAAATAGAATCTCTGTTTGCATCGGAATTTGAGCCTATAAACGCCAACTCATATTCAAATATATTTTCGGAACTAGAATAATTCTTTTCACACGCAGCAGGAACAGTAAGAATATTTAAATTCGGTAGAATATTTTTCAGATGTTTCGTCTCGGTCGATGAAATTGAAACAACTTTATTAGCTTTTTTTAAAAGCTTAATCTCTGATCGTTGAAAATTTTCAAGATAGCTATTCTGCTTCCTTTTAGGCAAAGTTGGTAACACATCATTTGCGATACGATGGCTTTGAAAATCGTGAATGTCGACTATAGTTTTAGAGAGTTTCGATTCAGGAACTGATTTAATCAACTTTAGATAGTTAATAAAAAAGCCATCATAGTTGACATCTTTAGCAAAACTACGAACTAACCTTGAAAGTTCTCCTGGGCACTCTTTAGTATTCGTTATTTCTTGGTCTCTCCTAAAAAATATATCAAACAGAGTACCAATGTTATATTTGAACTTTTGATACCCTTTGCTAAATTTAGGATGCTTTCTGACAGTAACATTGTTAACTAATGGGTAGGCTGCCTTAATTCGTGCTTTTATATCTTTTGAAGTTTCTTTCGGATAACTCATATTGACAAAAACACAATCAATTAAATACCCCTCTTTTACTAAATTAAGGAGCATTTGGTTAGTTCTAACCGCACTGCCTCTATTCACCGGAATAGGTATGACACTGCTTACAAATAGAATTTTTTTTTTATTTGCATCTAAACATGGATAACTAGGTAACGTAATATTTTCAAAATCTATATTCCTAGTTATATTCCTAAATGCATTACCTTCCCTAACCAATTCAGTTGAAAATTCACCAAAAGAATAAACATGTTTTATTAAGTAACTTATAAACCGATCTCTTACAACAGGTTCAAACTTCACAGGGCATTTTAGTAAAGAGTGCACAACATCAATTTCATTATGCACTCTTCTATTTAGCGAAGGGTGTGCGTAATACACCTCACCAAAATGATAAACAGGTTTGTCCCATAGCATAGACAACAAACCAACTCCACTATTAATCAAACAAACAGCGTCACTAGCCTCAATTAAATCATTTATGTGGGTATCATCTTCAACATAACGAATAGAGCTATTAACTTTGGTATTTTCCAACGGATGCTTTTTACCTATTACGACCCAGTCACTATCATGGGTATTTAATAATTTTGCTATTTTTTCAATTCGCATGTTGAATTCATTCATATCTTTTACAGAACCAGAAAAGTATTCAACCGTCGTATCTTTTGGTCTTTGAAAAGGTACAAATAATATTTTTTTATCATATAAACCAAGCTTTCTTTTTAACTGTTCTCCACCTAGCAGTTTACTTTGAGCTTCCAAAGCGTGTCCGTTTAAATGAATATCTTCTATATATTTTTTAACAGAATCACTTTCCTCTGCACTAATTTTTTGATCCCACATTAATGGACTATAAGTTGGGCTATCGGCGTTAAACCCTTTATCAAAATACCATGAACCGGGCAACCCTCCCCTATCAAATGTGATAACAGGAAAATTTAGCTTTTTTAATTCTTTGTATACTAAGTTTCTTCGTTTATTTCCATATGGGTTTGGCATAATAACGACATCACAGTTAGACTCGGATATTTTATCTAAAACATCATCAACCCCTTCACACTTGTGTTCATTTATGTATTCCAATGTTTCAAATAAACCACAAAATTGAGGGATACTTAAATATGCAGCTGATAACTTTTTACCTAAAGCTACAGCTTTTACAGGTATAACGGTGTTGTTAAAGTCGCTTTTATTAACTTTCATTCTACAATCCTAAAACTACTGCCGCACTGACTGCGATCTGATAAATAATTTGTGTGATATCTTTACTGAACTGAAGGTACTTAGTATCGACTTTAGGCAGGACAAATATTTCATCGCCACCTACAATTTTTGCGCGTTTTAATTCGCGGGTATCTTCAGCTAAATACTTGTCAAACTGACCGTTTTTATGCATCACGATCACGTATGTTGAATCTTCACTTTGGGTAAAACCACCGGCGGAATTGATATAATCAATGGCGCTTGATTTAGCTTCATGGGTAATTGCGCTCGGGAATACCACCTCACCATGGACTAACACCAAAGATGACTTACTCGGGATTTTAATAATATCGTCTTGCTCTAAATGAATATCAGCAAATACGTCTGGGTTAGTTAAAATCACCTGACCACGAGGCTGGATATTTTTGGCACGCTCAACCCACTGCAAAATAAGCTCGGCTTCTTTAGCGCGCAATGCAGCTGCTTCTTGTGTTGAAGAGCGAGCGGTTAAGACACTGGATTCAAGTGACTGAAGTGAACTATTTAGCATTTCTTTCTGGCGGCTTTGTACGCTTTTTCTAAATAGTTGAATCGCAGATAAATCAGATAAGTTATTTAGTTCAATTTGTTCAATTAAGGTATTTAAGGTTGAACCATGCGGAAGCACATATTCGCGTTCACTTTCATGTTCACCTTCCACTCTAACAGAAATGGAGCGCTGTTTTTTATCGGCAACATAAACCAGCTTATCACCACTCACTAACTCAGCATCTGCGGCATCTTCTATATTCAAGTAATCTACAAACTGGTCTGTGCCCGAATTATGGTAAATGCGCACATGTGTGACTTCAGGAAAAGGCGCGACCAGTTCACTGATATCAGCTACAGTTTTATAGTTTCCGGTAAATTCCACTTCAACATTCTTACTGGCTAAACCTTCTACTTTGATAAACTGATGACGGGCTGCGACAAATAAGGTATCACCATCCTGAACCTGATGCGGCTGAATCGCGCCTTGCGATAAAAACTGGTATAAATTAAACTGGTTGGTCACTTCACCATGACGAATTAAACGAATATCCAGATAGCTACCTGAATCAGGGTCAATGCCTTGAGCTTTATCTAAAAAATATAAAATAGAGTCAGAAGATAAACCTGCATATAGCCCAGGTTGTTTTACCCCACCGGTGACATATACTTTAACGGGTTGAGCACTTTCAAGCGTTGCATAAATATGTACATTGCTTTGGAAAACTTGCTTTACTTTATTTAAAACCACTTGGTTTAAGCCGCTGTTTTTAACACCACTAACGGAAACCGGCCCGACTTTTGGGATAAAAATATTACCTTGTTTATCCACTTCAAAAATTGCATCTAGGCTGGTGCCACCCCAGATTTGCACCCGGACTTTATCACCAATCGCAATTTGGTAATTTGGATTAAAGCCTTTAAACGATTGGTCGGCAAAATCACCATTAAATAACCAATCTCCATAGACTTTGGCATCCTGAATATTTACAGACATGCGTTCGGTCATTCCGGATTCAGCTTGCAATTGACCGGTCGATGGCTCAACGGACTGACCAATAGTCACGGCATTGGCGACAGATAAACCGGAAAAAATTCCAATACAAGCCAACAAACCGGCTAATAAAAAATTGGGTGTTTTCATTAGTCTTCTTTATGTTCCTTAACGGTTGCAATTAACATGACGACAATTGAATAAATAATCATAAATAAAATGCTGAGCGTCACAAACCAATATACTCTGCGTGGATATAAAGCTTCATCGGCTAAATTAGGCTGAGCAACCACCATTAAATGTTTCAGCTTGCGGTGCGCTTCAACCCGGGTTTGTTCTAATCCTAATAAAGCCGCCTTATAAACATCTGTGGCAAACTCGATTTGCATACTCAAATTACGGAATTCAACATTAAGCTGATTGAGTGCAGTTTGTTCAGGGCTCACCAGTTTGCTTTGCTGCTCATTAATCTGATTTTTAAGTGCAGCAATCTGATTTTTTAAAGTAACCACTTCAGGGGCCGCTTTATTCATATAACTTAACAAAGCTTCAAGTTCGGTTTGTTTATTGATTAGCAATGAATTAAGTTCAGCAATACTGGTCATCACAGCCGCACTTTGTTGCTCTGTACTGAAAACCTGCTTCTCATTTTGAAACTCGGTCATTTGCTCGGTTAGCGCCACTAATTTTTGATGGGCCCGGTCTAACTCACCTTCAACAAAGCCCACTTCATCCTGAGCCATTTTATGCCCCATATCATTAATAAAGTGCTCCGCCTTGGTAATCATTTCAATCACCATTTGTTGTGAAAATTCTGGCGTAAAGCTCTTTACCGATATACTTAGCAGGCCTGAAACATCGTCAAACTCTACCGTCACTTTATCCAGATAGTATTCAAGAAACTCTTCCTGCGTCGCATTTTTTGATAAGGCACTTAACCAATCGGCTTGCGTTTGGCTATAGTGTGATTTTAGCGAGAGCTTCTGTTCAAGATAATTGAGCATATCACTGGACAAAATATAGTGTTGAACCAGATAAGCATCTTTATTTTGTCCGGCATCAACGCCTAACAAAGCCATAGGCGCTGCGGCACTGACACCATTTTCATCTGATTGTTTAGCAACTACAGTGGCAACAGATTCATACTGAGGGGTCGCAATAAAAAACAGGTAAATAAAGACAAGTCCAACCGGTAAGAAAAGCCAGATTGAATAGTGAAAAGATAAAAATAAACGCGAAGACTCATTCACGCCAGTTTTAGCTGCTTTAACACCGGATGAGTCAGCAAAAAACTGACGAGGGCGTTTTCTAAGTTTATTAAACTTTCTTTTAAAATTGCTTTGCTGAGTATCTGTCATATCGTTAAATAAAATCGCACCTTCACTAAATTGTCATTTAAAAACATTATGTTATTGTGAATACTGGCGGATACCCTCTTCTACATTATCAAATAAAGTTAATTGCCTGTTTTGCAGGACAATTGACATATCGCATTGTTTTCTTAATGTGCCCATGTCATGTGAAACCATAATCACATTGGCATTTTTACGCTTTTCCGCCATAGATTCTGCACATTTTTTCCGGAATGAGGCATCCCCGACTGAGGTTATTTCATCTATCAGATACAATTCAAAATCAAACGCCATGCTCAACGCAAACGCTAAGCGGGATTTCATCCCGGAAGAATAAGTCTTGATTGGCAATTCAAAATAATCTTGAATTTCAGAAAAGTCTTTAACAAACCGGCAGGTTTTGGCAATGGCTTTATTTCCGTATACCCGGCAGACGAACTCGACGTTTTCACGCCCGGTCATACTACCCTGAAAACCGGAAGATAATGCAAGCGGCCATGAAATCCGTTTATTTGAACTGATCGTACCACGATTAGGAAAATCAATGCCACCTAATAAACGTAATAAGGTGGATTTGCCGGCTCCATTTTTGCCTAATATGGCAACATCACGCCCTTCAGGAATGACAAAAGAGACGTCCCTGAGGACATATTTTTTACCCAGTTTAGTGACATAATATTTAGTCACATTATTCAGCTCAATCATGTCGCCACCATTCTGGTCCAGTGACTGCGATAAAGCCTAAGCGCTAAAAATAAACTGCCTAACGCCACCAGAAACAGGTAAAACAGGCTGGCATGCTGAGTTTCAAAAGATTCAATAAAAGCGGTACGAAATAATTCAATAGCGTGCAGTACCGGGTTCCACAATAAAAAGTGGTGGTATTGAGTAGGTATCATATCCAGCGTATAAAACACACCGGAAATAAATAACATAGGTTTCATTGCAATTGATAAAAACTTATCTGATTCAGGGAAAAACTCAATCAAAAATGCCGCACAGATCCCCAGTGAAGAAGCCATCACTCCTAATAAAAAAATCACCAGAATACAGCTTAAAATATCATAAACTTGAATTTGAAACCCGACCCAGAAAAATAGGGTTAATAAGCATACTGAAGTAAATATAAAAATGCCGGTTTCCAGCAAAGTACGGGCAATAAAAGTATTAATAGGCTTTACATAACGGTAATGAAATAAACCGCGATTTGCCGAGCAGGCCGCTTTGCATTTGCCAAACAAATTCTGAAATAATAAAAACGGCATAATACCGGTAAAAATAAACACAGGCGTTTCCACGCTACCAAACCCTTCGCGAGCGCGAACCCCAAACAAGACAGTAAACAATAAAACATGCGCCATGGGCTCGGCCAACGCCCAGAAAATGCCCAAACGAAATGCGCCAAAACGTGTTTTTACTTCACGTAGCAGCAAAGCAAAAATCACATCTTTCATCACCATTAAGGGTGAACGTTTTTCATTTTTGGGAACAGAGAATATCACAACAAAAAACCTAACAATCCAATACGCTATACATAATTAAAATATCGTCCGTAATACTATTAGGGTCGAACAGGCGCGCTAGTATATCAAATCAGGCAAGGTTTGCGCAGTAAAATTAGGTTAATAAGTGTTATTATACCCAAACTGCTTAAAGATACATGTTTCAGAGCTATCACAGCGTTTTTAGTACAAGGCATGTTAATAAAAGAATGTAGGCACAGGCTGTGAAGCGCCCGAAGGGCAAGGCTAAAAGCATTTCTACTGCGTTGCCCTACATGGATGTAGGGTAAGATGACAATGCAGGCGCACATTGTCTTTATTGATTTTGAACAGGGATAACCATTATCTTCAATCAATGCCTTGTCTAAATGCTTGTTATCTCTTGCTGAAATCCAGCATTTTCAAGTAGCTTGGGTATATATGCAATAGCTTAAAGGAAAGAATCCCAAGCGGAATTTTTTAGCCCATAAATCAGTGAGTTAACCTACCCCTTGCTTAAATACATGGCTAAAAAGTTGTCATGGTCAGGCATATTATTAACTGGAGCCTGTTTATTTTGTTTCATCGTCCGCATCAGTTCTGTTAATTGTTGTTCGCTAAACTGATTGGCCAATGGGTGGTAGGCCTTAGGTTTTATACCTTGCCCTAACATGACCTGAAGCCAGGAAGGCTCCCAAAAAACATCAAACTCATCATGTGTAATAGTGCCAGTTGCTTCAAAGATTTTAATTTTATTGGCAAGTCGCTCTGGTACCTGCATTTTTTGCATGTCTAACCAGAACTGACTGTCTGTGCGCTGAGTGACATAATAATGTAAAATAATAAAGTCACGAATCTGTTCATATTCCAGTTTAGACTGACGGTTATACTCATCCACCGAAGCCGGACTGATTTCCGTTTGCGGGAAGAATTTCAGTAAACGCACAATAGCACTCTGTACTAAATAGATGCTGGTTGATTCCAGCGGCTCTAAAAAACCACTTGCCAGACCAACCGCAACCACATTTTTATTCCATTGTTTTAATGCCCGGCCTGTTTTAAATTTAATTAATTTAGGCTCGGCCAGTGTCGGTGTTGTCAGATTTGAAAGCAGTGTTTCTTTTGCAGTTTCATCTGAGACATACCGACTTGAATAGACCAGACCATTACCATTTCTGTGTTGCAGCGGTATCTGCCACTGCCAGCCAAATTCACGAGCAATTGATCGGGTATAAGGCAATGTTTTTTCGAATCTTTCAGTAGGTACGGCAATTGCGCTGTCACAGGGTAGCCAGTGGCTCCAGTCTTCAAACCCGCTACCTAGCTTTTGATTAATTAATAAACCTTTAAAACCTGAGCAGTCAATAAACAAATCACCATTAACGACAGAGCTGTCTTTTAAAGTTAATGATTCCACATGTCCAGTTTGAGGATTTAGCTGTATGCTTTCGATGAACCCTTCGGTTCTTTTAACCCCCATTTTTTCAGATACTTTTCTTAAAAACTGCCCATATAAACCGGAGTCAAAATGATAGGCATACTTCATATCAAACAGTGGGTCTTTAACCTGCAATTTAGCAAACTTTTCTGCTACACAGGCATGATAATTTAAATCGTGATCCCACAAATTATCATCCAGCCCCAGTTGGTGGGCGCGAACCCATAAATGATGATAATGGCAAAACGGTAAACTTTTTCCGGCAGAACCAAAGGTGTGAAAATAATCCTGATTTAAATTTTGCCAATGCTCAAACTTAATTGCGAGTTTAATTGTCGCCTTGGTTTCACGCATAAATTCGGCTTCGTCTATGCCAAGTACCTGATTAACTTGCTGAATCGGTGGTATAGTTGCTTCACCTACACCCACAATACCTATCTGCTCAGATTCAACCAATTCCAGTTCGATTGAGTCACCTAATACCTTTTTTAATAACGCAGCTGACATCCAGCCTGATGTACCACCGCCGACAACAACAACTTTTAAGCTTTTGTTTTGCATGACTAATACTCTAGATTACAAGGAATAACAAAAATAAAAAAACCTGCTACTAAAGGGTAGCAGGTTTTTTACCTTAGCTTGAATTCTGCGCGCTGGGGCTTAGAACTTATAATTAACACCGAATAAATAGTTAGCACCAAAAGACTGATACTTGGTGACCTGACGAGGGTCAGACGCTTCAGCCTGTAGTGTATCTTCATCCGTTAAGTTTTGAGCCTGTAAACTAATAGATAAACCGTCTAAAGATTCAAAACCACCTTTACCAAAGTCATAGCCGATTTGAGCATCCCATAATTCTTCACCACGATTTTCAGTTTCTTCGAGAGCTAAACTTAAACCGCGAGTTTCTGTCATGAATTCGTCACGTTTACGTCCAGAGATTCTGAATTCAAAACCGTTGTTTTCATAATATGCCGTTAATTGATAGCTTTCTTCAGAAAGACCCGGTACACGAGAACCATCATCTAAGCTACCATCCGTAAAGGATGCACTTGCGACAATACCAAAACCATCTAATACATCAGCAATGTTATGAAGTGGTAGGTTTGCCTGCACTTCGTAACCTCTTACAAAACCTTCTAAACCGTCTTCTTTAGTATCCTGATACCCTTCAAAAATCTTAGGTGCTTCGCCTAAATACTGATGAACTTCAGGAATATAACCGTCAGAGAAATCAACCAACAGACTCGTATCTCTATGCCAGTTGACTAAATCTTTGTAGAAAAAAGCAGCCGAGAAGAAACCATCATCCGCAAAGTACCAGCTGTAGTTCAAGTCAAACTGATTTGCTTCTAACGGTTTTAAGTTAGGGTTACCACCATTAGCACTCCAAGGACTGTTTTCTACGTCTGTGCTGTCGATACGGCCTGAGGTGCCATCAAATGTAATTGCACCACTGGCTCTTAAATCATCAATCCGCGCGCGGCTTAATGTTTTTGAAAGTGAGGTAATTACAACCTGATTATCGGTTAACTCAAAGTTTAAGGTTAAGCTAGGCAATACATGATCATAGCTGTCTTCACCCGATGTCGTATTAGCTAATACAGATGCGTCAGCATCTTTGGTTGAATAAAAACCGCTTGATGACTGATTGGTTTTAACGTACTGAACACCAAAATTACCTTTGACAAATATATCGCCAATGTCTGTTTCTAAATCAAATTTAACGTAAGCCTGAGTTACATCTTCTGCTACTTCATAACTATCCCCTAGACGGGCTGTTTGTGCTAAAGCAGCATCCCACTCAACATAACCACCATCTTTATAAAGCGCTAAACTGTCATAAGCAATAAAATCACTAATACCGATAAAGTTTAAGTTAGTGGTTCCGACAATGTAGTCACTCGGAATCGCGCCTTGGGCAAATAAATCGCTGTTATTTACCGTTAAATAAGCACCTGTATTAACTTTACTTTTTGTGCGATCTGTATAGTTCACACCTGCGGTCACTTTGTTGATAATGCCAAGTTCAAGAAACCCTTCAACATCAAATCTGAATGTATTAAGTTCTTCTTCAAATACAGGTTTATTGATAAAACCATCCTGAGCATGGTTATAATTAAATTCACCATTAGCGGCATTTGTAGCACTGGTTCCGATTTCGTCTGAGAAAACTTGTAAATCACCACCCCAGGCCTGCGGACCCGCTAATTTCATTAATGATTCATCAGTATAATCAGCTACATTTTCATCTGAATACATGACCCCAGTTGGTGTCATTTCAAATGAACGGATCGCGCCAGCACCCTGATTAACATGGTTTGAACGACCCACACCTGAATAGCTTTCAATATCTGTAATCGTCTTTTCAGACTGACTGGTTGATAAATCTAACGTCGCTTTCCAATCATCATTTAAAAAGTATTCAAAGTTAGCTGCAAACGCATTTAACTCAGCTTTTTTCTCATACGCATCATTACGGATAACTGAACGGAATGCATTGCTTGAATTGCCAACAATACCTTTGGTCACTAATCCATCCTGAATTTCAGTAATCGTATAGTCACTGCCTACACCCCATTCAGCGCCCCCCTCTTCTAACCCTCGCTTAACCTGAGAGTCAGAAAAATCGATATAAAGCGCATCTAATGTCACTTTAAAATCAGCAGAAGGCGCGTATTGTAATACGGCAGAGACTGTATCGCGTTCAAGCATAGCTGAACGAACATAAGAATCATGACCACCTAATACTTTAACGGTTTCGCCATCAGCCAAAGTCACACCGTCAGCCAGATTAGGGCTAGATACATCAGCATAACCCCAACCTCGGAATTGCTCCTCCTGACTTGGAGATTCAGTTGAAGCAACCGCTAACGCAAACCCTAAAGTATCATCCAGAAACTTTTTCGACATACTGGCCGCAATTCGATGACCTTTATCATCAAAATCAGGGTTAGCCGATTTCATACCATTTTGTTCAAAATTGGCATTGATTGCATAATATTCGTCTGATGCTAAAGGTCTGACGGTTTGTAAATCTACCGTACCACCTATGCCCTGTGTAGTTAACGTTGCTTCAGATGTTTTATGAACCACGACACCATTCATAATTTCAGATGGATATAAATCGTATTCAACGCCTCGGTTGTCGCCGATACCCAAAACTTCACGGCCGTTTAACGTAGTGCCGACATAATCTTCTTTAAAACCACGAACTGAGATACCACTGGTACGGCCATTTCTGCGTTCACCAGCTAAACCTGGTAAGCGAGATAAAGATTCAGCAATCGATGAATCCGGTAATTTACCAATATCTTCAGCAGAAATAACTTCAACGACAGAGGTGCTATCCATTTTCACCGCTTGTGCTCTCATCAAGCTACCGCGAATACCGCGAACCTGAATCACTTCTTCAACTTCGGTATTGGCACCATCGTTCTCTGCTGCAACTGATTGATAGCTCATTAGGCCAGTCGTAGCGAGTGCTAAAGTTAACAAACTAGGTTTAAAATTTCTCATGTGTTATCCCCTGCCGTGCAGACAAATTGAATATAAAAAGTATTGCTTGAATTGTGATTTTCCCACTCAAGCTTGGCGCTAATACTAGCGTTAGCAATTCGTTGACAACAAGCGTATGCATACGTATTCAATAACACACAAGAATCACAAATTTAACATTTAAAAAACAAAGTAAAAATTTCAAAATAACAATAAACAATTAAAAAACATAAGCTTACACAACAAAAAACATTGATATTAGCTGGCTGTATTTAGTTCAAATCAAGCTGTTTTATGCATACGTATGCATAAGTTGTTTAACAACAAATATGAAAAAACCGGGCTTAACCTGAGATATTTCCTCCAGATAAAACGCCTAACAGTTTCAACTTATCACTCAAACTGTTCCCTTCAATAAAAACCAACCAATCATAAAAAATCACAAAACAGATTGATTTTGATCTTTTTTGTTTACTTTTTATTGATCTTTTTAAAACAATTTACTTAACTCTGATGTAGCTTATTTTTTGAACAAACTTAAGCTACTCAAATAAAAAGCATTAACAAAGGGATTGGCTATTAGCGTAAAGAGCAATTTCTCTAACCTTCAGCCACCTTTAAAATTAAAGGAAAAAATAAATGATAAAACGCAATATAAAATTGAATAGTTGCCTGTTACGGCTCTGGTGTATCAGTTTGAGTTTTTTGGGTTTAATATTTGCTCAACAAGCCAATGCGGCTTTTTCACTGAATACCTCAACCGACTTTTACACAGTGGATACGAATGCAGGTGTGGTATTTAGTATTCGAAGAACAGATAACGGCTCCAGTACTCAGTCACCTGGCGATCTGGCATCACTTAAAATTAATGGTGTTGAATTTCAAAATCAAAGCCGGGGATCGCAAATTAATTCAGGTTTTGATTGGCTCTATAACGGTACTTCAGCAGTATCTGTCAGTGCGCAAACAATCAACACAGACTATATAAAAGTGACCGTTCAGGCTGGTGATTTAACACATTATTATATGGCCAGAAACGGATACCCGCATATATATATGGGGACTTATTTCAGTAATGAGCCGGATATTCATGGCCATGTCAGATATATATTAAGAATGCAGCGCAATCAACTGCCATACGGCCCCGAACCGTCGGATATTTCGCAGACGGTTTCAACGGTTGAAGCCGGTGATATATTTGCCTTGAATAATGGAGAAACCCGCTCAAAGCACTATTCCAATATGCGAGCTAAAGACTGGTCATATATAGGCGCAACCGGCAGCGGTGTCGGTGTCTGGTTGGTGAAAGATGATCAGGAAGGCAGTTCAGGCGGACCTTTCTATCGCAGCTTGCTAAATCAGGGTAGTTCAACTGATCAGGAAATCACTTATATTGTAAATTATGCGCAAGCACAAACAGAAGCTTACCGCACAGGCTTGCTGAATCATTATACATTAGTGGTAACAGATGGATCAGATCCATCAACTCCGGATACCAGTTGGTTTTCTCAAATGAGTTTATCCGGATACCTTGCAAATTCTGGTCGTGGCCGGGTCGCCGGCGTGGGCATTTCAAATTTAGATGGGAATTATGATTACACAGTCGGCTTTGCAAATGCCTCAGCTCAATACTGGGCAGATGCAAACCCAAGTAGTGGGTATTATAGCCGGGACAATATGCGCCCGGGCACCTACACAATGACCACCTACAAAAATGAGTTGGCAGTTGATAGTAGAAGCGTCAGTGTACAAGCAGGACAAGTTACCATACTGAATTCTTTCAGTATTAATAACGATCCAAGTGATGACTCAGCTATCTGGCGAATTGGTGACTGGGATGGCACACCTAAGGAGTTTTTAAACGGTGATAAATTGACAACAATGCATCCCTCTGATGTTCGAATGAGTAACTGGGATCCGTCCAATTATATCGTTGGCACAACCAGTGATACTGGTTTCCCTGCTTATATGTGGAAAGATATCAATAATGATCACATCATTTATTTTAAATTATCTTCCGCTCAACTCGCTCAAGCACATACGCTGAGAATTGGTATAACTTGTGCGTTTGCCGGCGGACGCCCCAATATTACTGTAAATAACTGGACTTCATCTTTCCAATCAGCTTCGAGCCAACCGGGCACTCGCAATCTGACAACAGGGACTTACAGATGTAACAATACCACTTATACTTTTGATGTACCGGCCAGTGCATGGCAAACAAACTCAGGAGACTGGAATATACTGACCGTTTCAGTGATCAGTGGGACAACTACAACCGGCTACTTATCACCGAGCATTAGCGTTGATGCAATTGATCTGTTGGATTAGTGCGCTTTTATTCGAACCACTCATTAAGTCACTAAGGCTTTGACTTGAGCTGGTCGATTATTAAAGCCGGAAATAAAAAGAGGAAGCCTTAAAACTTCCTCTTTATCATCACGGGTTCAAAATAACCCTGACCTATCAGAATTTACATAGTAACAAACTCTTCTGCACTGGTTGGGTGAATCGCAACTGTATTGTCAAAGTCAGCTTTGCTTGCCCCCATTTTTAATGCAACCGCAAAGCCCTGAATCAACTCGTCAGAGCCAAAACCAATTGAGTGAATCCCAACAATTTTTTCTTCTTCCCCCAGACAAATCAGTTTCATTTTAGTTGGCTGGCGATGTGACGTCATCGCCTGATATAGAGCGGTGAATTGTGAGGTATAAACTTTAATATTGTCCTGGCCAAACTTTTCAATCGCCTCAGGCTCAGTTAACCCCACGGTCCCGATAGGTGGATGACTAAACACCACAGTCGCTATATCGTTATAGTCCAACTTACTGTCCGGTTTATTATTAAATAAACGCTCACATAAACGGCGACCTGCGGCTACTGCAACCGGCGTTAGTGCTGCACGCCCGGTATTATCGCCCACAGCATAAATTCCACTGACGCTGGTATTTTGATATTCATCCGTTTTAATAAATCCTTTATCATCTAACTGAACCCCTGTTGCCTGCAAATTAATTTGCTCTGTTGCAGGCTTTCGGCCGACAGCCCAAATGACACTGTCAACCGGAGGCAAGGCTTTTCCATTATCAAACCGCACAACCAAGCTGCCATCCGCCTGTTTTACGATTTCAACCGGGTTTGAATAATTATGTAATTCAGGTCCCTCAGCTTTCATAACATCAACCAGGGTATCCGCTAAAATCGGATCAAAATCTCTCAGTGGCTTCTCTTTACGCACGACCAAATGCGTTTCTGAGCCTAATGCATGCATTACACCGGCTAACTCGACACCTATGTAACCAGCACCAATGACCGCCACTCGTTTTGGCTGCTCATGCAATTCAAAAAAGCCATCCGATGTGATCCCATGTTCGGCGCCCGGAATATCGGGTATAAAAGGATATCCACCGGTTGCAATCACAATATGGTCGGCTGTGATTTGTTCACCATTCACTTCAACGGTTCTGGCATCAACAAATTTTGCAAACCCATTAATTAAAGTCACGCCATTGCTGGCAAAACCCCGGTTATATGAAGCGTGAATGCGCTCTATATAAGCCTGACGACTTTCAACTAATTTACCCCAGTTCAGTTCAGGATCTGAAAATGAGAAGCCATAATCCGCCGCATATTTCATAGCATCGGCTATTTGTCCGGCATACCACATGGCTTTTTTAGGAACACAGCCTACATTCACACAGGTGCCACCCACATATTTTGCTTCTATTACAGCTGCTTTTTTTCCTAATCTGGCTGCACGGTTGGCACTTGCAATTCCGCCGCTGCCACCACCTATTGCTAAAAAATCATAATGTTGAGTCATTTCAGATCCTGTTTTTATTTATCTAAAAAATAATTCTGATATCTACACCCGGCTAATATACGAATACACGTCTGCAACTAATTCTAATCACGGGCTGAGATTAAATACTTTTGTTATAATAAACGAATTGGTACAAGCTGCTAATTAATTAAACCGATTAGGTTTATCAAAACTATGAATTCATTACGCTAACCGCAAGGAGCTGATATGTCCAGCGATACTATTTTTACCAAAATTATAAGTCGAGAAATACCTGCCGATATTATTTACGAGGATGATGAGGCCCTGGCATTTAAAGATATTAATCCACAGGCCCCGTTTCATTGTTTAATTATTCCAAAAAAACCCATTGCAACTATCAATGATATTCAAGTTGAAGATATGCCTCTAATTGGGCATTTATATCGGGTTGCCGCCCAGTTAGCTAAAGAAAACGGTTTTGCAGATGAGGGTTACAGAGTCGTAATGAATTGTAATGCTAATGGCGGACAAACGGTTTATCACATACATTTACACATGTTGGCAGGCAAAGCGATGGGCTGGCCACCCTATACTGAAAAGTTAAAAGTTTAGTCAGATCACCTGCATTAAAATCCGGAAACAAAAAAGCCAGCATTCGCTGGCTTTTTAAAACTTTAACCAAATCTCAACCAGCTTACTTAATCACTTTTAAGTGACTCACTTTATTGGTTTTTTCAGTTGTTTTTTTATCGTCAGATTCAGTTTCCGATTTATTTCCATCAACCGTTGTAAATTCTGGCTCGTCACTGACGTCTTCCAGCTCAGGTTTAGGTTCAGGCGGAAATGGCATGCCTTCGCCATTTTCTTTTGCGTAGATAAACAAAATAGCCGACATAGGTACAATTAAATGTCTTGGTTCACCACCAAATCTGGCATTAAACTCGACTGCGTCATCGCCTAACATCAGACCACCCGTTGCACCCGCTGAAATATTTAAAACGATTTGACCGTCTTTAACATATTCAAAAGGCACCTGTACGCCCGGAAATTCGGCGTCTACTAATAAGTAGGGTGTACATTTGTTATCCATTATCCAATCGTAAATCGCACGAACCAGATAAGGCTTGCATGAGTTCATTTTCATCATATCCAGAGCTTATTGATGTCTCATTTCACGTTCTTCATCAGTCAATGAAGCCTGGAAAGATTCACGTTCAAATACACGTGCCATATATTCTTTCACTTCTTTGCTTCCCTGACCAATTAACTCAATACCCAGTTTAGGTAAACGCCATAATAATGGAGCTAATACACAATCAACCAAGCTGAATTCTTCACTCATAAAATAAGGCGTTTCATTGAAAATAGGTGCAATCGCTAAAATGCTTTCACGTAGTTCCGCACGTGCTGCAGTGGCTTCTTCGCTGCTACCTGATTCAATTTTCTCAACTAATTTGTACCAGTCGTTTTCGAGACGATACATCATTAAACGACTGCTACCACGAGCAACAGGATAAACCGGCATTAATGGCGGATGAGGAAAACGCTCATCTAAGTATTCCATAATGATATTTGATTGATATAACACTAATTCTCTATCAAGTAAGGTAGGAATTGAGCCATATGGGTTTAACTCCCATAATTCTTCCGGTTTGTTATTTGGATCAAGCAATTTAATCTCGACACTAATTCCTTTTTCAGCCAAAACAATACGAACTTGATGGCTATGTAATGACGACGCATCTGCGTAAAGGGTCATTACCGAACGTTTATTGGCAGCAACAGCCATGAAAATCCTCCAAAGTAACAAACAATAGCTGATTCAAATCGATCAGCGACTGGCTTAGCATAACAGTTTTTGAACAAGTCGTCAGCGCAAATTTAGCCAGCAATATAAACACAAAATGGGGGCTAAAGCCCCCAATATCATTTTTGTCGACTCACTAAAATTTAGTGAACATCGCGCCAGTATTCTTTCTTCAACAGATAGATAAATACAAAGAATACAGCCAAGAAGACTAATACCCAAGTACCGATTCTGTGACTATCTAATTTAGATGGCTCACCAACGTACTCTAAGTAATTAACCAAGTCGTTTACCGCTTGGTCATATTCTTCCGGTGTAAGTGCACCTGGCTCAACCTGAGTTAATTTGATGCCGACTAACGTTTTGTGACCGTCAACTGTGTCGTACACCATTTCAGCTTCTTGTGTACCTTGAAGACCTTGAAATACATGCGGCATACCCACGTCTTTAAAAACCGCATTATTTACACCAAAAGTCTTACTCGGATCTAAATAGAAAGTTTTTAAATAAGTGTAAATCCAGTCAGGGCTACGAACACGAGCAACCAAAGTTAAATCTGGTGGTTGTTTACCAAACCATTTACCCGCATCTTTTGCCGGCATTGAGTTAGTCATTTTTTCACCGATTTTTTGGTCAGAAAAAATCAAGTTGTCTTTAGCAATATCTAACGGAATACCTAAGTCTTCAGCAGTACGCTGATATCTTTGATATTGTGTTTGGTGACAGCCTAGACAATAGTTCATGAAAAGCGCAGCACCACGTTGTAGTGAAGGCTTATCTTCTAAGTCAATGCGAGCTTCTTCCAGTGGATACTGAAAGCCACCACCTGCAGCGATAGCTAAACCCGGCAACAATGCAACTAATGTAATTAATAGTTTCTTCATTTCGTAATTCTCGCTGGTACTGGCTTAGTTTTCTCGTTTTTACTGTATAACCACAATAAACCGAAGAAAGCAAAGTAAGTGAAAGAGAAAAATTGCGACATTAATGTATAAGTTGGAGTTGCAGGTTTAATCCCTAACCAACCTAAAATACAGAAGCTCACAACAAACATTGCTAAGTTAATTTTATGGAAACCACAACGGTATTTAACCGAGCGAACTTTACAACGGTCTAACCAAGGTAATAACGCAAGCATCACAATAGCTGCAAACATTAAAATAACACCCAATAACTTATCCGGTACCGCACGTAAAATCGCATAGAAAGGTGTGAAATACCAAACCGGAGCAATATGCTCTGGTGTTTTTAATGGGTTTGCCGGCTCAAAGTTAGGTGGCTCAAGGAAGAAACCGCCCATTTCCGGGTTAAAGAACATAACATACGCAAATGCAGCACAGAATACCGTAAAGGCAACTAAATCTTTTAATACGATATGCGGGAAGAAAGGCACCACATCATTAATAATATCGTACTTAGAGGTATAGTATTCATGAATATTAAACTTAGTTTTGTCTTCTTCTTTTAAAGAACCTTTAGGGTGTTTGATATTAATGCCCTGAGGGTTATTTGAGCCCACTTCGTGCAATGCAACAATGTGTAAGAAAACTAAAACTACAATCACTAATGGTAATGCAATGACGTGAAGCGCAAAGAAACGATTCAGAGTCGCACCTGAGATAACATAGTCACCCCGGATCCACAGAGTTAAATCATCACCGATAACCGGAATTGCACCAAACAATGAGATAATAACCTGAGCACCCCAATATGACATTTGGCCCCAAGGTAATAAATACCCCATGAAAGCTTCCGCCATGAGCGCTAAATAGATAAACATACCAAACAGCCACAATAACTCACGAGGCTTTTGATACGAACCATACATCATGCCGCGGAACATATGCAGATAAACAACCACAAAAAACGCCGATGCGCCGGTTGAGTGCATATAACGCAGAACCCAGCCATAGTCGACATCACGCATAATATATTCAACAGATGCGAATGCGCCTTCAGCACTTGGGTTATAGTTCATGGTTAACCAAATACCCGTTACAATCTGGTTAACTAAAACCACGGTTGCAATAAAACCAAAAACATACCAGAAGTTCATGTTTTTTGGTGCTGGATATTGAAGCGCATGCATATTTGCAACACGCATCATAGGAATGCGATATTCAATCCAATCTAATAAGTTTTTCCACATAATTATGCAACTCCCGAGTCATCACCGATAAGAACCGTGTTCTCATCAAGATATTTATGAGGCGGAATCACTAAGTTGGTTGGTGCAGGTACACTTTGGAATACACGACCAGCCATATCAAACTTAGAACCATGACAAGGACACATAAAACCAGAAGGAACGCCCACAACCTGCTCAGTAAAAGTATCAGGCAAGTATTGAGGAGAACAACCCAAATGAGTACAAATGCCCACAGCAATAAAAATCTCCGGCTTTATTGAGCGGGTTCTATTTTGAGCATAACCAGGTTGCTGTTCAACTTCAGAGTCAGCATCACGTAGTTTGTCTTCATGTGTAGCTAAGCCATCCAACATTTCTTTTGTGCGTTTAACAACCCAAACCGGCTTACCACGCCATTCAACACGTAGCATCTGCCCAGCTTCCAGTTTACTGATATTAACTTCAACTGGGGCACCGGCAGCTTTTGCTTTAGCACTTGGGTTCCAGGACGCGATGAAAGGTACAACTGCTCCGGCAGCACCCACCCCACCGACAACCGAAGTTGCGACGGTTAAGAAGCGACGGCGACCGTTATTAACAGGCGCATTACTCATTCAATCTTCTCCGAGACTAGATTCTAAAAACGAATAACCTAAACTCAGCTTAATTTTCGCTTTAGTGCGGGAATTTTTGCTCAAAATTCCGGTCATAAAAGTGAAAAACTACCGAGATCCAGGTTCGAGGTAAAAAATATACCGAATGATAATAAAAAAACCCGATAACTGACAAGGAAATCACGGAAAAACTCAAAAAAAAGCTCTGATTTGGTTTGATCCAAATCATAAACTTGCGACTTTGCTGAAAAATAGCACAATGCGCGCTATTTTATCGGCTGATGTATTCCATCAAAACACTGTCTTTTGATATCAGTTTTATCACCAAACTTATTATTCAGTCATAAAAAAACCCGGTAAAACCGGGTTTTTGAATAAGCATATAAAACGTATTAACGTTTTGAGAACTGTGGACGCTTACGCGCTTTCTTAAGACCCACTTTCTTACGTTCAACGCGACGTGCATCACGAGTAACATAACCCGCTTTGCGAAGTGCCGGACGTAAAGTTTCATCAAATTCCATTAATGCACGAGTAATACCGTGACGGATTGCACCAGCTTGGCCAGTTGTACCGCCACCCGCTACTGTGACATATAAATCGAATTTTTCAGTCATCTCAACTAATTCTAATGGTTGACGAACAACCATACGAGCAGTTTCACGACCGAAATAAGTTTCGATTGAACGTTTGTTAATTGTGATGTTACCTGTACCTGGTCTTAAAAAGACACGAGCCGTAGAGCTTTTACGACGACCAGTACCATAGTATTGAGCTTCTGCCATAATAATCTCTCCGAGTTAGATGTCCAAGGTTTGTGGTTGTTGTGCCTGATGGTTATGCTCAGCACCTGCGTAAACTTTTAATTTACGGAACATTGCACGACCTAATGGACCTTTCGGAAGCATACCTTTAACAGCGCTTTCGATGATCATTTCTGGCTTTTTCTCAATTAACTTATCAAAAGTAATTGATTTAATTCCACCTGGGAAACCAGAGTGTGAATAATACGTTTTGTCGCTACGTTTAGCACCTGTTACAGCGACTTTCTCAGCATTAATAACGATGATGTAATCACCAGTATCAACGTGAGGAGTATATTCTGGCTTATGTTTACCACGTAAGCGAGTTGCGATTTCAGTAGCTATACGACCTAAAGTTTTACCGTCAGCGTCAACAACAAACCAGTCGCGCTTAACAGATTCAGGCTTTGCAGAAAAAGTTGTCATTTCGAATTTAACCTAAATACCTAAAAATTCCACATTTGGAGACCTTTTGTCTCCCCTAGTTTATGCCAAAAACCCCTTCGAGAATTTGTCAAAGGCTAAATATTAGCCTGCCAACCGGGTGGGAGGCGCGCATTATATACCCAAGTTACTTGAACATGCAAGATTTCAGCAAGAGATAAAAAGCATTTAGACAAGATATTGATTGAAGATAATGGTTATCCCTTTTCAAAATCAATAACGCAGTATAAAGGCTTTTTAGCCTTGCCCTTCGGGAGCTTCACAGCGTTTCTATTACTGCGTTATGTTGATTTGAAAGGTGCCTACATTCCTGTATTAACATGCCTTGTACTAAAAACGCTGTGATAGCTCTGAAACATACATCTTCGAGCAGCTTGGGTATATAGGAGGTAAATCAAAAGATCACGCTAAAAGTTGCGATTTTTTAAGCAATTTTACGAATTTCACCAACAGCATCAAGCAAGATGTGCTTGTGATAAATAGGCTTTAGATTGCATCTCCTGCAAACGACTTTTACAACGCGCAAACTCAAACTCCAGACGACCATGGGTATAAAGCTTATCCAAGCCGACTTCAGCCGATATAATCAATTTCACGTGACGCTCGTAAAACTCATCCACCATTGCAATAAAGCGACGTGCAATATCATCATTTTTTTCGCTCATTTGCTTTACACCGCTTAATAAAACCGTATTAAAGCAACGACTCAACTCTATATAGTCATTCTGGCTACGCGGACCATCACATAATTGATAAAAATCAAACCAAGCCACGCCCTGAGCCAAATAGCGGGTATGAATAGGGCGCTTTTCAATCGTGATCACTTTATCCTGTTTTATCTCACCGACCGCTAAATCGGAAAAATATTGTTTAAGATTTAATTCTGCCTGTTCATCTAGCGGTGCATGATAAATTTCGGCCTGAGTCAGAGTACGCATCCGGTAATCAATTCCACTGTCTAAATTAAATACCTGACAGTGCTGTTTAATCAATTCAATAGCAGGGATAAAACGAGCGCGCTGCAATCCATTTCGGTAAAGTTCATCAGGCGGGATGTTTGAAGTCGCCACAAAAACGACCTGGTGTTTAAATAAGGCTTGCATTAAGCCTGCTAATAGCATGGCATCAGTAATATCTGAGACAAAAAATTCATCAAAACAAATAATCCGATAGGATTTAGCTAAGTCAGCGGCGACCTGCTCTAATGGATCACTCTGGCCTTTAAGCTTATCAAGTTGTTGGTGCACATGTCGCATAAAGCGGTGAAAGTGAACCCGGTATTTCTGCTCAAACGGTAAGCTGTTATAAAATAAATCCATTAAATAGGTTTTTCCGCGCCCGACACCGCCCCAAAAATAAAGTCCGTCAGGTGCTTGATTTTTAGGTTTAGAAAACAAATATTTAATAGAAGATAACCAAGTTTTGTCAGACTCAGATTGGGCATTCAATGATTGATACAAGTGCTCAAGCATATCAACTGCCTGAGATTGTGCAGAATCGGCAATAAGTTTGTCTTTTGCTAAATCTTGCTGGTATTGCTTTATGGGTGTTGTCATAATTAGTGTTATATAAAACTTTATCTAAATCAGCATTACTGCTAATGCTAATCTTTTTTTTGAGGTAATTCATCATGACATGGTTAACAGGCGTTGTTATTTTTTTAATTGGTGGTTTAGCTGGGTTTGCCGCAGGGCGAATCATACCTGCGTTAACCGGCAAACAACAAAAGTTAGAAGCTGAACTGGATAAACATATTAAAGCTCAGGAAAGCTTTAAAGGGGAAGTAAACAATTATCTAACGTCTGTTAACGATGCAATGCAAAATATTGCAAAGCAGGCTCAGACCGCAGCCGCAGACTCACAAAACCAATTTAATCAACTGGCTGAGAAACAAGATAAAAACAAGCAATATATTCCGTTTTTCACACCAGAGATCAGCGAATTAATAAATACGCCATCACATAAAGCAAATATTCCAAAAAGTACTCCAGATTCAGAATTAAAAAGCATTCCGCTTGATTATTCAGAGAGCAAAATGGGCTGGTTTCAGGCAGAAAACAAGAAGTAAGTTTGAACTTTTTGCTTTTTTGCTCAGTCTTTAATTGAGAAATGGCCCTTTCAATTTTCAGTTTTGTAACTAGGAGAATCTACATTGAAAGCTAACCGATTAAATATTTTTAAAGTCTCAGTTTTAGCCGCGGCACTCGCGATTAACCCGGTTGCCAACGCAGCTTTACCTTGGTTTGGTGATAACGATAAGCAAGAAACGCCATCACTTGCCCCTATGCTTGAAAAAGCAACGCCGGCTGTCGTTAATATTTCAGCCACCGGAATGAAAGAAAACAAACAACAGGTGCCGGAAATCTTCAGACGTTTTTTCGGTCAGGGTGGTCGTCCTCAAGTGCAGGAACAGCCGTTTCAAACTGCAGGGTCTGGTGTCATTATTGATGCAGCTAAAGGTTATATTGTCACCAACCATCATGTTATCGCAGATACAGATGAAATTCTGATTACGTTAAAAGACGGTCGCCAGTATGAAGCCAAGAAACTGGGCTCAGATTCAGAAACAGACGTTGCGCTATTACAAATAGAAGCGGATAACCTGACAGATATTCCGCTGGCTGATTCTGATAAAATCCGGGTCGGGGATTTTGCTATTGCCATAGGCAACCCTTTCGCGATTGGCCAAACAGTGACCTCAGGTATTGTCAGTGCACTTGGACGAAGTGGCTTGGGCATTGAGGGTTATGAAAACTTTATTCAAACCGATGCTGCTATTAACAGTGGTAACTCAGGAGGCGCTTTAGTCAGCCTGAACGGAAAATTAATCGGTATTAATACCGCGATTTTGGGCCCACACGGTGGCAATGTAGGTATCGGTTTTGCGATACCGTCCAACATGATGAAAAATCTGGTCAATCAAATTGTTGAATTTGGTGAAGTTAAACGCGGTGTTTTAGGTATTTCTGGTGACAATATAGATGCTGGTATTGCTAAAGCATTTGATTTATCGACGACCCAAGGTGCCCTTGTTCGACAGGTCTTTGAAGATACAGCCGCAGCTGAAGCCGGATTAGAGCCCGGTGATGCCATTATCAGCATTAATGGTAAAAAAGTTCAGTCCTTCTTTGAGTTAAGAGCCAAAATTGGCACTATGGGGGCAGGCGCCGAAGTTAAGTTAGGCATCATTCGTGACGGCAAAGAAATGACGGTGCCTGTGACTCTGCGTGAATCTAAAGGTGATAATATTAAAGCTTCATCTATTCACCCCGCACTTGAAGGCTCTGAACTGACCAATGGTGAAACCGAAACCGGTCAGCCGGGTGTCATTGTAAAATCTCTGGATAAGCGCAGTGCAGCTGCTGCCATCGGCTTACAGCAAGATGATGTTATTATCGGTGTTAACCGACAACGCGTTGAAAACCTGGCTGATTTGAGAGATAAACTCGAAGATCATGATGGTATTATCGCGTTGAATGTCGTTCGCGGACGAACCCAACTTTATTTAGTAATTCGATAAATTTATCGTTCAGTTAAGACAATTTGTGCTTAACGCGCTAAACTTTTTATATTGAAAGAAAACAGACCCGGCACTGCCGGGTCTTTTATTAAAGACACTAATAATGCCGCAAAAAATATCCAATACTTTTCAATTCATCATAAATACGCTGGCAATCGCCTTGGTCATCACTATCCTTCTGTTTGCTGTATTTCCTGAAATGAGACAAAACAATGTCCTCTGGCAAGCCGTTTTTTCCGGGAGCGAACCCGAAAGAAAGCCAATTTCATACGCCAAAGCAGTAGCGAATGCCGCGCCGGCTGTGGTGAATATTTATACCGAAGGCTTTGAAATTGACCAACGATTTTATAATAACAAGCGTGCGATTCAAACCTTAGGTTCAGGCGTCATTGTTTCAGACAACGGATTTATTTTAACGGCTGAACATGTGGTTAAAAATGCTGAGTTGATCTGGGTTGCACTACAGGATGGACGAACATTTGAAGCTCAACTTATCGGTAGTGACCCCTATACTGATTTAGCGGTTTTATATGTGCAAAGCGAAAACTTGCCTGTCGTACCCATAGATCCAAATCTGACCTCTCAGGCCGGGGATCTTGTACTTGCGATAGGCAATCCATACAATCTGGGGCAGACGATAACTCAAGGTATAGTCAGTGCGACCGGTCGCGCCGGACTCAGTTCAAATTATGCAGATTTCATCCAAATGGATGCCGCTATAAACGATGGGAACTCTGGCGGTGCTTTAGTTGACAGTGACGGTTATCTGGTTGGCATTAATTCATTTAACTATGCGTCAGCAAGACGAAATAATCAGGCCCAGGGGATATTTTTTGCAGTACCGGCTAAACTGGCGCTGACCATTTTGAAAAAAATAGCTAAAAATGGCCGGGTTGTCAGAGGCTATTTGGGTTTATCGGGCAAAGAAACTTATGTTCAAACCAGCGCAGACTTGATGACACCTGTCGGCATTATAGTCACTATGGTTGAGCCTGGAGGTCCGGCAGATAAAGCGGGTATCATACCTAACGATATTATTCTTGAAATAGATGGTCAGGCGATTACCGGTAGAACACAAACACTGGATCTAATAGCAGAAACGAAACCGGGTACCGTATTGCCCGTGACTATTATGAGAAAAGGTGCCCAGATGAGTCTGAAAGTGACTATTTCAGAGCTGCCCAGTTACACCCCTGCCCCTTCTTCACCATAAACCGGCTAATGGCCGGTTTAGGTTTCTTAATCGTCCGAGCTATCCGGCAATGCGTTTAACGTCGGCACCCAGAGCAGTTAATTTAACCTCTAATTGCTCATAGCCGCGATCAAGGTGATAAATACGAGCGACTTGAGTTTCATCTTGGGTAAATAAACCAGCTATAACCAAGCAAGCTGAAGCCCGTAAATCCGTAGCCATCACTTCTGCACCGGTTAAAGTTTTAACCCCTTTAACAATTGCAGTATTGCTCTCAAGCTCAATATTTGCTCCCATTCTGTGAAGTTCCGGTACATGCATAAAACGATTTTCAAAAATGGTTTCATGAATCGTTGCACTACCTTCAGCCACACAGTTTAATACGGTAAACTGAGCCTGCATATCGGTTGGGAACGCAGGATGGGGCGCTGTTTTGATATTAACCGCTTTTAATGTTCGTCCTGTCATATCGAGCGTAATAGTATCAGCAGTCGTCTGAATACTGGCGCCAGCTTCTTTTAACTTAGCCAGCACAGCTTCCAATAATGCAGGATCGGTATGAGTACAAGTAACCTGACCACCAGTGACGGCAGCTGCTACCAAAAAAGTACCGGTTTCGATTCGGTCTGGCAAAACAGAGTGCTCTGCAGGTTTTAATGACTTAACTCCGTTAACAACTATTTTGTCCGTACCTGCGCCTTGGATATCCGCGCCCATCGCAATCAGGCAATTTGCCAGATCAACGACTTCAGGCTCACGCGCAGCATTCTCTAAAACAGTCTGGCCTTCAGCCAAAACCGCAGCCATTAAAAGATTCTCTGTTCCGGTAACCGTTACCGTATCAAAAAAGATTTCTGCGCCCTGTAAGCGTTTGCCATGCGTTGTCGCAACAATATAACCGTGCTCAACCGTAACGTCAGCGCCCATTTTCTGTAAACCGGCGATATGCAAATTAACCGGTCTGGCACCAATTGCACAGCCACCCGGCAAAGATACTTTAGCTTCTCCGCAACGTGCGACCAAGGGGCCGAGAGCCAATATAGAAGCGCGCATTTTTCTGACCAAATCATAAGGCGCAGTAGTTGATGCGATTGAACTGGCATCAAAAATAATAGCATCCCCTTCGGCCTGATACTGAATACCCAGTTCATTTAACAACTGAAGGGTCGTTTTAATATCTTTTAATAATGGAACGTTGGCAAGCTTAACTGTATTTTCATTCAATATAGTTGAAAACAGGATAGGTAAGGCTGCATTTTTAGCACCTGATATTCTGACTTCACCCTTTAAGGCTTTGCCGCCAGTTACAACAAATTTGTCCATTCTGCTCAATAACCCTTAGAAGTTAAGCTTTTTATGTAAACGCCACTCGTCAGGTGTCATGGCTTTAATTTTTACCGCATGAATTGTGCCATCGGCTATAAACTCATTGAGTGGCTGATAAACCATTTGCTGGCGCTTTACCGGACGTAGACCATCAAACACTTCAGATACTATGGTAATGGTTAAAAAATAATTATCTTCATGACCAATCATCAGTTCTTCGTGTGCAATTGCATCGGCAATCAGTGGGGTAATTTTTTCAATTATTTCGTCTAAATTCATCTTAATTAATTCCTAGCAGAGTTTCGACGCCATATAAATTAGCTAATTTCTTAACGTTATCATCCATTTGGAAATAACGAATATTAATGCCTTTTTCGGCGAGCTGGACTTTAAGTTTGATTAGATATGCTAAGCCAGCAGTATCTATCCTGGTCACTCCGGTCAGGCAGACATCAACATCTCTCTGATCCGGGCATGGCAATTCAGGAAACGAAGACAAGTCACTAAACCGGGTGAGCTCACCATCTAATTGCCAAAAATGATGATTATTCTGCCTTTCAGCTAGTTGTATCATTTGCGGACTCATCTTCTTTTAATCTTAACTTTTGTGAAGCTTTATCTTTTAAATCTTCAATAATGCCTTTTATCCCTAAGCGATCCATTGCTGCGCCTATCTCTTTACGCTTTGTATTCAACATAGAGATACCTTCAGCTTCCATATCAAATGCCCCCCAGTTACCGCTACGGTAAATCAGCTTAAAGACAACACTGATATCAGGGCGACCAGGTTCAATAATTCGGGATTTTACGACTACAATTTTATCACCGCTCAGTGCATTGGTTTTTTCAACAACAATATCCTGTGTATCACGGTATTGCGTAAAAAGCTGGGCATAAACAGTCACTATGTATTCTTTAAATGCATCAACAAAGGCCTTTCTATCTTTGGCATCCACGTCACGAACATATTTACCTAATACTTTAAAGGCAGCATATTCGTAATCAACATACGGCATTAGCTCTTCCCGAATAATCGATTTAAGCAGCTCCGGATTTTTTTGTACAGTTGGCCATTCAGCTTTAAAGCGGCTAAAAGCCTGCTGTGTCACTGCTTCAAATAAAACATAAGGGTCTTGCTGATCCTGTTGCGCTATTGCATTTACCGAAAAGCTACTGAATATAGGCGTAGCCAGAATGCTGCAAGTTAATAAACAAGCTTTAACGACTTTTTTCATATCTATACCTGCTAATCTTCGTTGCTTTGGCCAAACAAGAACTGTCCGATTAACTCTTCTAAAACCAGCGCAGACTTAGTATCCTGGATATAAGCACCTTCTTCCAACATGCCAATATCCATTCCTTCCATCGTAAATCCGGGCTCTAATCCCAGATACTGCTCACCCAATAAACCAGCCGTTAATATGCTCAGTGAGCTGGTCTCAGGAAAGGTGTAATCTTTTGAAATATCCATGCTGACCACAGGTACCAGTTGTTCTAATTGAATACTGGAAACTCGGCCAACTACAACCCCACCCACTTTTACCGGCGAACGTACTTTTAACCCACCAATGTTATCGAACTTAGCTTTTAATGTGTAAGTTTCCCCGTTGGTAATCGTCCCTGTACTGGCTACCTGAAGCGCCAAAAATAATAGTGCAATAAAACCAGCACTGATAAATAAGCCAACCCCAATTTCAGTTTTACGGTTGTTCATCCTGTTATTCTCCAAACATTAAAGCAGTTAATACAAAATCCAGACCTAATACAGCAAGCGATGCATGCACAACAGTTTGTGTTGTTGCCTGGCTAATACCTTCTGATGTAGGTACACAGTCATAGCCACGAAAAATTGCAATCCAGGTGACCACAACAGCAAATACTAAACTCTTGATAAATCCATTTAATATATCCCGGTTTAAATCGACAGCGGCCTGCATGACGCCCCAGAAGTTACCCTGATCAACACCCAACCATTCAACGCCAACCAAGTAACCACCCCAAATCCCAATGGCACTAAACAGGAAGGCCAATAGCGGCATACTTAAAAAACCAGCCCAAAATCTGGGTGCTATCACTCTGCGAAGCGGGTCAACCGCCATCAGTTCCATACTGGATAACTGCTCTGTTGCTTTCATTAAACCAATTTCAGCCGTTAAAGCAGAACCTGCGCGTCCGGCAAATAACAGAGCCGTAACCACTGGACCTAACTCTCTGAGCAGTGACAGCGCCACCATAGGACCCAGACTATTTTCAGCGCCATAGCCAACCAAAATGGTATAACCTTGCAGGCCTAAAACCATACCGATAAATAAGCCACTGACGACAATAATGGCAAAAGACTGAACCCCAACCACATATAATTGACGCAGCAAAAGCGGCCAGCTTTTTTTGATATTGGGTAAGGCCCATAACGCATTAAACAACATAATGCCGGCCCGCCCCATAGTAGCAAAAAAGTTGAGGCCCTGGCGTCCAATACCCGCAAGTCCATCTAAAATCATTTAAGCACCTCAGCTAACTCTTCTTCTATTGGCTGGCTAGGGAAATGAAAAGGTACAGGCCCATCTGCTTCACCAGCCATAAATTGATGAACCAGAGGGGAATCATCTTTGGCGAGTTGTGCCGGCGTCCCATGACCCACAATTTTTTTATTTGCCATAATATAAACATAGTCAGCAATACTTAAGGCTTCGTTTACATCGTGCGAAACCACGATAGAAGTTAACCCTAAAGCATCATTTAATGAGCGTATTAGCCTAATCAAAACACCCATTGAAATCGGATCCTGCCCGGCGAATGGTTCATCATACATAATCAAGTCGGGATCAAGCGCAATTGATCTGGCCAACGCAGCTCGTCTTGCCATGCCACCCGATAACTCACTTGGCATTAAATTAGCCGCGCCTCTGAGCCCGACTGAGTTTAACTTCATCAGCACCATGCTGCGAACTATATCTTCCGGCAGTTTGCAATGTTCCCGAATCGGGAATGCAACATTATCAAAGACAGACATTTCACTGAATAAAGCACCGCTTTGGAACAACATGCTCATTTTTTTTCGGGCTTCATACAGACCGTTTCGACTCAGCGCAGGAATATTTTCCCCGTCTACAATAATCTGGCCTTTTTCTGGTTTCAACTGACCAGCAATTAACCGTAACAGAGTTGTTTTACCGATACCACTTGGCCCCATTACGGCGACAACTTTCCCTTTTGGAATCGATAAACTAATATCTTCGTAAATCACTCTTTCGCCGCGCGAAAAAGTCATGTTTTTTACCTCTACATAGGCATTATCAGACATTGATTTTCCTTCGTTCTAACAGCCATAATCCCAGCGTTTATCTATTCTAACAAAAACAACCAATAAAAAATGCTCTTTTCTTTAATTGAGTTGAACTGGTTCACTAATCCGGTGAACCAGTAGTTCAGCTTAATCAGACCATTAAAAAACTATAAAAATTTCAGAACGCGACAACTTAATGTTTTTCAAAAAATGCGGCAAGTATTTTCTGAAATTTAATGCAATTTAAGTATAATGCGCGCTAAACACGATACTCAAAGACCAAAGGTTTTTATGTTAGAACAATCCATCATTTTAATCGTCAGCCTGGCTTTTTTAGTTTGGAGCGCAGACAAATTTGTTTATGGTGCTGCAGCACTTGCTCGCAATCTGGGTTTATCTCCGCTTATCATCGGTTTAACCATAGTCGCTATGGGTTCGTCAGCCCCTGAGATGATGGTGGCCGGTTCAGCTTCACTTGCCGGCAAAGCAGATACCGCTATTGGCAACGTCATTGGTTCAAATATCACGAATATCACTCTGGTACTCGGTATAACCGCACTGCTCAAACCCATGTTGGTCGGCTCTCAAACCATTCGTCGAGAATTACCGATAATATTAATCACCAGCATAATCGCGGTTATCTTTTTATCTGACTTTACCCTGTCTTTATATGAGGGTGTCACACTCGCCGTCTTATTTTTTGTAACCATAGGTTATCTCGCTTATTCATCTTTACATAAAGCACCTTCAACTGAGCATGATTTGCTCGAAGACGAGCTCAGTGACGATGTACCAGAAGGCGTTTCAACCGCTAAATCTGTGTTTTGGTTAATTGTCGGATTAGGACTTTTATTATTAAGTTCAAATTATTTAGTCGATTCGGCTGTTGTCATTGCCAAACATTTTGGAATTAGTGACCTGGTTATCGGTTTAACAATAATTGCCATAGGTACCTCACTGCCTGAGCTTGCAGCTTCTATTGCAGGTGTTTTAAAAGGAGAAGATGATCTGGCATTGGGTAATATAGTAGGCTCGAATATATTTAATGCACTGGCCGTGTTAGCTATCCCGGGCATTTTAGCACCGGGTCCAATTGATCCACTTGCATTATCCCGTGACGGTTACATTATGATAGGCATGACTATTTTATTAATTATGATGGCCATTGGCGTGAAAGGACCTAGAAGCATTAATCGCGTAGAAGGCGCTATTTTATTTGGCTGCTTTATTGGCTACCAGTACTTGTTATTTTGGGGTGCAAACTAAATGCAATCGCAAAATGTTCAGCTTATCGAAAGCGCTAAAAAAGTGATTGATATTGAACTATTGGCTGTCAGGCAACTATACCAGTCACTGAATCAGGACTTTATTCAGGCCTGTCAGCTTTTACTCGCCTGTAAAGGTAAAGTTGTTGTTACCGGGATAGGTAAATCTGGTCATGTGGCACGCAAAATTGCCGCCACTCTGGCAAGTACAGGGTCGCCCGCTTTTTTTGTTCACCCGGCAGAAGCCTGCCACGGTGATTTAGGCATGATCAGCAAACAAGATGTAGTGATTGCGCTATCAAACTCTGGCGAGAGTTCGGAATTTACGACTATAGTACCTGTTATTAAACGCATTGGTGCTAAACTGGTTTCAATGACCAGCAATCCACAATCCAGTCTGGCCAAGCTTTCAGATATTCACTTACTGGTTAAAGCCGATCAGGAAGCTTGCCCGCTGGGTTTAGCGCCAACGGCAAGTACAACGGCAGCTATCGTAATGGGTGATGCGATTGCAATTTCATTATTAGAAGCACGTGAATTCTCAGCGGAAGATTTTGCTTTTTCACATCCTTTGGGTAACTTGGGGCGCAAACTCTTGCTAAAAGTGAAAGATCTAATGCATGCTGGTTCACAATTACCTATCGTGGATGAGCAGACCACAATCGCGGAAGCACTCATTGAAATATCCCGCAAAAGCCTGGGGTTTGCTGCGGTTGTCAACCAACAGAATATTTTAACCGGTATTTACACCGATGGTGATTTACGCCGGACACTCGATAAAAAAATAGATATTCACCAAACTGCGATTCATGAAGTCATGACAACAAGCAGTGTAACCGTCAAACCGGAAATGCTTGCAGCTGAAGCATTAAAACTTATGGAAGACAAAAAAGTAAATGGCTTTGTGGTTATTAATGATCAGGCTCAACCGATTGGCGCAATTAATATTCACGATTTATTAAAGGCAAAAGTGCTCTAATGACAAAACAGATTAATTCAACCATTTATGGCCCGATCTCTGAGCAGGTTGCAAACCGGTTTCAGCAAACCCAACTGCTGATTTGCGATATAGATGGCGTATTTTCAGATGGCCGGATTTATTTAGGCAATCAGGGAGAAGAGCTAAAAGCTTTTCATACTCGGGATGGTTTTGGCATAAAAGCCATTATCAATGCAGGTATTCAGGTTGCTGTGATTACCGGACGCAAATCAAAAATTGTAGAAACCAGAATGACTTCATTAGGTATCCAGCATATCTATCAGGGCCAGGAAGATAAAACACAGGCATTTGAGCAGCTTTGCAATACGTTGAACTTAACCCATCAACAGGTAGCCTATATAGGAGATGATGTGCCTGACTTGAGTGTCATGGAAAAAGTAGGATTGGCGATTGCGGTTGCTGACGCACATCCGTTAATTTTAAATCTGGCCGACTATACAACCAAAAATAAAGGTGGTTTTGGTGCGGTTAGAGAAGCATGTGATATATTTCTTGAAACACGAGGCATTTTGGCCGAGGCTCAGGGTATGAGTGTATGAAGCAACTTCTGTTATCCGTTTTAGTGATTATTGCAGTCAGCCAATACTTTTGGCGGGAATGGTCAGCTGAACCTGAAACTCAGGAAAAGCTCGATCAGGTTGCATTGCCAGACTACCAGATCAAACAGCTGACTCAAGTCACTTTTAATCAAGACGGTAACAGAGAAACCCAACTTAAAGCCGAAAACCTTGAGTATTATCAGGAACTCGAATTTACTTATTTTCAGCACCCCGAATATGTTTTATATTCTGATAATCAGGAATCTAATTGGGTACTAACCGCAAACGAAAGCGGCATTTATGACAACCGCCATTTAGAACTTGAAGGCGATGTGCTGGTCAAGGCAACTGAATCGACTGATTGGCTCAATGAAATAAAAGTTTCGCGGTTAAATATGGATTTAACCGAACATACAATCAACTCGAAAGCCAAAGTACAGGCAACCGGTAATAAACTGCTGGTTTCGGGTAAAGGTTTGCAAGGCAACCTAAAAACAAAAGAATTTGAATTAACACAAAATGTTCAGGCGACTTATCTTGTTAAATAAAAAACTCATTCTTGGCTTAATCGCCATACATTTTAATGCCGTGGCCCTTGAATCTGATTTCAAAGAGAACATAGTCATTGATGCGGCAAACCAGCAACTTGATATTAATTCCAATACGCTGACCTTCAGTGGCAAGGTGGAAGTTTCTCAAGGCAGTTTATTAATGACATCCGAACAACTGCAAGTCATTAAGGGCGCAAATCCTGAACAGGACCAAGACGTTTTAATTGCAACTGGCTCTCCAGCTCATTATCAGCAGGAACTGGATAATGGGGCGATCCTGACGGCTAGCGCCAATCAAATCCATTACCGGGTTGATGACAGGATTTTAACTTTGTCCGGAAATGCTCAAATTTCCCAGCAAGGTAGTCAGGTCAGCGGTGATAAGATTGAATATAACCTTAACCTGCAAAAACTGGTGGCATCGTCAGAGCAAACCAGCGGAAATCGCGTAAGAACCGTGTTAACGCCAAAAAGTGATGAACCTAAAAGTGAGCAATAATGGCTAAGCTAATTGCAGAAAATCTTGCAAAATCTTATAAAAAAAGACAGGTTGTAAAAAATGTTTCTCTGTCGGTTGAATCCGGCAGTATAGTCGGTTTATTGGGTCCAAATGGTGCCGGTAAAACCACGACCTTTTACATGATTGTTGGTCTAGTCGAAAATGATTTGGGTAATATCTATATTGATGAAACCGATATGACATTCTACCCTATGCATGAAAGAGCCCGGGCCGGGGTGGGTTATTTACCGCAAGAATCATCTATTTTTAAAAAACTCACAGTCAGTCAAAATATTCTTTCGATATTGGAAATGCGAAAAGATATTACTCAAAAGCAAAAAAAAGCTAAACTTGAAGAGCTTCTCGAAGAATTTCATATAACCCATATTCGGGATAGCCAAGGTATGGCACTGTCTGGGGGCGAGCGCCGCAGAGTAGAAATTGCAAGAGCGCTAGCCGCAGATCCAAAATTTATATTGTTAGATGAACCATTTGCCGGGGTTGATCCCATATCGGTAATTGATATAAAAAGGATTATCACCCATTTGAAAGACAGAGGCTTAGGCGTTTTAATTACAGATCACAATGTAAGAGAAACTTTGGATGTGTGCGAAAAAGCGTATATAGTGAGTCAAGGGCGACTTATTGCATCGGGCAGCCCAGAACAAGTATTAAGCAACCAGCAAGTCCGAGACGTATATTTAGGCGAGCAGTTTAAATTATAATGAAGCAATCAATTCAGCTAAAATTTGGTCAGCATTTAACTATGACCCCACAACTGCAACAGGCAATTCGCTTGTTGCAGCTTTCATCGTTAGACCTACAGCAAGAAATTCAGGAAGCATTAGACAGTAATCCGTTGTTAGAGTCTGATGAACCGCAAGATGATTTTGAATCGCTTGATGACTTTCAAGAGAATAAAAAACAAAAAGAAGAACTGAATAATAAAGAACAGGATAGCCAAGACGATTATTCAGTGCCTGACAGTCATGACGAAATGACCAGCCAGGAAATTCCAGACCAACTTCCAACAGACAGTACTTGGGATGACCACTTCACTCAAGGCACCTCATCCGGTTCAAGTAGCAGCAGTTATTCAGCGGACGACGATACCGTTTATCAGGGCGAAACCATAGATTCAATCCGAGATCACCTGCTATGGCAGATGGACTTAACGCCTTTTTCACCCCTCGATAGAGGCATTGCCATTGCTATTATTGACGCGATTGACGACTCAGGCTATTTAACCGTCAGCGCGCAAGATATTCTAGACAGTTTAGGGGATGAAGAGGTCGAGCTGGACGAAGTAGAAGCTGTCTTAAAACGAATCCAAGTCTTTGATCCTATTGGTGTTGCTTCACGCACAACGCAAGAATGTTTACTGGTTCAATTAAATCAGTTTTCAACTGACACGCCCTGGCTAAACGAAGCAAAGCTAGTTATCAAAAATTACATTGATCTGCTTGGTAACCGCGATTACCGAACCCTGCTCAGAAAAGCAAAACTCAAAGAAGATGAGTTAAAACAGATCATGAAACTGATACAATCACTCAACCCCAGACCGGGTAACAGTGTCGTCGCCGAAGAAGCACAATATATAGTGCCGGACGTATCCGTTAAGAAAGTAAAAAATCAGTGGATTGTAGAGCTAAATCCTGAAAGTGTGCCTAAACTTAGGTTAAATGCTGAATATGCGGCCATGTCTAAAACCGCCAGAAATACAGCTGACAGCCAATTTATACGGTCACACATGCAAGAAGCAAAGTGGTTTATTAAAAGCTTAGAAAGCCGCAACGAAACCTTATTAAAAGTTGCGCGCTGTATTGTTAAACAGCAACAGGACTTTTTTGAACATGGCGAAGAAGCCATGAAACCTATGGTGTTAAACGACGTGGCAGAAGAAGTCGAAATGCACGAATCGACTATTTCCAGAGTTACTACACAAAAGTACATGCATACACCCGCCGGTATTTTTGAGTTGAAATACTTTTTTTCAAGCCATGTTAGCACCGAAAATGGAGGTGAATGTTCTTCTACTGCAATCAGAGCACTCATCAAAAAACTTGTTTCTGCTGAAAACACAGCAAAGCCGTTAAGTGATAGCAAGATAGCAGAGTTGCTGTCGGATCAGGGTATCAAAGTCGCTCGCAGAACGATCGCTAAATACCGTGAGTCCCTGTCAATTCCGCCATCTAATCAACGTAAGAGCCTTTTATAAGGCAATAAACCTAAAAGGAAAAGTCTATGCAAATCAATTTAACTGGTCATCATGTTGAAATTACTAGCTCATTACGTGATTATGTAGACACCAAGTTTGCCAAGCTTGAGCGCCACTTTGATCATATCAACAATGTGCATGTCATCCTAAATGTTGAAAAGCTAAGCCAGACAGCTGAAGCCACGCTTCACCTAACGGGCGGAGAAGTGTTCGCCAATGCCGAGCATTCAGATATGTATGCGGCAATAGATTCACTGATTGATAAACTCGATCGTCAAGTCATCAAACATAAAGAGAAAATGAAACGTCATTAATGGATATTCAATCTTTTTTAAGTTTGGACTGCACTGAATGTGCAGTCCCTGTCACCAGCAAAAAACGTGTTTTAGAGTTCATTAGCCAAGTCGCAGCAAAAAAATTAACCGAACTCTCAGAACAAGAAATATTAGATGCACTCATGCACAGAGAAAGGTTAGGCAGTACAGGGATAGGTAATGGTATTGCGCTGCCACATGGCAGGTTAACCAATTCAACCAATACAGTTGCTGTTTTACTCACCTCTGAAAATGCAATCAATTACGATGCGATAGACAACCAACCCGTCAATGTGTTTTTCGCTCTGCTTGTTCCAGAAGCTGAATGCAAAGCACATTTAAAATCGCTTGCAGCAGTCGCTGAAAAATTATCGGATAAAGCAATATTAAAACGGATTCGGGCAGCACAAACGAATCAGGAACTCTATCAAGCAATTACGGAATAAGCACAAATGCAACAGCTCATTATATTATCCGGGCGCTCAGGTTCAGGAAAATCAACCGCACTTGATCAATTAGAAGATGCTGGCTTTTATTGCATCGATAATATTCCTATTCAGCTGTTACCTTTTTTACCCGAAGCCCTAAAAGGTAAATATAATCATGTTGCACTTAATCTGGATATCCGAAATATTGCCGATTGGCAGCAGGATTTAGGCCAAATTATAGATCAGCTTAAAGCGGCCAGTGATGTTATTGTTGTCTTCATGGATTCAAGCGACAGAACCTTACTCAAACGTTATTCAGAAACTCGCCGAATGCATCCTTTGTCTATCACGCAGGCAAGCCTGAGCTTAGATGAGGCCATTAAAGAAGAAGGTGAATTACTCAGCCCGATTCGTGAAATCAGCGATTTGTTTATTGATACCAGTGAACTCAGCATTCACGATCTGAATAAAATCATCATCAGTAAAGTACTGAATAAAAAAGCCGGGCATTTAAAACTTGTGTTTCAGTCTTTTGGATTTAAATATGGCCTGCCAACCGATGCAGACTATGTATTTGATGCCAGGTTTTTACCTAACCCTCACTGGGATGAGTCATTAAGACCCATGACAGGTTTGGATAAACCTGTGCAAACCTTCCTGAAAAGTCATGATGAAGTTCAGGCCTTTATCGATAAGATAAAAGATTGCATCGAATCCTGGCTACCTATGCTCGAACAGAACAACCGAAGTTATGTAACAGTTGCAATTGGCTGTACTGGCGGCAAACACAGATCGGTTTATATCGCAGAAGAACTAGGCTGGCATTTTGCAGCTTCTCAATCTGATGTCTCTATTGTTCACCGTGAACAATCTAAACATTAGAGGGCAGCGTGATGAACCAAGCCAGTAAAACGCTTTTTATCAAAAATAAACTGGGGCTGCATGCCAGAGCGGCAACCCAGCTCGTACAACTAGCACAATCCTATCAAAGTGATATTCAAATCAGCTGCGGCGGTAAAACGGCCAGTGCCAACAGTGTGATGGGGCTTTTGCTGCTATCGGGCGCAACCGGCTGTGAAATAGACGTAAGCTGTCAGGGAGAAGATGCACAAGCGGCCCTTGAAGCCGTAGAAGCGTTAATCAATGCACGTTTTCACGAAGGCGAATAAAGTGATAAGTCATTCTCTCATAGCCATTTTTTTTCAGTTTAGGTAAACTAACTGCATACTATCCTTGCGCGCTCATCTTTAACGGGGATTTAAAGCAAGATGCCAGAAGCCTACGAACAAAGTTTATCAAATCAAACATTGCTTGAGTTAACCGCTGCGTTAAATCGAGGCATGTTTGTACATGTTCGTAATGCGCTTCACAATATGCCAGCTGTGGATGTTGCCTTCATTTTAGAATCCACACCGGTTAAAACCCGTTATGCTTTCTGGCAATTAATTGACTCTGAATTCCATGGCGAAATTTTAGAAGAACTGAGCGAAGACGTTCGAACCAGTATTGTCCGCCAGATGATGCCCGAAGCGGTTGCCGAAGCAACCGAAGGCATGGATACAGATGACCTTGCTCAGGTCTTAAGAAGTTTACCCGATGAGCTATATCAGGAAGTTTTAAACTCTCTTGACCTGCAAGACAGGCACAGAGCAGAAGCCGCGCTTGCATACGATGAGTTTACCGCTGGCTCTGTAATGAATACAGACACAGTGACCATTCGTCCCGATGTAACTGTAGAAGTCGTTTTGCGCTATTTACGAATGCGTGGTGAACTGCCTAAAAATACAGACAGCCTGTATGTGGTTGATGAATATGATGTGTTAATTGGTGAAGTCAGTCTGAATCAGTTGGTCACTTCACAACCGGATTTATTAATTGCTCAGTTGATGAATACCGAAGTAAACCCGATTCCGGCCACTATGTCAGAAACTGAAGCCGCACAGCAATTTGAACGTTATAACTGGGTATCAGCGGCCGTTGTTAATGAACAAAACCATCTACTTGGCCGGATTACCATTGATGATATGGTTGATATTATTCGTGAAGATGCAGAACACTCCATGATGAGCATGGCGGGTCTGGATGATGAAGAAGATACCTTTGCCCCTGTCGTACAAAGCACCAAAAAACGTTCAATCTGGTTAGGGGTTAATTTATTAACAGCCTTGCTGGCCGCAGCTGTATCCAATCTGTTTGAAGATATTCTCAGTCAGTTGGCCGTCTTGGCTATCTTAAATACAATCGTACCCAGTATGGGCGGTGTTGCCGGCAACCAAACTCTAACTCTGGTTATCCGGGCTATGGCATTGGGTCAGGTATTGCCGACCAATACCCGAAGTTTATTGATAAAAGAATTAGTTGTCGGCTTATTAAATGGTGTTATCTGGGCGGTCTTGATTGCAGGGGTCGTCGGAATTTGGAAACAGGACCTAACCCTATCACTGATCATTGCGTTTGCCATGCTGATGAATATGCTGGCAGCCGGTATTGCTGGGGTAACTGTGCCTTTAATTTTGAAAAAATTAAAAATCGACCCGGCTCTAGCGGGCAGTGTTATTCTAACGACAGTTACCGATATTGTCGGTATCTTTGCCTTTTTAGGCAGTGCGTCCTGGTTATTAAGCTAACCTCAGTTGAGGTTAAGCACTCATATTCCTGACTGCGGCTAATAGTTTAGCAGGCTGAAAAGGTTTAACTAAAAAACCTTTCGCGCCCAGAGACATAGCTTTTTTGACATTATCGACCGTAGAATGAGCGCTGATAATAGTCACTTTCGCATCTTCATCACAAGCCAGAATCGCATCAAATACATCAAATCCATTATCATCCCCCAGCTCTATATCTAAAAATGTAAAATGCGGCTGCTCCTGCTTAAATTTAGTAAAAGCATCCGGTGCATTATTCGCTTCTATAAAATGATTAAAGCCAAGTTCGATTAACATTTTGCGCAAAAAATCGCGCATAATTCTGGAGTCGTCCACTATCAATATTTTATGCGGGCGTATTGGCGTGTTTTTATGATTTAAACCCATTTCTGACTTTATGCCAGGCCATTGGACCGACATTTTCCCTGTTCTGAAAAACTTTACCTCACCCGGGTTAAACAACCCAGATGAGAATTAACTAATTACCGGCAATTTGCATTTCTTCAACTAAAACAGAACCACACTGAATACTGCCTTTAGGGTCAATATCATCACCAATCGCAACAATATTCTTAAACATATCAGCTAGCTTACCTGCAATTGTTATTTCACTGACAGGATACTGAATTTGACCATTTTCAACCCAGAAGCCGGCTGCACCGCGAGAGTAATCTCCGGTTACAATGTTAACGCCCTGCCCCATCATTTCAGTAACCAATAAACCAGTATCCAGCTTTTTCAGCATTTGCTCAAAGCTTCCGCCGCCGGCTCCAACTAACCAGTTATGAATACCGCCGGCATGTCCGGTCGATGTAAGCCCCATTTTTCTGGCCGCATATGAAGTTAACAACCAAGTATTCAAAACACCGTTTTCAACAATATGTCGGGTTTGAGTCGCAACGCCTTCTGAATCAAATGCACGACTAGAAAGGCCTTGTTTAATAAAAGGATCTTCAGCAATGGTTAACCATTGTGGGAAAACCTGAGTATTTAAAGCATCCAATAAAAATGAGGCTTTTCGATATAAATTCCCGCCACTGATACCAGATATAAAATGTCCAAATAAACTGCTTGCGATTTCACTGTTAAATAAAACCGGGACTTTACAGGTTTTAGCTTTTCTTGGATTCAGCCTGGCAAGCACTTCATTCGCGGCTTTCTGGCCAACCAACTCAGGGCTGTCCAAATGTTCATAAACCCGGGAAAGCGTATAGGCATAATCACGTTGCATATCCGCCCCGTCACGACCAATCAAAGCACAGCTTAAACTATGGCGAGAACTCGGATATGAAGCTATCAGGCCAGTACTATTGCCATAAACTTTAAAGCCTTGGTGAGACGAAAACGATGCACCATCGCTATTTTCAATTCGCTTATCCTGCTCCAGACCTGCTTTTTCACAAGCCAGGGCAATTTCAATCGCTTTATCAGAGTTAATTGAAGACGGATGATATAAATCTAAATCAGGCACCTCTTTCACCATAAGTTCAGGATCAGCAATCCCGGTGAAAGGGTCTTCAGAAGTGTATTTGGCAATATTACAGGCGGCTTCCACCGTCTTTTTTAAAGCATCCGGAGATAAATCTGAAGTAGATGCACTGCCTTTGCGTTTACCAAACCAAACCGCAATCCCTAATGCACCGCCATAATCAAATTCAACCGTTTCAACTTCCTGTAAGCGGCAACCAACAGATAACCCCTGTTGCTTAGACATGGAAACTTCGGCATCAGTAGCACCTAGTTTTTTGGCCAGAGCAAGCGCTTCTTCCACTGCCTGACGCACTTGATTCATTTCTTCGAGCATATTTTAAACAGCCATACTAAACTTTTTATTTAAGTTAAGTGTAACATACCCTTTTAAATTTTCGGTAGTTAAGCTCAACTTGAGATAACAAAGACAAAAGCTGGCGGATAGTGGTAAAATACAATTTTTGTTGCACCCTTTTTTGATAGAAGCAAGATTATGACTGACGATTGGCAAGAAAACCCGGAACAGGAAGATGAAGAAATCATCTATGTAAGTAAGTCTGAACTTAAACGAGACTCGCAGGAAACACAAAAGTTAGCTGAAAAAATGTTAAGTCTGTCATCTGCCAATATTCAAAAATTGCCGATGAATGCAGAATTAGCGGAAGCGGTAAAGGTAGCAGAAAAGATCCGTGAGAAAAAAGGCGCATTTAAACGCCAGTTAAATTACATTGGTAAACTGCTCAGATTGACCGATCCTGAACCGATGAAACTGGCTATCGCAAAAATTGAAAATCAACATTTGCTGGCCAATCAGCATTTCCACCAACTGGAAAATTTACGCGACGAAATAATCGCAAAAGGCGATGCCAAAATTAACGAACTGGTTCAGCAACATCCGGCACTTGAACGCTCAAAGCTGCGTCAGTTAACCCGACAAGCAAAAAAAGAAGCTGAACAAAATAAGCCGCCTAAATCAGCACGCCAGATTTTTCAATATTTAAAAGAATGCATTCCACACGAAATTTAATCTGCCTGCGCCTGTGCTGACTTACTTTTTACTTGTGAGCTAAGGCGCATTTCTCTGCGAAGGATTTTTGGTAAAGGCGTTAATTTGATTAAACGGGTACGCTCACCCAAACGGGCGGGTTTAGGGGGCGTACTGTCACGAACACTGCCCAAAAAAAATTAAAAACTTCATCAAACAGCTTCAAATAAACCCGCCCTGATTCAATAAAAAATCAGAAAGCGGGTTTATTCAGATTACTTATTTTTCGCTTTAGCAAACGCCTCTGCAAAGGCATTCCCCATCATGCCATTGCCAAAAGATTGTTTACCGCCAGATTTCGCCGGACGAGGTCCCGCTTTTTTAGACTGAGGCTTGGCGCCAGACTTAGCAGGTTTGGCTGCGGTATCAATAGGATCATTTAACCGCATTGTAAAGCCAATACGCTTTCTTGGTGCATCCACTTCAATCACTTTAACTTTAACAATATCACCGGCTTTAACCACCTTACGCGGATCATCAATAAAGCTTTCAGACATCGCAGAAATATGAACCAGACCATCCTGGTGAACGCCCACATCAATAAACGCCCCAAAGTTAGTCACATTGGTTACAACGCCTTCCAGTGTCATTCCAACTTTTAAGTCATTAATAGTATCCACGCCTTCTTTAAAGGTCGCGGTTTTGAATTCAGGACGTGGATCTCGACCCGGCTTATCCAGCTCAGATACAATATCTTTTACCGTCGGTAGACCAAATTTATCATCCGTATAATCTGCCGGATTTAACGCTTTTAACTTATCTGAATGCCCGATTAAGCCAGTTACAGATTCATCATTGGCAGCAAGAATTTTTTCAACAACCGGGTAAGCTTCAGGGTGAACAGCTGATGCATCAAGTGGATTTTCACCTCCAACAATGCGCAAGAAACCAGCACATTGTTCAAACGCTTTAGGGCCTAAACGAGTTACTTTTTTAAGTTCCTCACGTGAATTAAAGCGACCTTGCTCATCTCTTAAATTCACCACATTCTGAGCCATAGTTTTACTTAAGCCCGATACTCGGGTTAATAAAGGCACTGAAGCTGTATTTAAATCAACCCCAACCGCATTAACACAATCTTCAATCACAGAGTCCAGTGATTTTGATAACGCGCTTTGGTTAACATCATGCTGATACTGACCCACACCGATAGACTTAGGCTCTATTTTCACCAATTCTGCCAGCGGATCTTGCAATCGACGGGCAATAGAAACCGCACCACGTAAGGATACATCCAGCTCCGGAAATTCAGCAGCAGCCGTTTCAGAAGCAGAATAAACAGACGCGCCTGCTTCACTGACCATAATTTTATTGAGTTTTAATTCGCTTTCTTCTTTCATCATTTCAGCGACTAACTTATCGGTTTCACGTGAGCCAGTACCATTACCAATACTCACGAGTTCGACTTTGTGCTGACGGATTAAGTTAGCAAGCGTGCGTTTGCTTTTATCCCAGGCATTCTGAGGCGGATGTGGGAAAATAGTAGAGGTTGCCAACAATTTACCGGTTTTATCAACAATGGCGACTTTCACACCGGTACGAATACCCGGATCTAACCCCATAGTCACTTTATCACCGGCAGGTGCTGCCATTAATAAATCTTTCAGATTTTTCGCAAAGACTGAGATAGCTTCAGATTCAGCTTTCTCACGCACTTCTGAAAATAACTCAGTTTCCATATGAGTTTGAATTTTAACTCGCCAGGTCCAACTAATTGCTTGCTTTAAAAAGCTTTCAGCTGCCCGGCCAGTCCAGTTAAAATTAAAGTGCTCTGCTATCATAACTTCAACCACTGAACCGGTTTGCGCTTCAGGTTTGTTTGGATCTGCATTTAAACTTAATGCCAGATAACCCTCATTTCGACCACGGAAAATCGCCAGAGCCCGGTGCGACGGGATTTGTTTAATGGCTTCACTGAACTCAAAATAATCACTGAATTTAGCGGCTTCTTTTTCTTTACCGCTAATGACTTTAGCTTCAATAGTGGCATTTTGAGTTAAATAATGACGAATTTTTTTAAGTAGACTCGCATCAACTGCAAAACGCTCCATAATAATAAAACGTGCGCCTTCCAGCACCGCTTTACTGTCAGCAAATCCCTGATCCGGATTTAAATAATCCGCAGCCAGAGATTCAGGATCCTGATTTAAATCTGACAAAATCCTATCGACTAAAGGTTCAATACCAGCTTCAATTGCAATCTGACCTTTGGTTCTGCGTTTTGGTTTATATGGCAGATAAAGCTCTTCCAAATCCGTTTTATTTTGCGCCTGTTCTATCGACTTTTTCAGCTCGTCCGTTAATTTTCCCTGTTCATTGATATTGCGCAAAATCACTTCACGGCGTTCACCCAACTCTCGTAAATAAGAAAGGCGTGATTCCAACGTCCGTAACTGGGTATCATCTAATCCGCCTGTTGCCTCTTTACGGTAGCGCGCAACAAATGGAACGGTAGCTCCACCATCTAATAAGTCTACCGCTGCATTAACCTGCTGCGCTTTAACGCCAATTTCCCCGGCGATAATATTTACGATTTCTGTCATTTTTGTTCCTGCTCACTCATTAAGCGATTTTAAACTAATTAATCTTGGTTCCTGAACTCAGGTCGGGTCTATTGACCATTTTCGCTAATTTTTAGTTACACCATTGGGTTGGATCTATCGGTTTACCCTGATGGCGAATTTCAAAATAGAGTCCGGGCATCGCTTGCCCGCCGGATTGACCAACCAGTGCAATCGGTTCACCCGCCCTGACAATATCACCCACATCTTTTAATAAAGCCTGATTATGGCCATATAAACTCATATACCCATCGCCATGCTCTACCACAAGTACTAAACCATACCCTTTTAACCAGTCGGAAAATATTACCCGCCCGGCATAAATGTTATTAATTAACTGACCTCCGGGTGCATCTATCATAACGCCTTTCCAACGTAGTTCACCCGATTTTCGGCGTCCAAACTTGTCTTTCACCCGCCCTTTCGTTGGCCATAAAAGCTTGCCTTTTACCTTAGACAAACCGCTAAAATCAAGCTGTCCGGGTAATTGCTCAACCGCCTCAGCTAAAGCTTGCAAAGCATCTGCCAGTGCATTTTCATCCTGCTTAAGGTTAGCCAGTTGCTGTTGTTCTGTTTTAATAATTTGTTTAAGTTTAGCTAGATTGGCACTTTGTTGTTGTTTCAGTTTAACCAATTCGGCTTTTTTGTTGGTTTGCAGATCCAGTAGCTCAGCCAGTTCCAATTGACTTTGATTCAACATTTGTTTGTTCTGCTCCAGTGCGGCAACTGTTACTTTAAGCTTATCGATAGCCTCCAACCGAGCCTGATTGAGCAGTTGATAATAGCTGAGTACCCGTTCTAATTTGGCCGGAGAATCCTGATTTAACATGACTTTTAAATAATCATGCTGGCCGACCCGGTAAGCACTTTTAATTTGGCTGGATAAAATTTTAAGTTGTTCTTGTTTAATCGCTTCAAGCTCTTGTTGTTGTGTTTCAAGTTGGCTTATTCTGCGTTTTATGTCTGTCAGTGAGGATTCGGTTTGGCGTAGTGCTTTGCTCACCTGACCAATTGCCTGATCGGTTTGTTGAAGCGATTTTTCGATTTGATTCAACTCTTTGGATTTTTGCTTGAGTTGATTTTGAGTGGTTAATATTTTTTGTTGTACGGCTTCCAGTTTAGCTTTGGTTTCTGCCTGACTTTGAGCAAAGCCTGTGTTATTAATTAACAGCTGGCCTAGAACAAGCAATAAAAATAATAAACAGCCAGAAGACATTCTGGCTGTTTTAATGTTAACCCTATTTAGTTGCATGGGTTTAAGCAAAATAAATCAAGCGCCTGAAGTGCTTGCTTATTTTAGCTTCATAATGGTTTTACCTGTCATTTCAGCAGGTTGTTCCATTCCCATTAAATGTAACATGGTCGGTGCAACATCACTTAATACACCTTTATCATTAACAACCTCAGCGTCACGACCAAAATAAATGAAAGGAACCGGTTCACTGGTATGAGCCGTATGTGCTTGTCCGGTTTGTGGATCAGTCATTTGCTCGGCATTACCGTGGTCTGCGGTAATTAAACATTCGCCGCCCACTTTTTCTAAAGCTTCAACCACTCGTCCAATTGCCGTATCAACTGCTTCACAGGCTTTTACCGCCGCTTCAAATACGCCAGTGTGTCCGACCATGTCGCCGTTAGGATAGTTACAAATAATCGCATCAAATTTCTGACTTTCAATCGCTTCAACCAACTTGTCCGTTAACAAGACTGAATTCATTTCAGGCTGTAAGTCATAAGTTGCAACTTGAGGAGAAGGTACTAATACGCGCTCTTCACCTTTAAATTCGTCTTCGCGACCACCACTGAAGAAGAAAGTTACGTGAGCATATTTTTCAGTTTCCGAAATACGTAACTGTGTTTTACCGCTTTTCTCTAACCACTCAGGGAATACATTCACAAGCTCTGCAGGCGGATAAGCAATGCTTGCTTTAATGTCTGCCGCGTACTGGGTCAGCATGACAAAGTCAGCCAGTTTTGGAGATTTTTTCTTCTCAAAACCTGAGAAATCTGCGTCCACAAACGCACGGGTAATTTCACGGGCACGGTCAGCACGGAAGTTCATAAAGATAACCGCATCACCGTCTTCAACTGTTGCAGCATTACCTGCATCATCAACAATCGCTGTTGCTTTTACAAACTCATCGTTTTCATCACGCTCGTAAGCAGCGGCTAAACCTTCAACCGCAGTTTTAGCCGTAAACTCTGACTCACCTAAAGTTAATAGGTCATAACACGCCTGAACACGATCCCAACGTTGGTCACGGTCAAGTGCAAAATAACGGCCAATTAAGCTGGCAACACGGCCTTTACCCAGTTTTTCAAATTGAGCTTCAAATTTTTCCAGTGTTGCTTTAGCGCTTCGAGGTGGGGTATCGCGACCATCTAAAAATGCGTGGAAATAAATTTTATCTGCACCGCGTTGTGCCGCTAACTCAATCATAGCTTCAATATGATCTTCATGGCTATGCACACCGCCCGGTGAAGCCAAGCCCATGATATGAACCGCTTTACCTGCACTCACAGCTGAATCGACGGCTTTTACTAACGTTGGGTTTTCAAAAAATGTTTTTTCTTCAATATCTTTAGTAACACGAGTAAAGTCCTGATAAACCACGCGACCTGCGCCTAAGTTTACATGACCCACTTCACTATTACCCATTTGGCCATGCGGTAAACCTACATCCATACCTGAGCCAGAGATTAAAGTACTTGGGAATTCTTTGGCTAAACGATCCAGATTAGGCGTATTGGCTGCCATAACCGCGTTATTTTCAGGGTTTTCACTGTAGCCCCAACCATCCATAATGATTAGTACAAGCGGTTTCTTATTCATAGTCATCGTCTTCCTATAGTTTCTTGCTAAAATTTTACCGTTATCTTTATTATAGAGTTCTCACTGACTTACCATCAGTCTAAAGCATTTAACCAGCTGAATCTTACTGTATCATTGCTTTGATAACGCCATTTTACCTAGTTTTGTAATACAAATCAGTCTGTTTAAGCATTATATTGACTATTTTCTCGAAAAATAAATTTTTTAGCCATTTTTTGGCGGTATCCTTTTACCTAAAGTTAAGGGTATAATCAGCGCAATTTTTTTAGTAATCAGGTTTAAATATGCAAGAGTACATTGAATTTTTCGCAAGCCATCCATTTTTAACTGCAATTTGGTTTGTTTTATTTTTTGCAGTCATTTATACGTTTTTTCAATCAAAATTTTCAGCATTTACACGTGTTAATCCTCAACAACTCACCATTTTGGTTAATAAAGAGGATGCTGTAATTGTTGATATTCGCGGTCAGGCTGATTTTAATAAAGGTCATATTGCTGGCGCTATGAATATTGCTGCAGAGCAAATTGAAGGCGGTAAAAACGCAAAACTTGAAAAATTTAAATCTCGCCCCATTATAGTAGTCTGCGCTGCTGGCATGACCGCCAGTAAAGTTGCAAACCAATTAGCTCAGGCAGAGTTTGAAAACGTCAATATTCTTGATGGTGGCATGAACGCCTGGAGCAATGCAAATTTACCCGTCGCAAAAGGTTAACTTTTATGGCTAAAGTCACAGTTTATTCAAAAGCTTGGTGCCCTTTCTGCACTCGTGCTAAATATGTCTTAACCCAAAAAGGGGTTGAGTTTGACGAAATTGACATAGGTGCACAGCCCGAACTCAGGGCAGAAATGATCAAGCTAAGCGGCAGACAAACTGTGCCTCAGATTTTTATAAATGATCATCATGTTGGTGGGTGTGATGACCTACTGGAAGCTGATCTCGATGGCGAACTAGATCGCCTACTCAACACTTAATGTAACAAAGGTATTCTCATGGCAGAACAACAACCAGAAGCAGGCGCACCAGAAGCCGCTCAATTCGCAATTCAACGCGTTTTTGCAAAAAATATTTCATTTGAAACACCTAACTCGCCTGAAATTTTCACTGAAGCGTGGAAACCAGAAGTTCAAATGGACATTGATACTAAATCTAAGAAATTAGAAGGCGATAACTACGAAGTGGTATTATCCATAACAGTAACCGCTAAAGTTGCTGATAAGACGGCTTTCTTAGTCGAAGTTGAGCAAGCTGGTATTTTTGCAATCGCTAACTTACCACCACAGCAAATGGCTCATACCATTGGTTCTATGTGCCCAGGTATTTTATTCCCATATGCACGCGAAGCCATTTCTAATTTAGTTAACCGTGGTACATTCCCTCCGTTAAACCTAGCACCAGTTAACTTTGACGCTTTATTTGCAAGCTATATGCAACAAGTTGCTAAACAGCAGCAAGAACAAGCGGATAGCGATGAGTCACAAAAATTAGATTCATAATTTATGAGCAATCAAACTTACGATATTAGCGTAATTGGTGCCGGTTCATACGGCACCGCACTGGCTATTTGCATTGCACGTAATCATCATAAAACCCTGTTATGGGCTCGTGATGAAGCACAAGTAAGCGAAATGCAAAACAGCCGGGAAAATGCCAGATATTTACCCGGCATTGCTTTCCCGGAATCGCTTGAGCTGGAATCTGATTTAGTCAAAGCGGTAAGCCAAAGCAAAAATATACTTTTGGTGGTACCCAGCCATGCATTTGGTGAAATGCTGGCGAAGATTAAACCTCATTTACAACCAGGTGCTCGTATTGCCTGGGCGACAAAAGGGCTGGAACCGGAAAGCGGCCGCTTATTGCAAGACGTAGCCAGAGAACAACTGGGCGAAGACGCAACTTTAGCGGTAGTGAGTGGGCCGACATTTGCGAAAGAAATGGCGGCGGGCATGCCCACTGCGATTTCCGTATCTTCAACCAGTGGTGAATTTATCCAGACACTGTCGGATTTAATGCACTGTGAACGCACTTTCAGAGTTTATAAAAATAACGACTTTATTGGTGTTCAACTCGGTGGTGCGGTTAAAAATGTAATCGCAATTGGTGCCGGTATGGCCGATGGAATTGGTTTTGGCGCTAACGCCAGAACGGCTCTGATTACCCGTGGTTTAACTGAACTTTGCCGTTTAGGTGAAGCTTTAGGTGCAAAACAGGAAACCTTTATGGGCATGGCCGGTTTAGGTGATCTGGTATTAACCTGTACCGATAATCAATCGCGTAACCGGCGTTTTGGTCTGGCGTTAGGTCAGGGTAAAAATGTTGATCAAGCGATGACAGACATTGGTCAGGTGGTAGAAGGCTACCGCAATACCAAAGAAGTCTATATGCTGGCTCAGCGCATGAAAGTTGAAATGCCAATTGTTGATCAAATATATCAGGTGCTTTATCAGGGTAAATCACCCAAAGAAGCAGCAGTTGCACTGCTAAGTCGTGAGCAAAAGTTTGAATAAATTTAAGGCCTTAACTTATCACCCAAGTTGAGGCTAAATAGAAAAACAAAGCCTGTTGGCTTTGTTTTTCTGATTTGAAGGCAAGTTACCCACCTCAGCTTTAATTCTTTAATACATTAATGCTTTAATTCTTTAATTCTTTAATTCTTTAATTCTTTAATTCTTTAATTCTTTAATCCTCTGGCCCATCCAGGGTAAAGACCAGATTTTTTCGCATATCTTTAAGCACTATGCCTTTTTTAAGCAGTTGTGCACCTAATCGTTTTTGCCAGAGTAATAACTGAGGCTCTGCAGCTTCCAGTGCAGTTTGAGTATTAAACTGTAAGCGCACTAACAAAGAGCCGGGAAAAGCATTATGTTCCATACTAAACCAAGCCTGATGGCAGTCTTCAAGCTCCTTTAATGCTTTATCCTCTAATGCGGTCACTGCAGCCATAACCGCAGCTTGTTGTTTAAGTTGAACCTTAGATAATTTTTTCATTATATACTCTATATCAACCCGTCTTAACAGGCTTCCAGTCTGGCATAAGCGACCATCAGCCATTTACTGCCAACATCTTCAAAGCTTACTTCAACCCGGCTCTGATTGCCGGCCCCTTCAAAATTAGTAATCACACCATAACCAAACTTGGCATGATTGACTCTCTGGCCCAAAGAAAATCCGGTTTCATTAAAGTTATCCTGTTTGCTTTCCTGACTAAAACGACCGGCAAAACTGGGCCGACTGACCTGATTATTCAGCCTAACCTCTTCAATGCAATCGGCTGGAATTTCGCTTAAAAATCGGCTCGGTGAATGGTACTGATCTTTACCATAAATCCGGCGCGTTTCTGCATGGGTAATATAGAGTTTTTGTTTAGCCCGGGTCATGCCAACATAACAAAGGCGGCGTTCTTCTTCCATCCGGCCGGATTCTTCTGTGGTTTGCAAACTCGGGAACATCCCCTCTTCCACCCCGGCCATAAAGACCAGCGGAAACTCCAACCCTTTGGCCGTATGCAAGGTCATTAACTGCACCGCATCCTGATGTTTATCTGCCTGATTTTCACCCGATTCCAGCGCTGCATGTGATAAAAATGCGCTTAAATCTGTGAGTTCGGGCTCGGTATTATCAAACTGACGACAGGCGGTGATCAGCTCTTCAATGTTTTCAACTTTGGCTTGCGCTTTTTCACCTTTATCATCCTGGTACATTTGCAATAAACCAGACTGCTTAATCGCCATATCAGCCTGACGGTATAAAGGTAGATCTTCAATCTGGTTATCAATATCAGCAATCAGTTCAATAAAACGTTTAATACTCGTTGCCGCCCGGCCAACCAGTAGTTGTTTATCTATCATTTCAATGGCGGCATCCCACATAGTGGTTGAATGTTGACGCGCAAATTGTCGAACCTGCTCTAAAGACTTATTACCTATGCCTCGTGTGGGTGTATTCACAATGCGCTCAAATGCGGCATCATCCTGACGGTTATTAATAATTCGCAAATAAGCCAGCGAGTCTTTGATTTCCTGACGATCGAAAAAGCGCAGCCCACCATAAATCCGGTAAGGTATTTTTTCCTGTAATAAAGCTTCTTCCAATACCCGGGACTGGGCATTACTTCGGTATAAAATAGCGCTTTCGGCTAATAAATTACCTTGTGAAAACCACTCTTTAATCCGACCTACAATAAATCTGGCTTCATCCAGTTCGTTAAAAGCTGAATATTCAGTAATGGTCTCGCCATCGTTGGCCTGTGTCCAAAGGTTTTTCCCTAAACGCTCGGCATTATTGGCGATCACCTGATTGGCCGCTTTCAAAATGGTGCCGGTTGAACGGTAATTTTGCTCAAGACGAATCGTATAAGCATCCGGAAAATCATTTAAAAAGCGCTGAAGGTTTTCAACTCTGGCACCGCGCCAGCCATAAATAGACTGGTCATCATCACCAACTATCATCATATGATTATCCGCATCAGCCAATAATCTTAACCAGGCATACTGAATATTATTGGTATCCTGAAATTCGTCGACCAGAATATGTTTAAAACGGTTTTGATAATGTTTTAATAACTGAGGATGTTTGAGCCAAAGCTCATGGGCGCGTAATAAAAGCTCAGCAAAATCGACTAAACCGGAGCGATCACAGGTTTCCTGATAAGCCTGATAGACCTTTTTCCAAACTTCTTCCTGCTGATTACCATAGGTTTCTATATGGCGAGGGCGTAAACCTTCATCTTTTTTGCCATTGATATACCACATGGCCTGTTTCGGAGGCCATTTTTTTTCATCCAAATCAAGCGCTTTAACAATGCGTTTAATTAATCTGTGCTGGTCGTCTGAATCTAAGATTTGAAAGCCTTCCGGCAGACCTGCGTCGGCATAATGCAGGCGTAACATTCGATGAGCCAGACCGTGGAATGTACCGATCCACATACTCTGCACTGAAGTTTGCAATAAATCTTCAACCCGATGGCGCATTTCAGCAGCCGCTTTATTGGTAAAGGTAACGGCCAGAATAGAATGTGGAGAGATATGTTCAACTTGCATTAGCCAGGCAATACGCTGAACTAATACCCGGGTTTTACCACTGCCAGCGCCCGCCAGAACCAGCATAGACTGTTCAGGTGCGGCTACGGCCTCACGCTGTTTATCATTTAAACCATCAACTAAGTTTGAAATATCCATCCAACAACCATTTATTAATTCAATTACGCGCTTCGAATTGTACTGGATAAACTAACAGTTCCCAAGTCAGCTTGGCAATTAAATATTCAATTGGATAAATTTTATTCGTTTTTATCATCGACAAATTTGGATAAGAGCGCAGGTAATAAGGTTAAATCCGTCATTAACGCCAGCACCATAGCTAAGCCGGTTAACAACCCAAATAAAATACTGGGTACAAAATCTGAAAAGCTCAATAATGAAAAACCAAGTGTAATGATTGTGGTGGTAAACAATAAAGCGAAGCCGACACTGTTAAAGGCTTGCTGCATGGCTTGCAGCGGACTGGCGTTTTTAAGCCCTTCGAGATACCTGTGGGTAAAATGAATAGTATCGTCCACCGCAATCCCCATCGCAATGGCTGAAATGGTAATTGTCATTAAATCGAGCGGAATCTTAAACCAGCCCATAACCCCCAATACCACCAGCGTGGAGATCACATTCGGGATAAGCGCAATCAGGGCAACTTTAAACTGGCCGAATATTACAAATAACACCACAAATAACGCCAGATATACAATGCCTAATGTCAGAATTTGCGACTTAAACAAGCGCTGCAAAATGTCCTGATATAAAACAAACAGATTGGTTAGTGTGTACTGACTTTCTTGAATATCATTTTCTGCCAGTCCTTGTTTGATATCTGCCAATAATTTAGCCCGATCTAAACCGGGTGTTGTATCCTGAATCCGGCTGCTGATTCTCAGTTGCTGACTGGCGGGATCAAAATATGCGCCAAGCAATTCATCCTTTAATGATTCGTCCAGCAAATTATAAATGACACTGAGTTCATATTCGGTAAGTGGCAACCCCTGATTAATTTTTTTGGCTAAAGCTGCAAAATTCACAACCGAGGTTGTATTACCTATGGCTTCATGTTGTTTTAAGACATGCTGAATAATTTGCAAGCTTTGCAATGCTTGAGCGGTAATCGCCAGATCCGGTTTCTGTTCAGATTGAGGTAACTGATAAACCAAATCAAAAGGCGTTGAGCCACCAAACTGCTGATCAATAAAACTGAGCTCCTGATGCGTTTTAGTAGTCGATTTAAAATAATTAATAAAACTGTTTTCAACATCCAGTTTAAAACACCCGGCAATGCCAATACTCAGCAAAAGCACAGCGCCAACCATAATCGACTCTTTGTTATCTTCACTGAGTTTGGAAAATAAACGAATCAGTCCGGCCGACCAGTTATTGTTGATATCTTTTGATTTTGGACTTAAAAGCACCAACCACGCCGGAAATAACATCAGACTAACTGAAATAGAAACCAGCATAGCCACTATCATCATCCAGCCAAAGGCAACCACCGGCTGAATGCCGCTGAAAATTAACGATGCAAAACCAACTGAAGTGGTTACACCAGCATAAAAGCAGGGTTTAAACTTGGCTAAAAACGTCTTTTTTGCCCGTTCACCTTGTGAGAGCTCAGGGTTATTTTGGGCTATCTGGCGATATTCCACCATTAAATGGATCACTATGGCCAGCGTTAAAATAAGTTGCAGCGCAATAAAGTTAGAGGATATCACTGTGGTTTTCATATCAAATAACCCAAACAAACCTACCGTCATAACCACACTGAGCAAACAACAAAATAGTGGAATAAATACCCACTGCCATTGCCTGAAAAAAGCCAGCAGTAATAAACAAATGACAATAAAGATGGCACCACCAAAAATAACCAGATCATTTTGAATAATATTAATCAACTGGAATCCCAGCACATGCGCGCCACCCAGATATAAATTAGCATCCTGCTCATAGGGTTCGATAATACGATAAATTTGCTCAATTTCTTGCTGGCGCTGTTTATCCAATTTGGCAACCAGAGGCTGCGCCTGTTGTGTCAAAGCCTCTAGTGTTTGCTGGTCCTGCTTGCTTAGTTCACCTTCCAATACTTGCTTTTTAATCTGAATAATTTGATTTTGGATATCAGTCAGGTCAGGGTCATCTTTAAATACTATTTGAATTGCGGTTGCGGTTTGCTGCCGATTAACGAGCAGGTCTGTATATAATGGATGCTGTTCAAATACAGACTTCATTTGTTCCGCTGAATAATGCTGGCTTTGCCAAGTCAACTCATCCGGGTTTAAATCCGGCTCTAACTTAGGCATCAAAGATAATAAGGGTACATTTAAAATTGAGGTAACAGATTCGACCCGATCCAGCTTTTCAAAGGCCTGCATGAGTTGTGATACTTGCTTAAAAGTATGCTCAGAAAATAACGCTTTGCCTTCCGGTACCTGATAAGCAACCAGAATAAATTCTTTTGGCGCAAACCGTTTATTCATCAGTTGAGTTTCAATGTACAGCTTATTATTTTTTAATAATAAGGTTTCGGCGGAGGCATCTATTTTAAAATTTTGAGCAAACCAGCCAAGCAGCATTGTCAGCAGGATAAAACCGGTCACAACCCATTTTGCATATTTGACTAAAAAAACAGATAAACTACTCATGACTCATCTCTGATTGATTGATGGTCTGTTTATCCGGGTCTGAATTTTTCTGCGGTTCAGCGTTTTGCTCGTTTTCAGGGCTGGATTTTTGTGCTGGCTGAGCCGGGTATTGATAAGTTTGGTCTCTTAATACACTTTGCAAATATAGATTTCTGAAAAATACATAAGGATCTTCGCTTTGCGCTCTTAAGGATTCATAATTGACCGCACTGGGCGCAATTTGATGAAACTTACCATACGCCTGAATATAAAACGCATCCGGATTATCCGTGGTAAAATTAATTGGATGCGCCAAGCCTTCCGCTATCGTAGATACACCGTTTCTTAAATCTGTTTGACCCAATACCGGCAAAACCAAAAATGCGCCATAATCAACCTGATAACTCGCCAGTGTATTATTTAAACTGGTATCCTGATATTCAATTTCAAACCAGTGGGTCGCTGGATCAAATAATCCCAGAATACCGACAGTGGTATTGATTAAAAAGCGCGCCAAACTTCGACCGGATGCTTTGCCTTCAAGTTGAGCGGCATAATTAAGCACATTCAGAGGTTCATCTAAATTATTGAAAAAATTGGATACACCTGTTTGAAAAAAGTCAGGTGTATACTTAATATAACCCCGACTGACGGGTACTAATGCATATCGATAAAGCACATCATTAAACTCAAAAACAGGCCGGTTTATCCACTCAAGCGGGTCATCAAAATCCACGTCTTTTTCATAACTCACTACCAAAGGTTCTATTTTTTCTGTACCCGCTTTGGTATTCACCTCAAGTCGGGTGGGCGCCTGCTGTTTATTTGAGTCTGCAGAATCCGACCCTGTGGCAGGCAGGCTTGAGCATGCAGGTAACAGACAACAGATGCCCAAAACCAGCAAACAAGCTCGAATAAACATCTGTGTATATTGTATTAACTGCTTTGATAAACACCTTGTTTTAAGCATTAGCTTCCTTTTCCTGTGAGTGACTCTAAATCTGAACGCGCAATAAGTTATCTAACACGCGCCTACCCTCATTAGCAGGTAGCCATCTTCAAAGACTAGTCAAGGCTATCTGCTGAATCAAATGCAGCGCGCTTAGCTGTGCCCGGAATCACAGCTCACATATTTTTATCAAAAATGATGGAACCTTCTTACAGCCAGATTTTATATACGCCTGGCTAATAGTGCGGCTTGTTTTATAGCGGTTTTGGCATCCAACTGCGCAGCTTTAAAAGCGCCACCGATAATATGTACGGGCTTATTTTGAATCTGATCAACTAACTCAGTTAAAGATTCCTGACCGGCACACACTATCACCTGCTCAACCGCTAGAATGGATTCCTGTTTTTCCTGCACTATATGCAATCCCTGATCACTGACAGCCTGATACTCAACACCGCTTAACATTTTCACACCCTGTTGTTTCAGCTCAGCTTTATGGATCCAACCGGTTGTTTTTGCTAACCCTGCGCCCGGCTTATCCGTTTTGCGCTGCAATAAATAAAGGGTTTTGGCCATTTTTTCCACTTTTGCCGGTTTTAACCCGGCTCTTTGCTGATGAGTTAAATCAATTCCCCACTGAGCGGTAAACTCTTCAATTTCTGCGCCTGATTTAACCTCATCTGTTCCACTGGGTGCCACTTGGGCATTTTGATAGCGACACACATATTCAGCAACATCAAAGCCAATACCACCCGCACCAATAATGGCAATAGATTGCGCCGGTTCAACCTGCCCGCTTAATAACTCGGTATAACTCACCACTTTTGGATATTCGCCGCCCGGTAAATCAATTTGCCGCGGGATCACTCCGGTGGCAATAATCACCTCATCAAATTCGGTTAAATCCTGCGCTTGTGCTTTGTAATTTAACTTAAGCTGAACCCGCAATACTTGCAGTTTATTTTTAAAATACCTCAGCATTTCATAAAACTCAGCTTTACCCGGAATTTTTTTTGCCAAATTCAGTTGTCCACCCAATTCAGCCTGAGCTTCAAATAAAGTAATTTTGTGGCCTCGCTCTGCGGCATAAACGGCAAATGCCATGCCTGCCGCTCCGCCCCCCACCACAGCCAGTTTTTTAGGGGTTTTACTTGGATAAAAATTGATTTCGGTTTCATGTGCAGCCCTTGGATTCACCAAACAAGATGCCAGTTGACCGGCAAATACCTGATCTAAACAAGCCTGATTACAAGCAATGCAGGTATTAATTAAATGAGTTTGATGGTGCTTGGCTTTTTTGATCCAGTCACTGTCCGCTAAAAAGGGCCGGGCCATAGAAATTAAATCCGCATTCCCCTCAGCCAAAACCTGCTCTGCTGTATCCGGCATATTAATCCGGTTACTGGTAATAACAGGAATTGAAACCGCTTGTTTAACCTGTTTTGTCACTTGGGTAAAAGTCGCTCTGGGCACCATAGCAGCAATGGTTGGAACACGAGCCTCATGCCAGCCGATGCCGGTATTTAACAAAGTGGCACCTGCCGCTTCAATTTGTTTAGCCAGCTCAATGACTTCTTCCAGAGAACTGCCATCTTCAACTAAATCCAGCATAGATAAACGATAAATGAGGATAAATTGTGCGCCTACGCGTTTACGTATTCGCCTGACAATCTCAATTGCAAAGCGGCAACGATTGCTAAAACTGCCGCCCCATTCATCCGTTCTCTGGTTGGTGCGGGCAACTAAAAACTGGTTGATTAAATAACCTTCTGAGCCCATCACCTCCACACCATCATAACCGGCACTTTGCGCCAGCTCGGCCGCTTTAACATAGTCAGCGATTTGTTGCTCAATCGCTTCACAGGTTAAAGCTTCGGGTAAAAATGGGCTAATCGGGGCCTGAATGGCGCTCGGCGCGACGATTTTTGGGTGATACCCATAGCGCCCCGCATGTAAAATCTGCATGCAAATTAAACCACCAGCCTGATGCACCGCCTGAGTCACCACTTTATGGTTTTGTGCATCAACCCGGCTCGCCATTAAAGCTTGTTTAGGTGCCAATGCGCCTGCTGCATTAGGCGCAATACCACCGGTGACAATCAAACCAACGCCGCCTTCGACCCGCTCTTTATAAAACTGGGCTAATTTAAAAAAACCATTTTCCGCTTCTTCTAAATTGGTATGCATAGAGCCCATGATGACTCGGTTTTTAAGCCGCCAGTGCGGTAAAACCAATGGCGAAAATAAATGAGGATATGACATAAATGAATACTCAGTTTTTTTTTACAGTATAGATGATAAGCTATTGGTTATACTTATTACTCTGGCAACCGGGACATACACCCTGACGCAACCCTGTTTATTCAACGGAACGACTCACTTTGCTGCAAACTCTATTCAAATCAGTCTGGCATTTTATTGTTGAGTTTTACAAGAAATGTCAAAAAGACGAACTCACCGTCATAGCGGGTCATCTCGCTTTTGTCACCTTATTAAGCTTTGTCCCCTTTGTGACTGTTGTGCTGGGTGTATTCAGCGCGTTAGATATATTTGATGAAGCTAAAAAGCTGATTGAAAACTTTTTATTTAACCAGTTTGTACCCAATACCGGCGCTGAAGTTCAAAGTCATATTGTCAAATTTATGGACAATATCGGCAAAATGACCGGCATTAGCCTCGCGGCTTTGGTGGTCATTGCCGTCATGCTGCTTAAAAACATAGATAAAGAACTCAACCGAATTTTTGTCACCGATAAAAAAAAGCCGCTGTGGAAAGATTTACTGATTTATTTACTGGTGATTGTAGTCGGCCCGATATTAATCGGCATTAGTGTCGCTGCCACCAGTGCCTTTATGGCGCTGGAATGGATAGAAACCGCCGCCAGCTGGTTGCCAACCAATATGCTTAATGCGAGCTTACCGGTTGTTTTCTCATTTATGTACTTTTTATTGTTATACCGGATAGTGCCAATCCGCTCTCCTTCAAGCAATGTTGCCATTATCGGAGCCATCATTACCGCCCTGTTATTTGAACTGTCTAAATACGCATTTAGTTTGTATATCAGTATGTTTCCAACCTATCAGGTGATTTATGGCTCACTTGCATCCATCCCTATCTTTTTCCTCTGGGTTTATTTTAACTGGTTAATTGTTCTGTTTGGCGCGGAATTTACTTGTGTATTAGATGATATGTTTAAAGCAAGCAAGACTATAATGAATAAAAAGGAAACTAAAGAATAGCACCTATGTTTATTTACCCTGAAATCAAACCTAATCAAAAAATCTGGTTAGACACCCCGGACGGCCATCAGATTTATGTCGAAGAGTCAGGTAATAGCAATGGCTACCCGGTTATTTATTGTCATGGCGGACCGGGCGGCGCCAGCACCAGTCAATTCAGGCGATTATTTGATCCTGCGTTTTACCGGATTATTATTTTTGATCAACGCGGCTGCGGATTATCTAAGCCTTTTTTATCACTGGAAAATAATACCACGACCCACCTAATTGATGATATTGAGCTAATCAGAAAACATTTTAAGCTGGATAAAATGTTGTTAGCCGGCGGCAGTTGGGGCACCACACTGGCCCTATTATATGCCCGGCAATATCCACAAAATGTCAGTGCTATGCTACTCAGAGGCATCTTTTTAGGACGAAGACAGGATTTAGCCTGGCTGTATGAAAAAGAGGGCGCTGCTCGCTTATTTCCGGATTATTATCAGGAGTTTCAGGAATTTTTATCGGATTCAGCCAATACCCACGAAAAAATCATAAACGAATATCTAACGCACTTAACTGGCGATAATCAAATTGAACAGCTGGCTGCGGCTAAAGCCTGGTGCGCATGGGAAAGCCAGATATCACAACTTCATTACAGCCCGCGGCAAACCGAAGAAGCGACAGAAGCTCATCACGCACTCGCCATGGCGTTACTTGAATGTCATTATTTTAAAAACCATTGTTTTATCGAAGAAAACCAAATTATTAATGATATAGATAAAATTGCGCATATTCCGGCCACCATTATTCATGGACGCTATGATGCTGTGTGTGACTTAAATCAGGCTTGGCAATTAACTCAGGTATGGCAAAATAGTCAGCTATTTATTATTCCCGAAGCAGGTCACTCACTGGGCGAAATCGCGATAGCAAAAGCCTGCTGTCAGGCCAGTAATGATTTTGTGACTTATTTTAAAGAGCAGGACTAAGCAACCAATGATAGCCTTATTGCAAAGAGTTCAACAAGCCAGTGTGGTTGTAGAAGGCCAGAGCATTGCCAGTATTAACCAGGGTTTATTAGTGTTTGTCGGAGTTGAAAAAACCGATGATGAAAAAAAAGCCAAACGCTTAGCCGAGCGGGTATCCGGCTACCGTATATTTGAAGATGAAAACGGAAAGACCAATTTAAGTGTGCAGAATATTGGCGGAGAAGTTTTAGTTGTCTCCCAATTTACGCTGGCGGCAGATACTAAAAAAGGCATGCGCCCAAGCTTTTCTGATGCAGCCACGCCGGAGCTTGCCAATGAGCTTTATTTATATTTTGCCGGCCAGATAGAAAGTCAGGGCCTGCCGGTACAAACCGGCAAGTTTCAGGCTGATATGAAAGTCAGCCTGATTAATGATGGCCCTATGACGTTTACGTTAAAAATTTAACGGTTAGAGGATACAGCTCAATAAAAACGGCTTTTAATCTGAAAGCCGTTTCCGCTAAAACCCATAAACCAACTCTAAGCCCAGCATATTCTGCTGATAATCCTGATTAAAATGCAGATTTCTCTGGCGAAAAATCAAGTTCACCCCATAATTTAGCTGACTGTACCCAAGCCCGACCGAAGCACTATAGTCTACTTTATAATCACTGTTATAACGTCTCGAATCAGAGGTGCCTAAACCTAATACCTCACCAAACACTAAACGGCCTGAATCTAAACCCGCTTCAACAAAAACATGAAAATGCTGATAAAACGGAACATTCATCCGAAACGCAGTTTCAAACGCCAGATAATCATCATACTCTGTACCATCCCAGGTTTGGTAAGGATCATCCATTTGCCCGTATACCAGACGATTGATAAATAAGAGGTTTAAATCATTGACCTGATTAAAATCGTCAAACAAAGGCACAGCTAAACTTAAGTCATAAAACTGCGCTTTATCGGTAGCCTGAGCCGACAAATTCACTGTCCAGTCCAGTTTAGCCGGTTTGTTCAACCAGGCACTTTGCGGAACCTGAGAACGCAATGCATTGCCAGACTGAGTATTGGCCGCACTCATTTCAACAGCCTGAGCCTGCAATGACAACAGGCCCAAACCACAGGCCAGCAGAAAGGGTTTACTTAATGGATAATTCAATTTAATTTCCTTACGAGCAGATAAGGGTCAAGCTTTCCTTTGACCCTTATTATTTTAAATGAGCAGGCGCGGGTTTAGCATGCTCAAATCCAAGCTGACGCCAGGCTTCATATACAAAAATCGCCACAGAGTTAGATAAATTTAAACTGCGGCTATCCGGCATCATAGGTAATAACAGGCGATTTTCAGGGGCAATCATGCCCTCACGGATCTCAACCGGTAGCCCGCGGGTTTCAGAACCGAACAACAACATATCACCTGCCTGATATGACACCTCTGAGTGATATTGAGTTCCGTGAGTGGTACAGGCATAAATATTTTTAGGTTGGACCGCATCGACACAAGCCTGAAAATTAGGATAGCGCTTAACATCTGCAAACTCATGATAATCCAATCCGGCTCGCTTAACCCGTTTGTCATCCCACTCAAACCCAAGCGGCTCAATTAAATGCAATTTAAACCCGGAATTAGCACATAAACGAATAATATTGCCCGTATTTTGTGGAATATCCGGCTGGTGAAGTACAACGTGAAGCATAATAAATACCTGAACAAATGAATTGCCCGCTATTTTAATCTAACCGGGCGAGCGCAACAAATTTAGATTTAAGTGAGTGATGCGCCAAGGGATTAACCGCCCGAAATCTTAGGAACACAAGCCTCAGAGCAATACAACTTTGGTATATCGCTGTGGATGGTGATTGTTATGATAATTGGTATTTTGATTGTTATGATAATTGGTAGGTTAATCGGTAGGTTAATCGGTAGGTCGGTTTAGCGCCGTGGGCGCGTAAGCCGACATCAAATAATATCTGATTTGAGCGAAAAGCGGATCTTAAATAAGATTTAATTGGGTATCTGTTTATAAGTTAACGCCGTCAAAACATCATTGTTTTTAATTACTGTAGGTTGTGATAAGCGCAGCACATTCAACATGTCGGCATATTAAAAGAAATGTTGGGATTCACTCCGTTCGTCCCAACCTACGCGGGCTGTAGGTTGTGATAAGCGCAGCACATCCAACATGTCGGCATATTAAAAGAAATGTTGGGATTCACTCCGTTCGTCCCAACCTACGCGGGCTGTAGGTTGTGATAAGCGCAGCGCATCCAACGCTCGGCACAGCGGCTTGGCGAACTGGCACGTAATTGCGAAGCAATTTGAGTGACAGGTTGCCAAGTCCGTTGCTGCCGCTTGTTATGCATTATCGCCCCAAATATCCTGAGCAAAGTTGCTAAGGGTTTCATTGCATATGTGTTCAGAGAGTTTACACAAGTCGATATTTTGACCAATCTCAGCTTGCAACTTACCTCTCAATGAACTTTCTACAGTTTTGCCGTGCATATACCTTCGGCGGTCGCCATCAAAGTCTCGTGTACAATTCAAAGATATGGCGCCGGGGTTTGGCTTCTCTCCACCTCTATATGATTCTTGCAACTTTCGGTTGTGAATAGTATTTATATACTTTTCCAGTATCCTATCTCTGCGCTCTCCCAAGCATTCATCAATCAGCTCTTGTACTCTATCCACATTAGTTTGTGGGTAGATATGTGCAATATGATTCTCATCTATAAAATGACTCTCTGCGTCATTACCGTCAGTTATAAAAACTCGAATCCCAACGGGCTCAAGTTTTTGTTTATAACTCTCTATCTCTTCTTCTGACATATAGTCTCGATCACGGTGTACGACGACCTTTGTTCCTGGAGCGTGATCTGTAATAAACGAGTTTAACGCTAGAGCAGTCTGTGTATTTGAACACCCATTATAGGACCATGTTTGATATTCATCAGGAACAAAGCCTGAAGCTTCTGCAAGTAACTCTATATATCCGGTATCAGTGTCCTCTGTGAGGACTATACATGGTATCTCACCATTTCTAAGCTGGTCACCCCTATCAAGCGCTCCTATCTCTAGCAAAATACTTCGCTCGACATCTTCAGCATCTTCAACTAAACAACAGTTGTTAATCCAATGAACTTTTGAGTCGTTTTTTATAGACTCAAAGAAGTGACGGGAGTGCGTTGATATTATTAGCTGACAATTAGTTTCATCATGCAATTGTTTTAATAGTCTAGCGAGGATCCGTTGATTGTTAGGGTGTAAATGAGAGTCAGGTTCATCCAAAATGAGTAGTTGAGGCTTATAAAGATAGTAATATGCCAATATTTGAATTGCTTGAAGAATTCCTGTTCCACATGAATCAATTGGTAAAGAGGCTTCATTGCTAGTGACTCTAGCTTCAATGTGCTCATCTAAATTTGGATCAAACGAAACCTCGATTTCGTAATCTGGAAATACGGTTTGAAACTTTCTCTTAAAGCTATCCCATGAAGCCTGATCTTTTGTTAGTAATAGAAGTATATTACGAAATACACTATTAGAATCGCCTTTAGCTGCAGCCTTTCGAACAACCGATGGGGGTCTATATTCCTCTGCAGAAGGTATACCAGCCAAACCAGGTACAATAATAGAATAGGGATTTTCGATATCCTGTAGCTTTTCTCCTAGCTCCTTACCTTCTAGTGCAGTTGCTATATTCCTATTCTTTCCTTTTCTGATGCTAACTGTAGAACTTGAATCAGCATTAAACGTCACCTTAATCGCGTGTTCCAACTTAGTCTGAAGGTGCCCTGAAGGTGCAAGCGCTTCTATATCTCTTAGAGGTGAATATATTAAGGATTCACTTGATAGTGATGAGGGGCAACGATCCCCATTCCAACGGGCATTTTGTTGTGCTGTCGACTGGGCAATTGAAACTGAAAACTGAATGGCTTGCTGAATACTACTTTTCCCGGCATTGTTTGATCCAATAAGCAAATTAATTCCTTCAAGAGGAACTTCAATTTCATCAATGTTCTTGAATCTTTCAATTTTAATGCTTTGTAACAAAATGATTTTCCTTGCTAATATCTGTTAGTCGGATCAGAGTTGCATAACAATTAAATAGATCCCAAACTGGGGCTATAAAATCGACCAATTTGTCCCATTTTATCTTTAACCCGATACTAACTTTAATTGTAAGTGCTTATCAAGCTTTAGTTTTTCAGATTAACTTAAGGTTTAAATAAGCGGAAAATTACCCAAACGGTATTAGGGAGAATATGGGACAATAGGGTGTTTTTTGCGATTTATATTAGGAATTAAATTTAAATAGCTGTGATACAGAGCGCAAAAAATGGCTGAATCAAAACAATGGTTGGGGCTTTCTGTGCTTGAACCATTGTTGGGATTCGCTGCGCTCGGCCCAACCTACCCCAACCGCTTAAAAATTGTCGGGTGCGCCTGCGGCTTACCAAGGCCTACGATAAGCCAATGTTTGTCGGGGCGCTTTTGGCTTGCCCGACCAATAAAATATACAGCTTAGAGGGTCACGCCGTTTTTCCAGATGGCGACTTCGCGAAATTCGTTAATTTCATTTTTAACCGGTTCACCATTACAGGCGCGAACTAAAAGCTCAATAAATTCGTTGAGTAAATCCGGCATCGAAGTCTCTTCAACCAGTTTTCCGGCATTAAAGTCTATCCAGTGTTTCTTTTTATGGGCCAGTTCTGAGTTGGTCGCAATTTTTAAGGTAGGAACAAAACCGCCATAAGGCGTGCCGCGGCCTGTGGTAAAGAGCACCATGTGGCAACCACTTGAGGCTAATGCACTGGTCGCAATTGCGTCATTGCCCGGTGCTTTTAATAAATTAAGCCCGGGAGTGGTTAATCTGTCACCATAATCTAATACGGCCTGTACCGGGCTTAATCCGGCTTTTTGGGTACAGCCTAAGGATTTATCTTCTAATGTGGTGATGCCGCCACTTTTATTACCCGGTGATGGGTTTTCATAAATGGGTTGATTATGCGCTTTATAATAACGTTTAAAGCCATTGACCATCTCAACCAAATCATCAAAGGTTGCTTCATCTTTACAGCGCGACATTAAAATAGTTTCGGCGCCGAACATTTCAGGTACTTCGGTTAATACTGTGGTGCCGCCGCGTGCAATTAAATAATCTGAAAACTGACCTAATAACGGGTTGGCGGTAATACCGGATAAACCATCACTGCCGCCACATTCTAAACCAAATTTCACTTCAGACAATTTACCCGGTTCACGTTTATCGGTTTTCATTGTCTGATAAATTTGCTCTATCAGTTCAAGTCCGGCTTCTACTTCATCATCCACCTGCTGGCTGATTAAAAATTTCACTCTGTTTTGATCATAGTCGCCTAAGCCGCGCGCAAATGCCGAGGCCTGATTGTTTTCACAACCCAGTCCGACTACAAGCACGCCACCGGCATTGGGGTGACGCGCCATATTTTGCAATAAAATTCGGGTAGTATCTAAATCATCGCCTAATTGAGAGCAGCCAAATTGGTGGGTAAAAACATGAATACCGTCTATTTCCAACTCAGGGTTATTGCGTAAAAATTCGCGTACCATTTGATTGGCCATACCATTTACACAGCCCACGGTGGGAATAATCCAAAGCTCATTGCGAATACCCACTTCACCGTTCGCACGGCGATATATTTGCACTTGCGGCGAATTATCTTCTACTGTCTGTGCAGTATTGTTTTCAGGTAAATATTGATACTCGAGTTCATCGTGCAGATTGGTTTTTAAATTGTCCACGTGCACCCAGTCGCCCGCCTGAATATCGGTGAGCGTATGGCCAATTGCAGCGCCGTATTTAATCACATTGTCACCTTGGGCAAGGTTGACCAGTGCGATTTTATGGCCTTTATCAATATCCTGATTCGGGGTGACTGTTAATCCGTCAAACTGATAACTTTGCCCTTTAACTAAAGGCTTTAACGCAATAGCGACATTATCTTGTTCATGTAAACGGATGACTTGTTTCATTACAGCAACTCCAACAAATATTAATTCTCAGCACGCTCTCAGCATTTTGTGCCAGCGGTGGCAAAACAGTATACATCAAAATAAATGTTACAACTAACTAACCTGACATTGCAGCTTTATGGATAAATCCCTAGCAGCCCAAATCATTGGATATGTTATTTCAGGTTTCCAATAATAATGGTTAGGGTTACACTAAAACTTATTATGGAATTCCCCCAGTTAAGGAAATTAAGAATGAAAAGTGTATATAAAAAATTGTGCTTACTGATATTGTGTCCCTTACTTGTTTTAACCGGTTGTGCAACCCGACAGGTACACAATAAAAGCAGTGTAATAGAATATCTGTATCCCGCATCTGCAGAGACAAAAGTGAGCCCTTCAACACCTCACCTTGAACTCCCGTTAACTGTGGGCATCGCATTTGTACCTCAGAATAATACAAGCTCAAAAGGTCATGATTTCTGGACGGGTGTGAGTCACAGTAGTTCGATTAGCGAAGCACAAAAATCGGGTTTACTTGAAAAGGTTGCAGATAACTTCAGAGCATTAGAATTTGTCGATAAAATTGAAGTTATCCCGAGTGCTTATTTAACCCCGGGTGGCAGCTTTACCAACCTCAAGCAAATTCAAACCATGTATGGTATCGATGTAATTGCTTTAGTTTCCTATGATCAGGTTCAGTTTACCGATGAAGGCGCTTTATCACTCAGTTACTGGACTATCGTTGGCGCTTATATTATCTCGGGTGAAAAAAATGATACCAATACGCTGATGGATACAGTTGTATATGATATTGCCAGTCAAAAAATGTTGTTCAGAGCACCCGGAACCAGCTCGGTTAAAGGAAAAGCAACCCCGGTGAACCTGAGTGAAGCACTCAGAAAAGATAGTTTAACCGGGTTTGAGCAAGCAGCGGACAATATGGTGGTTAACCTGAAAACTCAACTCGATAAATTTCAGCAATCGTTAAAAGCCGATCCGACTCAGGCAAAAATCACTCATAAAGCCGGATATTCTGGCGGCGGCGCTTTAGGTACAATGCCTATATTAATACTATTGCTGGTCTCATTGTTCTGCTTGGCCCGAAAGTTTAAAAAAGCCATTTAATCGATGAGTTGATATTTATCCCGAATGTTTTTGATTAACTCATTAGCCGGGTAACTATCCAGGTTTTCAGGGCGTATACCTTTGCCCATGTTAATTTCAATAATACTGTGAATCTCCCGGCTTTCATCACCAAAATGAAGGCCGATGCCTACCCGGGTCGACGGGCGAGACCGACAGCCAAACACACCGCAGGAACGATAAATGTCCTGACCTACACCAACACTGGATTTAGGATAAACGGATTTTTGATCAATCAAGGTATCCCGTGAAACCACAACAAACCAGTCAAAACCCTGCTGTTGAGTTAATTCTGCAGCTCTGAGCAGCGCAAAGTCCATCACCATGAGTTTATCATCACCGCGGGTTTTAAAAGAAACTCTGTATTGATTGTCAGTTAATTTACTTTCGCTAAAGCCATATCCACTGCCCTGCGCAGCTTTATATGCAGGACCTGAAGCACAGCCGGATAAAAAAGCAGATAAAATCAATGCCCAGAATACGGATTTAAAATTAAGTTGTTTCATTTTAATGCTCCCCACTGTTGATTGCCTGCCAGTGATTATTGATAGCCACCTGCTCTTGCTGTTTATTTAAAAACGGGCCCTGAGCCATTGCATCAACCGTTTGTCTGACAGCGCCGGTTGCTGTGGCGGTTTGGTATTCTGCTACATCCGTTTTATTCTGATAAAAACTGGCGGCAAGCTGCCATTGCCCTGCGACTTTACAGGCAATATTGTTTTGTACCTGAGTTTGACTGACCAGCTCAAACTGACGGCAGAAATGCCCTGCTTTGTCGGTAAAACTCAATTTAGCCTGAAGCTGATATGTATTTAGACTCAGTGTTTTACTACTGGGTTCAGTATTTAAAAAGTCACTCACCTGTGACCAATTCTGCTCCGCCAGATTTGTCGTTTCATTATTTCCGGTCAGAGAAAATAACTGAGTCAGCCCGATTCCGGCAACCAATGCGACACTGGCGACCATGGCTAAATGTTGCTTAAACGGTGCCCGCTTTTTTTCGCTATCGGGAAAAGTCACCACCTGAGCAGCTTGCTCCGGTAATTCATTATCCGGCAACTGATCGAGCATGTTTTGTAGCTCAGTTGGTAAAGGCTGGTGATTAATTTTTGAATATTGCTCAGTCAATAATTCATCTACCAGACTTAACTCTGCGACCCGGTTGGCAATGGATTCATCTTCAGCGATGCATTGTCTGATTTGCTCCATTTGGGTTTCATCTAATTCCGCATCTAAAAAAGCAGATAATAGCTCGTCTGAAATCTCGACTCGGGGCATATTTTTATTTTCGCTCATGAGCATTTCTCCTGCGCTGAATCAAAATAAATAAACTTATGTAAACTTGCTCTGGCTCTGGCCAGACGGCTCATTACTGTGCCTATCGGCACGGAGAGAATTTCAGCGACTTCTTTATAAGATAAGCCCTGTAGTGCCACTAAAGATAAAATGGAGCGCTGATCATCCGGTAAAATATCCATTGCCTGATTCAGTTCTTCAAGGCTAACCTGATTGGTTTGTGCTTTTTCACCTTCAACAATTTGATGTTCTGTGAGTTCTGGTGCATGGGCTGCATTTTGACGCACCTTACGTGAACGGTATTCATCTATCCATAAATTGCGGCAAACTTTAAACATCCACTTTTCCAGTAGTATGTCTTCAGGTACGCCTTTACTTAATACGCGCTCAACTGTATTTTGCAATAAATCGTCCGCATCGGCCTGATTACCGGTCAGGGAATAGGCAAACCGACGAATCATTGGAATCAGCCGGACTAATTCTTTTTTCATTTTGCTATGCTTACCCTTATTTATTTACATTTATAAATATAAAGTTAACGGCCCAAAATTGAATTTATTCCCAATCATAAAAAATAATTTTAATGTTAGGCCATAGGCGGAATAATTTTGGATAAAATTCGTTATTAATAAAAGGTGTTAGCCATTGGAGCAGTCCATGTATTTTAATAAAAAACGAATGCAGTTTATTTTAGGCGCTTTTATTAGTTTCAGTTTAGTTGATATGGCACATGCTGACTTACTCAGCTCAGGTACAACTGATTTAAACGCGATTACCGACTCTGTGACAGATATCACAGATGATATTGAACAAGATATTTTTTCCCCGCTTGAACCGGCATTAAACCAGATCGATAAAAAAATAGATAAAAGAAAGGTCGATTTAACTCAAATTCAACTCAACCCGGTAACAAAATTAAGTCAGGCTCTGCTGGACCCTTTAGCCGGTTTACCCGCTCAATTAAAGATAACCGATAAACAAGGCAAACTTGTGTACACTGAAGTAGAAGTAGAAAATGGCTGGCGTGCAATCCAGTTTGAATGGCTATTAATGCTGGAACCTCAGGAGTTGGCAATATTCTATCAGCTCAGCCAAAAAGCGGATTTTATGATTTTGGAACATCAGTCATTTGATGCGCTGGGCATGACATTGCTTCGCTTTAAAGTAAAACAAAGCCAGGATAGCTACGAAAAACTTCGCCGAATATTACCACAGTCAATTGCAGACAAGCTGGATCGTAATCATATTTATCAGGTGCAAAAATCCCCCAATGAGACACAGCCAGATATGACATCAACCAGCAGTGTCGGCGTTTGCCAGCACAGTCTCAAGATTGGAATGCTGGATACAGCAATTGAGCTCGAGCACTTGGCGTTTAAACATGCAAATATCCGGCAGCAGGGGTTTATTGCCGATACGCTGAATGCACCAAAATCACATGGCACTGCGGTTGCAGCTTTATTGGTGAGTCAAAACCCGAAATTGCCCGCATTATTGCCTCACGCGCAGCTGTATGCTGCTGCAGTTTTTCATCGCCAAAATGAGTATTCACAAGGGGCGAGTTTATTTAACCTAATTAAGGGGATGAACTGGTTGTTAAAAAAACAGGTCAGTGTCATTAATATGAGTTTGGCTGGACCGGATAATCCGCTTTTAGCGAAAACAATAAAGCAGGTCATAAAAAAGCAGGTTGCAATTGTTGCCGCAGCCGGAAATGAAGGGCCAACATCCAACCCACTTTATCCGGCGGCATACCCGGACGTGATTGCAGTTACCGCAGTCGATAAGCAAAAACAAGTTTATCGCTGGGCAAATCAGGGAGGCTATATTGATTTTGCAGCCCCCGGTGTCTCTGTCACAACCGCCAGAGTAGATGCCAGCCAGGATCAGTTTGGCGTTGAAACCGGCACGTCAATTGCTGCGCCGGTTGTGACCGCTTTTGTTGCCTGTTTTAAACAAAATTCAGCGAACTATTTTAAACAGCTCACTGAAATGGCAGAAGATTTAGGAAACACCGGCAAAGATAGCGTTTTTGGATATGGTTTATTAAACCAGAATTAAAATGTAGCGATTAAATGAACTGAAGCCAGTTGCTCATTATAATCCGCGCTGGCTAAATTAGACTGGTAACTAGCTTGTTCAAGCTGAGTTTTCAGCCCCAAATAGTCATTAAAATTAATTTTCCAGCTGGCTTTGAGTATTCTGCGACTGTCATTTCGCGTTTCACCAATTAACGGCGTGACATATTGATAGTCGCGGGTTAAATAGTGAATACCCAGTTGTAGGTTTTGTTCGAATCCTACTGCCGAAAACCCATGAGAAAACGCCCCTTTGAGCCCATTTTCCTGATAGTCAAATTCATTTAGTTGAGCATCCTGCTCATCCTTCCACACACCGGCTGACCAGTAACTTTTTGCCTGATTCAAAAACAAAAAATAGTCCAATGAATAACCTGTGCCATCAGAGTTTCGGCCTGCAAAATCATCCAATTCTTTTTCACTAAAATTCACAGCGGCGCGCAAATAATGGCGGTTATTAATCAGTTTGCTCGCAAATACACTGGTTTGTTCAAGTGATAAAAAAGATTTATCTGCCAGTTCGGCATCGGCCAAAACATAATAAGCGCCCAGCTTGGCAACTGAAAAATCATACCCTAACTCGCCCGATAACTGCTGAATGCTTAAATCAAACTCGTCATAGGTTTGATAGGCTTTATCCGAATAGCTGTATGAGACTTTACCGGCAAGCTTATCAGTAGGCTGCCAGTTTAATTTGGCTTTGGCCGCGAGTTTAACGGCGGTATCTGACTCATCTTTTAGCTGATCCAGTTCAACTATGGTTAATTTGCTGTCGTATTCCAACCCGGTCTCAAGTGAAAACTCAGTTTGAATTTGATGATTATGTTCAGCGGCGCTGGCAGAAAATGGTACATAAATTAACACGGGTAAAGTAATAACGGATAAAGCCTGCTTAATTTGATAATAAATAGGACTGTAGAGCTTCATAACGCGCCTCCAATATAGATAAGAATGGACATTGTGATTTGAGGATTAACAATAAAGGCAGCGCTATCACTGCCTTTATTGGCTGGGGCAAGGCTTATAAAAGACCAGAGTTTGCAATTGTGCTGTCAATTGTATTATCCAGCGAATTTTCAACACTGCTTTCTATGCTGCTGTTAACTGTATCTTCAACCGCAGAATCCAACTGACCGGTTACACTTTGCTCAACATTCTGCTGCGCCGATAAATCAACAGCTTGCGTCACACTTTCAGAAACCACATCCGCAACAATTTCAGCGCCGGTCTGAGCTGCAATTTCCGCTTCTGAGGTCACAGCAACAGCCTGCTCTATACTGTCACTGGCCAGACTTTCAACCTGACTTTGTGCAGTTTGGCTAGCTTCAATACCAATATCTAATGTTTGTTCCACTTGTCCGGATACTGTATTTTGCACAGACCCCATGATTTCAGTGCCGGTATCAAGGGCCGCACCTGCCTGATTGACAATCGACGATTCAATGCCTGACTGAAGATCCGCCGTTTGCTGGTTTGCCTGCTCTGTGCCCGCTTCCATTTCCGGTTCAGCTTCTGAAGCTGACTCATTTGAACCTGTAAATAAAGCTGACAAACCGGAATTGGATTCAGCTTGCGTATCCGCCTCAGTTGATCCGGATTGACTCGTCAATATATCCAATGACCCATTGTCTGAATTCGTTTGGTTATTGGCTGACGGTTCCATTTCCGTATCCATTACCTCGGAAGCCGTCTCAGCCTGATTATCGGCATCAGCTGGCATTGATTCAGATTCAGTTTGAAATTGCGCTTGTTGACTGGCACTCAGGTTAACCTGTGCATTAGCATTAATACTCGCATCCGCTAAAGCAGTAAATGAAGCGAGAGAACAAACAGTAAATAATAATGATGTTTTAGTTAGCTTGTTAGTTAAGTTTTTCATTTTGATACCCTCATAGGTTTTGCGTTAATGTCACTTGGTTAACGGGAGGGCGTGCAGGTTTATTCCATCAAAATTGAATCACCGCAAGAAAGTTTGAACGGGTTCACAAAATAGCCTAACCAGTGATATATTTAGAGGTGACTAACACAACAAAGCTTACCAGCTAATAAAAAAATAATAATGTTGAGGTTCAAGTGCAATTAACTGTGTTTTTCCCACTCATCTTAATCTTTGCATTACAATGGCTGGCGCCTGAATTCAGCCAGCTATTAGCTCAGGCTTTTCCGGCGGCCGTTTACAGTTTGCTGGCTCTTGCAGCCTGCATGACAGTTATTATGCGCCAGTGGCTCTGGCTATATGGCATCAGCCTGCTGACCAGCCATTATATTGTGGTGCAAAATACTTTGCAGCAATCGTTAAATGTCCCCGAAGCGGCAGCGATTTATTTATGTCTACCCATTATCTTCAGTGTATTAATGCTTACCCTGCAACTGATTAAAGTGCCTCAACTCCCCACAGCAAAAGGTTTTGCCTTTTTAGCCGCACTCTTTTTTATCCCTTTAAGTATGCAAGGACTTGGTCTGGAACAATTAATCACTCAGCAACTGTTGCCGGGATTTTTTATTGAACCTTTCAGTACCGAATCCAGATTCTCATGGTTTTTGTTATTAACCGTAATTGTTGCCAGCATCACTTGCCTGGCTTTGCTTTATTATTATCAGGCAGACAGTCAGGCTTACAGTAAGTTTGCAGCCTGGTTTTCTATCATGCTGTTTTATTTAAATATCGAACAAGCCCACATTTCAGGCTGGATGACATTAGCTGCCACTTTTTGTTTATTGGTCAGTTTGGCGAGTCAAATGCTTAAACTGGCTTATGTTGATGAACTCACCCAGCTCCCCCAGCGCCGCGCTTTGTTAAGCCATTTAAACCGGCTTGGTAAAAATAGCGCCGTGACTATGCTGGATGTTGACCATTTTAAAAAATTTAATGATACCTGGGGACATGATGTAGGCGATCAAGTGCTTAAACTGATTGCTTCTATTTTATCAAAAACGAAAGGGGTTAAGGCCTATCGCTATGGTGGAGAGGAATTTACTCTGGTCTTTAACCACAACGATCCGAAAATCATCGCGGAGCGTCTTGAATATATTCGGGCAAGGGTAGCCAACTACCCGTTAGTTTTCAGAAGAGCAAACCGCCCGGATGACCATCAGGCAGGAAAACAAGCCAGAAATGAAAAATCTGAATATCAGCATGCAGGCAAAATATTGCATGTCAGCATCAGTTTAGGCTGTGCGATTCGTCGCCAAAGTGAAAAAATTGAGCCTTTGTTAAAACGGGCCGACCAAGCCTTGTATCAGGCTAAAGACGCGGGTCGAAACCGGGTTGCTTTTGCTGACCGTATTCAAACCGGGCCCTCACCCACAGAACCGACTTTTAAAGCTAGTTAAGCCCTTACATTAGTTTGGTCTGGCTTGCAGGCTTTGTTTCGCTTTATCGCAAGCTAACAATAAATGGGCGTTACTTAGAACCGGATGAAATGGCTTAGCTTCTCGGCAATAATTCTGAACAAATTGCTCAAAATTACTCTGAGATTCAGTGACCTGCTTAATATATTCTTTTTCTTGATCATCAAAGTTTTCCATCCAGTATTTAATTCGACTGGCAAATTCGCTGACTTGGGTCAGCTCTTTTTTATGCGACTTTTCCGAAGCCAAATCCCAAACACCGGCAATGGTTTCATCTTTAAACTGTTGAAAATCTGGCATTTTCCATACCTGAACAGCAAGTACTAAAAATAATGCCCACATGGTTAGTTTTTTAAGCATGGCTACCTCTTATAAACCTTACTCATATATTTTACCACCAAATATCTATAATTATCATTTAGACACGGATCTTGATCTAGCGCATTGTAACCCAAATTAGTGAAAATTAGACTTGGCAACCACATCTGTCTTCACGTTATACTAAAGCCCTCTTTTCTAGTGTGGTGAACTTAGAGCGCTCTAATGAATGACAAAATTGATATAAAGTCAGACACTTCTCCTGTTAAAATTCAACCTGCAAAGACTAACCCGGACAGAGCCGGTCAATCAAGAAATCGTATCTATGTTCGCGCCGTTTCCGGCCTCTACCAAAAAGTTCGTAAACGTATGGGCATGGTTTTCATGGCCGCCTTTATGTTATTACCCTGGATCCAGTATCAGGGTCAGCAAGCCGTTTTATTCGACTTAGCTAACCAAAAATTCAGAATATTTTCGGTCACTTTCTGGCCTCAGGACCTTTTGCTGCTCGCATGGATATTTATTATTGCTGCGATGGCATTATTTCTGGTGACAACCTTCATTGGCCGGGTGTGGTGCGGGTATATGTGTCCGCAAACCGTCTGGACCTTTATTTTTATCTGGTTTGAAGAAAAAATTGAAGGCTCCCGTCACCAAAGAATGAAACTCGACCAACAAGCAATGAGCCGCTCTAAAGCTCTCAAAAAAATAGCCAAACATGCCTGTTGGATTGCATTCAGTTTATATACCAGCTTAAGTTTTATAGGCTATTTTGTCGATATAAGCGACTTAATGATTGAATTTTTTACTTTTTCGGCCGGCTGGCTGGTCAGTTTCTGGGTCATATTTTTTACATTTTGCACTTATGGTAATGCAGGCTGGATGCGTGAAATTATGTGTACCCATATTTGCCCATATGCACGTTTTCAATCCGCCATGTTTGATAAAGATACCTTTACCGTGGCTTATAACAAGAAACGCGGAGAAAACCGAGGCCCACGATCTCGTAAAGCCGATCCAAAAGCTTTGGGTCTGGGCGACTGTATAGACTGTAATTTATGTGTACAGGTGTGTCCGACCGGGATAGATATTCGTAATGGCTTGCAATACGAATGTATTAACTGTGGCGCCTGTATTGATGCCTGTGATGGTGTAATGGATAAAATGGGTTATCAGAAAGGACTTATCAGCTATACCACTGAGCGGCAATTAGCGGGTGGTTTTACCAAACTGTTTCGCAGTAAACTGCTTTCTTATTCGGTTTTACTCTTTATTATGATTGGGCTATTTATCTCTACATTAATGGCCCGAGTTCCATTTGATTTAGATATTATCCGAGACAGAAACCAACTCTTCAGAGAAAATTTTAACGGTGAAATCGAAAATACCTATACACTAAAAGTGATGAATCAGGCACAAGAGGCTGTCACTTATCACTTATCAATCAGTGAACTGGCTGATGATTATAAATGGATAGGCGAAAAAGAGTTGACCGTACCGGCAGGCAAAGTAGAGAGTGTGCCTGTTACTCTGGCAGTTGACCCGAGTTTATTAAATGAAGCCAGAAACGATTTTTATTTTGTCATTACAACAAAATCTGCTGGCGCTAAACCTGTCACCCTGTATGAGGAAAGCCGTTTCTTCAAAGGTCGCTAAGTTGTTGAGCGAAAGCATTCGCGGTGTGTCACAACACCGCGAACTATTCGCTTTATTTTTTGGCTTGTGTATCATTGCGGCTAATACTTATTAGCAAGGTCATTGTATGCAATCCGATTCTCTCGAAAACTTTTCTTTTGCATCACTCACTCCGGACTCAATATTAGACGCCATTGAATCTATCGGGGTTCGTCCCGAATCCGGTTTAATCGCCCTGAACAGCTATGAAAACCGGGTCTATCAGTTTATTGCAGACGACCAAAAAAGATATGTCGTAAAATTCTATCGCCCGGCTCGCTGGACTGAATCACAAATAGCCGAAGAGCACGAATTTGCGCTCCAGCTTGATGAAGCAGAAGTACCTGTGGTTGCGCCTTTAAGTATTAACGGAAAAACGCTACACCAGCATCAAGGCTATCTGTTTTGTTTATATCCAAGTGTTGGCGGACGCTCATTTGAAAATGACAATCTTGACCACCTTGAGTGGATGGGGCGCTTTATCGGCCGAATTCATCTGGTTGCCAAAAAACAAAAATTTAAGTTCAGGCCAACAATAAGCTGTGCAGAATATCTTGATTTAGCAAAACAGCATATTGCTGATAGCCAGATGGTTCCGGTAACAATAGAAACCGCGTTTAATACGATATTAGAGCAACTCATTCATGAAACTAAATCGCGCTATCAACTGGCCGGTATAGAGCAAATCAGACTGCATGGTGATTGCCATGCCGGTAATATTTTATGGCGAGACGGTCCACAATTTGTCGATTTAGATGATGCCCGAACCGGTCCGGCGATTCAGGATTTATGGATGATGTTATCCGGCGACAGACAACAACAAATTCTGCAACTGGATACTATGCTTGAAGGCTATCAGGAGTTTAGTGATTTTAATCCTAAAGAACTACAACTGATAGAACCGCTTAGAGCAATGCGTATGGTGCACTATATGGGCTGGATAGCCAAACGATGGTGTGACCCTGCATTTGTTCACAGTTTTGCCTGGTTTGCCGAAGATAAATACTGGGAACAACAGATTCTGTCTTTAAAAGAGCAACTTGCGCAGCTTTATGAGGAACCTTTAAGCTTGATGTCCGGTCTATGATACGGTAACTTAACTGCAAATTAACTCATCCAATCATCACTTATATACTCTTGGATAACATTATGAAAAAATTCTTAAGCTTTATTTTTGTTTTATTAGCCTTTCCATTAACGGCTTGCGCCGATGCCAAATTTGAAGAAGGCAAGCATTACGAAGTACTGAATACACCGGCCAGCAAGAATCCGGAAATTAAAGAGTTTTTCTCTTTTTATTGCCCGCATTGTTTTGCCTTTGAGCCTGTAGCGGCTGATATTAAAAAGCAATTACCTGCGGGTGTTGAATTTACCCGAAGCCATGTTGATTTTATGCCTAGAAATAATCGAGACGTCGCGACAGGTCTGGCAAAAAGCTTGGCTGCAGTACGCTTATTAAAGCAGGAAGAAGAAGGCGTATCTGCTATTTTTAATCATATCCATAAAGACAGAAAGCAGTTCAGATCTATGAATGATGTACGCGCGACTCTTATCTCAGGCGGAATCGACCCTGAAAAATATGACGGTGCCTATAACAGCTTTATCGCAGCTGGTCAGGCAGGCAAAATGAGTTCAGACCAAAAACTTTACAACATTCGCAGCGTGCCAACTTTAATTGTAAACGGTAAATACAAAGTGCTTTCTCGTGGTTTAAAAAGCGAAAAAGACTATGCCGATTTGATTAAATTCTTATTAGAAAAGAAATAATAACCCGCTTTTATTATTGATTATTAAAAGCCCCGGTTTGCAAAAACCGGGGCTTTTTTGTGTCAGCTTTTTTTACAGAAAAAAGAAAAGTGGAAGACAAATGATCTTTGGTCATTTTTAGTGCATTGAAAAGGTTAACTTTAAACTTTTAGGGTACGTATTATGCTTAAATTTTAAGCGTCACAATATATCGTGAGGTGGACTATGAATACTAGTATACCCGTGACGCTTTATAGGATATTTTTTGCGTTAATCTTATTTACTACCAGCAGTAGTTTTGCTGCTTTTATACCTAACCCTGCAACCTGCTCTACAGACAAAGCAACTCTTGAATATATTTACTATACAGATGGCTTCCCGCCTGTACCAGGTTCACCGAATGACCCAGATCACGGGTTGCTCTCTAAATCTTATGATGCAACATCCTGCGTGGGTGTCTATGGTGTTAATGATGACACCGGAGGGTTAAATAATCCAAGTCCAAATATAGGTCAATATCAGGATGGCTTATTAAATGGTGAAGATTATTTATCCGGCATGGAATTTATAACCCCAGATGATTTACAAGCGCTTGATCCGGACGGCATAAAAGATGACCCAGGTTGGATCCATTTAGCCAGCTTTAACGGAGATGACGGCAGTGTTAACTATAGTACCACTGGACCGGTTCCAGGTGGTTCTTTGGTACTGGATATAGGTGATTTATTAACACTGGATTTTACCTGTACAGCAGGCGGACCGGGTAACTGTTCTGCGCTCGACTGGACGTTAACGACTAAACTCGACATTATCGATCAGGTTCAGGAGTTATTAGGCGAAGCGACCTTTGACCATTTAGCTTTTTCAGTTAAAGCTGGTTCAGAGAGTTCAGATGGTGGTTTTACCGTTTATGATTTCAACTTTAAAACCATTTTTGCTGAAGAAAACAGCCCATATCTGAATTTTCTCACCCCTTATAAACTGGCCGGTACGCTAGATACAGGGGATTTTGGCGATAAAGGCATCTCTCACCTGAATGTTTGGGCAAGAGACCCTTCTGATACCACGGACGTGCCAGAGCCCGCCAGTATGGCTGTATTTGGTACCGGGTTATTAGCAATCTTTTATTTTAGCCGACGCAATCGGCTGAAATTTAAAGCCACTTAACCCGAAATAAGCGTAAGCCATTAAAAAGGGCGGTCAATGACCGCCCTTTTATAGCTAAACCAAAGTATTCCAGTGTCATTAAAATCCCGGAATATTATCCAGCAATGATGTTTTAGGGGTTGGTCTAATCCAAACCTGAGGTTCTGATTCATCGCTAAAATCAATGAAAAAGTCATACTCTCCGGTTTCTTCAGGGACAAATTTAAAAGGCTCAAATTTAGCACTACAATTTGCGGTTACCATATTATTGGTTGTGACCAGCTGATCACTGGCTTGATAATAACCGCAATTAGCCCCTAGCGACCAGTTCACATCAGCAAATTTAAATTCGTATGGCTGACCATCCGCAATCAATTCAACTGTCGCTTTATATAACTGGCCTTCAACTCGCTCAACCTTGGCATGCTCTTCCGTATCCCACCAGGTAAAGTTACCTCTTAAATACAAAAAGTCAGCTCGGTTAACTGCCAGCGCTTCATTTTGAATAGGTGTTACCGAACAACCCGAGGCCAGAATACTGGCGCATAGCAGCAAGCTTAATTTAAATGATTTCATAAACATTCCTTTCTCTTAAAGTGAGTCAAATCACATATTGACTCACTTCAGAATCATTAGGCTTTTATTTTTGCAATACAGAGATATCTGCAATTTGTAAAAACAGATCTCTTAATTGAGACAATAATAATAACCTATTGTTGCGCACACTTTCGTTTTCGTCCATTACCATGACATTATCAAAGAAAGCATCAACCGCTTCACGCAAAGTCGCCAGCTCAGCCAGCGCTTGCTGGTAAGCTTTTTCGGCAAAGATAGGGGCCAGTTCAGTTTGTTTTGCTGATACCAACTGATACAAGGCTTTTTCTTCGTTTTGCTGTAATAGGCTTTGATCAACGTTAGTGGCTAATTCTGCCGGGTTTTTAGCTAAAATATTGCTAACCCGCTTGTTTGCCGCAGCCAAGGCTTCTGCTGCATCTAACTCTTTAAAAGCAGATACCGCTTTTACACGTTTATCAAAATCAACCGGCTCAGTTGGACGCTGTGCCAGTACAGCTAAAATAATTTCAACCGGATAACCCAGATCCTGATACCAAGTTCGGAAACGGCCAAAGATAAATTCAACTACATCATGCTCAACACTGTCATTTGTCAGCTTATCACCGAATAAACTAACCGCTTTAGCGGTCAGATCAGCAATATCCAGATCCAACTCATTTTCAACAATGATTCTTAATGCACCAATGGCTGCACGACGCAATGCAAACGGATCTTTATCGCCTTTTGGTAACATGCCAATACCAAATATACCAGCAAGCGTATCAAATTTATCGGCCAGGGCGACTGCACAGCTCACCGGATTTTGCGGTAAGTTATCACCGGCAAAACGTGGCATATATTGTTCATTAAGCGCATTAGCAACCGCTTCTGATTCGCCGTCATGACGCGCGTAATGCATGCCCATGACACCCTGAACATCGGTAAATTCCATGACCATTTCAGTCATCAAATCGGTTTTTGATAATAAACCGGCACGCTTTGCGTCTGCCGCATTACCATTCATTTTTTCAGCAATATAAGCCGCTAGTTCAGAAATACGCTCAGACTTTTCATACAGAGAGCCCAGTTTTTGTTGGAATAAAACCGTTTTTAAACTTTCCAAACGACTCTCAAGCGTTTTCTTTTTATCTGTTTTAAAGAAGAATTCAGCGTCAGATAAACGGGGACGAATGACTTTCTCGTTGCCTTTAATTACCTGAGACGGGTCTTTACTTTCAATGTTTGAAATAAAGATAAATTTGTTAGTTAGTTTGCCGCTTTTATCTAACACTGGAAAATATTTCTGATCGCCTTTCATTGTGTAGATTAAAGCTTCATCCGGGACTTCAAGAAACTTCTCTTCAAATGATGCAACTAATAAAACCGGCCATTCAACTAAACCTGTTACTTCTTCAAGCAGGTCTTCATCCATATCCGCAATACAGTCAAACTCAGCCGCTTTTGCTTCAACCTGAGCTTTGATCTGTGTTTTTCGCGCTTCAAAGTCAGCAATAACATAAGCTTGTTTTAAAACGGCTTCGTATTCATCTGCATGATTTAGTTCAACCATACCTTTGCTGTGGAATCTGTGCCCCTGCAGTTGAGTTGCAGTCTGAATACCCAATAGCTCACCCGCTATCGACTGGGCACCATATAATACAGTCGCTGTATGTACCGGACGAATAAACTGAGTATCAGAATCACCCCAGCGCATCGGCTTAGGAATGGGCAACTTGGCTAAAGCGCGAGCCGCCATATCTATGACTAAATCTTCAACTTTTTTACCCGCAACTTCAGCTTTATGTAATAGCCAGGCACCTTTATCGGTTTCTAATTGCTCGGCTTCTGATACCTCTATGCCACAGCTACGAGCCCAGCCCAGTGCAGCTTTAGTTGGATTGCCATCCTGATCAAATGCAGCTTTTACTGCCGGACCACGTTTTTCAACGATTTTGTCAGCTTGCTTGGCCGCCAGTTCGCTGACTTTAATCGCCAGACGACGTGGTGAGGCAAACCAGTTCACCTTGGCAAACGCTAAATCAGCAGCTTTTAATTCTGACTCAAAGTTTTCAGCAAAGGCTTCTGCCAGTTTACGCAATGACTTTGGTGGTAACTCTTCAGTACCCAGCTCAATTAATAAATTTTCAGTTGTCATTATTTACCTGCCTGCTGATTTTCTTTGTTTAACAGAGGGAAACCCAGTTCTTCACGTGCTGCGAAATAAGCTTCAGCACAGGCTTTAGCTAAAGCCCGAACACGTAAAATATAGCGCTGGCGCTCAGTTACAGAGATTGCATGACGAGCATCTAACAGATTGAATGCATGAGACGCCTTCATCACCTGCTCATAGGCAGGTAGAGGTAAATTATTTTCAATCAGCTTTTGGCTTTCTTTTTCGCACTGATCAAATTGAGCAAATAAAGCATCGACATCGGCGAATTCAAAATTATAAGTTGACTGCTCGACTTCATTTTGATGGAAAACATCACCATAGGTCACTTTACCCATAGGTCCGTCGGCCCAAACTAAATCATAAATACTATCAACGCCCTGAATATACATAGCCAGGCGCTCTAAACCATAGGTGATCTCACCAGAAACCGGTTTACATTCTAAACCACCAACCTGTTGGAAGTATGTGAACTGGGTCACTTCCATACCGTTTAACCAAACTTCCCAGCCTAATCCCCACGCGCCCAAAGTCGGAGATTCCCAGTTGTCTTCTACAAAACGGATATCGTGAGTTTGTGTATCAAACCCTAATAGTTCTAATGATCCTAAATACAGTTCCTGAATATTGCTCGGAGACGGTTTTAAAATAACCTGAAACTGATAATAATGTTGAAGTCGGTTTGGGTTTTCACCATAACGGCCATCGGCTGGTCGGCGGCATGGCTGCACATAGGCACAGTTATGTGGCTCAGGGCCTAAAGAACGCAAAAATGTCATTGGGTGAAAAGTACCTGCACCCACTTCCATATCAAGCGGTTGAACAATGACACAACCTTGCTGTGCCCAATAATCCTGCAATGCAAGGATAAGACCTTGGAATGTTTTAATATCGTACTTAGCCATAACGGATGTGAGTACCTTGTTTTTTGTCTAATATGTTGACGGTTATTCGGTTTTTCGCAATGCGAAAATGTGCCTGATTATACCTAACAGACTAATGCGCAACCAGAGTAAATTAGACCTGATTTCAACAAAATTGTGATAATTAACCGCTTTAACTGCTTTTTTTGTACAAACCTGCTAATTTAGCCGGTTTTGATAAGCTGAAATACCCCTTTATGTTGACGATAAAACCTCTCGATTTAAACTGCTTGCAAGATACGCAAGCCCTGATTAATTTATTATCTGATTATGCCCTTGACCCTATGGGCGGTGGCCAAGCTTTGGCTGAATCGAGCAAACAAAACCTGGTTGCACAGTTAAAAAAACGCACTGATTATGTTGGCTGGCTGGCACTGGATAATACAAAAGCCGTCGGTTTATTAAATGCATTTGAAGGCTTTTCTACGTTTTATGCTAAACCCTTGCTCAATATCCATGATCTGACTGTGCAAACTGCCTACAGAGGCAAAGGGATCGCGTTGAAACTAATGCAAACTGCTGAAGCATATGCACGAACGCAAGGATACTGTAAGCTCACATTGGAAGTGCTGGATGAAAATATTGTCGCTAAAAACCTATATCAAAAAATGGGGTTTGAAGCCTATCAATTAGCCGAAACTGCCGGGGTTGCTAAGTTTTGGGAAAAGCCGCTTTAGTTTTTCAGACGGCGCTCTAATTGTTCACGCATGGTTTCAAGATTGGCCGGTAAATTATCCATAATTTGCTGTTTAACATCGCCGTCTCGACTAATCCAATAGCGGTAAGTATTCACATAATAGTTCAGTGCAACCTTATCATTTTGCTGATAATTTTGATTGATAAACCGAATTTCCTGAGACAGGTTACTATTGCTGCTTTGACGAAGGGAATGAATCACTGAAAATCCGGCACGGCGCCTGGCATTTTCAGATTCTATTTTCGCCAGCCAGGTCTGAGCTTGGCTTAAATCATCTTTTGCAGCTATGCCAGCCGCCATTTGGGCTAGATTATCTTTTAGTTTAGGATCGTCTACCTGTCGATAAAACGCATTAATTTCATCATAAGCATGATTATCCGCCAGTGCGGTCAAAACCTTTCTTAAATTTCGGCCGTCTGCCATATCCGAATGTTCCAACAAAGTATCCACCGCACTTTTCGGATCTGTATTAGCAAGACTTTCCAGTGCGTGAGTAAATAACAGATGATCGGCTTGCTCACCCTCAAAAGCCATCCGAAGCGCTTTGTAGGGATCTAACCGGGCAATCTGAGCCGCCACCAGACTTTGCCCATTATGGCCACGATTCGGTAAATTTTTTCCCTGCTGGGTATATTGATAAATTTCTTGTTGTAACTCAGGAGCGCTGGCAGCGCTTTTCAGCACTTCAGAAATAACCCACATAGATTGATTATGTGCTAAAAATTCGCCAAATTCGACCGGATCCGCCTGTTTAATCCACCGCCAGGCAAGCTCTGGCTGATAGTTTGAAAGCGCCAGAAGTACCTGATTGCCATATTCTAACTTTTGTTGCTGCGACATTAATACCAGCATATCTAATGCCTGCTGCGGATTTTGTTCAGATAAATAATCCAGTAAAAGCGCACCCACCTGTTTAACCCGGGCATCACTTTCAGCCGTTAAACCGGTTAAGATAAAATCTTGTTGAATATCAACCGGTGCCTGAGCCAGTTCCAGCGCCAGTTTTAATAAATCCAGATAACCCGAATTCCCTTGCTCAAAATCAGCCAGTTTGGTTTTCCAGTTAACAATCAGATTACCGCTAAAATCAGGTTTCACCCTGCTGGTTTGCTCTGTTTGAATGGCAATTTCCAAAGATGACCTTGTGGCATCATTCTCGGGCTTGTCATTAGCCGAGCGCTGAGGTGCGGTTTTCTGACTCGTCAGATCAACCCTATCGGTTGTTCCCGAATTATCAATAAATTGATAAGCGCCTAATCCATATCCAATCAATAGCGCTAATATGGACATTATAATGGCTCGCATTTGAATATTCCTTTTTCAATATCAGCTTCTATGACTTTGGTTTAGCTAACTAAACCAAAGTTCAACATCTTCGATGATTTTATTGCCATTAAAAACGGGATGATCTTTTAAGCTTTTTTCTATTTCAAAAAAGCTTTTTTCACTGTCCGGCAAAGCATCGTATTCTCCAATGACTTGATATAGCCAAACTTCTTTATCAAATTCAAGCTGAGCACACTGATGATATTCAAGCGCAGACTGGCGCTCACCCGAATCTATAATTTGACAAAAATACGCTTCAACTTCTTGTTTTACCAAATTTTCATCCAGTTCAACCTCAGCCATAGATTCTACCTGAATGGCCTGAGTCGCGCTGGCAGCAGGCTGAGATTTAAGATGATAAATGGCTTTTAAACGGCCAACAATCTGACTTAAATCCAGTTCATGTTCTGGGTTGTTAACATCAACTGAAGCCGGTTTAATAATATTATCAGCCAGATTAAATAACTCAGGTACCAGGCTATGTTTGGCATACGCTGCCGGTTGATAATCCGGTTGTTGCTCAAGATGCAAAACAAAGCCTTTTAACAGACGGGTTTTACCCTGGAACTCCCTGAAGCGACCTAATAACTCAGTTAATCTGGATTGAGCTAAACTGAGCTCCTGCGTAATCGATGAAAAGTTAGATTGCATAGTCACAACCAGTAAACGCCTTAAATCCCGATTGCCGCCAGCCAGTTGAGCCAGTTTATCAAATTCAAATAATTCAAGCTGAGCTAACATTTCACTGACCTGACTTTGCGCCAGTTGGTTTTCACGAATTTTGGCATCGATGGAAGCTACATAACCAAACTCTTTATGGATGCGGGCCCAAAGCGCACGAACGCCTTGTTTGAGTGAATCTATCATCGCATATGTCAATTCGGTTAAATCCGCTAAATGAGCACCGGCTTCAGCAAATCTGTGTTTATCACAAGCTTCTTTATAATGCGCAACCAAAGTGGTTACCTTTTTCAAAGCGCCGCCAATATTGGCATCAACCTGACGATTACGCTCATCGCTTAAGCCTTCTTCTAACAAGGCTCTGACAACACGTCGTAAGCGCAGATCGGATTCAGGATCCGGACGCCATAAGATACCCAGATTCTGTAAATTATCTAACACCTGCGCTGAATAAGCACCTTCGTCTACCGTGCCCGACAAATAGGCCTGCATGATCAAATCGCTGTGGCGGCTCAGAGCTCTTAAAAATTTTCCGCCAGCCTGAGTAAAATTGTCCCTCACAGTAAACTTCCCTGCTGCATTGCAGCTTCTGCCTGCTCAGTCAGAGATAAACTTTCCGTTTCATCAATAAAGCGGATGACTTCGTAGATGTAATCGAGTTTACCGGTTGCAATATAGATCAGCTTTTCAGGGTTTGGTTTTTGCAGATAACCTAATTCCGTCAAGCGCTTAAATACTTGTTTAATCTGACCATCCGCAGTTTTACTGGTCGAATTGAACAGCGGATAAGCTGATATCTTAGCCAGCTGTTCAGCTAAAGCCGGGGTATCTTCAATCGTTGTTTGCAACTCATTTAAACGGATTGCTGATCCCTGGGTTAACGGGATATCTTTACCACTACTTTCCTGAACCAATAACAGCCATTCGGTCAATGGCAATAAATTGCTCGTGATTTCTTTAAATTGTCTTTCTAGAACTTTACGCTCTTTATCCGCCAGCGCTAAATAACCGGCAAAATAAACTTCACCTTCAACCGCCGTTGACAAAGTACGGTTTAATAAATTCAACTGTGCTTCTATCTGCGCGGCATTCTGGCTGTCCTGTAAAAAACGAAAACCGTCTTCATAACTGACTCGACAAATAAATTCACCGGATAATAATCGCTCCAGCACTAAACCTTTTTGACTGATCATGCTTCTTCTCCTTGCTCAACCGGCTGATTTAGGGCAGCTTGCCTGGCTTTAATTCGAGCGCTGACAGGATTAATTCTCGGCTGTACAATTTGCAGTTTTTTACTCTTTTTATCAATTAAGTATCGGTTATCAAACAAACTCAGCACCTCAGATTCCGGGTTAGGAAAAGCCCCCACAACAGAAATATTATTATGTTCGCACGCACTGAAGATTTTTTTCACGTTGCTTTGATGGAGTGTACCCAGCTCATCAATTGGCCAGTGAATAATCGCTTTAGACTGACCACGTAATAAACGGGTAAATGCTAATAAAAACTTACATAAAATTAAGTAGGCCATGCCATGGCTGGAGGATTCATTTAGCTGGCGGTCAGTACGAATAACCAGCACACTATTACCCTCTTTAATTTTTAGTTCTATATCCAGTAGCTTAGAAATACCACCGGCCAAAGCGGAACGGCCGATAATGTCCAGAGCCCGTTTAATGCTCTGCGCATAGTCCTGACCAGGTAACTCATGGGCGCCTTGCTCCAGCCAGTCCAAATACAACTGATGAAATTGTTTAAGCTCAGGCCAGAATTCAAGTTCACTGATTTTTGAACGAATTTTAACTTCGGAATCAGATACACCTTCCAGATAAAGCTCTTCATCTACTTCTTTGCTGATACGACTGCTCTGACTGGCAATGCGCTTATCAATGTCAGCCAGTACCTGATAATAACTGGATAAATCTTTACCAAAAATTTTGCCCTGATCACGCAGTCCCTGCAGACGCTGAGGAACAAATACATGAATCAGCTCAGATAATTTTTCGACAAGTTTTCTATGGTCTAGTACCAACACACCCTGTGCATTAGTATGGATGCATTCCTCTCGAGATTTTTCCCAAATTTCGGCTAAACCTGAACCGGACTGAGAAGCAATTAAACTGTCAAAACGCTCTAGCTGTAATTTAATCTCTGCCTGCAATTGTTCGCGTTCATTTAACAGGTCCTGACCCTGAGTAATGCGCTGGTTTAAATTGCCCGACTCTTTAACTGCGTTTTCAAGCGGTAATTTTAATTTACTTAACTGACGGTTAATCAATTGAAGATCATTTTCCTGCTGCTTGGCAGTGCGCACAACGTCTTCAATTTGAGCTTGCTGTAGTTGCTTTTGCTCACGCTCGCTTTGGTAAAGTTGGCCTTGTTTAGTCAACATCCGCTCAGCCTGATTTAAATCCTGTCTGGCTTGATTTAAATCCGCCTGCCAGTTTAGCTTATGGCCGTTAAAAATCGTGTTATACCAATGCAGATAGTCATTCACCAAATTTCTATTTTTTTCAGCTGACTGAATGTCCTGAGTGAAAGCCTGAATCGCTTTTTTCAACTTAGCAATTTCATCAACATCCACATCCCGGTTTGCCAATTCATCTTCAAGCCAGTTGTTAGCCTGTTTTTTCTCCACTTTTAGCGCATTTTGAGTTTGTGAAATTCTCAGATCCGTTTGACTGATTTGCTGCTGCAAATCAGCTAATAACTGCTGCCAGTGCGCTTTGTGCTCAAGTTCAGCTTCTGCTTTTTGCTCTTCCACTTCCTGAATACAGGCTTCCAGTTCAGACTTTTGCGCCTGTTTGGCCTGTTTAATTTTGGCTAATTGCTTTTCTATGACCAGTTTTCTTTCAACCAGCGCATTCTGATACTGGCTGATCAATGCATCTTTATCTTGTTGAAGCCGTTTTCTGCTTTGAGTTTTATCGGCCAAATCCACTTTTAGCTGGCTTAAACTTCGTTCAGTTTGGCCAACTTGTTCATTGATTCTGGCTAATTCAACCTCAGCATTTTCCTGCTCTGCTTGTGCACTTTCTAACGCGGTTTGCGCGTTTTCCAGACGCTTTTTTAAGGCTTGTTCAGAGACGGCATAATCCGGTGTTTCAACTGCCTTTAAATCCAGTAACAGATTATAAATTGAGTTTGCTTCAGCCGAGTCTAACTGAGTAACAACCTGGGGGGATAAATCTGTTCGTTTTAATAAATCCGGATGTATAATTTTACCTAAATCTAGCTCCCATTCAGGGCGCTGTTTTCGTAAGAATTCTAAAAGGGTATGCTCGCCCGGATACAATAAAGCTTCAACCGCTTCAACTTGCTGCTCCTGTTTCAAACAGGCTTGTCGCGTTTTTGCCAGTTGATCATCCGCTTTGCGCCTGAACTGTTCGTTTTTTCTCATGTTTTGTTCGAGCATTTGCAGTTCATCACGCGAACTGTCTTCAATTGCTCCGGCTTCTTTAATTTGTGCATCAAACAAATCAAGCTCGGCTTGCTCGCTCGAAGTGAACCCGACATGCCTAAGCTCAACTTCCAGCTCAGTTTGTTGCTTTTCAAGTTCATGCAAGGATTCACTGTACTCGGATTTAATTGACTGAATCTGAGTATTAAAGTCTTGCTTCAACTGTTGCAATTTTTGCTCGGCCGTATATTTTTGCTCCGCAAGCAAAGCGGATGTTTCATCTTTTTCACTACGGTAAGCTTCTATTTCCTGACTGTGCTTTTCTGCCAGTTCGGCGAGCCGCTTATTAAATGCAGACTCTATGTCTAAATGTTTTTCTGTGAGCAATTGATATCTTGATTGTGCTGACTGCAGTTCACTTTTCCATCTGGGTAATTCAGTCAATTTTTGTTGAAGTGTCTCAACGTCTTTATCTTGCCAATCCAGATAATCCTGCTCAACCTGATCTAAATCCTGCTCATACTTTTGCACATCGGCTTTGGCTCTGGAGATAGTTTGATTAAGTTGGTCTCTTTGATGAGTCCATTTATTTTCTAACTGACGTAAGTCGAGCAAAGTTTCTTCGAGTGAGACTTGATTTTCAGTGATGGTTTTAGCCAGTTTGCTCAAGTCTAACGCATAATGATGCTTTAATTCAGCCAGCCTTTTTTCATTTTTAAGCAGTTGACGATGACTTTGTTCGAGTTGATTAAATTCAGGTTTTATTGCATCAAATCCCTGAATAAGCTGACACTCTTTAATCCATTCATCCACCTTACCTATGTTCAGTTTAGAGCTCGGAGGCTGAACCCCATCTTCTTCTAGGATAGCTGAAACCATAGCTTTGATGGTTTCCATTTTCCCTTCTTTTGAATGCACAGCTTTGGCTAGTTTTTCGATATGGCGCAGGCTGGCATCACTCTCACATAAACTGTACAAACGGGCATAACCAAGTAGCTCCCGACTATTGCTACTGGCATTGAGCTGGCTACGGTCATTTTGAATAATGGCTCTAAACTGGGAAGTATTTAATAAACTAGTCTGGTTGACCCCGGCACGTTTTAAATTTCGTCCCAACTCAACCATAGTAATAGGTTTATGCTCCCCGTTTGCTTGCAGTTGCAAATAATCGTCTAATTCAAATGCTTTGCCAATTAAACGGTAATTGACGCCAGAGCCTGAAGAAGATAATACGGCCTGACAAACCTGCTCGGCATTTCTTTTATATTCATAAATAATAAAGCTGGATTCACGAGGTAAGTACCAACGCTCAAAACTATCCCGAGTCGCAGGCACTACCCGGCTCGGAAATTCCCCATAGAACACAGGAATTAACCTTTGTAAGGTCGTTTTGCCCGACGCATTAGTACCACATATATTGGTGTGTCCATCGAGTTTTAACTCAACGACGCCCGGCAAGTGGGTATCAATTAATATAATCCGTTGCAAACTTGGCATACTGTCTCTTCTTGTCGTTTTATCAACTGTAGATATAAGGGCACCATTGTAAATCCCAATTAGGTTAAATGAAAATCTTAGCGCCATTTTTGTGATTTCTATTGTTAATACCGGGTAAATAATATATAAGATAAAAGTGACAATTGATTCAGGCTATTTTCGATGAAAAAGCTTTCTGTTCGATGTTAAAGAGAGAGGTTGAAGGTGTTAATTGCAGTATTGTTTGCCATCTTGGTTGTCTTGGTATTTTTTTTATTTTATCGCTCAGAAACGCTAAAACGTGAGCTCAATGTGTATAAAGCACGGCTATCCAATGCGCAAAACTTTGAAAAACATCAGGCCGAAGTTGTACTTTTATTGGCTCAGCATCAAGCTGAACTATTAAAACAAAAACTCAGTCAGACCAGACAACAGTCATCAGAAGATTCAGAATCCGTTAAACTAATGTCGGCTATTTTATCTCAATACCCAAATATTGTAGGTGATATCGCTTTTAAAAATGAAAGTGTCAGTAAAGCGGTTGAACGTTATTTAGAAAAAAGTGCCCAGCTCTCTTCAGAGAACCTTAAAAAAATCATATCCAAACAAAGCAACGACATAAAATATTCCTGGCAATTAGATACACTTGCTGGTTTTAACCGCTTTTGCGAATTATTGCTGGAACCAGCCGGTTAACCTTGTAGCCCCCAAATAAATACAGTTCTGCTTAAGCAAAAACGCACTATCTGTGTATACTAGAATAAACAAAAAGCTTAGGTATAAAGGTATTTAAATGGGGATCAGTGAATTAGATCTTTTACTCTATATTATCGGAATTTGTGTTTTTTTAATGCCAATCGCCTTGGTAGCCGGCAATAAAAGAGTATCAGGCCAAGAAAAGAATGCTTGGTTGCTGGCAACCATACTACTGTCTTGGCTAGGATGGCTGGTATTTATTTCAACAATCAAGCCTAAACAGGCTAATCATCACAGTAAGAACCCGAAACAGGCAAGAAAAAAGCGATAAACAACCCTGCTGTTTATCGCCTCTACTCTATATAAGAGATAAGCTAATCCGTTTAACTCGCTTTTCTTTGATTGGACTCTTCGTTTAAATCCCGCCTCAAAACAATATTTGGATTTGTATCGAGTTCGCCATCTTCTGTGATAGCAGCAATATGGTTGTTCTCACGTATCAATACAGCCAGTTTTCCGTTATCTGTACTGCGTATAAACGCAAGGTGGTAACCAAATTGAAATAATGAATTAGCCGAAAATTTCTGTGCTAAACTCAATAAATCCCACCATTGATTTGGCGTAAGAGAAATTTTCCTCTCGTGCTTTGCCATACAATGTACCCCTTTCGTATTATTGAACTGCCTCTTTGAATTTAAATATACGTAACTTGCTCAATTTTCGTTCAAAGACTATCTGATAATGACACGATTTAATTAAAAATAAAACTTTTTTTAAACAAAACAACTAAAAACCGGCATTAAGTCTAACTTATTAAACGCAATAGTTTTTTAAGCTGATGATTACAAAAAAAAAGCACCCTAAGGTGCTTTTTTAACTTTTATCAGAGTGACTCATTGTCATTAATCTTTGCTTCGAGATGCGCGTTTTCTTTCGTTTTCTGTCAAGAATTTCTTACGAATACGAATGCTTTTAGGTGTTACTTCAACCAGTTCATCATCATCGATAAATTCTAAAGCTTGCTCAAGCGTATAAATAATAGGTGGTGTTAAGGTTTGTGCTTCATCAGTACCTGCAGCACGAATATTATTTAACTGCTTTCCTTTTAACGGATTTACCGTTAAATCATTGTCACGGCTATGAATACCAATAACCATGCCTTCGTATACTTCTATACCATGACCAATAAATAAACGACCACGCTCTTGTAATGTAAATAAAGCATTGGTTAATGATTTACCCTGGCCATTTGAAATCAGCACACCATTTTTACGCTGACCGATTGTGCCACCTTTATAAGGACCATAATGATCAAATGAATGGTACATGAGTCCGGAACCTGAAGTCATCGTCATGAATTCAGTTTGAAAACCAATTAAACCACGGCTTGGTACAGTAAAATCGATACGGATACGACCTTTACCATCCGGAACCATGTCAGTCATTTCAGCTTTACGTAAACCTAAAGCTTCCATCACTGAGCCTTGATTAACTTCTTCGATATCGACAGTCAAAGTTTCAATCGGTTCGCTTTTCTCACCATTTTCATCTTCTTTGATTATGACTTCAGGACGAGATACGGCTAACTCAAAACCTTCACGACGCATATTTTCAATTAATACGCCTAAGTGCAATTCACCACGGCCAGATACACGGAATTTATCCGGATCATCCGTTTCTTCTACACGTAATGCGACATTGTGTACCAATTCATTTTGAAGGCGCTCTAGAATTTGACGAGACGTCACAAACTTACCTTCTTTACCGCAGAAAGGAGAGTTATTAACCTGGAATGTCATAGTAACAGTTGGTTCATCAACCGTTAGTGGCGGTAAAGCTTCAACAAGGTTTGGATCACACAAAGTATCAGAGATCTTCAACTCGCCCGCACCGGTAATCGCAATAATATCACCGGCACTTGCCGTTTCACGCTCATATCTGTCCAAGCCTAAATAACCTAAAACCTGACCTACTTTTGCATTACGTGTTTTGCCGTCTGCACCCACCACGGTTACTTGCTGATTCACTTTAACTGAACCACGCTTAACCCGGCCAATACCAATTACACCCACATAGTTAGAATAATCTAACTGTGATATTTGCATTTGGAAGGCGCCTTCAGGATCGGCTGCTGGTGGCGCAACTTTATCTAAAATCGTTTCAAATAAAGGTGTCATATCCGTTCCGGTTTCACCTTCGTCTAAAGAAGCCCAACCGTTTATTGCCGATGCATAAACAACAGAAAAGTCTAATTGCTCATCTGTCGCACCTAAGTTATCAAATAAATCAAATACCTGGTCCATAACCCAGTCAGGACGAGCTGCTGGCTTATCAATTTTATTAATAACAACAATTGGCTTTAGACCATGAGCAAACGCCTTTTGTGTCACAAAACGAGTTTGAGGCATAGGCCCTTCCTGCGCATCAACTAATAATAATACGCTGTCCGCCATTGATAATACACGCTCCACTTCACCACCGAAATCGGCGTGTCCCGGTGTATCAAGAATATTAATTCGGTAGTCTTGGTAATCAATTGCTGTGTTTTTAGCAAGTATGGTAATACCACGTTCTTTCTCCAAATCGTTGGAGTCCATCACACGTTCGTCACTATCACCGCGAGACTCTAGCGTACCAGATTGCTCTAACAATTTATCAACCAGAGTCGTTTTACCATGGTCAACGTGTGCGATGATCGCAATATTTCTTAATTTATCTAACACAGGGCTTTTTCCAATAGAAATAATATAAAATACACAGTATCAGGTCTGAAATGCGGGCTAATGACTCATTAGCTGAATCACAGCTGCACCTAAAACCTTGATGAAATTGCGCGCATTGTACACAGTCCAATCGTTTTATAGTAGTTATAATGTCGAAAAACTTTGTAGATTAAATAAAAAGATATTTGACTATTGCTCTTATATCTTGAAATACTGTATTTTATGCGTGCTATTTTTGGTGAAGTTGCGCGCTGACACTGAGTGCATAATGCACCACGAAAAAGCAAGATGCACCATATTAATGCAGTTTATATCCGCTTTGCAGTTCAAAAGTGACTAAAACCCCGTATAATGCACCATTTGCGTGTTGGCATATTAGTTGCTTATTAAGTCGCAAGGCGTAGTTCATGATGTGCGCTAGTTAAATTATAATTTTCGGAGAAATGCAATGTCTGCAGAAATTCTAGATATGTTGAAAGACGGCGAAGTAAAATTCGTTGACTTACGATTCACTGACACTAAAGGTAAAGAGCAACACGTTTCTATTCCTGCTCATCAGGTAAATGCTGACTTCTTTACAGAAGGTAAAATGTTCGATGGTTCTTCAATCTCAGGTTGGAAAGGCATCAACGAATCTGACATGATTTTAATGCCAGATGCAGCAACTGCTATCTTAGACCCATTCGCAGAAGAAGCGACTTTAAACGTACGTTGTGACATCATTGAACCTGCAACTATGCAAGGTTACGAGCGTGATCCACGTTCTACAGCAAAACGTGCAATGGAATTCTTAAAATCAACTGGTATCGGTGACGACGCTTTCTTTGGTCCAGAGCCAGAATTCTTCTTATTTGACGACGTTAAATTTGACCAACAAATGGGCGGCGGTTTCTACAGTGTAGATTCTGAAGAAGCAGCTTGGAACACAGCTAAAGATTACGAAGGTGGTAACTTAGGTCACCGTCCTGGCGTTAAAGGTGGTTACTTCCCGGTTCCTCCAGTCGATTCAGCAAACGATATCCGTGCTGCAATGTGCTTAATCCTTGAAGAAATGGGTCAAGTTGTTGAAGCGCATCACCACGAAGTTGCTACTTGTGGTCAGAACGAAATCGCAACTCAGTTCAACTCTTTAGTTGAAAAAGCGGATGAAGTTCAGGTTAAAAAATATGTAATTCATAACGTTGCACACGCATACGGCAAAACAGCGACTTTCATGCCTAAGCCAATCTTAGGTGACAACGGTTCTGGTATGCACGTTCACCAATCAATTTCTAAAGATGGCAAAAACATCTTTGCTGGTGACAAATATGCGGGCTTATCTCAAGAAGCTTTATGGTACATTGGTGGTATCATCAAACATGCTAAAGCAATCAACGCTTTCACAAACGCTTCAACTAACTCATACAAGCGTTTAGTACCACACTATGAAGCGCCAATCATGTTAGCTTACTCAGCGCGTAACCGTTCTGCTTCAATTCGTATTCCTTATGTAACTAGCGATAAAGCACGTCGTATCGAGTGTCGTTTCCCTGATCCAACTCAAAACCCATACTTAGGTTTCACAGCTATGCTTATGGCGGGTCTTGACGGTATCATCAACAAGATCGATCCAGGCGCTTCTATGGATAAGGATTTATATAACTTACCACCAGAAGAAGAAGCTGAGATTCCAAAAGTTGCACGTTCATTAGAAGAAGCATTAGCAGCATTAGATGCTGACCGTGAATTCTTAAAAGCTGGCGGCGTAATGAGCGACGATATGATCGACGCTTACATTGAACTTAAAACTGAAGAAGCACAACAAGTTAGCGTTGCGCCACACCCAGTTGAGTTCCAATTATACTACAGCTGCTAATTAACAGTTTTTAGACTGTTTAAGTTAAAAAGTCCGCTTAGGCGGACTTTTTTTATGGCGAAACCAAACAACAAGGTTTAGAGTTATACTGGTGTATTAATAAAACGGAAATCAGGCCAGTTGAAAGCACAATACTCAGTTATGAGATTTATGAACGGAATATCGAAAAATCTACTCTATGTTTTATTTGTTGCCAGTGTTTCATCTCAGTGCATTGGACAAGAAGTTTATATGTACAGAAATGAGCAAGGTATTTTGGTTTTTACCGATAAGCCCCATCCTGATGCTGAAGTTATTTCCGCAAAAAGTAAAATTGATTCAATACCGGCCACACAAATTCCCCAACCTCCAAAAAAAGCACCAGAAAAGACCATCATTGACTATCAAATCAATATACTGCAACCTCAGGCACATCAAACTTTTCGCAATAATCAAAACCAAATTCATCTCTCAATTAATATCAAACCTAACCCTGCCGCCGAACAAAAAATAGCCGTTTTTCTTGACGGAAATCTTGTAAAAACAACCGCTTACAAATCAGTAATCACACTTAATCAAGTCTATCGCGGCGAGCACACATTAAAAGTTGAACTACTTGATGTAAACGGCAAGCTTATTGCATCGTCTAAGCCAGTAATTTTTTATATGCACCAAGCCTCAATACTGCACGCAAAATAGCACTAGTTGGGCTTGAATAATGCAAAGCGAATGCTGCATTATTGTGAATTGCACACATATAGTGCACTACTCTATGAGCAATGGGGCCATCGTGTTTAGTGAATTTATCGTAAATAACATTAGCAGCTGCATCTTAATCACAAATGCAGAGTTAAAAATTGTATATGCTAATCCTGCCGCGGAAGATTTCTTCAAGCTCAGTGAACGCCGCTTACAAGAACTCAACTTTGCACAATTATTCAGATACAGCTCATATGACTTAGAGCGAGTTCAGCAAGCCGTACCAACACAGCAAAGCTTTACCGAAACTGAAGTGTCTCTGGTCACTATGGACGAACATCATACAATGGCAGAGATGACCTTTACACCTATCAGAACACATGAAGGTGCTCAGTTATTAATTGAAATCCATACCATTGACCAAATTAAAAAAGTCAGTCAGGAAAGCTTTGTACAATCACAGATGCTGGCTTCCCGAGATTTAATCCGAGGGTTAGCGCACGAAATTAAAAACCCGTTAGGCGGTATTCGCGGTGCTGCTCAGCTATTAGACAAAATGTTAGATGATCAAGGCTTAAAAGAATGTACTCAGGTCATTATCAGCCAGTCTGATCGCTTACGAAATTTAGTCGACAGATTGTTGGGTCCTAACAAGTTGCCGCAAAGAGGCATGGGAAATATCCATAAAATACTGGAACAGATCCGGCGTTTAATTGAACTCGAAGATGAAGAACAAAAAATTGAGTTTGTCCGCGATTATGATCCCAGTATTCCTGATTTTAATATGGATGAAGAGCAGGTTTACCAAGCTCTGCTAAATGTTGTGCGAAATGCTTATCAGGCATTGCAAACTCAAGAGCATGGCAAAATCATCTTTAAAACCCGAATCGCGAATCAGGAAACAATTCATGGTCAACGGCATAAACTGACTGCCATCATAAAAATTATAGATAATGGTCCGGGTATTCCTGAAAACATCAGAGATACCCTGTTTTATCCGATGATCACAACGAAATCAGACGGTACTGGGCTTGGATTATCCATTTCACAGACCCTAATCAACCAACATAGAGGAAGAATCCACTGTGAGAGCTGGCCAGGACGCACAGAGTTTACAGTTTACCTTCCAATAGATTTGAGGAATTGATTTGTTATGAGTGCAACGAAAGTTTGGATTGTTGATGACGACAGTTCAATTCGCTGGGTAATAGAAAAAGCACTAGACGCTGCAGGTATCAGTAATACCTGTTTTGAGTCACCACTGGACTTATTAAAAGCATTTAAAAATGAGAGTCCGGAAGTGATTATTTCAGATATCAGAATGCCTGAAATGGACGGGATGGATTTATTGAACCAAATAAATCAACAAGACCCGGATATTCCTGTCATTATTATGACAGCACATTCTGATCTGGATTCTGCGGTTAATGCTTATCAAAGTGGCGCATTCGAATATTTACCAAAGCCATTTGATATTGACGATGCGGTTAGCTTAACTCAACGTGCACTGACCCATGTGATTGAAAACAGCAAAAAGAAACGGGCTCGTCCGGAAGTTGAAAGCTTATCAACAGATATTATAGGTGAAGCCCCTTCTATGCAGGAAGTGTTTCGCGCAATCGGCCGTTTATCTCGTTCAAGTATCAGTGTATTAATCAACGGTGAGTCGGGTACAGGTAAAGAGCTGGTTGCAAGAGCGTTACATAAGCATAGTCCGCGCCGCGACAATACCTTTATTGCATTAAATATGGCCGCGATTCCGAACGATTTGATAGAGTCTGAATTATTTGGCCACGAGAAAGGCGCATTTACCGGTGCCAATGCGATCCGAGAAGGTCGATTCGAGCAGGCGAATGGCGGTACGCTATTTTTAGATGAAATCGGTGACATGCCACTGCAAGTTCAAACCCGGCTATTGCGTGTTTTAGCAGATGGTCAGTTTTATCGAGTCGGTGGCCGTCAGCCACAAAGTGCCGATGTCAGAATTATAGCGGCAACCCACCAGAACCTGGAAAAACTGGTTGCCGAAGGTAAATTCCGTGAAGATTTATTCCATCGTTTAAATGTTATCCGGGTTCATCTGCCACCTCTAAAAGAACGTCAGCAGGATATTCCTAAATTAGCGGCCCAATTTTTAACCCGGGCAGCAAAAGAAATGAAAGTGGAAGAAAAACGCTTATCAAAAGAAGCCTCTGATTTTCTGAGCAAACTGCCTTGGCCGGGTAATGTCCGTCAGTTAGAAAATACCTGTCGTTGGCTGACCGTCATGGCTAGCGGTCAGGAAATTTTAATTTCAGACTTACCACCTGAGTTACTCGAAAATCAACCCCATAAAGTCGCTGTGAGCTCTACACCTGTTGAAGGCGACTGGCAAACATTGCTAACTCAGTGGGTTGATGAGCAACTTGCCAGTGGTAAAGACAATATTCTGGATGATGCTATGGCGACGTTTGAAACCATTATGCTAAAACGAGCCCTGCATCATACTTTAGGCCATAAACAGGAAGCGGCAAAACGTTTGGGCTGGGGCCGAAATACCATCACCAGAAAAATGAAAGAACTCAATATTTAATTCAGGTAAATCTGCGCCAAAATTAGGTTTTGGTGCAGATTAAAGCTAGTCTATAATTCATAATCAAAATACTGCTTAACCTGAATGAATACAATACACTTGGCCGAACCACGCGAACAAAACTGGGAACAGTTTTTAAATCAGACACTCACACCTTTCTGGCAACAGAATTGCCAAGCCAATCAATTCCAGACTCAAGATGGTTTAACTTTGCATTATGCTTATATCAAAGCGCCTGATGCTAAAGGTTTGGTCATCCTGCTGCCCGGTCGAGTCGAGACTTACCCAAAGTATCAGGAAGTCATTTATGATTTGTTTCAGGCGGGCTTGAGTGTATTAACACTTGATCACCGTGGTCAGGGCATGTCTTCCAGAATGCTTTCCAATCCGGAAAAAGGTTATGTCAGGCAGTTTGCTGATTACGCTGATGATTTACAGGCGATTATCGAACACAGCCAACTGTTAAAAAAACACGACAAAGTGCATTGTCTGGCACACTCCATGGGCGCAGCTATCGCTTTAACCTGGATATCCAAATATCAACCAAATCTGAGTTCACTCATACTCAATGCGCCTATGCTGGGGATTAATGCCGGTCCACTTAGCCAAAAATCTGCTTATTATGTCGCTAAAATTGCCGATGATATTTGCAAACTATTCTGCAAAGAACCACCTTATTTTATCGGTCAGCATGGTTATCAAAAACAAGCATTTGTCGGTAATCAGCTTTGTTCGAGTGAAAAACGCTTTGATTTAACACACAGCCTGCAAGCCAGATATAAGCTTGGCGGCGTCACGACACGTTGGCTTGAGCAAGCGTTAATTATCATTAATCAGGCTCCTGATATAGCTCAATACATTCAGTACCCCACTTTGATGTTACAAGCAGAAAACGAGCAAATCGTCAGTGTTCAAGCTCAGAATAATTGGATAGCTGCAGCCAAAAATCAGGGCGTGCAAGTAGAAACGTTAAATTTAAAAAATGCCCGCCACGAAATATTAATGGAAACCGATGACATTCGTCAGCAGGCAATGGCACGCATTATTGAATTTATCTATCAATCAAATTAAACCGGTTTAGCCCGGTTGGAACTCAGCCTGAGTTTGTGCCTGAGCTGCTCTATATAACCCATAAATTGTATTTAAATTAACACAAATCACAAAGGTTTCTAAAAACATTCCACCAATCGAGCCGACAATAATATTATTTAACAACCAGCAGCATGAGCCGGTTAACAGCGCCAGTCGCATTTTTATCCCGGTTAAACAAAATAAGCCAAAGGTACCACAACAAGCTCCAGCGACTGCCAGCCAGTCATACCAGTGAACTGCCCACTGAGCACTTAAAATCACCAGAGCGATAACAAAAATCATCGCCACCCAGCCAGATTTTGTTTTCATAGACGCACCGGTTCTGAATGCACTTAACCCAGCCGAAATGGCAGATGTCACTGCGCCTATCAATAAAAAATGAATGCTGTGGTTAATGTTCATAACCAACATTAACTGCTTTAAACGCTTGTCGTCTTTTTGCATAAAACACAACAAACCCAATGCAAAACTAACAAAGCCTAATATTTGGCCAATTAGCATCATATCCATAGTGGATTAAACCCCGGCTAGTGAAAATTTAATGATTTGAGAATTTGGATTACTGAACAGTAATTAAGCGATATTATCTCACTCAAACTCTACAAAAGCCACCGGTAGCAAAGCAATTTAAGTAAATTTAGTCATCATTTAACTGGTTGATTTATATATGTATTGAAATTGTTAATTCAAGATTTATTTATGTTTGCCACCATGATAATAAACTTGAGTTTTTTACACTTTGTCTTGTTAAAATATATGAGCTCAGAACATGTTAAGCTTTGACCAAGTTGCTTAGGCTCGCTAAAATAGCAAGAAAAAGTAGCTAGCAATCCAGCTTCTTCACTCTGTTTATCTTCAATCAGTAATAAATGGGAATAAAATCAATGGGGAAACCTGCGGTTACCACCAAACAACAAGAAGTCCAGCGCATTATGGACACGATTTCTAGAGCGATCGCCCAGCACAGATTAAAGCCCGGACAAAGATTAGTTGAAGCTCAAATAGTTGAATCTCTTGTGGCTAACCGAAACCATGTGCAAACAGCTCTGCAACGTCTGGCACTGAGAAGAATTGTTACGATAGAACCGAATAAAGGGGCCGCTGTAGCCAAACCCAGTGCTCAGGAAGCAAAAGAAATATTTGCAACCCGCCGGGTAATCGAACGTGGCGTGGTTGAAAGTATTACGCCAGAAATCATCGCTAAGAACAAAAAACGGATCGACGCTCAGATGAAAGCTGAGCGCAAAGCGACCAGTGGCAGCGATAGGCGCGCAATCGTTCATGAACTCAGTACTTACCATAAAATGCTGTCCGAGATCTGCGAAAACTCAGTGATGCACGATATATTCGAAAACCTCATGGTGCGCAGTTCACTAATTGTTGCCTTATATCAGCGTAATGATGTGCCCTCTTGTGCCTCTGATGAACATCAGCAAGTATTAGATGCGCTCGAGCAGGGTGATACCGAAAAAGCCGTTGCGGTTATGCTTGCGCATTTAGATGAGCTCGAATCTCAGTTGGTATTGGATGAACCGGAAGAAGAAGATATAGATTTAAATCAAATATTTGAAGGATTATAAAAACAAACCGGAATGAATTTATACATTCCGGCAATACGTAATACAGATTAAAACTCAGGCCGTAAAAACCAATCCGGTTTTCCGGCCTGTAAGTTAGCTGCGGACCAGCCTGGCTTCACTTCGTTCAAACGTCTTAATACCTCGCTTAAAGCCAGTTAAAGGCGCTTTTAATTCAGCTATTATCTGACTGGCAGATTCAGCATTGATCACGATAAAATCAGCATAACAACCCGGTTCGGTGCCATATTGTGCCAGGCCCAGTAGCTTAGCTGATTGTTTAGATACCCAAGACAGACATTTTGCCAACTCATCAGCCGTGGCCAGTTGCTGAATATTGGCATACAAATTAGCTTGCCGGATCAATGAAGCATCGCCATAAGGCGTAAACGGGTTGCTTAAATTGTTGGTTGAAATGGAGCACAGCACACCTTTTATATCTAACGGTAATAATGGTGCTACCCCTCTGGGTTTGCTGTAATCAAAATTACGTCCCATTAAAAACAAATCAGTACTGGGTAAACTGGTGACATTAACGCCAACTTCGGCCAGTTGCTCTGCGATTGCATCAAGTTTATCTAACGGCAGACAGGATAACTTGGTTACATGACCGACAGTGACGCGTTGATGCCAACCCGAATGCTGCGTGCATTCAATGACTTTATTCAGCAGCATTTTTTCCGGATTTAAATCAAAATCAAGATGAAAATCGAGATCCAGATTATACTCTTGAGCCATTTCAAATAAGCGCTCTATTTGCCGCTCGGGCTCTGAGTCTGTATACGGGCAACCACCTAAACTATCCGCCCCTTTTTCGATAGCTTCAAGCAACAAGGTTTCCGTACCTGGGTTATTAAACATGCCTTCTTGCGGGAAAACACAAATCTCAAGCGTAATCGCCCAAGCGTAATCCTGCTTAAGTTGCATAATAGCTTCAAAGCTGGTCAGTCCAACCTGAGGATCAATTTCAACATGAGTGCGCATATAAGTGGTGCCTTGTTTTATCGCTTTTTCGATAACACTGGCACCTCTTTGATAAACATCATCAAAATTAAATCCGGCTTTGGCTTGAGAAGTCTGCTCAATGGCTTCAGCCAAGGTTCCCTGTTTTAACTGGCAACGATTTAAAATACAGGCTTTGTCTAAATGAATATGGGTTTCTATTAACCCAGGTAAAACTAATTTCCCCTGCAAATCAATTACTTCAGCTAGATCATCCTCGTGAATAAAGTGTTCGACAAATAAGCCGTCTTCAATATACAAATCATGTTCATCTAACTTATCTAACGTTTTTGCATTTTTCAGGATCAATCGACTCATGCGGTTTCTCCTAAATAAGCGGCTTCTAATTCAGGGTCCGCTTGCAACTGAGCCGCTGTTCCCTGTTTAACAATATCACCTGTCTCTAACACATAAGCTCGGTCTGCAACCTGCAATGCAAGATTCGCCATTTGGTCTACCAGTAAAATAGTGACGCCTTCATCGCGCAAAGCTGCCAGTGCATCATAAAGCTCACCTATCATTGCGGGTGCTAAACCCAGTGATGGTTCATCCAATAATAAGATACTGGGTTTTGCCATTAAACCTCGCCCGACGGCAACCATTTGCTGCTCACCACCGGATAATAACCCAGCCTGACCATCAATACGGTCTCGTAAACGCGGGAAGCGGTTTAAGATAGCTTCAATTTCAGCATCCGCATCAAATTCGTCAGTGCGACTGTATGCACCTAATAATAAATTATCCCTGACAGATAATTCACCAAATAACTGGCGACCTTCTGGCACCAAAGCCAAACCCAGTTTTGCAATTTCACTCGCGGGTAAATCTTCAATACTCTGATTATTTAATACAATTTCACCAGATGATGGCTGATGCAAACCGGCAAGCGCATTTAAAATACTGCTTTTACCGGCACCGTTTGCCCCTAACACAGCAACTAGCTCACCGGGGTTAACTACAAATTCAACCGCATTTAAAACCGGAGCAGCGCCATAATCCAGCGTTAAACCTTTAACAAATAAAGTTGCATCACGACTACCATTCCATGGATTCGCGCGCGGAGTTGCCTGATAATCAGTTCCCCCTAAATATGCCGCAATGACTTCAGGCTGGCTTCTGACATAATCTGGCTGACCCAAAGCGATAGGCTTGCCTGCATCTAATACCAGAATTTTATCTGAGACTGACATCACCAGTGGCATATCGTGTTCAACTAAAATGACCGCAATACCAAAACTTGCAATGGTTTTTAACAATACAGACATAGAGTCTGTATCCTGCCGGCTTAAACCGGCTGCGGGTTCATCTAATAACAAGACTGAGGGCTGAGTTGCCAACGCTCGAGCAATTTCAACCAAGCGACGGTCAACATGTGGTAGTTGCTCAGCTTTGATATTCACCGAGCCCTGATAACCTACCAGAGCCAACAAGTTCATCGCCAAATCAATATTATTTTGATCATTGGCTAAAATAGGGTTACCGATATGACCGTTTTGCATTGCCGTTAGCAGGTTTTCCAGTACCGACATTTCACCAAATAATTGGGTAGTTTGATAAGTTCTGGCGATCCCGCACCGGGCGATCTGCCAGGCGTTTTTATTTTCCAATGCTTCGGCCAGTGTTATGGACCCTGAATCCGGGGTGTAAAAACCACTAATCATATTTAAGACCGTCGTTTTACCCGCCCCATTTGGCCCGATAATGCTAGTTACCTGACCAAATTCAGCATCAAAACTTACATTCTGAGCAGCTTGAACACCACCAAAACGAATACCAATTTTATCTACTTTAAGCCCGTTTAAATCGCCCTGAGCTTTGTCATAAAACTTAGCCAATAAATGGCGGTTAACAGATTTAGGGGGCATCAATTTATCCGGTTTATTAAACCGGCTTTGAATTGCACCTAAAATACCTTTTGGCGCCAGCCATAATATTGCCAATAAAAGTACAGCAAAAATCAGCAATCTATATTCAGCCAACGGTGATAATAACTCAGGCATTAATACAACAATACCCGCACCCAATACGGGTCCGAATAAAGTCCCGGTTCCACCTACAATAACCGCCAATACAAATAAAATAGATTGAAAAAATGGGAAAGTACTCGGGCTGATGAACATCATCAAAGGTGGTATAACGGCACCGGCTAAACCAGTTAACAAGGCCGATAGCGAAAACGCCAGGGTTTTAGTTTGTACCGGGTTAAAACCTAAAGATTTAGCCGCAATTTCAGATGCTTTAACCGCTCGTATGGCTTTACCCCAACCGCTTGAGTGCAGTAAGTGATAAAAAACCAAGCTGGCGATAAGCAAACCGGTTGATAATAAAGCCAAAATGATTTCTGCATCAAAGGATTCGCTTTCTGGCATAGGGATCCCCATTAATCCATTTGCACCGCCAGTTAAATCTCTCCACTCCATTAAGCCGTGATGAACAACAAACGCAAAAGCAATGGTAATCATCGCCAGATAAGGGCCACTCACCCGAATGGCCGGAATTGCCAACAATGCGCCAATCAGGGCACAAATCACCCCCGCCAGAATGAGTGATAACGACAAAGGCACGCCAGCGATCAATAATAACGCTGAGGCATATGCGCCAATCGCATAAAAGGCAATATGACCAAACGACATCTGTCCGCTTAATCCCATCAGGATATTAAGACCAACACCAACAATGGCGCTTGATACACACAAGGTAAACACTAATAAAGAATAGCTGTCGAGCACAAAAGACAATACACAGCCTAATAATGCAACAGCACTAATAAATAAATAAACTAAAGAATTGTTTCGCATATTACACCTTCACCAATGTTGCTTTATCGAATAACCCATTTGGTTTGATTGCCAAGGCAACAATGACCAAAGCGAAAGTAATAATCTGAGTAAATGCAGAGCCAAAATAAACGGTTACCAGAGCTTCAGTTAAGCCAAATAACAGACCGGCCATAAAGACACCACTGGCACTGCCAATCCCACCTAAGATTGCGACAGCAAAAGCTTTTAAACCAAACAAGGTCCCCATATCCGAATGCACACTGAATAAAGGCGCAATTAACATACCGGCAATACAGGCCAAAACAGCAGAAATGGCATAAGCAGCCGCAACAACTTTAACAACCGGGATCCCCATCAAACGAGCTGAATCCGGGTTTTGCACGGTCGCCTGCAATACTTTGCCTAGGCGGGTATATTTACGAATCAAAACCAGCGCTAGTGCAATCGCAAACCCCACTACCGGAATAATTAATTGCTGGGCATAAACGCCACTACCAAAAAAATCGAGTGTTTGAGTTGCTAACTCAGAGTTAAATTGACGCGGCTCTTTACCGAAGGTAAATAACACTATGTTATCAACTAAAATGCCACCGGCTACCGTTGCCATTAACCAGGCATCCGAACCTTTTTGATGAAAAGGTCTGACTAAAAATCGCTCTATTAATAACCCATAAACAGCACACAATAAGATACTGATAAAGGCGGCGATGAACCAGGGAAACCCCAGTGTAATTGAAAAGGTGTAGGCTAAAACAGCGCCTAACATCATTGCACTGCCCTGTGCAAAATTAACGGTTTTTGAAACCGTATAAGTAATTTGAAAACCGAGCGCAAGCAAGGCATACATGCTGCCTAGACCTAACCCGGTAATGATTGCGGCTGTAATCATAATACTGACTCCTAAGCTGACCTGCTGTGGCCGGCAAAGATATTGAAAGCTGTATAAATCTGAACTTTGTAATTGGATGGCTCAGCCGGTTTACCGCTGAGCCTGAGTGTGAAATAAAGATTCACTGGCCGCCGAGGTTTTATACTATTATCCGGTATAACCCTGCCATGCCAGCCAGTGTACTGAAATCTCAGTTGAGGCAGCCTGTCTAGGCTGTTTTCCCTAATTTAATCAATATTTCAACGACTGGTTTAATGTTTGATTGGTACAATTTTGTTATCAACAAAATGCGTGAATACATAGTCATCCGGTCCTAATGCATCATGCTCATCTTTTGTAAACGGAAATTGATAATCTTTAATTAAGCCGTCGTATTGTTCAATCTGATAAAAGGCATCACGTACTTTTTTACCTTTGGTGGTACCTGCTTTCTCAATCGCCAGCGCAGTTAAATGCATCGCATCATATGCATTTGAAATACCAACAGCAGGGGTAACATCTGCCACCGTTTTAATTTCGGGGTATTTCTTTTTAAGCGCTGTCCAAACCTGCTCACCTTTTGCCGAGTTTTCATCAGTGAAGGTATAAGTTTGAACAAAATGAACATTTGATGCATTCGGTCCGGCTAGCTCACCAAAACGGCCGCCTGCAGGTCCCCAGTGAGAAACAATTGGAACATCCCAGCCCATGCGATCAAGTGATTTAACCACCTGAGCCGAAGGCGCTACATTAGCCACCATAAGGAGCACATCTGTGCCTTCTTTTTTAAGCCGGGTTAATTGAGGTACCACATCTAAATCACTGGCTTCAATGCGCTCAATACCCGTATAAGAAATATCGCGTTTAGCTAAAGCTTTTTTAAAGCCTTTTTCGTTTGATTCACCCCAAGGATTATTAATTAAAATCATCCCGGGTTTTTTCATATCGTAATGTTTGATCGCATATTTAACCAAAGCCTCATCAACCAGCTCATCTACCGCAGAGACACGAAATACATAATTATCTTTCGCGCCATTACGCGTGATAGGTGTACCCGCCGCCCAAGCGCCCACAAAAGGAACTTTTAATGAATTGACCAAAGGTACGATTGCCAGCGAAACCGGCGTATCTAACCCGCCAAATAAAGCAGCTACTTTTTCTTTTTGAATCAATTCACGTGCAGCGAGCAAACCTTTAGACGGGTTACTTTCATCATCACGGCGAACCAATTCCAACGGGCGTCCCAAGACACCACCATTTTCATTGATTTCATCAATCGCAATTGATAAACCACGCGTTATCGCTTCACCCGATTTAGCCGATTGACCGGATAGCGCCGCAACCAAACCGATTTTAATCGGCTCTTCAGCGTGGCTGACAAAACTGGCAAGACCTAAAGTCACTGCAGTTGCAGCCACTTTTAATGTTTTAGATTTAGCTTTCAAAAAGTTCAGCATAGGATTCTCCATTTGCTAGCAATTATTTAAAATACTGTTAGCTTAGCAAGCACTATAGTTTGATACTCACTAAGCGGTAAATACGTAGATCAACTTATAAAAATTAGAAGTGCCACTTCACTAATAAACCGGGGTTGCGCTCATTCATATCTTTAATCCCGAATTTATTAGTCCAGTAAGCATATTCAATACCCAGATACAGCTGACTTTCCAGACCCAATAACGGGCTTACATTCCATTTGATTTGAGAGGTGAAGTTCATTTCAGATTCACGACCTTCTGATGAAGTGGAATAATCTAAAAAGCCGTCCCATAAAAATTCCTGGCCACCTAGATTAGCTGGTAAACCCCAAGTCAGCGTTAACTGCTCATCGTTTTGCCACAAGTCATTGTTTGCTTTATATAAATTAACATTAAAATATTTAAACCCTGGAACGTCTAAGCCGACACCAACACCCATTAAAAAGTTGTCAAAACTATCGCCACCTTCCCAGGTAGAGGCAAGATAAACATCTTTAATTGCCCCAGCGGATAATTCAGAACCGGTTAAATAAGACAAGCTCAGTCTCGGAGATAACTCAAAGTAGTTGCTGACTGTGCCATCTTCGAACATCAGATGATCAGTAAAGAAAAAATTATCACCCCAGTCATGGCCACTGGCATGCTCTACAGTCAATACCTCACGACTTTCGTCTCCTACTTTATAATTGTCGGCATTAATATAACTCAGCCGATAGCTGCTCCATTTCATTTCCGCTTGTGCGTTTGCAGTAAATAAAAGTGCCCCGCCTAAAACTGCTGCTAAATACTTCATTTTCATTTTTATTCTCCAAACTTAGAGTGTGTTGATATTTCGTTTATTGTTTTAATAGATGAATCACACAGTGTTGGAATCCGCCGTTGCATTCCGAATGCGTCGATATCAGATGTATTGCTAACCGTCATTTGAATCTTGGGAGATAACTCAAAAAATATTGCTAGCAATACAAAAATATATGCTAGCATTAGTTGTGCCATTTTTAATCATATTAAAAATAATGGCATGCTTTAAGCTAAAAACGGCTTAAGACTCATCCATTAAATTAACGGCTAAGTCTGTTACTTATGAAATTGATAACCGGAGTATTCCCTTATGAACAGAATTGAAAAAGCAGTTGGTATTGTCAGTGATTTTTTAGAGGCCTCAATGAAACCAGACCCTGTTTTAGCCGCAACTTACATGAGTGATGATGTACAAATCACTTTTACCGGCAAACGGAAAATGGAGAACGCCAGTGTCATTACCGCATTTAACTCAGGTCGCTACAACTGGGTTAAAAAATCAATAGAATCATATGACTGCGCAGAAAAAGAAGATAGTGTTGTAGTGTACTCAAATGGTACTTTATATGGCGAATGGCCTGATGGTCGTAGCTTTTCGGGTAACCGGTATTTAGACAGATTTGAAGTGAAAGACGGAAAGATTATCAAGATGGATGTTTGGAATGACAGCGCAGAATGGATCTTAGAGCCAGATATAAACCAAGCCTAGTTCTCCCCTATTTAATTCCCCCAAAGCCAAACCAAGCCATTATTAAATTTTAATAATGGCTTGTTTTTTTGCTAGCAAAAAAAGTAATTAATTTAATTCAAGATAAAATCAGAATGCTCAAAGATGGTGAAAATGCATTAAAATAAAACCCCAAAACAGTGCTAGCAAGATAGCTAGCTAAAATTTAGGGTTAAATTGATTAAATAGATTCCCTTATTTATACCCGTGCTGCCTCAATATGCTTGATTTCAGCCGGAGAAAAAAAGGCATGAGACAAGACAAATTGCTGAAGGTATAGTCGTTCTACATCAAAGCAATTTAACGCCGTATCAGGCATTTTTAGCCCGGCCCTCTGGGAGCTTCACAGCGCTTCCACTACTGCGTTATATTGGTTCGAAAGGTGCCTACATTCCTTTACCAATATGCCTTGTATTGAAAGCGCTGTGATAGCTCTGAAACATGCATCTTGAAGTAGCACGGGTATAGATCATATATAAAGTTGGAACAAAAAGTGCTTTGTTTGCTAGCAATATAAAAAAGAGGTTATTCAAATGAAATCAGTTTTTAAAAAATTAGCAATCGGTCTTTTAGTTAGCACCAGTTTTACGGCTCAATCTCAAACTTTAGTTAAGATGCATCATGATATGTCAATAGACAGTGCCCAGCATGATGGCGCTGTCTATTTTAAAGAGCTTGTTGAAAAAAATAGTCAAAATAAAATCAAAGTAGAAATTTATCCAAATAATGCATTAGGCAATGATGTAGAGGTTGCTCAGCAGATGCAATTTGGTGCCGTTCACGCTGCGCCTATTCCAACAGCAAAGTTAAGCGGATTTAACCCAAAACTGCAATTTGTAGACCTACCCTTTTTATTTCCTAACCGGAAAGTTGCTTATGAGTTTATGGATGGCGAAGTTGGACAGTCTATTCTTGCTGGGTTACGCAAGTCCGGATTTGAGCCAGCCATGTTTTGGGAAAGCGGATTTAAGCAGTTTACCTGTAACCACTCAGTAAATTCACCCGATGACTTTTCAGGTCGTAAAGTCCGGGTTATGGAGAGCCCTATGTTAATTGCTCAGTTTGAAGCAATGAATGCTCGCCCTATTCCGATTTCATTTACTGAAACTTATACCTCACTCCAGCAAGGTGTTGTTGAATGTCAGGAAAATCCTCTGGTTTCTATTACCAATATGAAATTTTATGAAGTGCAGGACTATTTGATGCTGTCGAATCATGGCTATTTAGGTACGGCTTTTATCTTCAGCAAAATGTGGTTTGACGGTTTATCTAAAGAGCAGCAGTCTATTTTAAAACAAGCGGCCGTTGAAGCTGGTCATTATCAACGTCAACAATCTGAAAAGCGGGAAATGGCTTATCTTGAAAAAATTGCACAGGCCGGTGGTACTCAATTGGTTGAACTGGATGCAGAACAAATGGCTGAATTTAAGTTAGCAATGCAACCTGTTTATCAAAAATTTGGCAAACAACTGGGTCAAAAAACCATGGATACTGTGTTATCCGAGATTGACGCCCTAAACGCCCAATAAAACAGAGTTAAATCATGTTAAACAAGCTATATAAAGGCTTAGGCTGGTTTGAAAATGCGTTACTGGCTGTGCTGATGATCAGCGCAGCCAGTATGATAGTCACTCAAATTCTGGCACGAAGCCTGTTTGATTATTCTTTTGTTTGGGCAGAAGAATTTGTCCGTTATGCCATTATCTGGATGGTCTTTATTGGTTCAGGTGTTGCAGTGCGAACTAACCGCCATATCAGTATTGATATTGTTAAAAACTTACTGCCACGAAAGCTGGCTGCCGCACTCAACATCTGTTTGGCACTGCTGAGCATGGCTGCTGCCGGACTGATGTTTTTTTACGGCGGACAGTTAGTTAAAACGATGCAAAGCTTTGGGCAACTCTCTCCGGCGCTTGAAGCGCCTATGTATTGGTTTTATTTGTCTATTCCAATCAGTGGCGGCTTAATGTTTATCCATTTAAGTATTCATTTAGCGATTGAAGTGAAAGCTTTATTCAGTAAACAATCGATTGATAATTGCAAGGGTGAAATCAAACATGCTGTTTAGTTTTTTCAGCGGTCTGGCCGCTTTATTGTCAATCGGTGTTCCTATATTTGTTGCGCTCGTATTGGCCGTTTTTATCGGCTTTGAAATTCAAGGCAGCACATCCCCTATGTTGGTAATACAAAGGATGTTTTCCGGTATCGACAGCTTCCCGTTAATGGCCATTCCACTCTTTATTTTTGCCGGTAATATCATGACTCAAGGTGGTTTATCTGAGCGGATATTAAATTTAGCTAAGTTGTTGGTCGGCACTATGCGTGGCGGTTTATCAATGACAGCGGTTTCCGGCTCAATGTTTTTTGGTGCCATTTCAGGTTCGAGCCCGGCTACTGTGGTCTCAATGGGTAAACTCTTATTACCGTCTATGCAAAAGGAAGGTTACAGCAAACCTTTTAGTGTTGGGCTGTTAATGGCTTCAGGTGCGCTTGGCATTATCATTCCGCCCAGTATTTTTATGATTGTTTATGGTGCCATTGCCGGTGTTTCTATTGGTGCCTTATTTATGGCTGGAATTGGTGCCGGACTGGTTTATGGCGGCGTTCTGCTTGCTTACTGCTATTACCGTGCCTGCAAAGAGAATTTACCCAGCCAGCCTCTTCCACCTGCAAAGGCGATTTTTGATGCGTTTAAAAAAGCGTCTTGGGGTTTAGCGATCCCGGTGATCATTTTAGGTGGAATCTATGGTGGTATTTTTACGCCTACTGAATCGGCAGCGATTGCAGTCGTATACGCAGCTATAGTTGGTTTATTTATCTATAAAGAAATCACACTGAAAGATTTATGGAAGCAAGCAATTGATAGTGCCATAGTCGCAACTCAGGTGATGATCATTTTATCTGCCGCGTCTGCCTTTTCATGGTTTTTAACCACGGCAGGGCTGAGCCAGCAAATAGCGCAATCTCTGCAGCTTATCAGCGATAATCCAATCATGCTGTTATTGGTGATCAATATCCTGATTCTGGTCGCTGGTATGTTTTTAGATCCTAACTCTATCATCATCATTATAGTGCCTATCCTGATCGGGATTGCACAAGCAGCAGGCATAGATCCAATCCACCTGGGTGTTATTTTGTGCGTAAATGCTGCTATCGGAATGTTTACTCCACCTTTTGGTATGAATTTATTTGTCGCCAGTAGTTTAGACAAAGTCAGTTACGGTGATGCGATTAAAGGCTCTCTGCCATTGGTTGCGCTCGCACTGGTTGCACTGGTCATAGTTAACGCATTCCCGGCGATTAGCTTATGGCTGCCGTCAGTATTGTTACAGTAAAAAACATAACCATTTGGACAATTTTTATATATTTAAAATTAGATAAGCCTAAGTTAGATATTTAAGACAATAAAATATCGACTTATGGTATTAAGATTGCTTAAACTAAAAAACAAACCAATTGGTCAGGTTTATTTTTATTATTTTGGAGATCAAATGATTCAGTTTGCAACGCCTGATTTATTCGATGATAACCGTGAAATCGTACGAGTTACCAGCAGCGGGTTACATCATTTTGGCGGTATTAAAAAATTTAGTGGTCAGGCAATCACCGTAAATTGCCCTTTGGATAACTCTGCAGCTGTCGAAGCATTAAAACAAAATGGTCAGGGCAAAGTGCTTATTGTAAATGGCTTTGCTAGTAAACAATTTGCTTTTTTGGGCGACCAGATGGCTGAAAACGCGGTTAAAAACGGCTGGCAAGGCATCATAGTGAATGCTTGCGTACGCGATATTGAACTATTAAAAGAGATGTCAGTTGGCGTCATGGCACTTGGCAGTGTACCGGCCAGCACGGTTAAAAAAGGTATAGGTGAAACCAATATCAGCATTTCAATGTTAGATACAGTGATTCATCCGAATGACTGGATATACGCCGATGAAAACGGTGTTGTCATTAGCGAGAGTGCATTAATTTAATAATGGAAATACGGGAGATTAATTACGTAAAAACCCAGCAAGTACATCCATGTATGCTTGGATTTTTCATCCGTGAAAATACATTTTGCTTAAATTAATTTCCCTCATTTTTAAATTCGCATTTTGGCAGTAATAAAACTAAACAGAGAGTCAAACTATGTCATCTCCTGATTTAACCGGCATTTTTTGTCAGCACGGCCCCAAAAATTGGCAGCCGGCGCTAAGCGGTTCACTTGCCGGAAAAACACTAGCAGTAAAAGATTTATTTAATTTAAAAGGCTATAAAAATACCGCGGGTAATCCAGACTGGTTTAATAGCCATGAAGCAGCGCAACACACAGCTGAATCACTTTCAAAACTAATGCAAACTGGCTGTGTATTTTCAGGCTTTACCCATACCGATGAAATTGCTTACAGTTTAGAAGGCAATAATATTCATTATGGCGCGGCACAAAACCCAAAATATCCGGGTCATGCCTGTGGCGGCTCATCAATGGGTAGCGCAGCTGCAGTAGCAGCCAATCTGGCGGATATAGGTTTAGGTACAGACACAGGTGGCTCAGTACGTATTCCGGCCAGTTATTGTGGCTTATTTGGGATCAGAACGACACACAACGCCGTTTCACGTGCGGGGTTAATTGGTCTGGCTGATGAGTTTGATACCGTTGGCTGGTTTAGCCGGGAAGCTGGTTTATTAAAAACGGTCGGCGAAGTATTATTGCCGGCGAAGCCTATCCAAAAAGTTGATACTTTGCTGGTTTGTGATGCCTTGTTAGATCTGGTGGAAGCTGAATTTAAGCCTTATTTAACCGAAAATCTAAATCAGTTAAAGCCTGAATTTAAACAGATTAAATCGCTCGAACTGCCCGCTGAGTTATTAGCGCAATTGCCGGATACTTTCCGTGTTTTACAAGGCCGGGGCATCGCACATGAACATAGAGCCTGGATTGAAAGCCATCACCCTAAATTTGCACCAGCCATTGCGACCCGCTTTGATATGGCGCTCAAATTAACGGCTGAAGAAGAAGCTGAAGCCAGAAAAGTTCAGCAGCAGTTACAACAACTGATTAGCGACCAGCTAGATGAAACAAGCTGTTTATTTATGCCAACCACGCCAACAGCTGCACCAGAAATAGGCGCTGATGTCAGTAATTTACGGATGCAGATTATAAATTTAAGTGCCATTGCAGGGTTAACATCGAGCTGTCAGGTGCATTTACCACTTAATGTGAGTCAGCCAGTCAGTCAAAACCAGAAACTGCCTTATGGTTTTTCACTGATGATGTTACCGGATCAGGATTTAAGTTTATTAAATCTGGTTGAATCCTTAAGCCAGAAGCTGACTTGGGAGACTTATTAATGAAATCAGATATCGCATTTACTGCTCCTCACTGGGCGGCCAGTGAAGCCGGATTAGAAATTTTAGACGCCGGAGGCAGCGCCGTTGAAGCTATGGTTGCTGCCGCGGCTGTTATTTCGGTTGTGTATCCGCATATGAATTCTATTGCCGGTGATGGTTTTTGGTTAATTGATAATCCGGGGTCACAAGCTCCAATTGCTATTGATGCTTGCGGCCGTAGCGGCTCAGATATTTCCAGTATACTTGATTTAACCGAGATTCCAGCTCGCGGCGGCGCCAGTGCGATTACCCAAGCTGGTACCATCAAAGGTTGGGAACTGGCTCTTAAACAAGACAAAACAGCTCATTTACCACTTTCACAAATATTAGCTCGCGCAATAGACTGGGCTCAAAACGGATTTGAAGTTAGCCAGAGTTTACATCATGCATCGGTTAAACTATCCACAGTTGATGAGCGCAATCAGGCTTTTAAAGATTTATACGAACCGGGCAATCAGCTTTTAAAACCCGGGACTCAGTTTAAAAATCCTAAACTGGCTGAAACTTTTAAATGCCTGGCCAAAAACGGACTCAATGCTTTTTATCAGGGTGAACTGGCGCAAAGTTTTGTAGACGATTTGAATCAGGCAGGCAGTCCGCTTAACCTGACCGATTTAAACCAAACACAGGCTATGCTGGTTGAACCATTAACAGTCGCGCTTGATGGCATTAAACTGTTTAATTTGCCAGCTCCGACACAGGGCATTCATTCATTGCAAATTTTAGCTATGGTTGACCGGCTTAAATCTCAATTGAATACCGAAGCAGACTGGTTACATGCGATTGTTGAAGCCAGCAAACAAAGCTTTAATATGCGTGATACAATCTGGGCCGATCCAAATCAGCTGAATCAGACTTATTATCAGGCTTTATCACCTAATACTATATCTGAACTGGCCGGTCAGATTGATTTAAAGCAAGCCCAGTGCTGGCCATTTGACGCCCAGCCGGGTGATACTGTCTGGATGGGTGCGAAAGATAAAAATGGCCAGATGGTAAGCTTTATCCAGAGCACCTACTGGGAGTTTGGTAGTGGCGTGGTCATGCGTGATGGCGGATTTGTCTGGAATAACCGGGGGGTAAGCTTTAGTTTAGATCCTCAGCATATCAACTATCTGGCTGCCAATAAAAAGCCGGCGCATACCCTGAATCCGGCATTTGCCAAATTTGCTGACGGTCGGCGCATGGTTTATGGCACTATGGGCGGTGAAGGTCAGCCGCAAACTCAAGCCGCGTTATTCAGCCGTTATGCCTGGCGTGATTTTAATCTGCAAGAGGCGATTGCTAAAGACCGTTGGTTATTAGGCCGAACCTGGGGAGATTCCAGCACAAATTTAAAAGTCGAGGCCGACCTTGCAAACATGATTGGCAGCGAACTGGATAAACGTAATCACGACTGGCAAAGCGTGCCGGCCAATAACGAAATGATGGGACATGCTGGTGCCATTGTTGCTTTTGAACAGGAAAAAGATTCAATCGCAGCAAGTGATCCCAGAAGCGATGGTTTAGCGGTCGTTAAATAATCACATTAATATAACAACCTGATTTATAAGTATAAATCAGGTTATCAAAATCAATTTAGGTCTAATTTTATCCCGAATCAAGCTTGCATAGGCATTCGGGTTAAAACCCGGCCAACACAAGAAAATTAAATCATTTAGGAAACAATAGTGAACGAACTTTTACAATCCTGGCCAATTTTGGTGGCGCTTGTCGTAACCGGTGTTTTTGCTGGCCTGTTAGCCGGTTTATTTGGCGTTGGCGGAGGTATAGTCATAGTGCCAGTGCTTTATTTTTTATTGCAAAGTTTTGGCGTCAGTCCGGAATCAGCCATGATAATCGCAACGGCAACCTCACTGGCAACCATAGTACCTACCTCAATTTCATCGATTAAAGCCCATCATAAAAAAGGCAATATAGATACCGCTTTATTAAAGTACTGGGCAGGTTTTATTTTAGTATTTGCCGTATTAGGCAGCTTATTAGCGCATAATGTAAAAGGCGGCGTATTAACTCTGATGTTTGCCATTATTGCCTTATTAGTTGCGCTTAATATGCTGTTTCGTGCGGGAGCAGAAGCGCCCTTTAAACAATTACCCGGCAAATTTGGCCAGTCTATTATGGCGAGTTTAGTTGGCGGATTATCTGTGATGATAGGCATAGGTGGCGGAACAATAGGTGTACCTTTATTAACCTCGTTTAATGTAAAAGCGCATAAAGCCGTCGGTACAGCTGCCGTATTTGGTTTTTTAATTGCACTGCCCGGCGTATTAACTTTATTAAGCATAGGCAGTACACCGGCTGACGCACCTGTGGGCACTTTTGGTTTGGTTAATTTACCTGCGTTTTTATTGATTATTCCACTGACGATTTTATTTGCACCCGTTGGGGCTTCAGTGGGCGCAAAACTCAATCCCAAACAGCTCAAACGAGCCTTTGCAGTGGTGTTAATGATCACCAGTTTGCGTATGCTCTATCAGGTATTAGCCGGGTAAATGACTTGATTAAAGCCTGTTTACGCAGGCTTTAATATGATGTCAGGTCTTAAACTTTTTAACTATGGCTGTCAGTTGGGTAGAGAGTTTCGCTAAAGTACCGGAATTATTATCTGCGTCAGCGGCAATTCCACTAATATCATCGGCTTCGGTTTTGATGTCCACAACATTGCGGTTAATTTCTTCTGCGACTTGTTGTTGCTCTTCAGCTGCAGCTGCAATTTGAGTTGTCATATCACTAATCAGCTCTACCGACTCTGTAATCGCATCAAATGAAACTTGTGCTTCTTTTGTATAGTCTACGGCCTGCTCTGATTGCGCTAAACTTTCTGTCATTTCATGGGAAATGCTCTGCGTCATATTTCTCAACTTACTGAGTTGTTGCGCAATTTCTTCGGTAGATTCGGATGTTCGCTGAGCTAAGGCTCTAACTTCATCCGCAACAACAGAGAATCCACGCCCTTGATCGCCTGCCCTAGCCGCTTCTATCGCTGCATTCAGCGCCAGTAAGTTGGTTTGCTCAGCAATACTGCGAATCACATCTAAAATAGACATTATGCTTTCACTTTCGCTGTCTAGCTGACGCAATCTTTGTTCAGACTGTTCAATAGTACTACCTAAACCACTGACACTATTCACTGTTTTATAAATAAGATCACGCCCTTCGCTGGCAGACACTTTAGTATTATTCGCAGAGTCAGCAGCAGAAGCGCAACTTGAAGCTACATCATTTGCAGTCGTCGCCATTTGATTAATTGCAGTTGCTGCCTGCTCCAGCGCAATTTGTTGCGAATTGATCGCTTTATTAATTGAGGCCACCAGAGCCGAACTTTTTCCAGATGATTCACTCACACTGGTTGAAGCAATATTAATTTCATTGACTAAACTGGCAATTGAACTTAAAAAGCGATTGAAACTCTCGGCCAGTTTACCGGTTTCATCTTGGGTGCGAACTTTAAGTTTTTTTGTAAGATCGCCTTCCCCTTTTGAGATATCTTCAAGGCCAATAGAAACTTCATTAATTGGGTTTGAAATCAGCCTCGCAAAATAAAAAGAAAGGCCAGAAAAAACAGCAATGATAATCAAACTAACAAAGCCAATTAAAAAAATCATTTCATTCGCTTTTTCCATCACTTCAACACGTTTTAACAAACCAATAAACTTCCAGTTTAAATCTTCAGACGTGAAAATACTTGCGTAATAACTATCGCCATCAATCTCTATTTCCGCTAAACCATGCGAAGACATAGCTAAAGTTCGATAAAGACCATTGTTTACTTCTTCGAAAGGCTTAAAGTTATTTTCTGGATGACGCGAATCTACTAATATTTTCCCACTGTCTTCAACGGCAATTAAGAAACCCGATTTCCCCAACCGAATGCTTTGCAGCATATCTGTCAGCCCCTTTAATGACACATCCATGCCGGTCACACCTACTTTATTCCCTAGATCATCTGTAATCAGTTTTACGGTAGAAACCAAAACTGCATCATCTTCTTCCCAATAGTATGCATGTGTTCTTATCGGATTTATGTTTGCTTGATAGCCAGTCCTGTACCAGGGACGTTTCCTAGGATCATAATTTGCGCTGACAGACCCTTCCGGCCACTGTGTATAACCGCCTTGAGCATTTCCCATGTATATATAAGCAATGCCTGGGTGAGAGCCGCCAAATAGTGTAAATAACTGGTCCACGTTTTTCTCAATCTGAGTTTTATCTTGCACTGTCGACAAAATCGGGCGACTGAGTTGCATATAAGTATTCAGCCCGGATTGACCTTGCTTTACATCCGGATGCTCTGCCAGATAAGTTACATTTTTTCCAATCTCGTTAAAAAATAGAGAAAAAGATTTATTAATCTGTCGCACTTCACGATTTGTTGAACTCTCAAAATTTTCGAGTGCCATCACTTGAGCCTGACGAACCATGATGACGGCGATGACAATAATCGGTGCGGAAACAGCGACTAAAAAGGCCAAAACAAGCTTCTTTGAAATAGACATGATTAAAATTCGAACAATAAGTAGATTTATAAAATATGGATAGGGACTTTTCAGCTGTCAAGTTTAGGTAAAGGTAATTAATCCTGTTTCAGTTTATTTAAGTCGATACGCAGATGCAGATAAGACAAGCTAGCAGCAACTTGCTGAAGACGTTTTAGGAAACCTCAGCAACCACCCCAGTAAAATGGCGTTGGCAGGCCAAAGATTAACCAATAGTTCAATGGGTCTGGTAAAAATGCCAAGCAAAGCAATACAAAAAATCAAGACAGCCCAGCAGCATAGGAATTAAAAAAATACTCTATACACGCGTTCCCTGAAACGTTAACGCTTTTAGTTAAAAGCAATGGGTATATTCCATGAACATTAAGATTTCAATATTAAATCGTGCTATACAACCATAGTAATGACCAACTAACAAAAATGAATACATAAAATAATCGACACAATCCACAAGCAAAAATTTTATATTTAGTGATCCCAATTCACTCTGATACAAAACGCTTGCTAGAGTCATAACCTTGTTTTGAATTATCAGAATTTACATCCGCTAACTGAGTTTTTACAGAATTTCTTTGATCTAAATTAATTAAATATTGAACAGTTAACTTTCTTTGATATAATCCGTTCGAAACTTTCAGTAAATATTGAAAGTTTAATAACCACATAATTCACATTTAACAGTGACGATTTCAATCAGGAACAAGCATCATTTTGAATACATGGCTTAAACTTAACACAAACTCTTTGCTGGCCTTGGTGCAGCAAAAGTGTTGTGCTCGCCTGAATCAGGCAGAGCAAAGTTTATGTATCATACTCAAACTATTTGCGTTAACTTCTATTCTGACTTTTACCGGCGCAACCGTTGAAGAGCTGGCAAGTTTAGAGGCCTTATCTGCGGAAGGTTTTTCGCTCGATCCTGTATTTTATGGTTTTTCTGAATTATTGGCCGATCCCACATTCGCAAATCAGCTTATCTTAAGTCTGTGTTCACTGGTTTTTATTTTAATACCGAATAAACGAACCGGGCTGTTTTTAAATAAAGCCGCTTTTGCATTTCGCCAGAATTTAACGGTTCACCCTGTTCATGACGCTCATGGTTGCCGTGCGCCACCTGCAATATCCGGTTGTTTGTAACAGACAATAAATCGGTAAACTGCTAAGCAACAAACTTCACTAGCGCATTTGTTTCTTTACGTCTGCCCTGTTTAGCTCTGACTATACTCAACCATTTCTCCGCCCCAAGCTCTCTTGTACGCTTTGTTCGGGCAAATTTCAGTTATCTTAAAAGCAGCTGAATAAACCGTATTCGTTACCTTGGGGATTCTCCGGCACAGCCGAAAATACCTTGCTTTGTTGTACTGTCTGATTCAAGTCTGACTGAACAGGATACTCTGTATTCTATTGTTGAGATTGATAAAAGCAGAAGCTCAAAGCGTTAATTTCAACGTTAGGTTTTAGGATAATCTTTTGTTAATTCGTAACCTTTGCAATATTGCCCTCGCCGGCATCGCTTTACTATTGTCAGGCTGCAGCGGCGGCGTACTCGACCCTAAAGGTCAAATTGGTATCGATGAGAAAAACTTAATCATCATTGCCACCATTCTAATGCTACTGGTTGTTGTACCTGTGATTGTGATGACTTTATATTTTGCCTGGAAATACAGAGACAGCCGAACGCATGAGGTATATGCCCCTAAATGGGCGCACTCAACCAAAATAGAAGCCACTGTCTGGACCATTCCAATTATTATTGTTGCCATTTTAGGCGTAATTACCTGGCAATCCACTCAAGATCTAGACCCATACAAACCACTTGAAGATAAAGGTGAGCATTTAGTGGTAGAAGTAGTTTCGTTAAATTGGAAATGGCTGTTTATTTATCCTGAGCAAGGTATCGCAAGTGTAAATGAGCTGGTCTTTCCGGCAAATAAGCCTGTGCAATTTAAAATCACCTCTGAAAGCACAATGAATTCATTTTTTATTCCCCAATTGGGTAGCCAGATTTATTCAATGGCCGGGATGGAAACCAAGCTGCATCTGATTGCCAACGAACCCGGTACTTTTGATGGTTACTCAGCCAACTATAGCGGTGCAGGTTTTACCGGCATGCAATTTGACGCCATAGCAACTCCGGATGAATCCAGTTTTAACACCTGGGTTAATCAAGTTAAGGCACAGGATGAAGTGCTGGATCCGGCAAGCTATCAAACACTGGCGTTACCTAGTGAGTACCACCCGGTCACTTATTATGGTCAGGTTACACCCGGCTTATTCCACTCCATTGTAATGAAGTATATGCAGGCACATGACGATATGGCGCACAGCAAACATGCCATGGTCTCGCATTCAGCCGCTCAACAACACAGCGCACACGAGGAATAATCATGTCTTTATTCGGAAAATTATCCATTAACGCAATCCCGTTTCATGAGCCTATTTTAGTTGGCACATTTGCGGTGGTTGTTTTAGCTGGCTTGCTGATTGCTGGCCTGGTTACTAAATATCAAAAATGGGGCGTCATCTGGCATGACTGGGTGACTTCGGTCGACCATAAACGCTTAGGTGTAATGTACATCATACTTGCCCTGATTATGCTCATCCGCGGTTTTTCCGATGCGATTATGATGCGCACCCAGTTAGCCATGGCAACCAATGGCGCTGCCGGTTATTTGCCACCTGAGCATTATGATCAAATATTCACCGCACACGGCGTCATCATGATTATCTTTATGGCGATGCCATTTATGATAGGTCTGATGAATATAATACTGCCGCTGCAAATTGGCGCGCGGGATGTGGCTTTTCCTTTTTTAAATAACCTGAGTTTCTGGCTGACAGCCGGCGGCGCAATTTTAATTAATATTTCATTATTTGTGGGGGAATTTGCCAAAACCGGCTGGGTGGCTTATCCGCCGCTATCGGAGCTGACATACAGTCCCGGGGTCGGTGCCGATTATTATATCTGGGCACTGCAAATATCCGGCTTGGGCACACTATTAACCGGCGTTAACTTTTTAGTGACGGTTTTTAAAATGCGTGCGCCTGGCATGAGTTTAATGAAAATGCCTATTTTTACCTGGACTTGTACCTGGGCAAATATCTTAATTGCCGCTTCTTTCCCAATTTTAACCGCTGTACTGGCAATGTTAACGCTAGACAGATACTTAGGTTTTCATTTCTTTACCAATGATGCTGGCGGTAACGCCATGATGTATATCAATCTATTCTGGGCCTGGGGTCATCCTGAAGTTTATATATTGATATTACCGGCATTCGGAATATTCTCCGAAGTGGTTTCAACATTTACCGGTAAACGCCTGTTCGGTTATAAATCTATGGTCTACGCCAGCGGAGCTATCTCTGTTCTGGGTTTCATCGTTTGGCTTCATCACTTCTTTACTATGGGTTCGAGTGCCAACGTTAATGCGTTTTTTGGGGTTATGACCATGGTTATCGCGGTACCAACCGGGGTTAAATTGTTTAACTGGTTATTCACCATTTATCGTGGCCGCTTGCGCATCAGTGTACCCATCTTATGGGCGCTGGGTTTTATGGTGACTTTCACCATTGGTGGGATGACAGGCGTATTATTAGCGATTCCGGGTGCAGATTATGTGCTGCACAACAGCTTATTTTTAATAGCGCATTTCCATAATACGATTATTGGTGGGGCTGTATTTGGCTATTTAGCTGGTTTTGCCTTCTGGTTCCCCAAAGCAATGGGCTTTAAATTGCACGAAGGCTGGGGGAAAAGTGCATTCTGGTGCTGGCTAATCGGCTTTATTTTTGCATTTGTGCCTTTATACGTTTTAGGTTTCTTAGGTATGACTCGTCGCTTAAACCATACCAATAACCCGGACTGGAATATCTGGTTATATATCGCTTGCGGTGGTGCTTTTATTATTATGTTTGGGATAATATCTCAGATTATCCAGCTGTATGTTAGCTTTAAAAATCGAGAAGCATTAGCCGATACGACAGGCGATCCCTGGAATGGCCACACACTGGAATGGTCAACGGCATCTCCTCCCCAATACTACAACTTTGCCAAAATACCTCAGGTGCGTGATATAGATACCTGGACTGACTTTAAAGAGCAAGGCAAAGCTTATCAGCCTCAACTGGCCTACAACCCAATTCATATGCCTAAAAATACTTCTGCCGGGGTACTCATCAGTATGAGCTTAACTGCATTTTGTTTTGCCATGATCTGGCATATCTGGTGGCTCGCCGCTTTTGGTTTTATTTCTGCAATCACAGTATTTATCAAGCGCTGTTACACCTCTGATGTTGATTATTATGTTCAACCCGAAGAAATTGTTGAAATTGAACACGCGCATATTCACAGTGCAACAAATAATCAGGAGGCAAAAGCATGAGTTCATTGACTGCAAACGCAAATTCAGCCGAGTTTGATTCAAATGAATTAAATGCGCTGGTACATGAACATCATGACACAGGTGGTAATACTGTATTTGGTTTCTGGCTGTATTTAATGACCGACTGTTTATTATTTGCGTCTTTTTTTGCAACCTACGCTGTGCTTTATATGAATACAGCGGGCGGTGTATCCGGCAAAGACATTTTTGAGCTTGGCTTTGTCGGGGTTGAAACCGCTGCACTGTTATTAAGTAGTATCACTTTTGGTTTTGCCATGATAAGTGCTCATGCTCAGAAAAAAGCATATACCCTGGCCTGGCTGATGGTGACATTTGCCTTAGGTGCAATCTTTATCGGCATGGAAGTTTATGAATTCCATCACCTGATTGAACATGGCAACGGCCCGCAACAAAGCGCATTTTTAACTTCATTCTTTTCATTGGTGGGGCTGCATGGTTTGCATGTAACTGCCGGTTTAGTCTGGATGACAGTAATGATGATTGAAGTGATGCGCCGGGGGTTAACTAGCCAAACTACCACACGTTTAAGTTGCCTGAGTTTGTTCTGGCACTTTTTAGATGTCGTCTGGATTTGCGTATTTACGGTTGTTTATTTAATGGGAGCTATGTAATGAGTCACAGCGAATCACAAATTATTGAACAATTCGCCCACCAACAAGATACAGAAGCTGAGCATGGCAGTGTTAAATCTTATTTAATCGGATTTTTATTGTCAGTCGTGTTAACCCTAATCCCGTTTGCAATGGTGATAAGTGGTGATTATTCCAAAACCATTACCATATGGACCATAGTCACTATGGCGATCATTCAGATTTGGGTGCACTTAAAGTATTTTCTCCACCTGAATTTTGTCACCGAAGAAGGCAAAGCCAGTACGCTGTCATTTTTATTCAGTGCTCTGGTTATTGTGATGGTGGTGGGTTTATCGGTTTGGATTATCTACGAATCCAACGCCATGATGATGTACTAACCCTGTTCAGTTTGTCGTTTTAGGAGCTAACCAGATGATTCTTCGTTATTTATCTGTGACCAAACCCGGCATTATTATGGGTAATTTAATTTCTGTCGCGGGAGGTTTTTTACTCGCCTCACGTGGTGAAATTAACTTGACTTTAATGCTGGCGACCTTGGTGGGTTTATCTCTAATCGTCGCCTCTGGCTGCGCTATTAATAACTTGATAGACAGAGACATTGACGCCGCAATGCAAAGAACCCAAAAACGGGTCACAGTCACGGGTGAATTATCTGGTTTAGCTACTTTTTTACATGGCTGCGTATTGGGCATTGCAGGCTTTACCCTACTTGCAATTTATACCAACACCACAGCATTAATCTTTGCCGGGTTTGGCTATTGTATTTATGTCGGTATTTATAGCCTGTATATGAAACGAAATTCAGTTTATGGCACTTTTGTTGGCAGCTTTTCCGGCGCGGTCCCACCTGTTGTTGGTTATTGTGCTGTGACCGGCCAATTTGATTCAGGCGCGTTAATCCTGCTGGTGATGTTTAGCCTGTGGCAAATGCCACACTCTTATGCTATCGCTATTTTTCGCTATCGGGACTACAAAGCGGCCAATATTCCGGTATTGCCGGTTGTCAAAGGTATCGAAAAAGCCAAACACAAAATTATTTTGTATATCGCGGTTTATACTTTGGTTGTGATGTTACTGCCGCTCAGCGGTTATACCGGTGCTGCTTTTATGGCAGTGGCCTGTACTATCAGCTTGTGGTGGCTATTGATGGCCCTTAAAGGCTATCAAAAAGATATTGAAATCAACAGCTGGGCACGCCGCGTTTTTGCGTTTTCAATTTTAAATATTACTGCGCTTTGCATCGCGATGGCTGTGGACTATAGCGCAGGTGCGCCAGTCTTAATGGCTAGCGCATAATCAATTCAACCAACCATAAGGAGGTCGCAACAGCAAAAACATTTCAACAAGTTTAGAAAAGTTATAAGCCAATTAAAGTTAAAGAAAAGCAAAATCCGGTGTCTGCCAACACCGGATTTTTTTATCGGGTTTATTTTTAATGCTTGATATCGTAAATCAGAATTTTGGCTAATACCGGCTTGACCTGAGTTTTAACAAATTCAATATGAACCGGATTTTGTTCAAATTGACGAAGCGTCTGTTTATCTTTAAACCTGAATACCACACCAATATCAAAGCTGTCATCCACAATAGGTCTGTCGCTTTGCAGCGGCTCACCCGCTTCAACAGATTTAACTTCAGGCAGTTGTGCAAGCGCCAGTGATTGCTGAATAATTTGCTGTTTAACCTGCTCGTTTGCATCAGGCTTTAGCCATAAAAAAACCAGATGCTCTATGTCGGCCAGCACTGGATGACAAAACAGGCATCCCAATAAACAAATTAAATTTTTCACGCGCATGGCGTATCCTTTTAGTTTTATATGGTTTCAGGCTATTTTTTTAATGAAAAATCCAATCTTAACGTATAAGTATCCGTTTTTACTGCCGCTCCATCAATCACTTTTGGAAAGTAGCGCCAACGTTTCAGCGCTTTTTTTGCTTCACGATTAAAAATAATGTGGGAAGACTCAATAACTTCAATATTTTCAGTACGCCCTCTCTCATTAACGTTGAAACTCAACTCCACCCAACCTTCCAGCTTGTCTCTGGCAGCATTAGCCGGGTAAAGTGGCTGCACTCGAAAAACAGCTTCCGCTTCTTCTGACCAAGGTTTCAGTTTTGTAACCACAGCTAAATGCTTGTCGGCTTTTTTTCTTTTTCCATCCCATTCATATTCAGTATATAAAAACCTTCTGGTTTCTATTTCAATATCTTTGTATGACTGACTGCCAACCTTATCCAATATCTGAATAAGCTCCTCACTGAGCTCTAGTGACTTATCCCTTTCTCCTTTGCGCAAGTAATATTTGGCAGCTAAGGCTTGGCTTCTAATCAAAATAGGTTCGCTACTTTCAATTCTGTTCACCAGCAAATTATAACCTTTGGCCATAACTATATCGTTGTAAACTTTATCAACTATAGCTTCTGCAGTAAGCACATATAGGGTTCCCGCTGATATGGGATCTGACTCAACAATTGCTTTTGCTACCTTATTGACTTGTTTGTAAGCAAATAAAAACAATGAGTATACTTTTCCATCAACTCTTGGTGAATTTAAAATAGAAATAGCAAAGCTAGCCACCGGAACCGAATATTCACCGTACTCCTTAACCATGGTATCGAGCGCTTCTAGATATAAACCTTCCATCAGCTTCATCGAAGCAGCTACCATCGCGTAATTTGTCGTTAACGTAATACAGTTATCACTGGCTTTATCAAATAACTGACAACCCAACTCATAGCTTTTTTTAGCATTAGCTTCTATCAGTTTAAGATCATCGCCAGCCAGCGCTTTTTGGTAAGCAGAATAAGTCTGTTTAAAATCTTGTTTAAGCTGAGACCGGTCAGCTGAACTAGCAAATAAATGAAAAGTGGGCACAACGAACAATACAATCGAGAGTATTACTTTTTTAAATCTAGAAATGTTCATAGTCTTCTATTTATTTTCCAATCGCAAAAGAAATAGATGTAGATAATCCCGTTGCCGGAACAGGTTTTCCATCTTCAAATTTAGGAATGAAGCGCCACTCCCTAAGAGCTTTAATGGCAGCTCGTTTGAAAGTATTTCCATGATCCGCTTCTATCACTTTAATATTCACAGGCCTGCCTTTGTCGTCAAGGTCAAAACTTAACTTAACCCTTCCTTCCTGATTATTATTCCAGGCAAAATCAGGATATTTCGCCCAAGTTCTGTAAATAGGATCAGCAAATACACTCCATTCTGAAATTTTACTCAAACCAACTAAATGCGACTGAGCTTTATTGCTCAGGCCTTCTTTTTGATAGGCTGCAACCAAGAGGCCGCGAGTTTCTATTTCCAGATCGTTTAATGACTCTACAGCTAAACTTACCATAGCTTTTACATTTTCTTCATGTAATTCAATCGCTTTATCTGAATCTCCCTTATGAAAGTAATACTTAGCAGCCAGATATCTGGCGTTAATAAGTTTTTCATTTTCTGCTGGACTATTTTCTTTTAAGAAGCGGTAGGCTTTTTTAATCTCTTTTCGATATCTATAGCCAGCCGAATCCAATGTTTCAACGGCTTCTAACCAAAATTCACCAGCGAGCTGAGGGTTTAAACGTTCAAGTTCTCCGGCTACATCTTCTATTCGATAAATTAAAAAGCCGGTAATAAAGTCAAAAACATCCTGATTCTCATTCGTCGGAAAGTTTTTAATTACAGACAAGGCCAATACACCTATCTGCAAGCTATCTTCTCCGTACGCCTCAGCTACATCTTCAAACAGTTGGCGTAGAATTTTTTCCGCAACCTCAAAATCCGGAGTAAATTTGCTATACCTTATCGTTAAAGCAATGCAGTTATCACTCGCTTTTTCATACAACTCACAACCCAATTTAAAGCTAGTTTCCGCATGTACTTTAGCCTGAGCTCTGTCATATCGATTTATGGCAGTTTGATATGCTGCATGGGCCCGCTTAAAGTTCCTTTCGAGTTGAGACGGCTCACCAGCAAAACCCATTTGCCCGACTAAAAGACCGGAAAGTATTAAAATTTTTTTTATCATTTAAGAGGCGCTCTTTATTTAGCTAAAGCAAATGAAACGGACGTTTCTAAGCCTTTTGCCTTAACGGGTTTACCATTTTCGAGTTTGGGTAAAAATCGCCATTTTCTTAAAGACTTGATTGCTGAACGTTTAAATGTATTGCCATGATCCGCACTGACCACTTTAATATTTTTGGGTCTGCCGCTTTTATCCAAATCAAATCTTAGAATAACAGTACCTTCCATATTATTATGCCAAGCATATTCGGGATATTCGGCGCCAGTACGATAAATAGGTTCTGCATTTTTACTCCAGGGGGTTATTTTCGCTAGCCCCACTAGGTGTTGTTGCTCTTTTTTACGGTTACCTTCTCTTTGATAACTGGTAATTAATAAACCACGAGTTTGAATTTCCAGCCTTTTTAACTGGGGGTCATTCAGTTGCTCCATCGCCTGGATATTTTTTTCGTGCAGCTCAATACCATCATCGATATCTCGTTTATGAAAATAATATTTTGCCGCCATAAAACGACATACAACCAGTGCCTGATTCTCTGTTTTGGAATGTTCATCCATTAATTGATAGGCTTTAAGAATTTCTTTTTTATTTCTGTAGCCGTGTCTATTGTATGCCTGAATAGCTTTAAACCAGAATTCACCTGCGGCTAAGGGATCTTGCCGCTCAAGCTCATCTGCAGCATCGTCAATTCGATAGCTTAAAAACCGAACAATAAAATCATTTACATCATGATTAGTCCCAACAGATAAACTTTGAAGAATATTTAGCGCCAACTCACCGACTTCAATACTATTGTCGCCATATTCTATTGCCATTTTAGCCAATGCGTCACGATAAACGATTTCTGCTTCATCAAAATCAGCCAGTTCATCCATTATCTCGGCATAATTGTCGGTTAGCTCAAAGCAACGCTCGCTGGTTCGCCCGTAAAAATCACATCCCAGTTCATAGCTTTTTTTCGCGGATAGTTTTGTTTGCTCAGCATCATTATTAGAGAGAGCGGTTTTTAACGCAGCGTAGGCCTGATTGAATGCCTGTTCTTTTGCTGTATTCTCGTCGGCATGCGCACTCTGTAGCACTGTCAAAGCCGCAAAAGAGATCCCTAATAAATTTTTCATCATGATTTCCCTATTCGAATATTTTGTTTATGAAATTAAATTGTTTAAATATTGTTATACTTGATTAAAAAAAGATATTCAACGACTGAAGGTGCTCTATTTTTTTTGTTTTTGATTGATGTTGCGAAGGGCGAGTACAAAAAATTAATTAAGCCAATACTCATTTCGGCAAGACTTGTTTTGCTGAATATTAAAAACAGAATATTTTTCATTGACTTATATTCAGTTAACTTGAAAAAACTGAAGAAAACCAGGCCAGATCAAATTTTAACCTTAAACAGGAGTTGATTAATTGGCCTAATTACCACTAAACTCTTCGAATAATAAAAAATAAAACGGCCTGTCTGAGGTTAGCTTTTGATCATACTAATAATTTTAAAAGATGAAATAGCTAGAAAACAAACCCAAACGCTATTAGAACAAGCAAATCACAAAGTCATCTCCACTTGCTCAAGTGAAGACGGGATCTCAGTTTTAAAATCTCGCTGTGTTGATTTTGTCATTACTGAAGTTGAAATTGGCAACGTCGATGGCTGGCGGTTGTCGAGGTTTATCCGGACCGGAATTCTCTCGACTGATGCGAATGTTCCTATCCTGCTGGTGACTGAAAATCATTGTGGCCGTCTAGCTGAAACCACTGCGCGTATGTTCGACATCAACAAAGTGATTTCATTCCAAGAGTTGAATTTGCTTGAATCGGTTATCACTCAAGTTTCCGGTAATAAAGAAAACTTATCTGTATTGCCAAACCTTTTAGTCATTGAAGATACCGAAGATACGGCTAATCTGGTCAAAAGAATCCTCCAACCTAAATTTAATATCGATATTGCAGCAGATGGCATCAAAGGCTTAAATGCATTTAAACAAAAACAATACGATATTGTTTTGTTAGATATTCAGTTGCCCGGTATGTCAGGCGATCACGTCTTGGATGCAATCATTAAAATCAATCCTAAGCAGGTTGTCATTGCCATGACAGCTCACGGTACAGCCGATATTGCTGAACTCATGCTGGTTAAAGGTGCCGCTGATTATTTACAAAAACCATTTAAAGCCGACCAGTTACGTAAAGTCTGTGATATTGCCTCGAAACGCGAAGACTTTATTATATCGAATCAGCAATACTCAGCAAATACCAGCGCATTGCTGGCCGAGCAGCAAAAATATGACTCTCTTGCTAAAACACATTACAGAGTGCTGGATAGCCTGAACAGCATAGTGATAGAGTTAACCCCATCCGGCCGAATTACCTTTTTGAACCAGGCCTGGCAAAGTGCAACCGGCTATATGGTGTCTGAATCGATTGGAAAGTTATTTACCGATTTTATCCATGTCAGCCATAATCATATTGTCACTTATATTGAGCAGACCATTCAGTCATTGCTCGACAAAACCTCTATTAATAATCAGATTGAATTAAAACTAAACAGCAAACATAACGGATATGTCTGGTGTGCGATTAATCTCTCCCCTTATTTTAACGAACAGTCAGAATTAGCCGGGATAGCTGGAACCATTGACGATATCAGCATTCGTAAAAAGGCCGAAGATAATTTAAAGCACCTCGCATTGCATGATACGCTCACAGGTCTGCATAATCGTTATTATTTTGATAATGAGCTCAAAAATGTAACCAATATTGCCAGCCAAACTCAAAAAACCTTTGCCTTGATTTATTTGGACTTAGACCACTTTAAAGTGATCAATGATACTCAGGGGCATAATCAAGGCGATTTGGTTTTAAAAGAAGTCTCAGCGCTGCTTTCTGAACTAACCAACCCGAGTGATATATTATGCCGGATTGGGGGGGATGAGTTTGCGTTAATTCTGCCCGAAAGCCAGCTCGAAAGAGCCGTTTCCTTAGCAGAACAAATCTGCGATAAGATAGCAAATACCAGTTTCACATTTGCACAAAAGACTTATAAGGTGAGTTGCAGTGTCGGTATTACTGAAATCAGTGGCCGCTCTCAAAATAGTGATTTGCACTTGCAACGAGCTGATATTGCAATGTTTGCAGCCAAAGAAAAAGGCCGCAATCGCGTCCATGTTTTTCAGGATGATGACCAGATAACCGGCGCTTTAAAGCTAAGTTTTGACTGGATTCAAAAAATACAGTCCGCTCTAATCGCTGATCAAATTACGATGCATTTTCAACCTGTCATTAATACTCAAAGCAAACAAATTGCTTATTACGAAGCTCTGGTCAGGCTCATCGTGGATGAGCAAATTATTTACCCGAATGATTTTATTCCTTCGCTGGAAAAAGCAGAGGATATGGAATTGCTCGACCGTCATGTGGTCGGCAAAACCTTTCATATGATGAACCAGTATCCTGAATTAAGCTGTGTCGCTATAAACCTTTCAGCACAGGCATTTACCGATGAAAAGTTCATAGAATATATTGAAGAAAAGCTCATTCAGTACCACATTGAACCTTCACGCGTGATATTTGAACTGACTGAAAGTGCAAGCTTATCCAATATCAGCGGCACTCAGCGTATGGTGAATAAGCTAAACCAGTTAGGCTGTAGCTTTTCAATAGATGACTTTGGCACAGGATTCAGCACCTTTACTTACCTTAAGCAAATTCCGGCACAAAGCGTGAAAATTGATGGCTCTTTTGTTAAAGACATGGTCAAAGATCCGATTGATGTTGCTTTGGTTAAAGCGATTCATGAAACCGCAATTACTTTAAATAAAAAGACAGTTGCTGAATTCGTCGAAAATGAAATTATATTAAATAAGCTGGTAGATATAGGCGTGCATTATGCACAGGGCTACCATATTGCCAAACCCATGGATATTGAAACCCTGGTTAAAATGCATCAGCAAAAGGAACCGCAGGCCTTTAACCCGTTTTATCGATTTTGCCAACTAAACTAAAATTTAAATAAAGGGTAAAGCCGTGACTGAAGCAGTAAATCACCACGCAGAACAAGCAATCAATATCATTGATTATGCAGATTTAATTTTAGAGTACCTGCGCCAACTGAAAGTTGAATACGTCTTTGGTGTTCCAGGTGGTGCCATTGAACCTTTATTTAATGCCCTAGCCCGATCTGAACGTCGCGGTGGTCCAAAAGTAATCATTGCCCGCCATGAATGTGGTGCTGCATTTATGGCTGACGGATACACTCGAGAAACCGGTCGTTTAGGTGTAGTTTGCTCAACAACCGGGCCCGGTGCGACTAACCTGATTACCGGTGTTGCCTCTGCATCTGTTGATAAAGTACCTATGCTGGTGATTACAGCCCAAACAGCCCTGCCCAAATTTGGCAAACGCGCACTACAGGATTCAAGTGAAACCGCAATAGATACGGTCGGCATTTTCCGTAACTGTACCAAGTTTAATGCATTAGTTTCACATGAGCAGCAACTAGAAAGTAAACTGATTTCAGCTTTAATGAATGCGACTCAGTCACCCAAAGGGCCGGTCCATCTCAGCATTCCATCAGATATTTTGCGGGCGCCTTACGGACACGAAAACCCGAATGTTCAGGTTAATTACCTGATGCAACGCCCCTCTCTTGAAGACTTGTCAGCCGTTGAAAACCTGATGGAACTTATTCTGGCAGTTGATAAAGTCGTTATTTTTGTTGGCCATGGCTGTGGCCGAGCCTATCGGCAAATTGAGGAGTTGGCAGAAACGATCAATGCGCCATTTGTTTCCGGACCTATGGGTAAACGCTGGGTCAATGAAAAACACCCTTTGTATCGAGGTGTATTCGGTTACGCGGGTCATGAGACAGCTAAAGAATTATTTAATAACCCTGATATTGAGCTCATTCTAGTGTTTGGCGCCAGTATTACCGAAATGGGTATAGGCAGTCTACCCGGCCATGTATTAAATGAAAAACTGGTTCATATAGATTCCTCCGTTGAAAGCTTCAGCCGCTCACCTATGGCTAAACTTCACGTCTGCGGACATTTAGACGGGGTCGTAAACCGACTCTTAGCTAAAATTAACCAACAAAGCTGGAGACGAACCTGGCAGGGTCTGGAAATAGACTGTCACAAAAACAGTCTGGGTGGATATACAGAAATCAAAGAAGAAGAAAAGTGTACGTCTGATGCGACACCGGTTAAACCACAAAGGCTGATGGCTTACCTATCTAACTATTTACCTCTGGATACCCGGATTTTTGTTGATACGGGCAATATCTGGGCCTGGGCAACACATTATCTGGCATTTGCAGCAAACAGCGGTTTATACAGAGTTTCCATGGGATTTGGCAGCATGGCATGGTCTATCGGTGCGGTAATTGGTTCAGCTTTTGCTTCGCCTGATAAACCACATATTTGCCTGGCGGGTGATGGCGCTTGGTTAATGAGTTCACATGAAATTGGCGTTGCTGTACTACACAAATTACCGATAGTATTTGTTGTTTTAAACGACTCAGCTTACGGCATGATCCGCTTCGGTCAACAATTAAGCCATGCAGAATCGATTGGCTGGCAACTCAATAAAGTAGATTTTGCGGCACTCGCAAAAGCACAGGGTGCTAAAGGAATCATTATTGAAGCACCGGGGCAACTTGATGAACTGGATTTAAGTGCACTTTTTAAATCAGATGGCCCGACATTACTGGATGTCAGAATCGATCCTGAAGAAATACCGCCTATGATGGCTAGAGTAAAAAATTTACAGGCTGATTTGACTTCAGATGTAGATAATCAATCGACTCTCGGGTATAAATAAACAATAAAAATAATATGTTAACTGTTTTGAGCAAACAGTTACATAAAGGTTATATCTAATTATAACCCATTGGGAGCAGTACCTTGCTATGGAGAGTATCGCAACATAAGCGAGCTCAACAAACAGTTGACTAACAAATATCTTTATAAAAGATAGAGTTAGATCAGGTATTTACATTAAAGCAACCCATAATAATTAAAAACAGGAAGCTAGATGAAATTTAAACTGCTCACCTCTGCAATATTGTTTACTTTATTGACTCAACAAGCTCATTCTGATTTTTATGAGCCTATGGCCGATGATTCTGCTGATTTTTTCGATGACTTTTATGGTAGCGAAGAAATGATCGAAATTGCCACAGGCACTAAAACTCAAATTTATAAAGCGCCCGCGGTCGCCAGTGTATTCAGCGCCGAACAAATCAAAAAAATGGGCGCGACCGACATAGATGATGTATTAGAAACCGTACCCGGATTACATATTGCCAGAAACAGCAATGGCTATTTACCCATTTATAGCTTTCGTGGTGCTTTTACGCAATATAACCCTCAGGTCTTAATGTTGATTAACGGCATTCCGATAACCAATAATTTTCAGGGTAACCGAAACCAGACATGGGGTGGTATGCCGGTTGAGGCCATTTCCAGAATTGAAGTCATTCGGGGACCAGGTTCAGCATTATACGGAGCCGATGCATTTTCAGGTGTAATTAATATTATTACAAAAAACGCAGATGATATTAAACAAAACGAAGTTGCGATACGAGGCGGTGGTCAAAATACAACTGATGCTTGGTTAATACTCGGCGATAATCAAAATGATATAAAATATTCTGCAATTCTTGAGTATCATAAAACAGATGGCTCAGACCGAATAATTGAAGCCGATCGTCAAACCATTTTAGACGAAACATTCGGTACCAAAGTCAGCCATGCGCCCGGAAAAGTAAGCACGGGCACCGAGAATCTGGATTTCAGAGGTGAAATCAACTATCAGGATTTTACGCTCAGACTAGGCTATCAGCTAAGAGATGATAATGGCGTTGGCATAGGTTTGGCCGAAGCACTGGATCCAACTGCCAGAAAAAAAAGTGCACGCAGTAATATTGATCTGACCTATCAGGCTCAGCTAAGCAGCAATATTGAACTGACTACTCAAGCGGCGTACTTTCACACCACACAGGAAATTAAAAATAATTATTATATTTACCCAAAAGGGGCAGATCTCGGTCACGGCAGTCCCTACACAGACGGTTTTATTGGCAACCCTGAAGTGTGGGAGCAACATTATCGATTTAATATGACTGGGCATTACACAGGTCTGGACAAACATGCCATACGCTTTGGTGTGGGTTATCATTTAGGTGATTTATACAAAACCAAAGAATCAAAAAACTTCGGCTTGGATGCAAATGGTAATTTAATTGCACCGGGCGATCCGGTTCAGGATGTGTCAGATTCATCTTATATATTTCTACGTGAAACAGAAAGAACCAACCATTATTTATTTATTCAGGATGTCTGGAATATTGCCAGTGACTGGGATTTAACAGCTGGTATTCGCCACGATAACTACTCTGATTTTGGTAATACCACCAACCCCAGACTGGCTCTGGTTTGGTCTACCAGTTTAAATCTGTCGACTAAATTACTTTATGGTAAAGCATTTCGGGCTCCATCTTTTGCCGAAACCGGCAATATTAATAACCCGGTTGCTCTGGGTAATCCGGACTTACGCCCAGAGAAAATGGAAACTCTGGAACTCGTTTTTGATTTTCACCCCAGCGACAACTGGAATGCAATCGTTAACTTTTATCAATATGTGTGGGAAGATATTATACAGTATGTGCCGGAAGAAATTGGCAATGTTGCTCAAAACTTTGGCCAACAGACCGCCTATGGGGTCGAAATTGAAGTAAATAAACAACTGAGTCAAAATGTTTCCCTAGCTGCCAACTATGCCTGGTCGGAAGCCAGAAATGATACGAATGATACAGATGTGGCTTATGTTCCAAAACATTTGTGGTATCTGCAACTGGACTGGAATTTATCAGAAAATTTAAACCTGAATGTTCAAAATCATTATGTGATGGACAGAGAAAGAGATATCGGTGATTTGAGAGACAGGATCGATAATTACTGGCTAACGAATTTAACTTTAAGATGGCAACCTGAAACACATAATTACGAAGCAGCTTTACTTGTAAAGAACCTATTTGATGAAGATGCCAGAGAGCCGTCAATGAATAACGGTGCCAATGTTAATTTACCAAATGATCTACCATTGCCAGGACGCATGGTCATGGGTGAAATCAGGTATCACTTTTAATGGCTAAGACGGCTAGAGACTTTGTTTATGCAGGCAAAACGCAAACCCGGATTCTGCTGGAAGAAGCATCCGCAGAAACCCCTTATATCGCCAAAAAAAACTATCTGCATGGCTATGATCTGAATCAGCTGATTGCAAAAAAAAGCTTTACCGACACCTTACTGATGCTATTTATTGGTGAGTTACCCAAACAGGTGGACAGTCAGCTATTAGAGCGCTTAATGATAGCGCTCATCAATTTAGGGCCAAGACATCCTGCGGTTAAAGCTGCTATGGTTGCCGGGGTTAGTAAAACGAATACTGAACACTTATTACCACTGGGTTTATCTGTATTAGGCGGCTCAGAAAATGGGGCACTCGAAGTATCAGCTGCTGTCGAGTTTATTAATCAGCATATTATGCTGCCGCCCCGCCAAGTCTTAGACACGTTATTAACTCAGGCTAAACCTGCAGCAAATGAAGGTGAGTTTCATATTTGTCCCGGTTTTGGCAACCAATATGGCGCAGTTGATAAGCTATGCCTGTCTTTAGCAGACTCTGTATTTGAACCTTATATCCAGGCCTCTGATGTCAGTGCGGATATTCTAAACTGGGTCATACAATTTAATCAGTTATTAAATCAGCATAATCTCGGTTTATTAAAAACCGGTTTGGCTGCTGCGGTATTTTGCCAGTTAGGTATACCATCCCGAGAAAGCATTGGCCTGTTTCAACTGATCTGCGCACCGGGCATTTTTGCCCAAGGCGTTGAACAAACACATAAGCCCATTACAGCTATGCCCATGTTATCCGATGAGCAACATATCTATCAGACTAAAAATAAAGAGTAAAAACAATGAATAATATGGCTTATTGGGATAAACGCAACCAAACCATCTTTAATTCAATCGGACACTGGCAAGGTGGCGTAGACGTTACCATAGAAGGCTACTCGCTGATGAATGAGTTAATGGGCCATATTTCTTATATGCAGTTACATATTTTAAATGCGACCGGAAAGCTCGTTGAGCGAAATGTAGCCGATTGGATTGAGATTTGTTTTATGGGGCTTAGCTATCCTGATAGTCGCATCTGGTGCAATCAAATCTCGGCTTATGCCGGTGATACTCATGCAAGTGTTGTTGCTGCAGCGGCTGCATCAATTCTGGCAGCAGATTCCCGAGGGTATGGTGGCAGTCATGCCAGAAAAATCAGTATGGCATTTCAGCAAAAAGCATTTGAACAATATCTGTCTGGTTTATCATTAGAAAACATTGTAGCCAAAGCTAGGTTTAAAAATGCTAAACCTATTATTGTGGGTTTTGCCCGCCCGATAGACAGAGAAGACGAAAGATTAAAGCCCTTTTCGACTATCCAGCAAACATTGAACATAACCGAAGGAAAATATTTAGCGTTCGCCAAACAATTAAGTGACTACTTACTGGAACACTATAATTTATCTATAAACTGCGGCGGATACGCTTCAGCGTTTTTATTAGATCAGGGCTTTAGCCCGGATGAAGGCTATAAAATTAATTCATTCTCCGTTATCAGCGGCGCTATTGCCTGCTATCGAAATCAAGTCAGCCAGCCAGCAAATTCATTTTTACCGATGAAGTGCTCAGATATTGAATATACAGGTCAAATAAAACGAGATATTCCGCAAGACTAGTTTAACGACTTGTTTATCGGCAGAATAACAGTAAAAACCGCTCCCTGCCCCAGTTCACTCTTTATTTCAATTCGACCACCGAGAAGCTCAACAAATTTTTGTGAGATAGCCAGCCCCAAACCGGTTCCGCTGAACTTTCGGTTCTGGCCACTATCGACCTGTCTAAATTCTTCGAAGATAAATTTTTGCTGCGCTTGACTCAAGCCGATACCGGTATCTTTAACTGAAAATTTCAGATGCTGACTGGTTTTACGGATAGCCAAACTGACTTGTCCATTTTCAGTAAATTTACAGGCATTACCCAATAGATTAATCAGTGTCTGCTCTAATTTATCTTTGTCGGTGACAAAAATAAAATCATCCACTGAGCTTTCAATTTGGAATTGGTTGTTATTCTTGCTCGCTAACGGGGGGATCACATCGTATAAATCCGAAACCACTTTTTCCATATTGATCTCGACTAAATTTATATCGTGTTTACCTGCTTCAATCTTGGCTAAATCCAATAAGTTATTAATCATAATTAATAACCGCTCAGCATTTTTAGTGATTTTATCCATGTCATCGAGCAGCTCAAAGTTATCTTCCAGCATTAAAGATTCATTGATGAGCTCGCCGTAGCCTAAAATAGACTGAATCGGGGTTCTGAGTTCATGACTCATATTCGCCATAAATTCTGATTTATGGCGACTCGCCGTTAACGCTGAATCTCTCGCCTGAACCAGTTCCCGAGTGCGAATCTGGACTTCTTTTTCAAGAACATCACGATGTAAAGTTAATTTATCTTCATGCTGCTCCAGTACGCGCATCATATTATTATATGAATATGCCATTTCCCTGAGCTCTTTTGCACCGACCTCTTCGGCATAAGTATGCTCTGTGGTTTCCTGCGCCAATGCCATTGTCTGGGCCAAATTATCCAATGGCCGGAATAGTTTAACTAACGCAATATAAAGCAGCAGTGACAATGTACAAACCGAGATAATGCCAATTAAGCTGATCGTAAAATTAATACGCGTTTGTGCCTGAACCAAATTTTGTTTGCTGTAGAGCACCTGAGCATAACCGAGCAGTTTTTCTCCTTGTGTATAACTGCTCACCCCCAGTTCAAATTCATCGTCGTCGCTCACGTCCGATTCGAGTATAACGGGAGCCGTGACCAACCAATACGCTGGACTTTCAGCAATCACCTCCGCCTGCTCGGTTTTCCGGTGAACATTGGCATTCGGAAACTCAGCATGACCTCCGCGGATAAATTCAGATTGCTCATCCTCTAGCAGCAGACGTGCAGCCATTACAGACTGAAAGCCAATGACTTGCTCCATTGCAGACTGAGCATTTTGATTGGACCCAGATAAAATCGGAAAAACGCTCTGTTTGGCTAAGCCTTGAGTGATTTGAAAAGCGTTTTTTAACATCAACTGTCGGGATTGCTGGTTCACCGCCTGGGTAGTCACTAAACTCAGAATCACCATCATTAAGATAATACCAGTAATCACTATCGCAATTGCCTGGCTTTTTATGCTTAGTTTAGAGGTAATTAAGTGAGTTGAAAGTTTCATGTCATCTAGTCTGGAAATGTCAGAGCAAACTCAGCTTTTAAGTGTTTACTGTAATTAAACCCTAAGTGCGCTGCGGTTCTTAAATTAACAGCAAGCTTTATCGTATCTAACGGCGTTACTATTGATTCAGGTTGATTGCTGACTTTATCCAGTAGTCGAATCAGTTGCTGACCTAGTTGCTTATTGTCGGGAACGGCTGAAAAAAGCGCGCCTCGCTGAGCATGTGTGGGTTTGCTTGAAAATACAACCATTTTTTTGGCCCAGGCTTTTTCTAAAATTGCCGGCACTATGACTTTATCATTCGCGGTTACCGGATCAAGCGGTAACCAGATCGCCTGATTAGATAAATTATTGCCTTCAAACAGGTTTTCATAAGCTTGTACCGCTTGCTGTATATTATTAACCTGAATGCTTTTTAATTCATATCCTAGTTTAGCGGCATCGTTTACAGCATCCCGGATATTCCAGATAGAAGCAGGCGTATATACAACCGTAATGGTTTTCACCTGAGGCGCAAGGTCCTGCAGCGGCTCAAATAAGCTGCCGGGAGACGCGACCAAGCTGACCCCAGAAATACCATTTGGTTTAATTGGCAATGCCCCGACCACAACAGGCTGATGTTGATAAATTTGTTTGGCGACTATCCAGCCACCTTTACCGAGTGCAATTACCTTTTGAGTTTTTATTTCATCGACAACTTGAGCGGCTAAGAACTGACCGGGTAATCTGATTTCATTAATATCGCCGTTAAATTCGGCTGAAATACCGTCTCGAATCTGATTGAAAATTTGGTCGTAAGGTGCCTTAACGACCGGATAAATAACAGTCAGTTCATCAGCTTTAGATTGCACGCTCTCAAACAGGATACAACAAGCAATCACAAATTGAACTCGCTTTAAAAAAGCCATACGAGTATTTCCTTTATACTGACATGCTAATTTAACTGCTAAAAGTAGCTGAATTCGAAACATAAAGACATTAAAAAGCCGTTTTATATTTAGTTTTATTAAGTATCAGCGGCTCACAGGGCATCAAAATAAATATGGTGTTAATTTACACTTCAGATGTAGATTAATATTGACTCTAAATTATCCCTTTGAAAGCCTAAATTATCAAGCACATTATAGCTAACTAATTAAATAGTTAGTAAAAATTGGGAAATAGAAAAGATAAATTCGATGTAAGCTACAATTGAAAATCAGGTGTAGTTCAAACCTCATATTATTTTAAATCATACAAATTACCGATTTCAGATAAAGCGCTATTGTCTGATGGTATTAAAGATTTGGAAATAGACAAGGAAGAGAGAAATGGCGCGCCCGGAGAGATTCGAACTCCCGACCAAGTGGTTCGAAGCCACCTACTCTATCCAGCTGAGCTACGGGCGCACTATGTATGTTAATCAGAATAACTAACAGTGGATGATTCTATCGATTATCCACTAAGATTCCAGCTTTTTTTGGTATTTTTGTTCTAACCGATTAAAAAAAAAGCGATTAACCTGATTTAGGTAATCGCTTTTTTTATGCTAACTGATAGCAGGCTACTTTTGACGTCTCATTGCATCAAAAAATTCATCATTGGTTTTTGTCATCGACAATTTATCAATTAAAAATTCCATCGCATCCGTTTCGGTCATTTCGTGAACAATCTTACGTAAGATCCACATTTTCTGTAGCTCTTCCTGACTGGTCAGAAGTTCTTCACGGCGTGTACCTGAACGGTTAAAGTCGATAGCTGGGAATACACGTTTTTCCGCAATCTTACGGTTTAAGTGAATTTCCATGTTACCTGTACCTTTAAACTCTTCGTAGATAACTTCATCCATTTTAGAACCGGTATCGATAAGCGCGGTTGCTATGATAGTTAAGCTACCCCCTTCTTCAACATTACGAGCTGCGCCGAAGAAGCGTTTTGGTTTATGCAATGCGTGCGCATCCACACCACCCGTTAATACCTTACCTGATGACGGGATAACCGTATTATATGCACGTGCTAAACGCGTAATTGAATCCAGTAGTATCACGACATCTTTTTTGTGTTCAACTAAACGTTTGGCTTTTTCAATCACCATTTCAGCAACTTGAACGTGACGGCTGGCTGGTTCGTCAAAGGTTGAGGCAACAACTTCCCCTTTAACCAAACGCTGCATCTCGGTTACTTCTTCCGGACGCTCATCAATCAACAAGACCATTAACTGACATTCTGGGTGGTTTGCTGAGATAGCCTGTGCAATATTTTGCAATAGCATGGTCTTACCCGCTTTAGGCGGTGCAACCACTAAACCACGTTGACCTTTACCAATAGGTGAAGCCAAATCTAAAACACGTGCAGTAATGTCTTCAGTACTGCCGTTACCACGCTCCATGCGTAACCTGTCGTTAGCATGCAACGGAGTTAAGTTTTCAAATAAAATCTTATTGCGCGAATTTTCAGGCTTATCAAAGTTTACCTGATTAATTTTTAATAACGCAAAATAACGTTCGCCTTCTTTAGGTGGACGAATTTTACCTGCTAGCGAATCACCTGTTCGTAAGTTGAAACGACGAATTTGTGAAGGTGATACATAGATATCATCCGGACCCGCCAAAAACGACGAATCAGCAGATCGTAAGAAACCAAATCCATCTTGCAAAATTTCCAAGACACCATCTCCGAAGATGTCTTCACCGCTTTTTGCGTGCCTTTTCAAAATTGCAAAAATAATATCTTGTTTACGTAAACGTGCCATATTGTCGAGTCCCATAGACTCTGCAAGCTGAACAAGTTCGTTAATGGGTTTGTTTTTGAGTTCCGTTAAATTCATATTGGTGGGTTCTTATCTCAGAGACTGGCTGAAACAGTACAAGTACATTAAATGATTTGATTAAAATAAAAGGAGTTTACGGGAAGTTGGGAAAGTTCCCAAAACAACTGAATGATAAGTTAGCACTTAACAGCAAATAGATCCAGAAAAAGAAGCTCTTTTTTTGAGCTTCTTTAAAAATAAGGTTAACTAAGACTTATAAGCTTTCGTCTAACCATTGTTTTAATTGGGTTTTAGATAAAGCACCTACTTTAGTTGCAGCGACGCTGCCACCTTTAAATAATAATAAAGTTGGGATACCACGCACACCGTATTTCGCAGGTGATGCATTGTTTTGGTCAATATTTAATTTACCAACTACAACTTTATCTTGATATTCAGTTGCAACTTCATCAAGAATAGGGGCTATCATTTTACAAGGGCCACACCACTCTGCCCAAAAATCGACTAAAACTGGCTTTTCAGAGTTAATAACATCTGTTTCAAAGCTTGCATCTGATAAAGTTAAAATAGCTTCTGAGCTCATTGAGTTCTCCAGAATATTGACGGCATTTGCCGATAGAAATAAAACAAAGTGTTTTTTTAATCGATTCAGATTCTTTTTGCAAGCTTAAACTGATATGCTTGAGGCACTATGACAATACAAACACACTTATCTGAAGTTGAATTTGCGTCCCTTCCGATGCACCCTAAAGTTCAACAAGCGTTAGCTGAAGCTAACTATAAACAATGCACACCAATACAGGCTCAAAGTTTACCTTTGGCTTTAAATGGTCAAGATGTAGCCGGTCAAGCTCAAACGGGTACAGGTAAAACCATGGCTTTTTTGGTCGCAGTCTTTAATCAACTATTAAAGCGAGAAGCCCCAGCAGACAGGCCTGCCAGCCATGTTCGCTCAATTATTCTTGCCCCAACCCGAGAACTGGTTGTTCAAATTCATAAAGATGCGGCATTGCTTGCAAAACATACAGGCCTAAAACTCGCATTAATTTATGGTGGTGATGGTTATGATGCCCAAACCAAGCAATTAGAAGCGGGTGCAGACATCGTCATTGGCACAACAGGACGTATTATAGATTACTATAAGCAAGGTCTAATTAATCTAAGCAATATTGAAGCTGTGGTCTTAGATGAAGCTGATCGTATGTTTGATTTAGGTTTTATCAAAGACATACGTTTTTTATTCCGACGCATGCCTCAACCGTCTGACAGACTCAACTTATTATTCTCTGCAACGCTTTCAATGCGTGTTCAGGAATTAGCTTACGAGCATATGAACAGCCCAACTCATGTTCATATTGCACCGGAAGAAATTTCCAATAAACGGATCAGCGAAGAATTATTCTATCCGGCCAACGAACATAAAATGCTTCTATTATTAACCTTAATGGAAGAAGAGTGGCCAGATAAAGCGATTGTATTTTCAAATACAAAGCATGACTGTGACAAAGTATACCAATGGTTAAAAGCCGACAGTCACAGAGTCGGATTATTAACCGGTGATGTGCCTCAGAAAAAACGTTTGAGCATTTTAGATAACTTTACTAAAGGCAATCTGGATATTTTAGTTGCAACCGATGTTGCAGCCCGTGGTTTACATATTCCACAAGTTACCCACGTATTTAACTATGATCTGCCGGACGACTGTGAAGATTATGTTCACCGTATCGGTCGAACCGGGCGCGCTGGCGCAACGGGCCATGCAATTAGTTTTGCTTGTGAAAAGTATGTTTACAATTTACCGGCAATTGAAGAATATATAACTCATAGCATTCCGGTCACAAATTATGACTCAACTGCTTTATTAGACGATGTAACCCCACCCAAATCATCGCCTAAACGAAAAATGCAACGAGGCCGCCAGCAGGTGAATCGCAAACCTCGCCATAATAAAGGGCCTCGTTGATAAAAGACAGCTAAAATAAGAAGGAAGCCAAACCTAAATGCCAGAGCAAAATTATCCGGTATATGCCGCCATTGATTTAGGTTCAAATAGTTTTCACATGTTAATTGTGCGCTCTGTAGAAGGGAGTGTGCAAACAATAGGAAAAATTAAGCGTAAGGTGCGCTTGGCTTCCGGCTTAAAAGAAAATGGTGAACTCGACCAGGCAGCCATGTTGCGTGGTTGGGATTGCCTTTCTTTATTTGCTGAGCGATTGCAGGATTTGCCGCCTCAAAATGTCAGAATTGTCGGTACTGCAGCCTTACGCCTTGCCCGTAATAAAGCGGAATTTCTCGAAACTGCCGAAAATATTCTGGGTCACAGAATTGAAATCATCAGTGGTGAAGAAGAAGCCAAACTAATTTATGTCGGGGTCGCCCATACATCGGGTACTTCAAAAACGAAACTCGTCATTGATATTGGCGGAGCCAGCACTGAAATTGTAGCCGGTGAGCGTTTTGAACCCAAAATTGTCAACAGCCTAAATATCGGCTGCGTCACGTTTCGTAACCAGTTTTTTAGTGACGGTTCTATTACTCTCAGAGGATTTGAGCTAGCCAGTGCTGCAGCTCAGGCCGAACTAAGCGGAAAAATTCAGCCATATATGGCATTTGGCTGGCAAGCTTGTTTAGGGGCATCCGGCACGCCCCAGGCGATTCAGGAAATCTTAATTGCGCAGGGTGAGAACGAAATGATCACGCTGGATAAATTAGAAGCCCTGCGCCAGGCCAGCATTGATTGCGGCCATATAGATAATTTAAATTTACCCGGCTTGTTGGAAGAGAGACGTCCCGTATTTGTTAGTGGGTTGGCCATATTAATCGCATTATTTAAAACCTTTCATATTGATTATATGGTGGTCGCAGGTGGTGCACTCAGAGAAGGGATTGTATATGGCATGATCCCTTGTTTGCAAAATCAAAATATTCGCCAAAGAACGCTGACGAGCTTTATTGAAAGGTATCGACTGGACAAAGAGCAAGCATTCCGTGTGCGGGATATGGCGCTCAATTTGTACGATCAATTACAAATACCTTGGGCACTGGAGCAACATGACAGCAAAGCCATTTTAGAAGCCGCAGCCGTTTTACATGAAGTTGGGCTAACGGTAGACTTTAAATTTGCCAGCAAACACGGTGCTTACATATTATCTAACACAGCGATTCCAGGATTTAGCTTGGCCCAACGTAAATTATTAATTTCACTAGTTAAAAACTACCGTGAAGATATTATTATCAGTGAAATTAATAAACAAACGATGACAAGCCCGATACTGGCAGGTCAACTGGCGAGAATCTTACGTCTTGCGGTTATTTTAACCATGCGCCGTAAAGACGAAGTGCTTCCCAGAGTTAAAGCCGTCAGTCATCACATTGATGAGTTGGAAATTCAGTTCGAAGAAAACTGGCTGGCCAACCATCCCCTAATGGACAGTGAACTAAAACAAGAACAAACCTATCAGCAAAAAGCCCACTGGCATTTAAGTTATCGCTAGAGCCTGTTTAGGTTTAACCTCAACTCAGCAGTGACCGGTTGAGGTTATCCACAAACGCTTTTTCCGATAAGCCCAATCGAATCAATCTGATTTCCAATATAAATGATAATGACTATTATTAACACATCGAGATTAATCAATCGCTCATTCATCTATTTGGAGATCAGTACCATGATTAAAACAATGACTTTTGCAGCAATGCACTTCTCTGTCGCTTTTGCGGTTGCCTGGTTATTAACAGGTGATATAGTAGTGGGTGGTGCGGTTGCTATGGTTGAACCTGCAGTCAACACAGTGGCTTATTATTTCCACGAAAAAATCTGGAATAGAATCAAAGCAAAGGTAGTTAATGCAAAGACTGAGGAGGTTGTATGTATATAACTAAATTTGAGACCATGGACATCAATTTACTGTTATCCATGGTCAATATGAAACTCAGAAATGATTATGCCAGCTTGGATGAATTGTGTATTCAAAATGAAATTGATAAAACAAAGATTTGTCAGCGACTTGCCAGTGCAGACTTTCAGTATGATGTTAATACCAATCAATTTAAGCTGCAAATAACATCACACTAGCCAGCCCGAATAAGCTGGTATAACTGGCACCTGCCACCAGACACAACCAGTTAAACCCGGTAAATTTATGATTAGCCCACCCGGTTGGATCATGTTCAAGCTGATTGATTACTTTCTGCATTTTTATAAGTGGCAACAATCCACAAATTCCCGCAAGCAAACCAAACGCACTTAAATATAAAGTCTCTGAGCACAATAATATGATTGCGATGATTGACGATAAATTACAAACAAGCGCCAGTTGCCACCCATGAAACGACATTCTTACGCCTTCTTTTTTTGCACTTGATTCTATACAGGTAAATAATGACGGCAAAAAGATGACAGAAAGCAACGAACGGCAAAGCGGGCTGCAGTTTGAATACTGAATGTTCTGTTGCTTTATAACCCTCCAGTTACGATAAAACCAATAAAATGTATAAAGCCCAAGCGTCAGAGCCAATAATGCAATTAACTTTTTTATCGATACAACATAAAAGCCATGTTGGGCATGACATTTTTTAAAGTGAATATCACTCACTGAGGGTAAAAAAAGATTCTGTTGAGCCATAAATTCAACCTTGCAATCAATGCAGAAAAAAGATTAACAAAAGAAACATTTTATTAACACCCAAGCAGTATAAGCACAACACAGAATTAACTCAATATAAATTTAATCGGCGAGCTGAATACTTAAATTTAATTTTGTTCAAAAAACAATCAAGTTAACTTGCAATACCCTATTAAATCTGTATAGTGCGCACTCCCAGCCAATGGCTTTTCCAATACGGCAGATAAACTGCCCATCCATGAAGCACAACTTAAGTTGCCTGCACATGAGCTAAGTAAAAGTCGCGCTGGTTCGTCGAGGTAGTAACGCTGCCCGTGTAACTGGTTATTCTGCGTCTGTTTAAACCTGAATTACCAATAGTAGTTTGAATTTGAAAAGCTCGATATTGAGAGCTCAAACATACAACCACATAATGAAGACTGAGAGATGTTTCTCTGTTAATGGGATCCTTCAAAGGGGATGTCTTCGTACGCGTTTACCTCAATCATAATCTGGTGCTATAAGCACCTACTGATAGAGAATATATATGCAAAATAATGAGTCTACAGTTCATTTTAACGAACTGGGTTTACCTGCACCAATTTTACAATCAATCGAAGCTATGGGTTTCACTCAACCTACTCCAATCCAGGCTCAGTCAATTCCTGCTTTATTAGAAGGTAATGACATTCTTGGTGAAGCTCAAACCGGTACAGGTAAAACTGCAGCTTTTGGTTTACCTTTGTTAGCCAAGCTAGACGCAAACATACGCGAAACTCAAATGTTAGTGGTTTGTCCAACACGCGAATTAGCCATTCAGGTTGCAGACGCCATCACTGAATTTGCCAGCAAAATGAAAGGCATGAAAGTCGCAACTGTTTATGGTGGTCAATCATATACACCTCAGATTCGTGACTTAAGAGCCGGCCCACAGGTTATTGTGGGTACACCCGGTCGTTTAATGGACCATATTGACAAAGGTCGATTAAAGCTGGATAACTTAAGAGCTTGTGTATTGGATGAAGCCGATGAAATGTTAAACATGGGCTTTTTAGAAGATATCGAATGGATCTTAAAACATGTTCCGGCTGAAACTCAGATGGCGTTTTTCTCGGCAACTATGCCGCCAGCAATTCGTAAAGTGACTCAGCAATTCTTAAAATCGCCGGTTCATGTGAAAATTGCAGCTGTCAAAGCCGCCAAAGCGAACATCAGCCAACGTGCATGGCGCGTAAACCGTATTGGTAAAACAACGGGTCTTGAACGCTTAGCTGAAACTTTAGATTATGATGCCATGATAGTATTTGTGCGTACTCGTAACGATACTCTTATTCTGGCAGAACACTTATTAAGCAAAGGTTTTCCTGCAGCAGCACTTAATGGTGACATGAACCAAGGTGACCGTGAGCGCATTGTAGACCAGTTAAAAAATGGCAAGGTTTCTATACTGATTGCAACAGATGTAGTTGCACGTGGTTTAGACGTACCAAGAATCAGCCACGTCATTAATTATGACTTACCGACTGATGCTGAATCTTATGTTCACCGAATTGGTCGTACAGGCCGTGCCGGACGTAGCGGTGAAGCTATTTTATTTGCAAATGGCCGTGAAATGCGCAGCCTTTTCCGTTTAGAGCGTGCAACTGAAGGTAAAATTGAAACCTTCGAAATGCCAAATGCTAAACAGTTGGGTGAAGTCCGTATGGGTCGCATGCAAGCACAGTTAGCTGAAACGCTTGAAAATCAGGATCTGGAAAAATTCCGTGAAGTGGTTGCCAGCTTTACCAGCGAAAACGACTGGTCAGCTGAAGATTTAGCCGTTGCTTTATTATTCCAACAGCAGCTTAAGCAGCCGTTATTCCCGAAAGCCGATCCGGTTGATAATGGTCGTGATCGTCGTGAACGCCAAAATACTCGTGGTCGTCGTGACGACAGAATGTCTGACAGAGGTGGTCGCCGTAATGACCGTGCAGACCGGGGCGAACGTGGCAATCGAGCAGATCGTGGTCAACGCAGAAACCCAGGTGATTTTGATACCTTCCGTTTTGAAGTCGGTCGTGAACATGGTGTAGGTCCGGGTGATATCGTGGGTGCTGTTGCAAACGAAATTAACATTGATAGCAGCAATATTGGTCACATTAAATTATTTGACCAACACGCTTACGTTGATTTACCAAAAGGTATGCCGAAACCTTTATTCCAAAAATTACAGCAAGTGGCGATCCGTGGTCGTAAAACATCACCTTCAATTGCATCTGCCAAAGAAGTATCAATGGCAGCGGGTGCAGAACGTCGTGCACCAAGAGGCGAACGAGGTGCTCAAAACCGTCGTGAGCGTCGTCCTTTCAACTAAGTTGTTGATGCTATAAATTTGATAAAAGGCCTTCACGTGTGAAGGCCTTTTTTGTTTATACCCTAAATTTAGTTACCCCACTAAACCATTTCCTATTAATTTAACTTTACATACGAAATTTCATATATAAAATATTCATCATATATGAAAAATCACATATTTAAATGAATCCAGTTACCCTATATAAATGTCTGGCCGATGAAACCCGGCTTAAGTCTGTTTTGCTGATTGATATCTATAACGAGCTTTGTGTCTGTGACCTAACCGATGCGTTAGCGCTCAGCCAGCCAAAAATTTCGCGCCATCTGGCCGAACTCAGAAAATGCGAAATACTAACGGATGAACGTCGAGGTAAATGGGTCTACTACCGAATCAATCCGAATATACCTGATTGGGCAAAACAGGTTATTACCTGCACAGTTGAGCAAAATTCAGATTACCTAGATGCCAATATCAAACAATTAAACCGCTGTCGTGACTGCTGTTAAATCCAATAAAGAGCCAATATTTTTATGAAAATTTTATATATTTGTACACACAACCGTTGTCGCAGTATTTTATCTGAGGCCATTACCAACCATTATGCGCAAGGCAAAATCATAGCTAAAAGCGCAGGCAGCCAACCTGTTGGACAAGTCCATCCACTTTCAATCAAGTATTTAGAAGAAGCGGGTGTTAGCACAGAAGGATTAACCAGTCAGTCGTGGGATGAATTCGAAGATTTTGGCGCTGATATTGTTGTAACTGTTTGTGACTCTGCCGCCGGTGAAAGCTGCCCAGTCTGGTTTGGCAATAGTTTAAAAGTTCACTGGGGATTAAAAGACCCGTCGAAATTAGAAGGCTCAGAAGAAGAAATTGCCGATGCATTCCGAGCGACCATAGCTGAGATTAAAAACCGAGTTGAACAGTTGGCCGCAATCCATGTAGATATCAATGATAAATCGGCATTAAAAGCAGAGCTTGCTAAATTAGGCGCTCAATAAAGGAGTCTTTATGTCATCAGAAGATTTAACCTTACCCAATATTGAAGAATCAGAATTTAAAATCCCTCATAACAAAGATTTTAAAACACCTGAATCGACTCATAAGCCGAGAATCTTATTATTGTATGGCTCACTCAGAAAGCGTTCCTTTTCCCGTTTAGCAGTGGAAGAAGCAGCCCGTATTCTGACAAAAATGGGTGCAGAAACTAAAATTTTTAACCCTCAGGGTTTACCACTGCCAGATGCTGAAGAGCCAACCCATCCAAAAGTTGCAGAACTAAGAGAACTGATGATGTGGTCAGAAGGCCAGGTCTGGTGTTCACCTGAACGCCATGGCTCTATGACGGGTATTATTAAAAGCCAGATTGACTGGGTGCCGCTAAATTTAGGCGGCGTGCGTCCGACTCAAGGGAAAACTCTGGCGGTTATGCAGGTTTGTGGCGGCTCGCAATCATTTAACGCAGTTAATCAAATGCGTATTCTGGGCCGTTGGATGCGGATGATCACAATTCCAAATCAGTCATCAGTTGCCAAAGCTTTTGCCGAATTTGATGACAATGACAGAATGAAACCATCGCCATACTACAACCGCATCGTCGATGTCATGGAAGAGCTGATGCGCTTTACTCTGATGACTCGAGATAATGCAGATTATCTGGTAGACAGGTATTCCGAGCGAGTTGAAACCGCTGAACAAGTCAGTCAACGCGTTAATCAAAGATCAATTTAAGAGGTAACAATGGGATTTTTTGAACGTTATTTATCGGTTTGGGTTGGCCTTTGCATTGCCGCGGGCGTCATACTCGGGCTCTATATTCCACAGTTTTTTGCACTGGTTGCGACCTATGAATACGCCCATGTAAATTTAGTCATTGCCGTTTTAATCTGGTTGATGATCTATCCTATGATGATCCAGGTCGATTTTGGCGCGATTAAAGATGTCGGCAAAAAGCCAAAAGGTTTAGTACTCACATTAATTATCAACTGGTTGATTAAACCTTTTACTATGGCGCTGTTAGGCTGGCTATTTTTTAAAGGCATTTTTGCCGACTGGGTTAATCCGCAAACGGCCAATGAATATATTGCCGGCATGATATTACTTGGGGTTGCGCCCTGCACCGCTATGGTGTTTGTCTGGAGCCAACTGACTAAAGGGGACGCTAATTACACATTGGTACAGGTATCGGTTAATGATGTCATTATGATTTTTGCTTTTGCACCTATTGCTGCTTTTTTATTAGGTGTCAGTGATATTCAGGTGCCGTGGGAAACCTTGCTTTTATCGGTTGTTTTGTATGTGCTGCTACCTTTAATTGCCGGAGCAATAACGCGTAAAAAGCTGGATAAAAAAACGGATCACAGTCAGTTAAATCAATTTGTGAATCGTCTTAAACCCTGGTCAATTGTCGGATTACTGGCCACAGTCACCTTGTTGTTTGGTTTTCAGGCTGAGACCATAATCGAGAAACCACAGGCCATTGTATTAATTGCAATACCGCTTTTAATTCAAACCTATGGTATTTTTGCAATTGCTTATTTTTTCGCAAAAAAATTAAAATTGCCTCACAATGTGGCCGCCCCTGCATGCATGATAGGTACGTCAAACTTTTTTGAACTGGCTGTTGCTGTTGCCATCTCTTTATTTGGGTTACATTCAGGTGCCGCATTAGCGACTGTCGTCGGCGTATTGGTTGAAGTCCCGGTAATGCTATCTCTGGTTTATTTTGCCAATAAAACACGCCACTGGTTTGAATAATTCATTTTAAAGCGAATATTGGGCAGATATTCGCTTTTTCATTCATTTTCAATTCAGCAAATCAGGTTATACTGACGATTAGTGTATTTAAATTTTTAAATGGAATAAAAATGACTGCTCGAATTATTCAATTATTTGTACTTTCAGCCAGCTTATTTTTAGCGGTTGGCTGCTCATCGGTTACCACTGCAGTAAAAAAACAAGAGTTAGAAATCAACAGCCGACTAACCCAAACCATATTTTTAGATCCGGTAGCGCCGGATTTAATGACCATTTTTTTGCAGGTTCGTAATAACTCAGACAGTGAAAATTTTTATCTAACGCCCGGGATTAGACAAAGATTGGAAAACAATGGTTTTCGTATTGTAAATGATCCTACTCAGGCGACTTATTGGCTACAAGCCAATATTCGTTATGTCGGACGACCGGAAGGCAATGAGTTTGAAGATGCCATTGGCAATTATAAAGGCGCCGTGGAAGCCGCCGGTGCAGCGATTACCATCTCAGAACTGAGTGGGGGCTCGGGTAGTGACAATGTTAAAGCCGCCGCGATTGGTGCTTTGGTTGGTTACATCGCGGATGCTGCCATCAGCGATGATTATTATACAGCAATAACCGATGTGCAAATTGCGAAAAAAGTAGATGAAGGGCAAGTGATTAGTGATGAAGAACATAGGTTAAATCAAGGAGAAAGTGGTCAGGCGGTTCAAACCAGTCAAACCACATCCGATCGACAAAAGTACCAGACCAAGGTTCTTATCACCGCCAATCAGGCGAATATGGATATCAGCAATGCAGAGCAGGAAATAGCTAAAAAATTAACCCGTGTATTATCTGGCCTATTTTAAAATCAGGTTAACTCGAAATCGACTTAACCTGCCTCAGAGGAGGCTTCAATAAAATTCAGTAAATCGTGCACGGCATTCAAATTATTGGCTCTCAGCTCTGCTGAGCGCGTCAGAGTCGCTATTCCTAACATAACAGCAAGTAAACTCCGGGCAAAACTATTTGCCCGGGCTGTATCAAACAGAACAGATAAATTATCTCTTAAACCTGCTTCAAGACCTTGTATTGACTGATTGATCATTTCAAGTGACCTCTCTGAAATACAGGCAGACTCATTTAAACTTAGGGTTAATAAACAGCCTTTATCCGCAAAGCGATTGTCTAAATAACTGAAAAAATCACGAATATTTTTCAAGCCTAACGGCTGTCGGGTAAATATAGGTTGAATACCAGCACGTTGGCCTGCAATAAAATCAGCCAGTATAATTTCAAACATAGCTTCTTTATTGCCGAACTCATTGTACAAACTCTTCTTATTAAGTCCGGTTTTATCCATTAAATCAGCCATTGAAGTTGATTCGTAACCTTTTTCAATAAATACCTGAGTTATAACTTTAATAATATCAGCCCGGTTATAGTTTTTTGTTCGTGCCATAGCGTTTTCAGTTTCCGTTATATTCCATACTTATTTTACACCAATCGGTGAAATAAAACTTGATCTAGTCTTAATTTCAATCTAACCTTTTTTACACCGAACGGTTACTTATCAGAAAAGGAGATTGAAATGAAACTATATCATTTACTGGAATACGATAGATCAATAAAAGTACGTTGGCTTGCACATGAGTTAGGAATCGATTTTGAGCAAATCACACTGAATGTCAGTCAGATGGCACATTTAACCACACCGTTTTCTGAGCTCAACCCTTATGGCCTAATCCCAACCATTGAAAAAGAAAACGGCGAGACGCTATTTGAAGCAGCAGCTATCTGTCTGGATATCTGCCGAACAGAAGGAAAGCACCTGATCAATGAAGCGGATATCAAGTTTATGCAGTGGCTTTTCTTTTTTGCCAGTTCGCTTGATACCCTAAGCGGGTTACTGATTTCATTAAAAGTGTTTGGGGAAGATGAATCAATCAGAGCATTTGCACAGCGTCGTCTGCCGCATAAACTCAAAGCGATGGAAAAACACTTAGCCGGACAGGATTACTGGTATAAAAATGAATTTAGTTTATTAGATATTTTCGCCTGGCAAAATCTGGCTTATTTATATATTGACGGTCAGTTGAATGACTACCCGAACCTTTCTGCTTATGTAGAAAAGCTAGCTAAAAGGCCAGCACTGGAAAAGCTAAACCCCAGAGGGCTGCTGTACAGTTAAGAGATTCTAAGCCGTGCTTTAGCTATTGCTGCACGGCTCTGTTAACGTTAAAAGTTATAGTAATAGTAGACACCCAAATGATTGCCGGAAACAGACACATCAGCCCAACCAACATCCATGCCATTTAATTCAGAAATATCATAATCAATTGAAACAAAACGCACACCCACAGTACTTTGATCCCAGCTATAACCATATTCGGCAACAATACCGACTGCTGAGTCAAACTCAATTGTCGATTTATCAAAGTCAAAGTCGGATTCGAGTTCCGGTGACATATGATAAGTCAAACCTAAGCCAACTCTGTGTTTATCATCAATATTATAAAATGGTAGCAATTCCAGAGACCAGCGAGAGAAACTCACATCACCGTTATCCGCATCGGCACTGTCAAAATGATAAGCCAAAGTGGTTTGTATAGAATATTGGTTAAAGTGAGTAATCAAACCAGCGCCAACTGAAATCAGCCCACCGGCTTTTAACTCAGTATCTGAACCATCTTCATATTCAACCTGATATAAATCATCACCGCCATAGGTTAAACCCGCTAATACCAAGAAGTCTGTTTCTATCGTTTGGGGAGAAGGGGCCTCGGCAAGAGCAGGCATAGTCAGCACACATAAAGCACTTGCTAAAGGGAATAGTTTTAAATTCATTGAGGTTAATCCGTTAATTATTATTTTTAATCCAATACAACTCAATTTGGAAATGAAGAAATAGAGAAGTGGAAAGACGGCCGGTAAGCCGGGTTCTGTTACTTTGCATTTATTGCTAAATACAAAGCGGCAATCATTCGTCTAGGCCCTGGTTCGCACCAGGGCTCAAGCAATCTACCCGGTTCCAACGCGGGCCGCGCCAAAGGAACCCTATTTGATCTTGCTCCGAGTGGAGTTTACCGTGCCACAAACTGTTGCCAGCTGTGCGGTGCGCTCTTACCGCACCCTTTCACCCTTACCTGTGCCCTAAGGCCATCGGCGGTATACTCTCTGCTGCACTGGTCGTCGGCTTTCGCCGCCCAGACGTTATCTGGCACTCTGCCCTATGGAGCCCGGACTTTCCTCCCCTTCATAAATGAAGCAGCGATTGCCCAGCCATCTTTCCGCGACGGAGTTTACCTGTTAAATAATGCTTGTCAAAAATTATTAATCTGATTGCTACTGAATTCATCTTATATTAATATTTTTTATGCATACTTATGCGAAGGAATTCTCTAATAATCAATAAATTGGAATCAACATGAAAAAATTATTATTAACTGCTGTATCTGCAGCTGCGTTATTTAGTGCAAATATCACGACAGCTCAAGCCGATAATCAAATTAACCCTTGGAGAGATTGCGGTATAGGTGCAATGATATTCTCATCTGTGCCAGTTGGCGCAGTGATTTCTAATGTCATCTGGGATTTAGGTACAACTGCTGTTACATCTAACCAGAGTTCACCTGAAACTTGTGAAGGTGAAACCGTAAAGGTTGCACAATTCATCCAGCAAACTTTTAAACCACTTGAAGAAGAAACCGCTAATGGTCAAGGTGAGCACGTTACAGCAATGCTAAATATCATTGGCTGTTCGGAATCAACTCATGCTGCTATCATGCAAGATGTACGCAAAGATTATGCTGCAAGTTTAGATTCAGTTGCTGAATCAGACAAACCACAAGCTTTATACAACGCGGTTATGACAAATGCAGGTAGCCAGTGTTCTGCTAGCTAATTGCAAAAACCTTTTGAATAAGGCAACCACCCCGTTGCCTTTTTATTGCCTAAGAATCCAGTCTTGTCGTGAAAATAATAATTATATTCTTTCAGCTATTTGCTTTTATTTCTTTTTCTTGCAGCGCAAGCTCTTCAGATGAAGCTTGGCAAGCCGCTCAGACGCTCAAGCTTTACAACAACCCGTACTGGTTAAAATTAGTACATTATTCTCCATCTTTACTGACAGATAGCAAATACAAGAGTGAAGTTATTTCTGAAGAATTTTTTCTTTCAGAAAAAGGCAAAGACAGCCCTAAAGATGAGCTTTCAGCTACAATCAAAGCCCTCTACTTACCGGTTACAGAGCAGAATAAACACGCACAATGTAAATTTATTGCCAGATACCACTGGTTAAAACACCATCTTAATTTGACTAATATACCTAAGGCCAATTGCACTGATTTTAATGAATGGCTTGAACTAGACAACATTGAGTCTGTCAGCCTGTTATTTGCTTCTGGATACCTGAAAAATCCGGCCTCTTTTTATGGTCATTTATTACTGAAGTTTAATACATCTAATAAAAGTGCTTTACTTGATAAATCAATTAACTATGGCGCTTTAATGACAGATAACAATCCTATTCTTTATATTCTGAATGGCGTATTTGGAGGGTATCAGGCTGGATTTACGGACAGCACTTTTTATCGCCAAAATCACAATTATGGACAAAATGATCTCAGGGATCTTTGGTCTTATGAGCTCAGTTTAGACAAAACACAAATCGCTCAGTTGGCGTATCACCTATGGGAGCTGATGGGAACAAAATTTACTTATTACTTCTTAGATGAGAATTGCGCCTACCACTTTGCTAAATTATTATCACTGGTGATTGATAAACCTCTTTTAGATAATCGAACCCCTTGGGTAATGCCACTCACAGTATTTCAAAATTTAATGCGCGATGAAGAAGATGTCGCCAAAATCAAGCTGATTGCTTCTCGGCAAAGTGAGTTCTATCAAAAATACACTTTCCTCTCCGAGTATCAGAGAAAGGCAATTAAACAAATTATTGAGACTGAAAACTGGGCTGATAACGCCATATTCAATGAGTTAACTGACCAAAGTAAAATTCAGATAATCAATGTTCTATTTGATTATATAGAGTATCAGCTCACGCTCGAAAATGATCCGTCAACACAAACGTCAGCGGAGCTCAAATTACAGAAAAAATCATTGGTTAAAGCTCGGTTTTTTTTGCCCATAGCCCAATCACGTGTAAATAATTATCAAAGTTTAGGATTATCCCCGCCTCATCTGGGTCAATACCCGAAACTTTTTAGAACCAGCTTAGGGACAACTGAGGGTGAAACAGCACTCACATTTCAGTTCAGACCCGTCTACTACGATATATTAGGGAATGAAACCGGACGCATGCCTAACTCAGCATTAAGTATGCTGGATTTGACATTACGTTATCAACAACAAAGCTTGGTTATACAGCGCCTGGATATTGTTTCCATACTATCCTATAACCTTGCCAGAACCGATTTGGCAGGTGACCAAAAATATGCCTGGTTGGTGAACTTTGGTATCGACTCAAAAAGCCCCTACTGTATCAACTGTAACCGGGTTCAAATTACCGGCGGAGTTGGTAAAAGCTACGAACTTAAACAAGACATTATTTTAAATTTAATGAGTTCAGCTTCACTTCACAGCCAAGCAGAATCTGAGGGGGTTATTACGGGTCAGCTAACCGCTAACCTGCTGACTAAATTGAGCCCGCAATGGCACAGTTTATTAAAAGTCTCAGCAGCAATAGATGGGCAACAAGTACATGAACGCATTCGTTGGGAAAATAGCTTTTTCAATCAAAAATCGTTTGACGTACGACTGAAGTTTGATCTTTACAACCAGCAAACTTCAGCACAATTAGGATACTCTTATTATTTTTAATCCAACTCAATGCCTGCCTGATAAAGCGCTTTTTTATTCACACCATAGGTTTCTGAAACAATTCCGGCTGCCGCTTTAAGCGGCATATAGGCTTTGAGCTTAATTAATAAATCCATGCTTTTCTGATCGATTTCCTGACTTTGCTCAACCCCTTCAATAATCAATACAAATTCACCTTTTTGCTGATTATGATCAGCCTGGATCCAGTCCAGCGTTTGTGTAACTGTACCGGCAAAAAAGGTTTCAAAGGTTTTTGTCAGTTCGCGACCGATTACAATATTTTGTTCATCACCCATACTGATCTGTAAATCTTTTAAACTGGCGATAATACGATGAGTCGATTCGTAAAATACAGAGGTAAAAGTTTGCTCTGTCAGTTTTTGAAATAAAGCTTGTCTGGCTTGTTTTTTAGGTGGGACAAATCCACCAAAATAAAACTGATCCGTTGCAACCCCTGCGGCACACAGCGCGGTAATCACTGCGCAGGCGCCGGGAATCGGTACAACTTGAATGCCTTTTTCACGACATTGTTTAACCAGATGATAGCCGGGATCATTAATTAAAGGCGTACCTGCATCAGAAATCAGTGCAATGTTTTGACCGTTGGATAATAAGTCTATTAACTTGCCACTTTGACTGTTCTCGTTATGGTCATGATAAGCCATGCATTTTTGTTTAATTGAGAAATGGGTCAATAAACGCATCGCATTTCGGGTATCTTCTGCTGCAATTAAATCTACTTGTTGTAAAGTAGCCAGAGCGCGTTGTGTAATGTCGTCTAAATTACCAATTGGCGTGGCGACCACATAAAGTTTGCCCGCTTGCGTCATAACCGTTAACCTTAATTTTGTTGATAAATTCACTGATTTTGCATTAAGGGCGTAATATACTAGGGTCTGTATATCTTTCAAAGTGATTACTGTTGATAGATGAATTCGCCTTGCAACTTAGATAGTTATTCAGGATAGAATGATTAAACATATAAAGATTTACCAGATTAGTTTGTTGTTGAGCAGCCTAGGTTTATTGGCAAGCTGTGGCACGACACCGACTCAGCCCGAAACTCAGCCTAAACTGAATACACAAGCCCCTGCCGCTGAACAAAATCAAACAACTTCAGCAGCAGAATATATTGAACGCGCTCGTCAGGCCGATTCATTAGAGCAAGCGGTGGTCTGGTATGTTCGTTCGGCAGATGCCTACCTGCAACAGCAAAACCCGGAAAAAGCCATCGCCATACTGTCTCAACTTAAGCCTGAGTTGATGAGTGACTTTATTCAAAAGCAATATCATTTATTTTATGCTGAAAGCTATCTTGCATTTGAGCAATATCAGAATGCGTATCTTCAGTTAGAAAACATTAATCTTATTCAAAGCTTTGAACCCCGTTTTTTAGCCGCTAAAAGTACAGCCGCCAGCAAAACCGGAAATTACCTAATTGCCGCCAGAAACCGTATTGAGCTGAAAAAACATCTGCTTGATGATACCCAAATTCAATTACAAAACGATTTAATCTGGCAAGATTTAATTTATTTAAAACCAACCGCTTACCGTCATTTTCAAGAGCCTAGTCAAGTTGAATTATCCGGCTGGTTAGAGCTATTGCAAATCACTCAGACCTATGCGGATTCACCCGCCAATATGCTGCTTAAAATAAAAAGCTGGCAGGCGTTGTTTCCAAGTCATCCAGCCGCTCAGCAGTTACCTATGGGCTTACAATTAGCCATTAAAACTCAGCCATATAATCCTCAAAAGATTGCTGTAATTTTACCGCTTAGTGGTAAATTTATTCGTCAGGGACAGGCTATTCAGCAAGGGATTACGGCAAGCTTTTTTGAGCAGAAATTATCGCGCGCTCCGGCCATTACCTTTTTAGATAGTGAAGCTATGGATTGGCAAACCTTTGCTCAAACCGAATACGATTTTATTATCGGCCCTTTGCTCAAATCCAATATCGAAAAGCTATCGGCTCTTAAGTTAGCAATACCGACTTTATACCTAAATGATGCTGAATCTGGGGCAGGCAATAACGAGATAACAGGTGAGACTCAAACTGAAGAGGCACAAGTTAACTCAACAGAAGCAGAATCCAAACAAAATGTAGCGGTTGAGCAACAGCTAAACCAATCTGCTACAGGTTATTACAGTTTTACACTCAACCCTGAAATGGAAGCCCGTCAAGCTGCACTGAAAATGCTTGAGCTGGGTCATAAAAAGCCGATTGTATTTGCGGCTAATAATAGTTTTGGCAAACGCATGAGCAGCGCATTTGTAGATGCTTTTAAAGCAGAAAGTGATCAACAAATTAATGTCGCTTTTTATTCCAATACGAAAGAAATGGAAACCAGTGTCACCCGGTTAATGGAAACAGTGCAATCAGAAGAGCGCATCAAAACAATTCGTTCACTGGTTGGGCGTGGTTATAAGTTTGAATCAGATCCCAGAAACCGACAGGATATAGACGCGATTTATATCATAGGCGATCCAACACAAACCCGGATTTTAAAACCATATATTGATGTCAACACATCGCCGTTTGCGCCTATTATTCCGATTTACGCGAGTTCACTCAGCTATAGTAGCAATCTAAATAATGCAGATATGCGTGATTTAAACCAGATCATTTTCAGTGACATGCCATGGATTTTACCCGGCCGCGCCAAACAAAATAAACTTGCTCATCAAATGCAGTTGGCGTGGGGAAATACCAATGATCAATTATCTCGTTTGTTTGCATTTGGGTTTGATGCTTACCAACTCATTCCGCATTTAGCGCAAATGCAGGTTTTTCCAAACTACCAGATTAGTGGAATGACAGGGGAGCTGCAGTTAAACGATGCACAGCAAGTTGAACGCTCAATGAGATGGGCAAAATTTGATCACGGCCGAGTTATTAACCTTGCGCTTAAAAAATCTGATCAATAAACGCCTGATTGGGCAGGACTACGAAAAAGCGGCCGAACAGTTTTTAGCGACTCAGGGGCTGAAAACACTGGCTCGCAATTTTAACTGTAAACTCGGTGAAATTGATTTAATATGCCAGCAAAATGAATACCTGGTCTTTGTCGAGGTTAGATACCGAAAAAGCAGCCAATACGGCGGAGCTGGCGGCAGTATCAGCCAATCAAAACAAAATAAAGTGAAAAAGGCCGCACAGTATTACCTCCAACAAAAGAATATTAACTTAAATCATTGTGCCATCCGCTTCGATGTCGTTACAATAGACGGGAAAATAGACAATCTGAATTGGATCAAAAACGCATTCTAAACTTCATCTAAAAAAGCTAAATCATGCAAGAATTAATCAAACAAAGTTTCACTGAAAGTATTCATACCAAAATCGCAGCGCTTGATGTACTTGCGCCTATTGTTGAAAATGCAGCTCAAATCATGCTCAATGCGCTACTTGCCGAGAAAAAAATTCTCTGCTGCGGTGATGGATTCTCTCATTCGGTCGCCAGTACTTTGGCAAATGCGTTAAATTATCGCCTGGAGCACGAACGTCCGAGTTTACCGGCCATGGCGCTTTCTGCCGATCCTGTATTAATGTCTATGCTCAGTGACGAAGAACAGGCAACACAGCAGTTTTCAACTCAGCTCAGAGCCATAGCCCAGGCTGGTGATGTGTTAGTCATTGCCAGTGCTCACCCTAACTCTCAAACTTCAATGCGAACGATAGAAGCCGCCTTATCAAAAGATATGCTGGTTGTGGCTTTAACCGGTAGTGACGGTGGTGAAATATCCGGTCTGTTGGGGCCAAACGATGTGGAAATCCGCGTGCCTTCTGATAAAGCGATTCGTATTAATGAAGTACACCAACTTGTTGCGCACAGCATTTGTGATGCAATTGAACAAACTTTATTCCCGGGAATGTAACATGAAATTGTTTAAGCTTATTATATTATTGGTTTGTACAACACAAATATCAGCCTGCGCAGTTGCCGTCTTTGCCGGAGCTGCAGGAACAACAGCCGTAGTCGCGAGTGACAGACGGGATGTTGATACTCAGGTAGCCGATCATGAGCTTGAAAAAACAATTCAAAATCAAATTAACCATGACCCCAGCATTGCCAAACATGCCAATGTGACTGTGGTCAGTTACAAACGAAATATATTACTGGTTGGTCAGGCACCGACTGACTACATCCGAGATAAAGTCGTCAAAATGGCGCTGAACAATCCAGATTTGGTTGATTTATATAACGAGATTCGCATTGCAGACAAATCATCAACTGCACAAAAAACTCAAGATACCTGGCTCACGACCAAACTCAAAGCCCGCATGGTTGCGGACAAAGAACTGGATGGCCATCAGGTGAAAATCACCACTGAAAATGGCGAAGTCTTTTTAATGGGCATGCTCACTGAACGCGAGAAAAAAATAGCCGTCACTATCGCTCGAAATATGGAGGGTGTCGATCGCGTAATCGAAATCTTCGAGCCTTTCCAAAAGGTAAATGAAGAATAAAGACTTAACTCAGTAAGCAGGCGGCGCTCAATGCCGTTCTGCTTTATTTAACCCGCAAGATTCTGCCTGATCAGGCAACAAATAATACGTGCTCCGCTCAGATAGCAAACAACGGCGGGCATCTTAGATAAGTACAATGGCCTAAATCCCTTTAGTGCTTTGATTCAAAAATACGCAGAATTTAGCGTCAATTGCCAAACGCAAATATGATTCTTTTATATCATTGAATCTAAATCATCTATAAAATCGGTTTTATGATTTTTATAACCTGTTAGAGTTAGCCCTATAACTAAAACTGACCAATAGCCAATAGTTTAACTGAAACCCTATGACTGAATCTCTGTTATCACTAGAAGCAAAAGAAACCCCCGCCCGAGTTGCAGAACAAATAGAAGAAAACGAGCATACTATCGCCAAACTCGGCTCTCATTTAAAAATTATGCAGCCCAGATTTATTTATATGGTGGGGCGTGGTTCATCAGATCATGCCAGTGGTTTTGCAAAATATTTATTTGAAACTGAAACGGGTGTCCCTGTAGTAGGTGCGGCGCCTTCAGTAACCAGTATTTATCAGAAAAAAATGCTGTTGGAAAAGTCTCTGGTATTGGTTGTGTCTCAATCAGGGCGCAGTCCGGATGTCATCCAGCAGGCTCAAATGGCACGTGAAGCGGGTGCTTTTGTAGTCGCTATTGTCAACGATGAAGATTCTCCTTTAGCCGATATTATCGATGTTATTTTGCCCTTGAAAGCTGGAGAGCAAAAAGCGATTGGCGCCACCAAAACCCATTTAACCACATTATCAGCCCTACTCCAGTTAGCTGCAACCTGGTCTCATAATAAAGACCTTAAAAAAGCCATTATGCAATTACCTGAATATTTAACTCAGGCAATTGAAAGTCCGTCACTGTTAACGCCAGCGGATTTAGCCGGCACTGAGCACTGTGCAGTCCTAGGAAGAGGTTTTGGTTATTCCGTTGCCAAAGAGATAGCGATGAAGTTAACGGGCCTGTGTGGCATTCACGCAGAGCCGTTCAGCACTGCTGAATTTTTACATGGCGGCGTTGGTTTATTAGAGCATCAGCTAAAAATCTTTAATACGATTTTAGATGATGAGTCTTACCCGTCTCATATGAAACAAATTAAGCAATTTGAGCAAAATCAAATTGAAATTACTCATATCAAACAGGCGTTAAAAGGGATCCCTGCCCGTCTGCAACCCCTTACCTTATTGCAAAGATTTTATCTGGATTTAACCCCGATAGCCGAATCCAGAGGAATAGATGTCAATAATCCACCGGGCCTGCAAAAAATTACCCGAACGGTTTGAGTTATAAAAACAACTGGCCGGGATTGGCTTCCGGCAGCTCAAACCAGGCTTGTGGTGTTTTCACAAAAACTTTGCCGGACTGCTCAAACCATTGCACAACAAATCCCTGAGTTTGACCGGCAAACCAGAATACAGCCACACGATTGGGTTCATTCAGTTGCCATTGCGATAATGCTTCAGGGTTAAGTCGTAATCCAATTAATCCCTGCCAGGCATGGATAATCTGCTGAAGCTGTTCAGCCGAGACTTTTTGTTCCGGTTGAGTGCGCCAGCTACGCCCTATTCGCTCAACAGAAACGCCGGGTAAATCCAGCGTTAAAATGAGTTCGGTTGGAGGGATAATATTTTGCTGAATCTCAGGTTCATCATCCAGTTTATTGAATAACTTTTGATGCAGCCCATTAAATAAAAATATCATTAACAATGTGGAAAAAATCAACACATTGTTCCAGCCTTTTCGACTTAATCGTATCATCAAATTCAACTCTAAACAGAAGACAATTCAATAATGTAACCTCAACTCTGGATAACAAATTGCTTTCTAGTGGCTATTTTTCCTGATAACTGCGTTGAATTCGCTAGTAATAGCCAGCTATTACGTACGCAAATTCGCCTTGTTCTAAGAAAATATATCTCACTAGAAAACGAAATTAGACTAAAAGCCAATAAATTTAAGGCCTTAGCTAACTTCTTATCCAGAGTTAAGGTTAATGTAGCAAATTTCAGGCATAAAAAAACCCAGCTAGGCTGGGTTTTTCAAAACACTTTAACTTAAAAAAGCTTACTTAATTTTAGCTTCTTTGAAGATAACGTGCTTACGAACTACTGGATCAAATTTTTTAATTTCAAATTTGCCAGGCATGTTCTTTTTGTTTTTGTCGGTAGTGTAGAAAAATCCAGTACCGGCACTAGAAACCAATCGGATCTTATCGCGCATAGTCAGGCTTCCTTATATTTTGATACCGTTTGCACGGATATCTGCTAATACTGCATCAATACCTTTTTTGTCAATGATACGCATACCTTTAGTCGATACACGCAATTTAACAAAACGGTTCTCACTCGCTACCCAAAAACGGTGCGATTGTAAGTTTGGTAAAAAACGACGCTTAGTTGCGTTGTTTGCGTGTGAACGGTGGTTACCGACTACAGGCTTTTTACCAGTTACTTGGCATACTCTAGACATTGCTGTGTCTCCAAATACTTAATCCCGAGCTTGCTGACTCAAGAAAAAATTGTTTGCGTACCCTGATTCAAGAGGGCGCATTTTATACATGACACAGGCTATTGAGTCAATCTTTTTATTAGTTTTGGTTAAAAAAATAGCGATTTTATATCAATCCGTGCTCCGCAAAGGATAAAACGGCCTGATCGCCTACAATAAAGTGGTCCAAGACCCGGATATCGACCAGAGCCAAAGCCTGCGTTAATCGACGGGTAATTTGCTTATCCGCTTCACTCGGTTCAGCAATACCGGACGGATGATTATGAGCAAAAATAATCGCCGCGGCCTGCTTACTAAGCGCCTTTTCAACCACGACTCGGGGATAAACTGAAGCCCCATCGATTGTGCCATAAAACAAAGGGGAAAACTCAATCACTCTGTGCTGATTGTCTAAAAACAGGCAGGCAAAAACTTCATGGGGTTCATCGCGTAATTGCGCTTTTAAAAAGTTGCGGCAGGCATCGACCGAAGTTAACACATCACCTTTTTTCAAAACCTCGGCTAAATAACGTTTACTCATTTCAAGGCAGGCCTGTAACTGAGCATATTTAGCTTCACCTAAGCCTTTAGCAGAGCAAAATTTGGATAAATCGGCAGCCAGCAACAGACGCAAACTACCAAATTCTGCCAGTAGCTGCTGCGCCAGTTCAACCGCACTGAATCCGGATACACCAGTGCGTAAAAATATCGCCAATAATTCAGCATCGGTTAAACTGTTTGCGCCCTTATTTAACAGCTTTTCACGCGGACGTTCGCTCGCTGGCCAATCCTTGATACTCATAATGATTCTTCCCTAAATTAAACCCGAGTCTAGGTTAAATTAAATTTGTGATCCCAAGCACATTTAACAAAAGTATAGTAAACTGCTGTTTTATCGCAAACGACTTATATTGAAGCTAAGGTTATGAGCTTACTGCAAAATAAAAAAATAATACTGGGTATCTCCGGTGGTATAGCAGCCTACAAATGCGCTGAACTCACCCGCAGATTAACCGAGCAAGGGGCTCAGGTCAGAGTTGTGATGACAAGTGCTGCCAAAGCTTTTATTACGCCTTTAACCATGCAGGCCGTTTCCGGTAATCCGGTGAGTGACGATTTACTTGATCCGGCAGCGGAAGCCGCAATGGGTCATATTGAACTGGCAAAATGGGCCGATTTAATATTAATCACGCCGGCCAGTGCCGATTTAATGGCTCGCCTGGCCCAAGGCATGGCCAATGATTTATTAACCACACTCTGCTTGGCCAGCGCAGCGCCAACCGTTATTTCACCCGCGATGAATCAACAAATGTGGGCTGCTCCTGCCACTCAGCGCAATCTAGAGCAACTCAAAAAGGACGGTCGTTTTATTATTGGTCCGGGTGTGGGCGAACAGGCTTGCGGCGATGTCGGTGCCGGAAGAATGCTGGAGCCCGCGCAAATTATTGAATACTTACCGGCTTTTTTCTTGCCTCAGGTATTACAAGGAACAAAAGTAGTGATAACCGCAGGTCCGACTCAGGAAGCCATCGACCCGGTTCGCTATATTTCAAATCACAGTTCAGGAAAGATGGGCTATGCACTGGCGCAAGCTGCCAGTTGGCTGGGCGCTCAGGTTACGCTGGTCAGCGGCCCGACAAATCTGGTGCCACCACAAAATTGTGAATGCATAGCAATCAAGAGTACAGAGCAAATGCTTTCAGCCTGTCAGCAAGTCAGTCAACAAGCTAATATATTTATTGCCTGCGCTGCGGTTGCCGATTATAAAGCGGCTAGTATTGAATCACACAAAATAAAAAAGACACAGCACCAGCTTAATCTACAATTAACTAAGAATCCGGATATTCTGGCGACTATCGCCCAGCAAGTTGATAAGCCTTTCAGTGTTGGCTTTGCTGCAGAAACTCAGGACGTTGCCAGATATGCCAAAGATAAAATGCAGCGAAAAAACCTGGATATGATCATTGCAAATGATGTATCCAACCAGCAAATAGGGTTTAACAGTGAGCAAAATGCCGTGACTGTATACTGGCCGGATGGCGAACTGGATTTTGCGGCAGAAGACAAATCGACGCTGGCGATAAAACTGCTCCAGTTAATCGCTAAACAATATACTCAGCAAACTCAATAATAACGATAACAAATAATTAAGTACGCTTATGACAATGCAAAAACGTGGTAACAGAAAACAAGAAATATTAGAAGCTTTAGCCAATATGCTGGAGAACAACCCGGGTGAGCGGATTACAACCGCTAAACTCGCTCAGGCTGTTGGTGTAACCGAAGCGGCGCTTTACCGTCATTTCCCGAGTAAAGCCAGAATGTTTGAGGGCTTATTAGACTTTGTCGAAGATACGCTGTTTAGTCGAATCAATAAAATTTTGGAAGATGATAAACAATCTGCCAGCCGCTGTTTAAAAATTTCACAACTGGTGCTTTTATTTGCAGAAAAAAATCCGGGGATTTCCCGTTTATTAAGCGGAGAAGCCTTAATGGGCGAACAAATCCGTTTAAGAACCCGGGTTAATAGTTTATTTGATCGAGTAGAAACACAACTAAAACAGGTTTTACGTGAACGGCCTATGCGTGAAGGCAAAGATTTGCCGTTTGCAGAAGTTGTGGTTGCCAATCAAATTACCAGTTGGTTAGAAGGGCAAATCAGACAATATGTGCGCTCTGATTTTAAACATCTACCATCAACTCATTTGGCTCAACAATGGCAAATATTCCAGCTTGCAATATTCCATTAATTAGCAGAATAGCAGCCCTATCGCTATTTTTGCTGCTGGGTGCTTGTTCAGACAAGCCGCCTGCTGAAATTCTGCATCAGATACACACAGATAATGGAGCCTATGCGGCCGACTTATCTCAAAATGGCCTGTACGCTGCGGTAAGCTCAAATCAGGGCATCCGGCTTTGGAATACTCAACTGGGTTTGCCAAAATATTTATGGCAACAACAGCCGGGACAGGAAAATCAGGTTCATATCGTAAAAATCAGCCAGGACAATCAGGCTGTACTGACATCCGATAAACAAAGTTTTGCGGTCTGGAGTGTAAATACAGGTGCAAATAAAGGTTATTATAAAATCAATGATGCTAACATTGCCGTTGCCGATATCAGTGATCAAGGCCAGTTTGTTGTACTGGGTCTGCTGACAGGTAAAGTCATTCATATTAATCTGGAAACAGGCCGGCGCATTGAGTTTCTGGCCCATCAGGAGCGAATCAGCGCTTTAGACATGTCAGCCAATGGTCAGTATGTTTTATCTGGCGATTACGCCGGGCAAGCCATCTTATGGGATAGTCAAACCGCTCAGCCAGTTCATCAATTCAGCCATCAAGGCCGGGTCAGCCAATTAAGCCTGGATAATAAAGCCAGATTTGCCTTTACGGCCAACAGTACAAACGAATCCTGGATTTGGGATTTAAAAACCGGACACAAACACAGCGCATTGCAATATCCCGCGCGCCAGCAAATTTTTACCACAGTAAAGTTTTCTCATCATGGACACATACTGGCAACCGGCGCCCCCAATCAAAAAATAAAATTATGGTCGGTTTATTCAGGGGAATTAATCGCACAGTGGCAATTTGAAGCCGATAATTTTGCTGCAACAGTACTGGATTTTGCTTTCAGTCCGGATGATCGCCAGCTCAGTGCCGAAACCAGTTTTGGTGTATTACAACGCTGGGATATCAGCCCTTATTCATTTTAACTAAGCGTCAATTCGAGTGTATCAATTATTGGTTTTGAATTAAAAAATCAACCGAAGGTGCAAAAAATGCGGCACCGGTTTCAGCGCGGGTAAAGTTCAGAAGCTGATCAAAATACTCAGATTCCACACCTAACCGACTGGCTAAAACCTGCTCAAAAGCAATCGGAGTATGGCAACAAGCGATATAAAACAAACCTTCACTTTTCATTGTGCCATAAGGCATGCTTTGATTAAGCACCTGAATAAGTTCATTATTTTCATCTAACACATGTGTCGTTTGATAATGCGAAAAGGGATCTTGCTGAGCCAATATCCGGTTGCTTAACTTTTCGCGGCCAATCACGTTTTCCTGTTCAGTTTCAGATAACGCCTGCCAAAGACTCAACAAATGTCGGTATCTTTGAATGTGTATATAACTGCCACCGGCAAAAAGAGGATCTTCCTTTTCGTTGACCAAAGCAACCTGCTGGCGTTTTAAGCCGTGAGGGTTATCGCCAGCTTCAATAAATCCGGTGAAATCTCGCCCATCCAGATATCTGAAACCTTTAACTTGTTCCTGTAAATAGACGCATTCAGCCAACTGATGACAAATATAAGTTCCAACCAAATGATTCACATCCACCCGATCCGAACGGATATGAATAAATAGATCGTATGGTGTGGAAGGCGCAAAATGATGACCGGCCTTAAAATTGGGAAATTCACACAATTGTATCGGGGTTTTATTGGGATAAAGCTGCGGCCAGTATTCAGAGCCAATTGCAACAAAGCCACTCAGTTCGGCTTCCGAATAATCTTCCGAGTATGTCTCAATAATCGATTGAAAGCCTGCCAGAATGGTCCGGATTTCAGCTTCATTGCCAGCTCGCGCTTTAAACATTAAATATAAACTATGTAAATTCGCTTCAGCTGTTACACCGCGCTGAAATTTCGCCATAAAACAGTACCTTAATTCCCAATAATAACTTCAATAATATACCGGAAAGCGATAAATAAGCCAGAATCAAAACAAAGTCTCCAATCTGCAATTTATTTTCACACCTCGCACTCGAATTACAAACCAGCCCAAAAACCAAACAAAACAGCGTAAACATATAAGTACAATACTAATGACCAGCACTCAATCGTTTCAATATTTTAACAACTTGTTAATAGAGCTAAAAAGAAAAGTATGTATAATTCGCTTAACGTTTGATTATTTGACGACTTCCGAGGCCACCCTATCTATGCTGTTAAACCGAATTTATTCAGGCTTATTGATTACCGGGTTAAACCTTTATTGTATTTCACACGCAAACGCCTTTGGCTGGCATCATGGTATCGGAGTCGGTGTTAATCATATTTCCAGTGACGCAGATATAGAATTTTATGACAAAAACAGCCAGCAAACCCAGCAGCTTAATGAGCACTTTAAAGCAGATTCATTTAGTCAGCAGATAGATAATGCAGCAGCAATAGAAGGGTATTCGACTAACCACGAATGGCTGTTTAATTATTCACTGGCACAATACAATACCCAGGCGAATGCAAACGAGCAGGCCAGTTATAAATTAACCGGTACTCATGTATCGGCTGCACTGGGACACAGATTGTTTGAAGCGAATCAGAATATACGGTTATACGGACTGCTGGGCGGCCAGTACCGTAAACAAAAATTCACCCACAGATTAAAGGGTATCAGCCAAAATAAATTTTCTGAATCTGAATTTACTCCGATTGCCGGCCTGCAATTGGATGTACCGCTGAGCAAAAACGTTGTGGCCCATTTAAAAACTCAGGTTGCTCTGAATTCAGACCATAGCGATACCAGCAGCAGCTTAGGGATTAACCTGAGAGTCAACTCAAGCATGAGCCTGCTGGCAGAGTACGAAATCAGCCAGTTTGAATTAGAAAGCGGGCAAAAAAACCAGCCCGGTTATTATCATTTTGATGGTGATGTCAGCCAAATTTCACTCAAAGCCGTTTTTATTTGGTAATTCAAATAGCCAAAATAGAGTCAACAAATTTGCACTCACTTCAGGAACTGATTATATTAATCGGCTAGATAATTATAAAATTCCGGTGTAAGGATTTACGCCCTGAGATAATCAATGCTGCTTGATAATAATTCCAATCAAATCAAAAAAACCAAGCTACTGTCAGGACAAAGCTTAACCAGCATCCCGCCAATGGCCAGCGCCATTTCAAAACGCATTGCCAGATTTCGGCAAGATTATATAAAACAGGTTGATGCTGCAAAAACGTTTTTTTGTGAGTATCAGGAACAACTGAATACCCGAGCCAAATTTAAAAAAAGCATACAGGCTTATCAGGATCAAATAGACCTGATAGAAAACTACCGGAAAGAGAAAGGCAAATATCCAAAAATTAAAGACCAGCCTTCCACTGAACGCTACTTAACACGCCTTTATCGGCTTCAGGACAATGCCAAGAAAGAAAGCCGGGAATTTGAGCGCAAACTGATAGCATTGCAGTCTGAACGGTATCAAAGGCTTGACCATCTGGTCGATCAAATATTAGATTTATTAGACGGGCAAAAAATATTCAGTCAGTTTTTGGGGACTATCGCACTGTCCGTGCCCTCTCCTGAAGAAAAAGTTCGCCATGTTCGTAATGAAAAAAACAAACCTATTTTTATTACCGCATTAGCCATTGCATTATTTGAAGAAGTTAGAACAAAATTGGATGCAAGCAATATTCATCCATATTTAACAAAAAAAATGGGCCAGATTTTCCATGACAGTCATCAGTATAATCTGATGATCGACAAATCTGAAGAAAACGACAAGCAGCATATCATGCCACTTGAGGTTAAAATTGCCTACCGCGAAGAAATTCTAAAACCACTTGCAAAAGCCTGCCTACTGCAATCGATTGGCAGCCACAGTCCTGAAGTGGATGAATTGTTTGGCCGTGACAGATACCGAATGTTGTCACAGGATGAAAGAGCCGAGCTACTCAGACTGAACTTTGAAAAAACCACTGATTTCATAAAAATCGGTATTGGCATTCCAGCAACTCGATTTGATACACGCGAAGAAAGAGCTGAGTTTATCCAGCAAGAAGCTGAAAAAATCCAGTTTATTCTGGATATTCAAAAACGACTCAGTCAGACACAAGATAACCTGGGCGATTTATTACGTATACCTATGGTGTACACCTCAATTATCTTATCAACCAAACCTGAGTTTGATTACAATCAAATCTATACTGCCTATGATACTCTGGCTCAGGGCGCTGAAAATAATGTTTACCACCCGGATTACACACAAGTTTTTAATCAAATGGTGGGGCGATTTCCGTTAGGTTCCGGCATCTATTTTATTCAACAGGAAACCGGACAGATTGAAAAAAGCATTGTCAGCTCTTTATATCCGCAGTCGCCGAATGAACCCATCTGCAAACAAATTACCCGTCGCCAGCTTATTTTTTTAAGTCAGACAGAAGTTGTGATCAGTCAGTCAAGTAACCTATACTTTGATACTTCGCGCAGTTTCAGTCATTATTCAGATAGCTATTTTCAGACAAAATTTGCCAACGGATATGTCTGGAATGCGAGTGAATTGTGGGAAGTTCAAATCCCCGCAGTCAACTTCTGGAAAAAAGACGGTACCATAAAATATAACGGCCAGTATGAGCCTCATGATGATGAATATGACATTTAATCCTGAGGCGGGTTCATTACGTCAGGGAGCAGATTCATGTCATTACCTCAACCGGTAGCAGATAGTTTAAAACAAGTATTCGGATTTGAGCAGTTAAGAAATGGTCAGCAGCAAGTGATTGAAAACCTGTTGTCTGGTCATTCTTCACTGGCTATCTTTCCCACCGGCTCTGGCAAATCGCTCTGTTATCAGCTTACCGCGCTACATTTACCCAACTTAACTCTGGTCGTTTCACCTTTATTGGCTTTAATGAAAGATCAGCTCGATTTTTTAAGCCAAAAAGGCATAGCTGCTGCCAGTCTGGATTCAACATTATCGGCTGAACAATACCAGCAGGTTATTTCAAACGTCAAAGCCAATAAAATAAAAATTCTTATGATTTCAGTCGAGCGCTTTAAAAACGAGCGCTTTCGCCGGTTTATCGAGTCTGTTCCAATTTCTATGCTGGTTGTCGACGAAGCCCACTGTATTTCGGAGTGGGGGCATAATTTCAGACCCGATTATTTAAAACTCCCCCACTACAAAGCACAGCTGAATATTCCATTAACTTTATTATTAACCGCAACAGCCACCAATAAAGTCAAACTGGATATGGCGAATAAATTTTCAATCGCGACCGAGCATATAGTGCAAACCGGGTTTTATCGTTCTAATTTAAACCTGAGTGTTGAAGCGGTTAAAGAAGTAGATAAAAAGCAGGCATTACTTGAGCATATCAGTGCAAAAACCGGGCAACATGAATCCGGCATTGTTTATGTAACTTTGCAGCAGAGCGCAGAAGATATTGCCGGATATTTGATGCAAAACAATATTAATGCACAGGCCTATCACGCGGGAATGGATAACGACAAACGCGCGCAAATTCAGCTGGATTTTATGGCCAATAAAATCGATGTTGTGGTAGCGACAATCGCCTTTGGTATGGGTGTGGACAAAGCCAATATTCGTTTTGTAATTCATTACGATTTGCCTAAATCAATTGAAAACTATAGTCAGGAAATTGGCCGGGCCGGGCGTGACGGACAAGGCTCAGACTGCATAACTTTAGCCAATTTAGACAGTCTGAATACACTTGAAAACTTTGTCTACGGCGACACGCCTGAACTGTCCGGCATTCAGGCCTTGCTCACACAGATTAAAACGCACTGTTATTCCACCCATAATGGCGACAACTGGGAATTTCAGTTGTATGATTTATCCAATCAAACCAATATTCGTCAGTTGCCATTAAAAACCTTACTGGTTCAGCTCGAACTACAAGGGTTACTCAAGCCTTTGTACAGTTATTTCGCTGAATATAAAATTAAGTTACTGGTAGAACAACAAACACTCCTGTCGCGCTTTAATCCACAGCGGCAAGCTTTTTTAAGCCAGATATTTGCCCATACAGATTTTAAACGAATCTGGGGCGTTATTAATTTTGACAGCTTACTAGAGGCCATGCCCAATGAAAGAAACCGGATTATCGCGGCGCTAGAATACCTTGCCGAACATGAATTAATTGAGCTGCAAACCCGGATGATGACAGAGGTGTATCAACTGGATTTAGCCAGATTAAACCAGCCTGATTTGGCCGAACAACTGCATCAGTATTTTGTTGATAAAGAACAAAAAGAAATAGCCCGAATCGCCAGTTTAATTCGCTTTTTTGAACTGGATAAATGTTTAAGCTTTAATTTAGCCGCTTATTTTGGTGATAAACAAGCCCCGACACACTGTGGTCATTGCTCTGTCTGCGAAGGAAAAGTGGCAAAACTTAACTACTCCACCACGCCGCAATGGCCTCAGGATACGGTACTGAAAGAAACGCTCAATGCACTGACAAATTATTTAGCCGGTAAAGAGGAAACCGTCAGCCAGGAAACCTACTGCCACTTTTTAACCGGTATCAGCACCCCTTTATTTGCAAAAAACCGGGTAAAAGCTAATGTGGAAGGGTTTGGCCTATGCGAAACGTTAAGATACGAAGCGGTTTTAAGTAAAATTAAAGCTCTGAATGTGTAATTCAGTAGATACCCAACCAGCAAAGAATCAATGAGTTTCTGCTTTTTCAAGTGCTTTAATTTGGCTCAAAATAGCCTCAGCTTCAGCCGTGAGCATAGAATAACCGCGAATATCTCCATTACGTTGCGCATGCATTGCCTGCTCCAATTTGGCTTCATATTGCTTATTAAGTTTTTTTACCGGGTTCTTTTTTAAAAATGAAAACATGCTTACACCTGATTTGTAAAAATTAATAGCTTTTACGCAACCAAATGACGTTTAGTTTTATTACACATAAATAACGCCTAGCAAGCCTATAATGAACTGGGATCAGGGTTCGTTAATCTCCGTTATTACAGGAAAGTACCAAAGCGGTACTTTCCATTAGTCAAAGCACTATCTATTTTGAGCCTGAATAGCAGTTAAGGCTATGGTATAAACAATGTCTTCAACCAAAGCGCCCCGGCTTAAGTCGTTAACAGGTTTACGCAAACCTTGCAGCATAGGACCAATACTAACCACGTTTGCGGAACGTTGTACGGCTTTGTAAGTGGTATTACCTGTATTTAAATCCGGGAATACAAATACAGTAGCTTGCCCAGCTACCGGACTGTTCGGTGCTTTTTTCGCAGCAACACTGGCAACCGAAGCCGCATCATACTGAAGCGGGCCATCGATTAATAAATCAGGTCGTTTTTCTTGCGCAATTTTAGTTGCGGCACGAACTTTATCCACATCACTACCAATACCACTTTCACCCGTACTGTAACTAATCATGGCTATTTTTGGTGTAATGCCGAATGCTTTTGCTGAATCACCGGACTGGATCGCAATATCGGCGAGATCTTCAGCACTCGGATCCGGATTAACCGCACAATCGCCATAAACCAGAACCTGCTCGGGTAAACACATAAAGAAAATTGAAGAGACCAGTTTACTCTCAGGCGCTGTTTTAATCAGTTGCAGTGCAGGGCGGATTGTATTGGCCGTTGTATTGACGGCTCCCGAAACCAGACCATCGACTTTATCCAGCGCCAACATCATAGTCCCGAGTACAACCCTGTCTTCGAGCATTTCACGTGCTGTTTCTTCCGTGATGCCTTTATGTTTTCTCAGCTCCATTAAAGGTGCAACATACTCGTCCACAATACTGCTGGGGGCAACCGCGAGTACATTTTCAGGCAACTCCAATGTTAAACTTTCAGCCGTGCGCGCAATCGCATCCGGATCGCCTAATAAAATACACTTGGCAATTCGTTTTTGGGCACATAAAACTGCGGCCTGAATAGTCCTGGGTTCATCCCCTTCCGGCAAGACTATGGTTTTCGGATTAGAGCGAGCCGATTCCACCAAATGATGACGGAAAGCCGCAGGTGATAATCTTGGCGTGCGTTTTACTTTGACATGTTCGGCCAACCAGGCCAAGTCTAAAGATTCAGCCACGGCATTCATCACCTGCTCCATTCTGATATTATCGTCAGCCGGCACATCACTGTTCAGCTCATCCAGATACTGAGCCGTGCGGTAGGTATTGCTGTTAACCAGCATGACGGGTACACCTGTATCAAATGCTGCCTGACACAAATTCATTAATGCTGCGTCCGGCATATAACCACCCGTCAATAAAATACCGGCCAGTGGTACACCATTTAACACAGCCATACACGCAGTTAATAAAATATCATCCCTGTCGCCCGGGGTAACAACCAGAGTCCCGGCTTTAAGGGTATGCAGCATATTGGTAAGTTTACGTGCGCAAATACTGACGCCAAGCACGCGGCGGTTTAAGTCGGCTTTTTCGTTTAGAATCTGGCAATCCAGATGCTGATGAATATCAATAGTGCGCGGCGCAAGTAACTGAGGATTGTAGCGTACCTGACCCAAACACCTGAAACTGGCTGATTTGAATACTGCCAGTTCGGATAAATCCCTGCCTGGCTCAATTGGAGAAACTTCGCCGTCATCCAGAGCCATCAGAGCCTGAACCCGTCCCGCGGGGGCACCTACCTTGTTTAAAATACAGCCCAGTACCTTTTTGCTACGAGTACCACCATAAAAGTTAGACGACATGCTAATTTGCTGATTTAGCTCAACGTCACTTAGTTCGTTTTTAGCCGACACTAAAATGACATCACTATCTAGTGTATTGGCAATTTGAGTATTGATTCTGACAATAAACGGTAGATTCTTTTGTGGCACCAGACCTTCGATAATGAGCACATCAGCATCTTTGGCACTTTCTTCACAAATGGTCACTACTTCTTCCATTAATTGCTCAATTTCGCCATTTGCCAACATGCGCTGTGCTTTCTCCAATGGAATCGGATCAGGCGGAGTTAGCCCCTGCATAGCGTTAACAAATAGCAGGGAAGGGTCAATCTGTTGTGCCAGGCCGCCGTGCTGAGCGATAGGCTTGCAAAAAGCCACCCGAATACCCAGTTGATCTAATGCTCTAACCAGACCTAAACAAATCGAGGTTAATCCCGCACCATAACCTGTCGGGGTTAAAAATAAACTATGATTCAAAATATACTCCTGTTAATTCAGCATTAGGCCGGTTGGGTTAAGCGAATGGTATCCTGTGCAATGACCCATTCTTCCTGAGTTTGCACAATTATCGCTTTACGTGACGCCTGGGTCGTTACCAGCCCAAGTTCATCGCCCCCTTTATTATTCAGTTTTTCATCCAGCTCAAAACCCAAAACGGCTAAATGATTTAATACTTTGCCACGCACCAAAAATGAATTTTCACCTATACCCCCCGTAAAGACTAACGCATCAAAACGAGATAAACCGGCCAGCATACTGGCAATGCTTTTTGCCAGACGGTATGCAAAAACCTCTATCGCCAGTTCAGCCTGTTTATCGCCGTTTGCGGCCTGAGCAGACAAGGTACGCATATCATTACTTGAACCAGAGATGCCCAGCAAACCACTGCGTTTATTCAATAGGTCAGTAATTTCAGTAAGTGATAACTTTAATTTATTCGCTAAAAACTGATGAATACTGGGATCAATATCACCGCTGCGCGTACCCATCATCACGCCTTCAAGCGGCGTAAACCCCATGCTGGTATCTACAGACAATCCATTTTGTACGGCACTGATGCTACAGCCATTGCCTAGATGCGCTGTAATCACCCCTGAATCCGCTTTGTCCAAGCCGAGAATTTCAACCGCTTTATTAGCTACATACTGATGGCTGGTCCCATGAAATCCATATTTTCGAATACCTTGTGACTGGTAAAGTTCATAAGGCAGACCATATAAATAGGCATGTGCAGGCATGGTCTGATGGAAAGCCGTATCAAATACAGCCACTTGCGGAATATCCGGCAATTGTTCGGTTACCGCTTTAATCCCGGTAATGGCCGCCGGATTATGCAAAGGCGCCAGCGCACTGCAGGCTTCAATTTTATTCAAAACGTTTGGGGTAATCAGCGCTGATTCTTTGAAGTATTCACCGCCATGCACCACTCTGTGGCCGATCGCAGTTAACGAGTCAAACAAATTGAGTTCAGATAAAACAGCAAATAGTTTTTTTAATACCTGAGCGTGATCAGCATCTGCCAATTTAACTTCTGATTTTTGCCCCTGATACTTCCAGCTGATTTCAGCCTGTTCGGTTGCAAGCCGCTCTGCAATACCGGTTAAATCAGCTTCTGAATTATCACCAATAAATAGCGAAAATTTCAGTGAAGAACTGCCAGAATTAATAATAAGGTAACTATTGTTATTCAATCTAAACTCCTTGGATGCACGCATTGCAAATAATTGTCCATAGTATAGGACAAATAGCCGCGCCGGAATTCAATTTAGATCAATAAACCAGGTTAAACCTATAATATTAAAAATAAAAAAGATGAATTTATTTAAAAGTTATTAAATTTGTAACGGCGACTGAAAACTAAGGTAAGCAGATAGCTGAATTGAATGACAAGATAAGCATTCAAACGGTTACGCTCATGCCATTCAAAGCTCAAATCAGACCCAGTTGCTTATCTGACTGCTTGGTTGAATATTTCTTTTTATCCGGCCAGGGACGACTTTGCCAAGGTGGGTTAAAGCTGAATGAAGAGACAGTTCTTCCCGGTAGTAAACGGCCATTGCCGGCTCCTTGTGCATAATCGTAATAGAGTTTAATAATTTCTTCCCGCGTTACCTGTTGAGCATCCGGATGTTGTGTGCAAGCGGATTGCCAGCGGGCAACTCGCGCAAATTCATTGCCGACCGGCAATGAAAAATCATCATAATACTCAAGAAACCAAAAACGCATAAACAGAGGTGTAAAAACGACTTCAGCCCAGCCAAACTCATCAAATAGCCATTCATCGGATGTTGCATACAATTCCAGAAAGTTATTTATCCGACGGTAAATCTCTAAAAGCTTTTTTTCATATTCAGGGGCGTGTTTCGGATCCTGATTCAGCACCATAGAATAGCCGGCATCAGCAAATGGCCCCGCCAAGGTGACCAGCATGTTTTCAATCGCTCTTTGCAAAGGGTCCGCCTGAGCAACAGGTTTGTCAGGTGTAATATCTTCAATATACTGCTGAATCACTAAACTCTCTTTTAAAATAGAGCCATCCTCAGTTTCCAGTACAGGTAATGCCGTTGTGCCCTGCGTTTTATCAAGCAACCATTGAGGACGGGGTTTAGTAATATCAATCAGCTTAAATTCTGCCAATTTCTGGCGACCTTTTAGCGACAATAAAATTTCCAACCGCTGTGAAAACGGGCAAACCGGAATATGATATATAGATAACAAAACGAGCCCTCCTGTTTATATACCCGTGCTGCCTTAAAATCACCTGTTTAAAACAGCGGTTTTGGTTATTCTTCAATTTTAAAATCAACGGTTAAATCAGCCTGATAGTTAACCTCATCAAATGAGTCTGAACGGCTTGGTTTAGGCTCAGATGAATAGCTACCTTTTGCTCTGATGCTATTCACAACTATCATTTCCTGAAGTACATCTGCCCCTCGAGTTGCTCTTTGCCTGACATCAGATTTTCTGATACCAATGGGTTTAAGTTTGATATTCAAAGATTTTTCATAAAATGCTTTCTGTTCAAGCACCTTTTCTAGTGCTTTAGCTTTAACTTTACGATTAAACTCATCTTTTTTCGTGTGCTCAAAAGCCGTATCCGTTAGTTCAACCTCTGTATGCTGATCAGCAACCACCGCAATTTGTTCTAAATGTGCTTCACTGGTAATGGTTACGGCAACCCGATTAACCACTTTATAGCTTTTGGGTGTATCACCAAACCATCCAAACTGAGGAGACGAAGAAAATTTAGAACTATTAACATCCTGCGCATTTATCCCAAAAGAAATAAAAGACTGGGTTATTTGCTCACGTAACCGACTATTCTGAGAGATAGCCGAAGACAGTAGCTTGTCTTCTGTTGTCACAATCAAGCTAATAATGGCTTTATCTGAATAAGCTTTTTCTTCAGCTTCAGCTCGAATGGTTACAATATTGTCTTGTGGATGCAAAAAACCTCTTAATTCTTCAGGGCTGCCTTTGATCTCAGGTTGCGCTTTTAATAAGCCAGATACCAGTGTTAAAGTGAACAATAATATTATCCGTAACATATTTTTTCTCTCTTATTTTTAAATAACAAAAGGTTAAATAAACAAACCTGACCAGTTTAGCTTATTTGAGACTAAAAATAATACAAAGTAAAATACGCTATAATTTCCATTCGCCTGCAGACCCGCTAAAATACCGCTTTTATTTTCTATGAATGATTTGTATTTATGAGTGATAAAAATCTGATTTACCGGGTACAGTTTGTCAATAATGGCGAAAAATATGAGCTTTATGTCCGCAAACTGATGCCAAGCAGTTTATTTGGCTTTATTGAAATTGGCGACTTTGTTTGGAATAGCCACAGTACACTTGTCGTTGATACCAGTGAAGAAAAACTCAAATCAGAGTTCGAATCGGTCGAAACCAGCTATATTCCCATGCATAATATCTTGCGAATTGATCAGGTTAAAAAGCAAGGCACGGCTAAAATTTCGAGTTTAGGCGACAAGGTAACTGCCTTTCCAAATCCAATTTATACGCCGAACCCCAAAAAGTAAGCAACAACTGATAACAAGGACATACTTTGCGCATACTGCATACATCTGACTGGCATCTAGGGCAAAACTTTTATGGCAAATCAAGGGCGACTGAACACAAACAGTTTTTAAGCTGGCTGCTCAAGTTAATTCAAGAAAAACAAGCCGATGCCCTGATTGTTGCAGGCGATCTGTTTGATACAGGTTCACCACCAAGTTATGCACGTGAAATGCTGAATCAGTTTGTGGTGGATTTGCAAACGCTAAACTGCCAGCTAATCCTGTTAGGCGGCAATCATGATTCGGTTGCCATGCTCAATGAATCAAGAAAATTATTTTCCTGTTTAAACAGTGAATTAATTGCCAATGTTCAAACTGAGCCTGAAAATCAGGTGATTACATTAACGGATAAACAGGGTAAACCAACTGTACAATGTTGCGCGATTCCGTTTATCCGGCCAAGAGATGTCCTCAACAGCCAAAGCAATAAAGATGAGCAAGCCGAAAAGCCCGATTTATTAACTGCGATAAAAAAACATTATTTAGCTATTTATCAGGCTGCTGAAGACAAAAATAAAAGCCTGAATCAAGACCTGCCGATAATCGGCACAGGTCATTTAACGGTCGTTAATGCCAGTACAACAGAGTCAGTACGTGAAATTTATATCGGCACACTCGAAGCCTTTCCGGCAAATCAATTTCCGCCATTTGACTATTTAGCGCTGGGACATATCCACCAGCCACAAAACATAGCTGGCAATGAAAACTGGCGCTACAGTGGCTCACCCATAGCCATGAGCTTTGATGAAGCCAGCCGGGAAAAATCACTGGTCTTCATTGAAATTGAATCTGGCAATGTCAATGCTCAACTGATTAGTATCCCGGTTTTTCAACCACTTTATTGTATTTCCGGTAATTTAGAACAGATAAAAAACCGATTATCTGAGCTTTTTGACTCAGATAATGAACAACAAATCGCCTGGCTTGATCTGGAAATTGACAGTTCAAATTTTCACTCTGATGTACAAAAGCAGGCTGAGCAAATTTGCGAAGACTACCCGGTAGAAATTCTGCTGGTCAGGCGCAAACGTAAAAGCCCGCAAATAAAGGGGTTTAGTGCTGCCGACAAACTCAGTCTGGATGAAATAGATCCGACTCAAGTATTTGAACAAAAGCTGACCGAGCAGGAACTCACTTTGGAGCAAAACAAAAAATTAACCAGCTTGTTTGCGCAAACACTGGCGCAAATCCAATCAGGCGATCCAAACTAACAGGCTCAACGTATAAGCGCCTTTAGTTACTCAACTTCAAGAGCGTACTTTTTATGTTTATCAATATGAAGCAAGTGTTTCAGCTATTATTAGCCTTATTCCTACTCAATGCCTGCACCGGCGTGCCACAGAATATCCAGCCGGTAAATGATTTTGAGTTAGAACCTTATTTGGGTAGGTGGTATGAAGTTGCGCGCCTGCCACACAGTTTTGAAGAGGGCATGAATCAGGTCACGGCCGAATACAGCTTGAACCCGGATGGCTCAGTAAAGGTTATTAATCAGGGGTTCGATTTATGTGAACAAACCTGGGATAACGCCATTGGCAAAGCTAAATTTGTTGAAGCAAAAAACACAGGCCATTTAAAAGTTTCATTTTTTGGCCCTTTTTATGGTTCATATATCGTATTCAAGTTAGGACCAATTGAAAATAATCAATACCAATATGCTTTTGTCTCGGGCCCGGATACCGATTATTTATGGTTATTAGCCCGCAAACCTCAAGTTTCGGAGTCGGTTAAACAAAACTTTATCGAACAAGCGAACAATGCAGGTTTTAACACCCATAAATTGGTTTGGGTCAATGCACTTAAAACCTGTCTTGAATAACAAAATAAGTTAACCCGGAATTATTTCATCCAGCGACTGGCCAGCGTTGAGGCACCAATTACAATGCCGATGGCCAGCCCCAACTGCAGGGTTTCAAGTGTACCGCCGGATTCAACAGCTCGTTCTAAAAATAAAATAACTAAAATGACAGTCGCAACCTGAATTAAAGTCACTTTTAAGTCATGAAAGTTTTTAATATTAAGAGCGCTCAACAATAAACTTTCTTTGACTTCAATTGTGGCAATAAAAAAGCGATATAAACTTACCGCGATAACTTGCAGTGTAATACCAATTAACAGTAAATCGAGCAATTTTAACAGCTTCACTGCCAGCGTTTTACCTTCTTCGGTGGATTCAGGTAAATTAAAAATAACCTCCTTTACCATATGAAATACAATATTAATGCAAGATACATAAATTAAAATAGCAGAGATAGCCGTTGTAAACACCGCGATAAAAACTAACCAACGGCTACTTTTCAATACTCTTTCTATCATCCTATTGCAACCATGACTTGAATTTATCAATTAGGCTTTTAGATTCAGGTGTAGCGGGAACATCAGAAACAAATAACCGCAATGATGCTGGTGCTCCTGGTCCCCAAGGCCACCAGGCAGCCATAACATCAACTTCGGTTGACGGGCCGAAATCAGAAAATAGCAACTGGTTATTTTCCATTTGAGCAAATAGGCCTGCACCACGCCGAACCGTTTGAGGGGCTTTTCGAATTGACTTTTTATCCCAGTGATTCGAAAACGCCTCCGACAATTGCGCCTTAACCTGATCTAACAGAGGTTTTGGAATCTCTGCCACCATAGCATCAAATCTCGGGTCCGGTTGCCAAATAAGCTTTTCGGTCAGCACCTGTATAACAGGATGAGCCGCTTGCTTTAACCTTTCCAGTTGCAATTCATTCATCTCTTTTCCTTTATAAACACAAAATTAGACCAATCTCTGTATTCTATAAATTTAATACAAATTGACTGCATTGCATTGAATTTACATTAAGAGTTAATGAATTTGATTGACCTGCATTAATTCAGATTCCAACTGTTGTTGCTCATGTCCTCTGGGTTTATGGAATTTAGCGGTTGCCAGATAAACGATAGGCGTCAGGTATAAGGTAAATAAAGCAGCCAGACCCAAGCCACCAAACATAACCCAGCCAATTGCATTTCGGGCTTCGGCGCCGGCACCTGTACTTAAAATGAGCGGCAAGCCCCCCAACACAGTTGAAACCATAGTAAGTGCAATCGGACGCAAGCGCACATTCGCAGCCTGTTCAATCGCCTGTCGGATAGACAACCCTTTATCTCTAAGCTGATCAGCAAACTCAACCATGAGTATACCGTTTTTAGCCATTAAACCAATTAACATCACAAGACCGATTTGCGAATAAATATTCACACTGGTATCAGTTAACCAAAGCGCATAAATGGCGGCAGCTAAACCAAATGGCACAACTGTCATAACATTAATTGCGCTGGCAATGCCCTCAAACTGAGCACATAAGACCAAAAACACAACCAGTAACGCAATCGCATAAGTGAATATCACTTCATTGGAAGTTTCTTCCAAGGTTTCTGCTTCACCTAAAAATATCATTTGCACATTGTCCGGTAGCACTTGATCGGCAATCGCCTGCATTTCAGCCATAGCATCGGCAAGCGGATAACCTTCCGTAATATTAGCGCTCAGTTCTATGGCTCTTCGCTGAGCGTGACGGTCTAATTCAGCTGCCACACTGTTTTCTTTCATTACCACGACGCTGGATAACGGCAGTTGACGCCCTGATGCACTGGATACATATAAATTAGCCAAATCCTGCGGTGAAGATACCCGGGTAGATGAAGTTTCGAGAATAATCGGGATAGATTCATCTGCGATACTCAAATCGACCAAGTCCCAGCCATCCACCACAGCTCTTAAAGTATTCGCAATTTCGCTGAGAGAAATTCCTAAATCAGCAGCTCTGCGTCTGTCTATTTCAAGTGAGAGCTGGGGCTGAGTTGGCCTGTACGAAATATCCGGCTGCGTAATATGCTGACTTTGTCGATTTATCGCATCCGCCATATCTAGGGTAGCCTGATAAATTTCAAGATAATCATTGCCTAATAAAGCCACTTCGATACCGCCTACATTACCGCGGATAGCCAGACTGTTCGGACTACTGCTTCGGACTCTGGCACCGGGAATTTGACTGAGCTCTTTATCCATTTCAGCCATAACCTGCTGCTGGCTGATACTTCTTTGCTCCCAGGGCACAAAGGGCAGCATGACTCTGGCCCGATTAGGATCCCACTGTCCGACCGTTGTAAACACATCCGTAATAATGCCCGCTTTAACATAAGGTTCAACAATGGCTTCAATTTGCTCGGCCTGACGACCAATATAATTCAAACCGACCCCGTCCGGTCCGGTTGCATTGATATAAATTACCCCTCTGTCTTCGCTGGGCAAAAGTTCATTGGCCAGCTTGGGATAAATCCAACCTGCAGCAACCGCTAAGCTAAGTGCCAGCGCAAAAAACCGAAATGGCCGTTCAAGCACATAATGAATTGATCCGGCGTAGATATTAGCCAGCACACGGCCCAGTTTAGCAAGTGGTCCAGGTGATTTATCCTTTTTAGGTTTAGCCAATGGAAAGCGCGCAGCCATTGCCGGGACAATAGACAAAGCAACAAAGGATGAAATAATCACAGCACAAGCCAGAACAAAGCCAAACTCGCGGAACATTTTGCCGGCAGAACCAGGAATTAACGCAATAGGTACAAATACACTGACCAATACGGCCGTCGTTGCGATCACCGCAAAAATAACCTGGCGAGTCCCTAATACAGCCGCGGCTCTGGGTTTTAATCCGGTTAAGCTCAAACGTTGTACGTTTTCAAGCACAACGATAGCATCATCCACCACCAGACCTGTCGCCAGAACAATCGCCAGCAAAGTTGTGATATTAATGGAAAAACCCATCAGCCAGATACCGGCCAAGGTACCAATTAATGCGAGAGGAATCGCGGTACTCGGGATAAGGGTAGCTCTTAAACTGCCCAAGAACAGCCATAAAGAGGCAACCACTATCATGACAGTCAAGGCTAAACTGGTTAACACCTCAGTCACAGAACTTTTAATAAAAATAGCACTGTCTTCAGTGATAGTTAGCTGAATATTGTCGTATTTCTGATTCAGCCGCTCAACAATACGATTCACCTTATCTGAAATTTCAATGGTATTAGAATGCGCCTGCCGGATAACACCTAAACCAATAACTGGTTCTTTATTTAAATAGACTAAAGAGGCAACATCTTCCGGGCCGAAATAAACCTGAGCAACATCGCCAATTCGGGTTGTGCCTTTGATAATAATATCTTTAACTTGCTCTTCGGTCACAGTTGTTGCATTCGCTCTTACCAGTAGCTCCTGATCTTCGGCTCTGAAACTACCGGTTGGCACATCTAATGGTGCGTCATATAAAACAGCCGCTAAATCATTTACGGTCAACCCGAAGCTGGATAATCTGAGTGGGTTTAATACAACATGTAATACACGTTTGCGATCGCCAAACAAAGGTACATCAGCGACCCCATTAATACCGATAATTTCGGGCACTATATCTTTTTCGATAATCCGGGTGAGCTCTTCCTGTTTTAGGTTTTGACCTGTAATTGCGATATTCATAATGGGTCTGGCATCATCCTGAGCCTTAACCACACTGATTTGTTCAACATCATCGGGCAGTTCACGCTGAACCTGATTAACCGCTTCTCGAACGTCTGATGCGGCAGTCATTAAATCAGTTTCAGCGGTAAATTCAGCATGAATTCGAAAGTTATTTTCTTCACTGGAGGAGCGAATATTTTTAATTCCGGATACCCGGGCAACAGCACCTTCAATAATGCTGGTCACTTCGGCATCCATAGTTTCGGGTGTGGCACCCGGCAAGACACCGCGTACAGAGACGACCGGTCTGTCGACATCCGGTAGTTCCCTGACTTCAACATGATTTAAAGCCGCTAAACCGGCCAACGCGATTAATAAATTGATGACCAGAATTAAAAATGGTCGGCGTACACTTAATGACGCTAAATCATCCCTAATATGTTCACTCATGGCCTAATAACCTTTGTTGTACCTGAGCTGAGACATCTTTAATTTTCATGCCCTCGCGCATTCTCTGAATGCCCTCTTTTACCACCAGATCACCTTCGGCCAAATCCGCTTCAACTAAAATATCGCCTTTGAGCCTTTGCACGACAACCACAGGCAAGCGTTTAGCCTGCTGGTTTTCAATCTGCCAGACATACGCGCCGTCCCCACCCCACTGCAGAGCCGTTTCAGGCACTAAAGGATAGCGGCCAGAGCTTAAATTCAGTTTCACTTTAAAACTCATCCCGGGTCTGTATTGATCATTTAGATTGTCCAGCTTGGCTTGCACAGTAAAAGTCCGGCTTTGAGGATCGACACGGCTGTCTATATCTACGACTTCGGCAGCAACATACTGAGCAGTATGTTGCCAGGGTGCCACCTGAATTGACGCCCCTATTTCGAGTTGTCCATAAAAAGCTTCAGCGACTTCGAACATTATGAGTAGAGCACTTCGGTTATCTAAACTAACAAGTGGCGTTTGGGTATCAATATAAGCGCCGGGATCAAGCTGAGTTAAACCTAAATGGCCTTCAAACGGTGCCTTTATCTGATGATAATCGAGTAATACCTGAGCGCGATTAAATGCCACCTGAGCACTGGCCAGATTAGTATTGGCTTCATCCAGTAACGACTGAGTGACCCCCCCACTAGTGATTGCAGTCTGATAACGCTTATAGGTTCTTTTGGCATCAGCCAATGCTATTTCAGCCTGCTTGAGCAACAAAGTCTGCTCACTGACATCAAGCTGAATCAAAGTTTTACCGGCTTGAACGTGCCGACCTGTTTCAATATTGACGGATTCAATAATACCGCTGATTCTGGGGTATAAAACAACAGATTTTAATGCTCTGGATGTCCCAACAGCTTCAATGACGACAGATTGCTTTTCAAACCTGACCGCCTGAGTTAATACAGATTCAGGTTTAATTTCAGGTTTAGCTGATGATGTTTGTTCGGTTTCAGAACAGGCTGACACGAATAACCAGGTTAAACAAACCAAGCTAAATGAGGAAAAAGTGCTACGCATATTAAAGTATCCTACTAATTTCTGTTTGTCCTTCTGCCTTTCCGGATAAACGAGTAAAGTCTTGCCAAGTGCGAATAGCAACACTTAGAGATAATAAAACTATAAGTCATTTAAAATAAAAATTTAATCTGTTCAGTGTAAATTCCCTGTAAAGCTATACCCGAAATCAGAAATCTCTTTTATATGTTCAAATTTAACTAAAAAGCCAAACCTTTTGCGAAAAGTTAAGTAACTGGTATCAGGCCATAACTTAGTTATAAAATACAGACCCGATAATTAAACTGGCGTAACCTTATATGCAAAATACCCTGCTTAACCGCTTTTTCAACTCCGGGTTTATGCTGGCCTTTTTCGCTGTAGCGTTATTTTCAAGCAAATCTATTTTTATCAAATGGGCTTACCAGTTTAATGTCGATACAACCACACTGCTGACACTGCGTATGTTAATCGCTTTACCTTTTTATACATTTATTCTGCTGATAACTTTAAAAACAGCAGATAAAAGGATGCCTGCAATAACATTGAACAGTTTTGTCAGCATCACCATACTGGGCATACTCGGCTATTACGCTGCTAGTTGGCTGGATTTAGAAGCCTTACATTACATCAGTGCTCATTATGAGCGCCTGGTTCTTTATACTTACCCTGCGTTTGTTCTGATCATTAATTTACTCTGGCAAAAACGAAAAATCACTCTGCCCGAGGTCAGCGCGTTAAGCATTGCTTATTTGGGTTTATTGCTAATTTTTACGCATGATTTAAATTTATATGGCGATACCATAGTGCTCGGAACTCTGTTAGTTCTCGCCAGTAGCTTCAGTTTTTCTTTTTATGTGGTTGGCAGTCAAAAGTATAGTCGTAAATACGGTAGTAAATTATTTACCTGTATTGCTATGCTGGCGGCAACTTTGGTTATCTTAATTCAGTTTATTTTAACTAAATCACTGTCAGATTTAGTTCAACCCTGGCAAGTTATTGCGCTGGCATTTGCCATCGCGATTATTGCCACTGTAATCCCTTCGTTTTTAATGAATTACGCGATTTCACAAATCGGCGCGAATAAAGCGGCTATTTCAGGTAGCTTAGGGCCGGTTCTAACAACCGGTTTTGCAATCGTCTTATTAGATGAAACTTTTACACTCTGGCATGCCAGCGGTATGCTGCTCGTTTTAATAGGCATTTATTCGCTTTCCAGACAAAAAAGATAAAAATTTTTAAAACAAATTAAATCGTTTCAATGCTACAATCGTATCAAAGGCACGATTTAAATTTACATCAACTATCAGATAAAGATTATGATTAACGCTAAAAAACTTGAAGACATCGCAAAACAAATTTCAGATGCCCTACCTCCCGGTGTAAAGCAATTTGCCGATGACATGGAAGGCAAAACCAAACAAGTTATTCAAAATAAGTTAGCTCAATTAGATTTAGTGACCCGAGAAGAGTTTGATGTTCAAACCCGGGTATTGATGCGCACACGTGAGAAACTGGCAGACTTAGAACAAGTCGTTGCCAGATTAGAAGCTCAGTTAGATGAGCAACATCAAGATAAAAGTTCAGATACAGGATCTGACTAAACTCACCACAAAACTTACAGTCAAGTTATGACGCTGATGCTTGTCAGCGTCACGCCTTCTCAGTTAATTCTGCCAGCACCTAACCCACCAACCAGCCTCCATAATAAACCAAAAAATTCAAACACTTAAAAACAAACCAATAAAATAAAAATAGAATACCTGCTTATTTTTTGTAAAAAGTATGATAAAAAGTGTTGGCATTTTTTGACATTTGCTGCTTTAATGGAGCTTGACATAATATGTCTTAACTATCAATGAGGATGGAAACATGGATTTAGTGTTTGAATATATTTTAACCGTACCCTTTGCATTATTTGTATTTGTACTGGTTACGCTCAAATCATCAATTAAGTTTGTCCCGCAAAACCGAGCCTGGATCATTGAACGTTTTGGTAAATACCAATCGACTAAAGAAGCCGGTATCAATTTTATTATCCCGTTTGTAGATAAAGTATCAGCCGATCGTTCTCTTAAAGAACAAGCCTATGATGTTCCTAGCCAGGCTGCGATTACTAAAGATAATATTTCTTTGACCGTTGACGGCGTTTTGTACTTTCGCGTACTGGACCCGTATAAAGCGACTTATGGTGTAGAAGATTATGTATTTGCCGTCACTCAGTTAGCTCAGACTACAATGCGTTCCGAAATCGGTAAAATCGATTTGGATAAAACATTTGAAGAGCGCGATATGCTCAACGCAAAAATAGTCACGTCAATTAATGAAGCTGCTGAATCCTGGGGGGTGGCCGTACTCAGATACGAAATAAAAGATATCACACCGCCGGGAACCATTATGGAAGCAATGGAATCTCAGATGAAAGCTGAGCGGGAAAGACGCGCCAAAATTCTGGAATCCGATGGTGAAAAACAAGCAGCCATCAATATTGCTGAAGGTGAAAAAAGAGCTCGGGTATTACAAGCTGAAGCAGAAAAGCAAGAACAGGTTTTAAGAGCTGAAGGTGAAGCAAAAGCGATTCTTGCGGTCGCAGATGCACAAGCTGAAGCGCTCAAAGTGGTCGGTGAAGCAGCAGCAACAGATGAAGGTCAAAAAGCAATACAGTTAGACTTAGCCACTAAAGCCATTGAAGCTAAACAAGCCATTGCCAAAGAGTCCAGCGTGGTATTATTACCGGATGGCAGCACAGATATTGGCAATGTAGTTGCCCAAGCAACTACCATCTTAAATACGCTTAATAAAAACTAGAGGTCTTAGTGATGAACCTAATCAGTGAACATTTTTCAGAGTTTCTAATTGCTATTGGCATTATCCTGCTTGCAATAGAAGTTGCCGTTTTAGGCTTCGCCACTTTTATTCTATTTTTTATCGGCGTATCACTGATAATGACAGGTGTGCTCACCTGGATAGGTTTAATTCCACAAACCTGGCTGTCAGTATTATTATCCGTCGCCATATTAAGTAGCATACTGGCTGCTTTTTTATGGAAACCGATGAAAAAATTACAAAACAAAACCGAAGTCAGTACAGCAAAAAATGACTTTATTGGCGTACGTTTTGTCAGCGATTATCCTATTTCAAAATCAGGCCAATGCCAGCACAAATATTCAGGTATCACTTGGAAAGTAAAGAGTGAATCTGAAATTCCGGCCGGCACAGAAGTTGAAGTAGTTAAAGCGGAAGTTGGAACTTTATGGGTTAAGGCCGTAACAACCCCTTAAGCGCCCTTTCATTTTTCTGGCTTTAAAAGCCACAATACAAAAGGAAATGTACCTATGTTAAAAACCATTCGTTTAGCCAGCTTAATGGCTGTTTTATTGCCGGGTCTGGCGTTTGCATCGGCAGAAAAATCGCAGTTAATTGATGAAATCATTGATAAATCCGGTATGGAAGCCTCTTTAGAATCATTGCCCGCTCAGTTTCAGGCTCAGGCGATGCAGCAAAAACCTTATACTAAAGAACCTGAAGCTGTTGAAGAACTCATGCAGATTTTGAGCAATAGCGCTGATATGCAAACCATGCAGGCCACTATGGCGCAAACCTTTAATAACAAGATGAGTCTGGCAGAACTTAAAGAAGTCAAAACCTGGTTAGATTCAGATTTAGGTAGTCAAATTGCAAAAGCAGAAGCTGAAGCGTCTAACCCTGCCAATATGCAGGACATTCAGATGTTTGCTGCCAGCTTTCAAACTCAACCGCCTTCACAGGAAAAAATTGCCGCTGTGCAAAACTTTGTCGAAAAAAGTAAATTGGTTGAATCTGCAATGAATATGGTTGAGCAAATCATTGGCTCTACGGTGAACAGCCTTGAGCAATTTAATGAACAGCCGGATCCTAACAAAGCTGAGCAAGTAGTGACTCAAGCGAAAGCCATGATGGAGCCTATGTTATGGCAACAAATGATTTTGATGTCTCATTACACATATCAAAATTTTTCAGTTGAAGAAATTAACCAATATACTCAGTATCTGACCACCAATACTGGTAAAAAATACCTGGAAACCGGGATTGAAGGCATTACCGCAGTTATCACTCAAATCATGGAAACTGCATCACCTCAAATAAAACAAGCGGCTGAAGCACACAAAAAAGGCTAAGTCGTATTTAAACTTCAATCAATGGCAGTTAAACTCCTCGTTTTGACTGCCATTTTTTATGGAGTAATCCGTGTTAGATCTGTTAAATTTTCTCCCTGCTGAGGGCCATGCCTTTTATTTATCCCGTCTTGGCGTCATTGCGCTGAGTGTTTTAATTCTAACCTTATTAGCGTTTAAACTGGTTCTGCCTGTGCTACGTAAAGCTATTACTAAAACTCGCCATACTTGGGATGATTTATTAATCAAAAATAAATTTATTAGTCGGGTTTTATTGATTGTTCCTGTCATAGCTGCCGACAAACTCACACATTTATTATTTGAATTGCCCGATACCGTTGAGCAAAATGTCGGGCACTTAATTAGTATTGCGATTACTCTGGTTATCGCTGCTGTCGTACTCAGTGTGATTAATACTATTCGCGATATTTTTGATGAAATAGAATCACTGCGAACACTCCCTATCGATAACATCCGACAGCTAGCAGTCCTGCTGGTGTATCTGATAACCGTCATTTTTATCGTATCTATTATTTTTAATAAATCACCACTGACTTTGCTGACCGGTATTTCAGCAGCCATGGCATTGGTTTTATTAATTTTTAAAGACGTTATTCTCGGCTTTGTGGCCGGAGTGCAGCTTTCATTGAACCGATTGGTTCGGGTGGGCGATTGGATTGTTTTTGAAAAAGGCAAAGCGGATGGTGATGTTATCTCAGTTGGATTAACCGTTGTCAAAGTCAGAAATTTTGACAAAACCATTACTTCAATTCCGGTTTATGATTTAGTTTCAAACAGCTTTACTAACTGGCGAGGCATGCAGGAAACCGGTGCCCGGCGCATCAAACGTGCAATTTATCTGGATCAGAATTCAGTCGGTTACCTGACTCAGGAAAACTACGAAAAGCTAAAAGATCATCATCTTTTAAAACAGTATTTGGCTGATAAACTGGCTGACGGGGCTAATATTGCGACGAAAGATGAGCTACCTAACGCTCGCTGTTTATCCAATTTAGGGACTTTCAGAGCTTACATTGAAGCTTACCTGACTGAGAAAAAAGAAGTTCGCAATGATATTTTAATGATGTGTCGACAGCTAGCGCCGACAGAGCATGGTTTACCGCTGGAGATTTATTGTTTCACGGAAACCGAGTGGCTAACATATGAAAAAATCCAGTCCGATATTTTCGATCACCTCTACTGTGTTTCGAAATATTTTGGATTAAGAGTTTTTCAATTCGGTGAGTTTAAAACGCCCTCAACATCATAGCTTTGATACATAAACGAATCTAACAGGGTTAGTAAATTGCACTAACCCTGTCTATCACCAGCTATGTGAGGCTGTCTGTGACTGACTACTGATCAAAGTCGGCCATTTTATAAGGTGTATTTTGCTGGCGAGTTTGTGTCCTGATCGTTTTAATAAATTCAGCACTGACTTCACTGCCGGTATCTGCAGTATTGCCCCAGCTATTTCGGATATAAGTCGCAATAGCGGCTAAATCCTGATCCGAGATATCCGCACGAGTTGCAAAACCCGGCATCACAGCACTTGTATCCCATGTTTGCCAACCAACCTGGATCGGCCCTTGTAGGCCATGCAGTAATACTTTAGCCAGTTTTTGTTTTGAATCAATCACCCATTCACTGTTCCAGAAAGTCGGGCCTAATCCGGGTACGCCCGATCCATCCTGAGCATGACAACCGGCACAACTGGCTCTGCCACTAAATAAAACTTTACCCTGTTCATATAGCGCTTTACCTTGCTCGGATAACTGGTCTTTATTAGTGCGCTCTGCCGGCTTTTTGCCCAGATTATGAATAATGTACATAAATTCAGCATCCGGATATTGACCACCGATTCCAGCCATAAATTGTCCGGCGCGATCAGCCAAACCACTGCTGACGGCTTCCCTGATAAAAGGTTTCTCGATATGACGATCTAAAATACGTTTTAGTAAATCAAATACATTTTCTGAACTAAAAAACGCGCTACTGGTTGCCGCTTGTAAAGCAAACGGATATTGCTTGATCAAGGGGTATAGCTGTTTAATAAAGTCTGAATCTTGATTTTCAGGTAATTTTTTTGCAACCGCAATGGCTGCCAGTTTTACTTTTTGATTCAGCGCTGAACTTGATAGCACTTGAGTTAATGTAGCTGAACTGACCGCGTCCAAACCATACAAAGTCCAAAGCGCATTAATTGCGCCAATCTGGTTATCTGTATTCGCTAATAAAGCTTCTATCGGCTTAACCGCATTCAGGTTATTACGCTCGACAATTAACCTGCGCGCTGTATCCCGCCACCAGCCGTTTGCATGCATCAGATAAGGCACAAGTTCAGTTGCCGATAAACGGCTCAGATCCGGTTGTTTTCCGGCCGGATTATCGCGCCAGCGCAAACGGTAAATGCGCCCCATAGTTCGATTGTTTTTATCCAGATCCCGCATTTTAATCTGTCTGGCGAGGTAACTGGTTAAAAACTCTTTGTGCTGTAATACACCATGGTACATATCCACCATATAGAGTGTGCCGTCAGGTGCAGTATATAAGTTAACGGGCCGGAATCTTTCATCGGTTGAAGTTAATAACTCACTATTTGGAAAAATCAGCTCGCCTGAAAGTGTACCTTGCTGCTCCTCAATCGTGCGCGCACTAATCAATTGCCCTGCAGGTTCAGGGGTAATCCCCATACCATAATAATGCTCCGGGAAATTATCACCTCGATAAATCACACTGCCACTGGCCGCCGTAAATTTAACGAGCTTACCAAAATTATCTTCATCAGTATGTAGTACGCCATCAAGATATCCACGGTTTACACCTGGATTCATTCTGGCCGGATATACATTTGCCGGGCCAATAGAAAATGCTTGCTGTTTCGGCCAGTACCCAGGGTTATGCAAAAGTGCACCTGGCAATAAATATTCACCATGTAAAGGTGAGCTATTACCATTATGGTAAAGGCGTCCGTAATCATCCATGGTTAATCCCCACTGACCACGGTAATCCGTTGTGGCTTTGACCAGCTTCCAGTATTTGTTGCGATATATTTCACTGGCTCCGGCTGGCACATCAGCATCTAAAGGTAAAGTCCGGTATTTTTTATCGCTCTTAGCGTTGTAGTACCAGGCATCCATACCATAGAGCATGGTATTGGGTTTATGCTCGACACTGCCACCTTCAGCATAGACAGGGTCAACCACTTCACGAATGCCTAGACTCAGTTGGCTATCTTTTTCGATCACTTCCGCAAAATAGAGCTGCTGTTGATCAGCATAAAACAGGCCACCTTCAACCATAGCAATGGTGCGAGGTAAAATAATATCGTTTAAAAACACCTGGCGATCATCCACTTTTCCATCGCCGTCAATATCCTGCAGTACAGATATAGTGCCATCCGGTGTCATTTCAGTACTGCCTTGTAAATCCTGCATATAACGTGTCATTTCAGCGACCCAAATGCGGCCTTTAGCGTCAAAGCTCAGAGCGACCGGGCTAAAAACATAAGGTTCGGCCGCAACATTTTCAATCACAAAACCATCCTGAACCTGAAATGTTTTCAGCGCTTTTTCAACGGTTAAAACAGGCGCAGATGGTATAGATTCAGGCGGTACAAGATCATTCATTTTATGACCTTCACGGTCGCCTTTAAATCCGCTGCCTGAATCTTCTTCAGCCAGACCGGGATATGCAAGACAGGCTAGAAACAGCAGGCTCAGTCTAATAACAGATTTTTTATTAATCATTATTATCTACCGTTTATTGCTCAGTTATTTGAATATTACGGAATAAAACCCGATTTTGTTTATTACCGGTTTTTTTATAAAGCTCACTGCCATGATGCTGGATGCCAATAAATCCGGTCGACGATTTAGTATCAATCACATGCGTAGTCAATACACCGTTCAGCCAGATTTTAATTTCTGGGCCTATTGCTGAAATTTTATAGTGGTTCCACTGCAAATGTTTATATGCATTTGCTTTTTCGCTACTCCACTGAGGTGACAGATTTTTTTTAAAATCTTCATCCGGTGCTGAGCGGGTATCATGTAACGGATGTAACCACTGACGCTCAGTACCTTGTTCATAAAGACCGCCACTCCATTTTCTGTCACTTGGATCGACTTCGGCTTGATATCCGTAGGCATACTGACCTTTGCCATCTTCAAAAGGTTTGGTTTGTGCTCTAAAAATAATACCTGAATTTGAATATTCATCCGCGTCCGGCATTTTTACATCCAGTTCCAAGACAAAATCACTGTATTTTTTTTTGGTTAGATAAAACCAGTTCTCAGTCGAGATAAGTTCGATATTATTCTTTTCAAACTGAGCCTCACCATACGGATAAACATTCTGCCAGAGTTGCTGTTCATGGCTCAAAGAATCAGTTTGCGTCAGTGCACAAGCAGATGTGACTGCAGTAGCCAATACCAAGGGAACATACCGGGTCAATAAACGTTTCATATTTTTCCTTTTATATTCGAGAGATAGAAGCCCCATCTCGCTTACAACATAATACAAAAATAAAAACTTTAATTAAAGAAACCATATTTTAAGAAACAAACAGTAAAAAGTTGGTAAACCGAAAAATACTCATTTATTGAAATCTAGCTTCAGGCAGGCAGAAATAACGAATTTTAACCCTAAATGCATGACTACTGGCTTAGAAAAGCAATCAAGAAGTCCTTAAGGCTTTTTAATAATGCGCACTTAGATAAAGTCAGAGAATAGAGGGACTTAAGTATACAGCAAGCTTCAAGCGCTAAAGCGCTTGAGGCGATGACTGATAAAGCGGTAACTCAGCGATTCTCAAATCGATTAAACCCGCAACTTTTTGGTAAGCCTCGGACTCAGTTGAACCAAAGTCCTGATGAAACTCGGCTTCAGAAAGCCCTTCAATCATGCCTTTGATCGTAGGGAAAAATAGCTTTTCAGAGTGACTACCAGCCAGTATTTGCTGTGCAAAGTCTGGCCGGTTAATAACGGTTTCAGCAAAAGCTAAACCTGATTTATCGGCGGTTAAATCAGCAAAACTAAAACCAGAACCACCTTGATTTGTATCCAGTAGCTCTTTGAGTTCACCCACTTTTAAACCCATTTGCACTTTAACAAGGCGTTCCAGAATTGCCGAATATAAAAAGTGAAGCGCCAGATCATCACGATTAGCCAATTGCACAGCCGGTCTTTTGAGCTGATTTAAGATATCACGGTCTACACCCACAAAATGGCCAAATCTCTTGTTGCCAAACGTGGTTGCCAACGCCCATAACGCGGCCTGGTTTTCAGTTGAAGCGTCACTAGCCGGTGTTCGTAATTGCGCCAGATAAAACATTTTACCAATATAAAAAGATAAGCTTCTCATACCAGCCCGGTTTTCATGATGACTGATTAAGGTTTGTAGCTCGTCTAGGTAAACAGCAACCATCTGAGGTGTGACATTCGCTGAAATGGCATTTGAGGCCAGATTCTGACTCGCTGCATTTTTGTGCAGTGCCGTTAATACCTCTTGTTTCATACCTTCTTTAATAAATAGTTTAAGCCTTAGCGAGCTATCGGTTAATTTGGCCTGCTGAACCATGTTAAGCACATTATTCGTTAACTGATCTTCAAATATTACCAGCAAAGCCCTTTTAAAGCCCCAGCTAACCAACCAATCCGGCAATTTAAGCTGCCCCAGTAAACAGCTGTCTACTTTCAGTTTTTGCTGACTCGGCAGTAGGGTACATTGCAGGTTGATATATTGAGTAAAATAGGGGGTTTTAAGTTCAGTGGTGGCAGCCATTTCAATACCCAGTGATGATAGATTGGTTTTAAAACGGGTTTGCGGAACTGCATAAGAGGCAACGGCCATAATGGCGTCTACCTGTGGCTGATTAAAATAAAATTCGACTTCACCTACGCTATTATTGAGTTGATGCGCAATATTGTGCAAAGACCGTTTTGCCTGCTCGACTCTGGATGCGGATACTTTTTGCTGATGCTGAATCAGACCTTCATTAGAACGAATCAAATAAACCAATAGAACCAACAAAGCTGTGCAAATAATTGCAAGCCAGATTAGTTTACGTACTGTTGAAAAGATTATCTTCATTCTAAATATCCGAAAGCGGTACCAAGTATTTTGAATTAATTTAAGACATCTTAATGTTGTAGCCGATTGATTACCAGACAGATAAGTTAATTTCGTCTATTTGCTTTGTTTATTAAGCTAAGGCTCGTTGGTGAGTTCACCAAAACGGGCAACAGTGCTAACGCGGCTAAAACATGTTTTAAACTATGACCACTAATCATTTCTGATATCAAAAATATCTCAGCATCATAAACTTCAGATAATTTAGCCAATCCATATAAAACTATTGCCAGAATAAATGCATTTTTCTGTCGATCCGATAATTTATACAGATTCAGTATCATATAGATGATGCCTCCAAACTGAACGATAACGTATAGCCTGAGATCGCCCTGCCCTTGTAACTCAGAAAAATGCCAGTAAGCCACACTATATATAGCAAACAGACTGAGGAAAAATAATAATAACCCATATTCGGTCAGCCGCTGAGTCAGACAAATAAAATAAGTTATTAATGCAGAAAAACATAAAGCCATTGCCATTCGGTCTATGACCAGAGTTTGATTCTCCGGGTTTAGATGATAATAGGTCGACCCTAAACCAACCAGAATTAGGGTGTAGGCAAGGTACTTTTTCAGCGGTAGTAGCGGATCCGGCGCATTTTTAGAGTCGTAACCTTTAAAACGATTTATATGAAAAAAACACAGTGAAAAAACAGCAACCAAAATAAAGGCTAAATTAGAAAAGACATTTGCACAATGGGTTATGCCAAGGCAGGTCCGGCTGTCGGCAAACGAGTGATAATTGGCATCCTGAGCGATTTGCGGCACCAGTACTAAAAATAGCACTATCATCAGCAAAAAGAGGCCTTTACGCCATTTATGAATCAATTTTTATTTTCCTCATAATACAAATAATGCGAATACCTGAAATCAGAATAAGCAGTGCAAGTCCCCCAGCGAATAATAACCCTATCTTCATAATAGCCTCTATTCAACATTTTGAATTTGATGCTCAAATACCATACCCAATAAATTTAAAACGTCGTTTTATTTATTATAATGAACAATGTTTTTTATTTATCAAGCTATTTTGAACTGCGTTTTATTTTTAATTGCATAAATATGTAAATTTAACTGAACACAAATTCATATCTGAGTCACCCGGATCGAACTATATTTAGTTTATTAACTATTTGAAATTAAATATGAAAACATACAGAATGACTTAGGTAAAAACGAGCCTGGTGGGTAAAGCAGTGAAAGGAACATTTAAGCAATATTTTGAATTATTTTTTTGTTTTTTACGATTAGGGTGCACCGCATTTGGTGGACCAGTAGCCCATATTGCTTTTTTTCGCGACGAATTTGTAGAAAAACAGAAGTTGTTAACCGACGGTCAGTTTACAACTTTAGTGGCTATTTGCCAGTTTTTACCCGGGCCAGCCAGCAGTCAGCTGGGCATTGCGTTAGGACAGAAAAAAGCCGGCCAGCTAGGTGGTATCATTGCCTGGTTTGCTTTTACTATGCCCTCAGCTATTTTATTAATTTTATTTGCAATGAGCCTCAACTCACTGGAAAATTCCGCTCTGTTCAACATAGCTCATGGCCTTAAACTCGCAGCGATTGCTGTGATTATTCATGCCTTGTGGCAAATGATGAATAATTTCTGTAAAGACAAGACCAGTATCTTTCTAATGCTAGCGGTTACCCTGCTTATGAGCAGTTTTACTGCTATCTGGTTACAGTTTGTCGCCATTCTAATAGCGGCTTGTATCGGCATCTGGGTTTACCAGCATAAACCGGCCAAAACAGAGTCAGAACTATCCTTACCGATAAATCAAACAACAGCCAATATCAGTTTGGTTTTATTAGCCACTGGCTTATTTGGCCTACCTATTTTAGCTTATCAGTCTGAATTACTGAGTCTGGACTTATTCGACAGTTTTTTCAGAATTGGCGCAACCGTTTTTGGCGGTGGTCATGTCGTATTACCCATGCTAAAAAATGAAATAGTTGCAGCAGGTTGGGTGACTGAGCAAAACTTTTTAGCCGGATATGGTGCGACACAGGCTGTGCCCGGCCCCATATTCACATTTTCCGCTTTTTTAGGGGCGGCAAACGAATTAAGTACTTATCCGGTCAGCACAGCTTTTATTTGCTTAAGCGCAATCTTTTTGCCGTCTTTCCTATTGGTAAATATCAGCCTCTATTATTGGCAGTTTGTTCAACATAATAGTCAGTTCAAAAATGCTTTAATCGGTATAAATGCAGCGGTAGTGGGCTTGCTGTTGAGTTATCTGGTGAATCCGGTTGCCATTGATTTGTGGGCTAAACCTCAGGATTTAGCCCTGGTGAGCGTTTTGACCTTGCTGGTTTTCAGTAAAAAAATCCCAATTTGGATGATAGTGATTCTAACCGGGATTATCTCAGCTTTTGCATTTTAATACTGTTGGCGAGCCAGATTGGCAAAATTATCGCTGGCATTTTTTGCAATATACGGTTGCTCGCTGCGCGATCATTAATCCGCTCAGCTCAGAGCCACACTGTCTGCACTTTTCACCGGCGCGACCGTAAACCATCAACTCCTGCGCAAAATATCCCGGTTTGCCATCGGCCTGAGTAAAATCTTTGAGTGTAGTGCCACCCTGCTTGATAGCTTTGGCTAAAACCTGCTTGATATTCTCGACCAACAGTTGGTATTTTTTTAAACTGATTTTTCCAGCCGGTTTTTTTGGATGAATCCCGCTCATAAACAAAGATTCATTCGCATAAATGTTACCTACGCCAACCACGACTTTATTATCCATAATAAAAGTTTTAATCGCTGTTTGACGCTTTTGTGCTTTTTGGTGCAAATAAGCGGCATCAAATTCATCAGTTAAAGGTTCAGGACCTAAGTGAGCCAGAACCTGATCGGCCTCTTTAAGCTGGTGAAACCAAAGCACTGCGCCAAACCGGCGTGGATCATTTAAACGCAAACTCTGGTTAGAATCTAAAAACAATTCAAAATGATCATGCTTTTGGCGTGGTGTATGGCTTGCAACTACACAGAGTTTGCCAGACATCCCCAGATGCAAAAGAGCTATCCCGGACGAGCAATAAAGCAATAAATATTTAGCCCTTCGTTCAACCTTTTCAATTACTTGGCCGCTCAGTTCTGCGATCTCATCAGGAATTGGCCAGCGCATTTTGGCATTATAAACCGCGACCTTATTAACTTTGTGTCCAATCAAGTGCGGGCTTATTCCCATCCGGGTAACTTCAACTTCTGGTAATTCAGGCATCTTAACTTTCCTATCTCGGCGAATAGCTCAGTATATAAAAAAGCTATAAAAGGTGCACTGCACTATCAAAGATCAACTCACTTTTTTTCTCAATGCACTAAAAATAGACAGAAATAAAATATTTTTGCGAAATCACTCACAATAACGCCCCAAATTTGTGCTTGCTGCTTTTTTAATCGCACCATTTTATTGCATTTAGTTTGTGCAGCGTTTGGGGATTTACACAAATGATTGATTTTATTGAATAAATAAACATTGGCACAAGAGTTGTAAGAACAGGTTGGACTTTTACTTACAACACTTAGGAGCATATCGCTATGAAACTGGTTAGTGCGATCATCAAACCATTCAAATTAGATGACGTTCGAGAAGCCATTTCTGAAATCGGTATTGAAGGTTTAACCGTAACAGAAGTTAAAGGTTTTGGACGTCAAAAAGGTCACACCGAACTGTACCGTGGTGCAGAATATCAGGTTGATTTTTTACCAAAGGTTAAATTGGAAATTGCCACTCAGGACGAAAATGTTGAACGTTTAATCGAAGCGATTAGCGGTGCAGCAAAAACTGGCAAAATCGGTGACGGAAAAATCTTTGTTTACGACGTAGAACAGTGCATCCGTATTCGTACAGGTGAAACTGGCGACTCAGCAATTTAAACAATAACAATATTATCAACGAATTTTTTAGGAGACGATAATGGAAAATAATGTATTTCACTTGCAGTATGCAATGGATACCTTCTATTTCCTAGTGTGCGGCGCCCTGGTTATGTGGATGGCTGCAGGCTTTGCAATGTTAGAAGCTGGCCTTGTTAGAGCAAAAAACACGACTGAAATCTTAACTAAGAACGTCGCGTTATTTGCGATCGCTTGTATCATGTATATGGTTTCAGGTTATGCAATCATGTATGGCGGTGAATACTTCTTATCAGGTATTCAAAATGTAGATGTTGACGCTACTTTAGCGAGCTTTGCTGAGCAAGGTGACTTTACTGGTGGTTCAATTTACTCAGGTGCTTCTGACTTCTTCTTCCAAGTCGTATTCGTAGCAACTGCAATGTCAATTGTTTCAGGTGCTGTTGCTGAGCGTATGAAATTATGGGCATTCTTAGCGTTTGCTGTTGTTATGACTGGTTTCATCTACCCAATGGAAGGTAGCTGGACTTGGAACGGTGCAGACGTATTCGGTATGTACAACCTTGGTGACTTAGGATTCTCTGACTTCGCGGGTTCTGGTATCGTACACATGGCAGGTGCTGCTGCAGCGCTAGCTGGTGTTTTATTACTAGGTGCTCGTAAAGGTAAATACACAGCTGACGGTCGTGCACATGCGATCCCGGGTTGTAACATGCCTTTAGCGACTTTAGGTACTTTCATCTTATGGATGGGTTGGTTCGGCTTTAACGGCGGTTCTGTATTAAAATTAGGTGATATCGCAAACGCTAACTCAGTTGCAATGGTATTTTTAAATACAAACGCAGCAGCAGCTGGCGGTGTAGTTGCCGCATTAATTACAGCTCGTATCTTATTCAAGAAAGCGGACTTAACAATGGCATTAAACGGTGCATTAGCTGGTTTAGTCGCGATTACTGCAGAACCTTCTGCACCAAGTGCTTTTGAAGCGACTATCTTCGGTGCTTTAGGTGGCATCTTAGTTGTCTTCTCAATCATTACTTTAGACAAGTTAAAAATCGACGATCCAGTTGGTGCTATCTCTGTTCACGGTGTGGTTGGTTTATTAGGTTTATTATTAGTACCAGTTACAAACGACGGCTCATCTTTCAGCGGTCAAATCATTGGTGCTTTAACTATCTTCGTATGGGTGTTCGTAACCAGCTTAATCGTTTGGGGTATCATCAAAGCGGTTATCGGTTTACGTGTAACCGAAGAAGAAGAGTATGAAGGTGTTGACCAATCTGAGTGTGGTATTGAAGCATACCCAGAATTCACCAAAACTGCTAAATAATTTGAATACGGATTATTCAAATCTTAACCATGACAAAACCGCGCTTTAAGCGCGGTTTTTTTTATGAGAAAAATTCATACGAACTCCCCATCCAACCCTGCTGATGAACACCCACACTAAAATATTTAATCCTATTTTTTTAATACGCTGAATTAAATAAGATAGAGATTGGATAAACGGACCTTAGTAGTCGCCAGATCTAGGTTGTTTTATTTAACATCGGCTAACTAAAATGAAATGACCACCTGAAAGCAGCAGGTGGCTTAATTTTTTGGGAATTGGCGTTGGGAATCATTTTTTACGTAAAAACGGGCTGTTTTTAATCATAAATAAATAGTTATCAACAATGCATTCGGCCATCATATCTAAATCAAAACAACCAGGTTGGAATAACCAGTTATTTAACATGCCGGCAAAATAGCCATGTTTAATCAAAGCCGCCTTTTTGGTATCTAAATCTTCCGGGAGCTGGCCTTTTTTCACCGCATTTTGCAAGCCCCGCTCTATCCGGTCGGTACAATCACAAAATGCAATTCTTTGACTTTCTTCAAGCTCTGCTACTTCACCATTAATTTCAAAGCGGTGAAATAAAATCGTAAAGACCCGACGTTTTTGTTCATCATGAATAACATCTTTTAATAGCTTAATTGAGAAATCACGCATTTTGTTCAGCGGATCCGGCTCATTTTCATCGGCGGGTTCTTCTGCCAGAGCATCAATAGGCGTGCGGACTCTATCAACCATAGCTTCAAATAAATCCACTTTATTTTTAAAGTGCCAATATACTGCCCCGCGCGTCATGCCAATATGTTTAGCGACGTCCATTAATGTTGTGTGCGCATATCCTTTCTTATAAAAAACAGCTTCAGCGGCATCCAGCAGATGATTGCGAGTTGCCAAAGTTTCTTCTTTAGTTTTTCTTACCATAACAGATACACCAATAATTCGTTGGTTGTAAGCAAAACCCGGTTAAAGTCAACCTGATTATTATTACTCTAACGACAAAATACTTGTTGAAAGTGTAACCAAATTTATTCTAGAATACAAACATACATGCATGAATGTTTAATCCATAAAGATAACATGGTTATTTTTTCAACATGCATCTGTAATGAATCTTTAGTATGGTATTTGAAATATACATTTCCCCACCATGCTCACTAGCAAAATTATTAACCTCGAGGTTTTTATGAAATTGAAATTCAGTACCTTAATACTGGCTTCCAGCTTGACATTGACTTTAGCAGCTTGTCAGTCAGGAGAAGCGGAAGAAGCCTCTCAAGCTCCGGCTGCCAGACCGGCTCAGCAAGTTGATGCATTGGAACTTGTAGGACATACGGTTCAGATGACAGACCACTTACCCGCTCGCGCAGTGGCCTCTAAAGTTGCAGAGGTCAGACCCCAGGTCAGTGGCATTATTTTAAAACGTAATTTTACTGAGGGCGGTTATGTAGAAGCCGGCCAGACTTTGTATCAAATTGATGATGCGGTTTACCAAGCCAATTATCAAAGTGCAAAAGCCGATTTAGCCCGAACTCAGGCCAATTTGAAAACGGCTAAAACTGAATTAGAACGTTATAAAGCGTTAATCAAAGACAGAGCAGTCAGCCAGCAAACTTTAGATCAGGCGCAAGCAAACTATCAGGCATTAGAAGCTGAGTTAGCAATGAACAAAGCGGCATTGCATAAAGCAAAAGTCGATTTGTCTTATACCAAGGTATTGGCACCTATTTCAGGCCAAATCAGCAAATCTAATATCACTGAAGGTGCCTTAGTCAGCATGGGGCAAGCCAGCGCACTGGCCACCATTACCCAACTCGATCCAATTTATTTTGATATGGTGCAAGCCAGCAGCGAACTGCGCCGTATTAAAAATAAAATTGCATCCGGTGAGTTAGACGTAACTCAGGCAAAAGCCGTTGTAACACTTGCCGGTCAAGACTATGAAGGCAAGTTTTTATTTAACGAAGTGCAGGTGAACCCAAGCACAGATACTGTGACCATCAGAACTGAATTTGCTAACCCGGATCAAGTCTTAATGCCGGGTATGTTTGCCAATGTCAAACTGACTCAGGCCACCAGACCCAATTCTATTTTGGTACCACAAAAAGCGATTTCAATTGGACGCCGCGGCAATGCCAGCGCCTATGTTATCGGCCAGGATAATAAAGTTGCAGTAAAACCGGTAACTCTGGGACGTTCAGTTGATAATAACTGGTTAATTACTTCAGGTTTAACTGTCGGCGATAAAGTTATTTTGAATGGTTTACAAAAAATTGGCCCGGGTGCACCGGTAAACCCAACAATCACCAAGCAAGCAGCGGAGTAAAGCATGGCCAAAACATTTATTGAACGCCCGATTCTGGCGTGGGTAATTGCAATCTTGATTATGCTCGCAGGGGTATTATCAATATTTCAATTACCGGTCGCTCAGTATCCGGATGTAGCCCCGCCAGCCGTATCAATCTCAGCATCTTATCCGGGTGCTTCCAGTGAGGTGGTACAGGATACTGTTGTGCAGGTCATTGAGCAAAGCTTAACCGGTATTGACAATGTTCAGTACATTAGCGCAAGTTCAGATTCTTCCGGTAATGCAGGCATTACCTTAACTTTCACCGCGGGTACCGACCCTGATATTGCTCAGGTTCAGGTACAAAATAAGTTACAAAGAGCCATGCCTTTGCTACCTCAAGTGGTTCAGCAAAATGGTATCGGAGTGAGCAAATCAAGCTCAGGCTTCTTATTGGTTATCGGTTTTTATTCATCTGATGGCAAGATGGACAGAAACGATATTTCAGACTTTGTTGCGGCGAATATTCAGGATCAAATCAGCCGCGTCAGTGGTGTTGGTCAGGTTAACTTCTTTGGTTCTCAATATGCGATGCGTATTTGGATCAATCCGGAAAAAATGACCCAGCACTCTTTAACGACATCCGATATTGTTAATGCAATTCGTGCTCAGAATGCGCAAATTGCAGCCGGTGAAATTGGTGGTGCGCCAGCAGTTAAAGGTCAGCAAATTAACGCCAGTATCATAGTTGAAACCGGTCTGGAAACCCCTGAAGAATTTGGCAATATTTTTGTCAAAGTCGCGCAAGATGGCTCTACTATTCGCTTAAAAGATGTTGCCCGGGTTGAACTAGGCGGTGAAAGCTACCAGTTTTTATCTGAATATAATGATAACCCGGCCAGTGGTTTAGGGATTAGCTTAGCATCCGGTGCTAACGCTCTGGATACAGCTGCAGCTATCCGTGCACGAATGGACGATTTGCAGGAGCTTTTCCCGGCTAACTTAGAAGTGGTTTATCCATACGACACCACGCCGTTTGTAAAATTATCAATTATGGGCGTCGTCCAGACTCTGATTGAAGCCATCATTCTGGTGTTTGTGGTGATGTATCTGTTCTTACAGAACTTCCGCGCAACTTTAATTCCAACCATCGCGGTCCCGGTTGTACTATGCGGTACGTTCGCCATTATCTGGGCATTTGGTTATTCAATTAATACCCTAACCATGTTTGGTATGGTGCTGGCGATAGGCTTGTTGGTGGATGATGCCATTGTTGTCGTTGAAAACGTAGAGCGTGTGATGCACGAAGAAGGTTTATCACCTAAAGAAGCCACTAAAAAATCAATGCGTCAGATTACCAGTGCCTTAATTGGTATCGGTCTTGTACTCTCTGCGGTATTTGTGCCTATGGCCTTCTTTGGCGGATCTACCGGGGTTATTTATCGTCAGTTCTCAATTACCATAGTATCGTCAATGGCGTTATCGGTTATTGTCGCATTAATCCTGACACCCGCTTTATGTGCAACCATGCTTAAACCGGTTGAGCATGTTAAAAAGCCGGAACGCGGATTTTTCGCCTGGTTTAACCGATTAGTTGACAAGTCAACTGCAAAATATAAAAACGGTTTGCACAGAATTCTGGGTAAAACCGGCCGTTATATGCTGATTTATGTTGTGCTTGTCGGTGGTTTAGCCTTTTTATTCACCCGCATGCCAACTTCATTCTTACCGGATGAAGATCAGGGCATTATGTTCACTCAAATGACTTTGCCTCAAGGTTCAAGTCAGGAGCGTTCAGCTGAGGTGATGAACAAGGTTGAAGACTATTACCTGAATAACGAAGCGGATAATGTTGAATCTGTATTCTCGGTTATCGGCTTTAGTTTCAGCGGCCGCGGTCAAAACAGTGGTATTGCATTCGTTAAACTTAAAGACTGGGATGAAAGAACCCGTGGAGATCAACATGTTCAGGCGGTTGCCGGACGCGCAATGGGTTACTTCTCGCAGTTAAAAGAAGCCTTTGTATTTGCCTTTGTACCACCTGCGATAACTCAGTTGGGTACAGCATCCGGGTTTGACTTCCAGCTGCAGGATTTAGGCGGTGTGGGTCATGAAACCCTGATAAATGCCCGTAACCAACTGTTAGGCATGGCCGCGCAGGATCCCAGACTGGTTCAGGTACGTCCAAACGGTCAGGAAGATACCGCACAGTTTAAAATTGATATTGACCAGCAAAAAGCGATGGCACTCGGCGTTTCAATTACCGATATCAACCAGACCTTTACCACAGCCTGGGCCTCTAATTATGTTAACGACTTTGTCGATAATGGCCGGGTTAAGCGGGTTTATGTACAGGCAGATGCGCCTTACCGGATGATGCCGGAAGATTTAAAACACTGGTATGTCCGTAATAATCAAGGTGAAATGGTGCCATTTACCGCATTTAGTGAAGCGCGCTGGATCCATGGTCCAACTAAACTGGAACGTTATAACGGGGTCTCATCTGTACAGATCTTAGGTCAGGCAGCACCCGGCTTAAGTACAGGTGATGCAATGCAGGCAATGGCGGAGCATGCGGCTAAATTACCAAAAGGTATCGGCTTTGAATGGTCAGGTATGTCATTGCAGGAGAAAAAATCAGGTTCACAGGCGCCTATGTTATACGCCCTGTCTATTCTGATTGTATTCTTATGTCTGGCGGCCTTGTATGAAAGCTGGAGTGTCCCGTTTGCCGTAATGCTGGTTGTGCCTCTAGGGGTTTTAGGTGCAGTGAGTTTTGCTTTAGGTCGCGGTTTATCAAACGACGTATATTTCCAGGTTGGCTTATTAACCACAATAGGTCTGGCGTCTAAAAATGCGATTCTGATTGTTGAGTTCGCTCGCGCACTTTATGAAGAAAAAGGCTTAGGTTTAGTAGAGGCGACAATTGAAGCTGCCCGTTTACGTTTACGACCTATCTTAATGACATCAATGGCCTTCATGTTAGGTGTGACTCCGCTGGTACTGAGTACAGGTGCAGGTTCTGGTAGCCAGAATGCAATCGGTACAGGTGTATTTGGTGGTATGTTCTCAGCAACCGTGCTGGCAATCTTTTTTGTTCCTGTGTTCTTTGTTGTTGTCTTTAAGTTGTCACACAGAATCACTAAAAAGTCAGGTGAGCAAATATGAAATCAATCCAAACCTTAACTTTAGCTTTGAGCACAGCCGTTTTAGCGGCTTGCTCATTGGCACCCGACTATCAGCAACCTGAGTTAACAGTGTTAACTCAGCCATCAGAAGCGGCGCCGAGTGTACCGCTTAATTGGCAGTCTTTTTATCAAGACGAGCAATTAAAACAGCTGATCGCCCTGGCGCTAAAAAATAACAAATCACTATCCATTAATGATTTGCAGTTAAAGCAGTTGCAGGCTAATTACCAAATTGAAGCCAGTCAACAATGGCCGGATGTCAATTTATCTGCCAGCGGGCAGCGCCAGTTGAACTCACAATCATCTTCAACGGCTCAGTTTATGCCTAAATACAGTGGCAGTTATTCAGTGGGTGTTGGCTTTACCGCTTACGAGCTGGACTTTTTTGATCGTATAGGTAATCTCAAACAAAATGCGCTTGCTCAATTTAAAGCCGGTCAGTTTGCTCAGCAAACGCTTGAACAAAGCCTGGCTTCACAAGTGGCCAACCTTTACTTTGAGTATCAGGCTGGTTTATACAAAGCCGATTTACAGGCCAAAGTAGTGGCAAGTGCAAAACAAAAATTTGTTATTGCCCAGAAGCAATTTGAGCAAGGCATAATCGATAATGTCGATTACCGTCAGGCTCAATCTAATCAGCAATTGTCAGCGATTGTATTAAGCCAGTTAAAACAAACCAATGAAACTAACCTGAATGAGTTAAAACAATTGGTTGGTTATAAAGCTGCACAGAACATCAGTCAATTAGCCCCAAGTTTTTCAATTACCCAGTTGGATAACTTACCGGCTGACCTGCCTGCATCTATTTTGCTGGCGCGCCCTGATATTGCCGAAGCTGAGCAGAAGATAAAAGCCGCAAATGCAAACTTAGGTGTTGCCAGAGCTGCATTTTTTCCAAGCATTAGCCTAACCTCAAATGTAGGTTTTGCGAGTCAGGATCTATCTGATTTATTTAAGTCAGATTCAAAAACCTGGAGTTTTGCGCCTCAGTTAAACCTGCCACTGTTTAATAAAGGCCGGTTAGATGCACAGGAAACGATTGCTGAATTGCAACAGCAAGCTGAAATCACTCAATATCAGGATAGAGTGGAAACAGCATTCACTGAGCTAAATAATCGCTTAATTACGCAAAAAGCGTTAAACGAGCAGGTTAAATTGCAGCAGCAGGTTGTGGCAAACTATCAGGAACAAGTCCAACTGAGCGAACTTCGTTTACAACAAGGTCTTGAAGATCCGGCCAATTATGAACAGTTCAGACAGTCCTTATTTACTCAGCAGCAAAATCTGGCTGAGCTGGAACTGGCTTATCTAAAAAATCAGATCAGCTTGTTCAAAACTTTAGGGGGCCAGTACAACCAGGTTGAACATCAACTGGCTTTTGCTTTCAACGATTAAACATTTCACTAATATGCACTTAAACACGAGTTTAAGTGCATACCTTTCTAAACTCATAGTATAATAATTATTAACTCAGTTATTTATCAGGTGCCCACTTTGAAAGCATATAAATATTTGCACCGAGCGCCTGTTCGTGTGGTACGAATCAACCGAAAAGCCCAAAAATTAAGGCTCAGACGAGTTATGCTCTCACTAAAGATAGCCTTACATCAGGAAAAAGTTGAAACCCGCGAAATGCTGCATATCTATAAGCGACATACTCGGGGACAAGCTAGCAAAGAAGAACTCGCCATTGCGCATGCTCAGTTTTTTGATGTCTTAAGAGGCATAGGTTTAGGCGTATTTGCTATCTTACCTTTTGCACCTATTACGATTCCGATTATTGTAAAGTTAGGCCGAATGGTTGGGGTCGAAGTCATTCCCAGTGCCTTTGTTGGTAAAAAGCCGACAAAAGGCAACAGTACTGAACTCTGAGTCTGCTTTACTTGTCTATAAAACAAACAGACAATCTGTTTTCATTTGTAACCCAAGTTTGTGTTTATCAACTAAAAAGCCTAGATTAAACCTTACAGATAATAAACAAGTGCAACGAGGTAGCTATGTTTAAGACGATTAGAACTCAATTTTTAGTATTGTCAGCTTTAATACTGACATCATTGCCAGCCACAGCAGCCGAAGTAAAAGTGATCTGGCAGGAACCTGATGAATATACAGATATCAGAGAAGGCTTCGCATATACCCGCTCCGGATTTCAAAAGCATGTTTTTACTATGTTTGAGAAATTCTTGATTCACAGAGCAGCCAAATTGCCTGAGGGACAAACTCTGAAAATGACAGTGACAGATCTGGATTTAGCGGGAGAAACCCGGTTTAATTTTGACGAAATTCGAATCATTAAACCGCATTATATTCCGAGAATAAAATTCAACTACCTGCTACTGGATAAATCGGGTAAAGAGTTGATTTCAGGTGAAGAAGAACTAAAAAATATGTCAATGTCGACTCATTATTTAACCAAGCCATCTGAAGAGCAGTTCAAATATGAGTTTCATATGCTAAATGACTGGTTTAAAAAAACCTTTCCTGAGGTGAAGTTCTAATCGGTTAAAGAGGCAAAATGAGCCTGTGTTAACTGCTGCAAATCTTGAGGGCTTAATTCAATTTCCAGCCCTCTTTTTCCACCGCTGATACACATCATATCAAGTACTTGCGCAGATTCACAAATATAGGTTTTCAACCGTTTTTTCTGCCCTAATGGGCTTACCCCACCCAATAAATAACCCGTAGAGCGCTCCACATCGGCCGGCAGTGCCATTGTCGCTTTTTTAGCGCCAGCTGCTTTAGCTAAATTTTTTAAATTAAGCTGGCAGCTAACCGGTATTACAGCAACCACGAGTCCTTTTGAATCTAACTGAGCCAACAAAGTTTTAAAAACCTTGTGAGCATCAACCCCTAGCTTTTCAGCTGCTTCCAGCCCATATGAAGGAGAAGATGGATCGTGATGATATTGGTGCAAATTAAAGTGAATTTTTTGCTTTTCAGCCAGTTTAACGGCAGGTGTCATTTATTCCAGTACCTGAGTGGCGTGATTGGTTAATTCCTGCATGACACGCTTTTTAATTTCTAGCTGCTCTTCAGGCGAAATACCATAACGTTCTGATAAAAGCTGATAATCATCAGCCGACAAAGAAACGGTTAACCTGGGACGTTTTGGTCTTCTGGTGACCGGGAGTTCCAGAATACGACGAATTTGCTCAGATGGGCCAAGTCCTGCATCCAATGCCTCTTTGCGGATGACATATTGCAATTTTTCATCCATATCAAAAGCGACCTGTACAGCTTTAATCGCTTTATTACTACTCGCCCATTTTTGTTTATCACTTTTAGGGGTTGTCACTCGAGTCTCCCGGAAAAATCTCAACTATCTCAGAAATGGGTAAATGCAGGGTTAATAATACGTCTGTATCCCCGTCTTGCCAAACTTCAACTTCAACAGAAAAAGACTCATCACTGCTGGTTAGACAAAAATAATCTAAAGCTTCACTGTCATCGCCTTCCTCCAGAGGAGGCCGGTTTGGACGAAAATCTTTGTGATAAAAATAACCGCGCTCAGCAAATTTACGCTGAAAGTAAACAGGAGAAACCCAGTTGGCAAAATCATTTTGTTCATTTTTGAGTGCCAATTCGGTATTGGTATCTTCATCAAAAATATCTGAGAACTGCTCAAGATCGAATAACGCAGACACTTCGTCATGATCAATTTTAATTGATACATTTAGCCATTCTTCATCGTCTCGCATCACAGCCAAATAAACTTGTTTACTGCTTGGTCCGAGTAATACAAACTCGGTATACCCCAAATGCTCAAACTGGTAAGTATTTATTTTTTCTACTCGAAAACTTTGTTTACGCAACAATTCGGGCAATGCAAAAGAATCGGAAAAGCTGATTACATCAGCGACTTTCAGCGCTTTAGGATGAGAAACTTGCCTAACTTCGCTGTGTTTGTCTTTATTTGAAAACCAACGACTGAAAAAACCCATTAAGATGCCTATAAAACGCACTAACTATAGTAACTTAGTATACTAGAAGTGATTAAAGATGCGAGCTTATCGTTATGATAAGTAATGATAAGGCGACCTGAGTCGCCCAATCATTTAAGTTTATTTTTGTTTTGCTTTGATACGATCTAATACTGAATTAGCCGAAGAGGCCTGATCGCCTATACCAGCCGCTTTCAGTTTAGCTTCCAGCGAAGCATCCCCTGATTCAGCTTCAAGCTGCTCGGATGCTTTCAATCTGTCATCAAAGTTTTGTTGTTTAGCTTTAATCCGTTCCAGTGACTCTTTTGCATTTAATAATTTGCTGTTACCCGAAACAAAGTTATCGGTAATCGCAGCAGTTGCCTTATGAACGCTATCGGTCGTTTTTACGACACTTAACTGACGTTTATAATCAGCAACCTGACGCTCAGATTTTTTGATTAACTCTTTTAAACGAGCAACGCTGGCCGTAAAGTTTTCGAGTGCAGCTTGCTGAGCACTTAACTCTGTTTCTAAACTTGCCACTTTTTCCGCCACCTCAAGTGCCAGAGCTTCATCACCTTTTTCAAGCGCCTGAGAAGCATACCCTTCATTTGTTGCGATTTCGCGCTGAATACGTTCAACCTCACGTGATGCCTGCATTTGTTTAGCCATCACATCGGTTAAATCTCGTTTCGCTTTAGTTAAATGGTTTTCAGCATCACGAATCTCCTGTTCAAAAATTCGAGTTGAGTTAGCATCAACGATAGCTTCACCAGCTTCGGTTACACCACCGCGAATCGCTGTCATAATTTTCTTAAAAATACTCATGGTTAAAACTCTCCGCTAGTTAAACTAAATACTCACTGAAGTCATCAATAACATCAATTGCATTATCACTTAATACTGCTAATTCATGCTCGATTTCAGCAAGGCTTGAAGAAATGGCTAATGCGCCAAATACAGCATATTTATCATCAATTTTGGCAAAAGATGACAATGGCATTGGCATATTCATCTCTAACATGGTTTCCATCATCTCAGCGCGCTTGTCTGAAACGATTTCAGACTCGCCCCACAGATAGGTGATACATAAAATTTGATCATCCGTAACTGATACAAAAATAGGCAGTTCTTCACGGCCTACTATGCTAATTTGCAGCACATCCACTTCACCTGCAATGGGTTGGCAATCAAAGCTATGACCGGTAACTGATTCATCAGCCAGATCATTCAGATATTGTGCTATCTTATGAATATTCATTGTTTTCCTCTGCTAGTTTTGCTTTTCTGCAAAGACATATTATGTCTACAAGACTTACTTTAGCCGATAGACATAATATGTCAACCATTAATTGTTTATTTTTAACTCAACTATTATTCAACTTTACCCGATGTCAGGCGCCCCCGCTCGGTTTGCCAGGCATTAAAGTGATACTCAAATAGCACCTGAGAACCTAGCTTATTCACTTTTATCGCTTGATAATCATCGTAAAAATGAGCCGGAAATTCAAAGCTGGCCTGAATATTTTGTGGCGTAATCCAATTCATACCACTTGGTAACTCGGTTCTTTGTTGCAATCTGTGACGAGCAGACAAGCCTTGTTTAACCGCAATCGTCCATCCCCACTCACCAAAACTGGGTACATTCTGATGGTACTGCTCAACCGCACTAAAGCCAGCTCCGGATAAGGTTTTACCGATTGAAATAAAGGCTTTGCGTGCATGGTAAGGAGAGGTAGACTGAATCACTAAACTACCGTCAGCACTTAATAACTGATTCAGGCGTAAATAAAAATAATTTGTATAGAGTTTGTTTAAATCCGGATGATTTGGATCGGGCAAATCAACAATAATGACATCATAAAACTTGCCTTCAGCCAACAGTTTATCAACTGCGTTAAACGCATCATCAATCTTAACTATCACTTTAGGATTTAAAAATGCAGACTGGGTAATTTGAGTAACTCTATCTGCAAGCCTTGGATTTAAATATTGCTGCGGATGAGTAAATAAATCAACGACATCTTTATCTAAATCAATCAGTTCCACCGATTCAGGCTGCCATTTTAAAATTTCACGAACCGCTAAACTGTCGCCACCACCAATGACCAGTATATTGTCTTGTCTTGCTGAGGCAGCCATCGCCGGATGGACTAGCATTTCATGATAAATTTGTTCGTCGCTGGATGAAAACTGTAAGCGGCCATTTAAAAATAAACTCACCACAGACGGAATATCCGCGCCTAGGTAACGCTCAGTTAATACCACCTGCTGAAACTGAGTTTGGGTCTGATAAACGGCTTTATCCAGATATAACATATCGGTGAATTCCTGCATCCAGCGATCACCGGATTTAGCTAACATTAAAATGACACCTAATAAAAATAAGTGAAATGCAGCCAGACACTTTTTAAAACCAATCTGTTGCCAGAATACAACCAATATAATCAAACCGGCCACCCAGTTTAAACTGGCCGTTAAAATGGCCGCCTGATTGATATCCAGCGTCATCATCCAGAGCACCCAAATAGCCGCCCCTATCCCGGCACCTATGTAATCGGCACCATAAATAGTCCCCGCATTATGCGTTAAATGTCTTTGATATAGATGCTCACGCACGCGGGCAATTAAGGGGATCTCCATACCAATAAACAACCCAAGTACAGCCGCAAAAACATAAGGACTGTAACGTGAAAATTGATACAGGTTTTGCATCACCCCACCACGAGGCAAAGCATCGGCCGGAATACCATAAGTATCGGCCAATAATTGTGGCAAGCTAAAACTAAGCGCAACCATAGCGGCTATGATCAAAATCGCACTGGCTCCAATAAGCGCTATGATGCTTTCAAGCCAGGCAAATCCGGTATATGCATTTTTAACTTTTCGAGCAGTAAACGAACCCAGCCCCATAAATACAATCATCAAACCTATGGTGGTATAAATAGCATGTTCAACCGCGCCTAAAACACGGCCGGCATAATGGGATAAAAGGTATTCGTAAATCAGGCCGCACCCGGCGAGTACGGCCATAAGAGAAATGATAAGCGCGTCTAACAGAATCAGACGCGAATTAATCGCATGACTGGGCATTGAGCTGTACTGTGCCCTTATGCCATTAATGCAGTCAGAATCAGCGCAATTGAAACCACAATCGCAAATTCAGCAGCGGCGACTCCGATATTATCTTGCTGGTCAACTTCGACCGTGGTATCCACACCCATCAGAATGATATGTCTGGCTATTTTATTCAGGATAAAAATCAAAACCGTCATAATCAATGAAATACTAATCCAACCGACCAAATTAGTTACTATGCTGGTGGGTTCATAAATTAGAAAATAACTGGCCGCTTTTACCGCAAATGCTGTTGCCAGCATATGCCCGGCATGGCGAATAGCAACGGCAATCTGACCATGCTGCAGTGCTTCCTGAAATGAAGCATCCTGATTATTGGATGCATAATTTTTTTCACGAATTCGAGTTACCGCAACTAATACCGTCTGAGATACCGCAAACCCGGTTAATACGGCAACCAGCGTATAAATATTAATACCTTCAACCCATAACAGCACAGCGCGAATAATAATGGCCGTTGAAATCACAGCTGCGGCATCCACAATCGCGACCGCTACATTTTCAGCGCGAATGGCTTCAACCTTATTAATTTTGTTCAATGAAACTTTATCGTGAATGTATCGCCCGACTTTGATTAAAATCAGCCCAGCTAAACCATAAGATGCAACCCCGATAGCCTCAACCAGATAGCTGTTTGCCGCTTCACCGGTAATCGCGCCGGTTAAGACAATGCCCATCGCAATAATACTGCCAGCCATACTGATACCAAAAGCAAAGTTATCTTTGTGCGACAGTTCTTCGGTGGTATTCACTTTAGCCCATAAGCCAGATACTAAACGCATCGCAGATAACAAAATAATCGCGATTACTAAATCAATTGCAAGCAGGGCAATTAATTCAGGTTTTATATAGCTAAATACATTTAAACTATTCATCATTTCATCCATCTATTATTAAGTTATTTACCGCCAAAACCACCGCGGCTAAAGCTGTTTGAACTACTTCGAAAACTGGAGCTACCAAAACTACTGGATTTTTTGGTTGTTGAACCAAAAGCCGAGCTCGACTTTTTCTGATAATTACTTTGAAAACGTTTGGTAGCCGTTTGTGCAGTTCTACTCGCAGAAGAAACTCGGGTCGCGCCCGTTCGGTTTTTAGCATACGCGCTGGTAAACTTTTTACCTGTGAACGTTTTTTTGGCTTTTTCTTCAACCGAATATTGTTTTCTTAGCTGATTAGGAGACGAATACCGGTAACGACCATAATCATGATAATAACTATAATCACGACGACCGGCCCAATCACCATAATAGACCCGGTTGTAGCCACCTAAGTTACTAAATAATGAATACATGCCATACCATTCCCAAAATGACATACCATTGCTGCCTGTAGACCACTGGCCATAAGCGGGGTTGCCGACTAGCTGACTGCCGGCACCAAAGTCTTCCGCTTGGTTGGCCTGTATACTCGCCGCCCGACTTACTGCATTCACTCTGGGTAACTCCCCCTCACTTAAATCGGCAAGTACATTGAGCGGATCCGATAACGCATCGTTGAACAATTCAGCACTGGCAGCCTGATAAATATTTTCAAGTTCCGTCAAGCGCTCTTGTTTTGACTGAAATAGCTGAGGCTGCTGCGCAGCACTTTCAAATCTGTCTAACAAACTCGTATATAAAGGCCCGCGGGACGTCGCATCCCGCGCCATCTCATCCGCTATCGTCTGCATATTAGGCTTTTGACTTTTGATATGCGCCGCATATTGTTTGAGCAAGTTAGCATTTCTAACCTGACCTGAATCTAATCGCTCAGCCAGCTTTTGAATTTGCATTTGCGAAAATTGAATTTGATTTTCTATCTTAGCATCAAGAGGGTCACTGCAAGCTGAAATCCCTAACAACAGCAATAAGATGAAAAAGTGGCGAATCAGTTTCACGCCCATACTATCCCCTGTTTTTTTATTGAGATAATGTTATTTTTTACGTACTGTACAGAGCTAAACGCTTTAGTCAATACACTCGAATACCGCAACAATAAGCATTAACAAACAAAAAGGTGCAAGCTTATGGCTTCAAATGTTACCAATTTATTTTCTCCTTGTGCCACACAGCTATCAGAAATGCCGGCAGAATTACAACAAGCTGCAGAGCAAGCCTGGCAAAAAATTATATATCGACATAACCAGTTTGAACAGTTAACACCTGATTTACAAGAAAAAATAAAATGGCATTGTGCTTTCAGTGATTTTATTTGCGAATCTATTTTAGCTGAACCCGAATTCATTTTAAGCAAATTAGATGACCAACAATCACCTGAGCAACATTTTAGTCAGGCAAAACAAGAATTTGTTCAACAATGCAGTGAAATCCAAGATGAAAAAGCCCTCCACCAATTATTGCGTCGCTATCGCAAACAGCAAATGATGTGGATTGCCTGGCAGGATTTTAATGGCAGCATCAATCTGGATCAGGCTTTCAATTTTATTTCAGGGCTGGCTGACCAGCTTATCAGTGAAGCGCTGGAATGGCTGTATCAGAATTTAACTATCACTTTCGGAACGCCTACCAGCTACCCGATTGATGATAATACGCCCGGTCAGGAGCAGCCTTTTTTTGTGCTTGGGATGGGTAAACTGGGTGGAGGTGAACTCAACTTCTCATCCGATATTGATTTGATTTTCTGTTACCCGGAATCAGGTCAGACTCAGGGGGCGAGCCGAAGTCTGAGTAATCATGAATTTTTTACCCGCTTAGGCCAGCGCCTGATAACCGCCCTACATCAAGTGACTGCTGACGGCTTTGTATACCGGGTTGATATGCGTCTACGCCCCTATGGTGACAGCGGTCCTTTGGTAATGAGTTACAATATGCTTGAAGATTATTATCAGGAGCAGGGTCGAGACTGGGAAAGATACGCCATGTTAAAAGCGCGTACTATAGTCCCAGAAAGATGGCAAAAGCACCCTGAACTCGATTACCTGAATCAGTTGATTCGCCCTTTTGTCTACCGCAGATATATAGATTTTTCAGCGATAGAAGCCCTGCGTAAAATGAAAAAGCTAATTGCTCAGGAAAACCGACGTAAAGGTCTGCATAATAATATAAAACTAGGCGAAGGCGGCATTCGCGAAGTTGAATTTGTGGTTCAGGCATTTCAGCTAATTCGTGGCGGTCGGGAGCCAGAGCTGCGCACTCGCTCAACCCGCAAAGCACTTAACCGTTTATTAGAGGCCGGTGAGTTAAATGCACATGAAATTGATCTACTGACCGATGGTTATTATTTTTTACGAAAGGCTGAGCATATATTACAGGCCATTGCTGACCGGCAGACACAAACTTTACCCGACAATGATTTAGACAAACAAAGACTCAGTATTGCAATGGGTTTTTTAGACTGGGACTCTTTTTATCAAGCGCTCAATCTTCGAATGAGCCAGATTCATCAAATTTTCAATGACATCATTCGCGACGAAAATGAAGAAGATGAAGAATCAGTTCAGTTTGATTACTGGATTAGTCAGCTCAACGGTGAAATCGCGCTTTCACACTTAAAGCAGGATTACCCTGAGCTGAATGCAGAAGCATTCTGGCAACAAATAGTAGACTGCCAGCAACATGTGGAAAAGCGCGCTGTAGGTCCACGCGGTGCAGAAATCATGAATAAACTCATGCCGCGCCTAATCGAACAATGTCTGGAAACTTCTGAACCTGAGGTAACTTTAAGTCGGGTCAGAGAGCTGATTATCGCGATATGTACCCGAACAGCTTATCTTGAACTGCTCTATGAAAATCAAGCCACTTGCAAACAGCTTTTAATCTTTTTGCAGGCCAGCCCTTGGATTGCACAACAATTAAATAAACAAGCTTTCCTGTTAGATGAGCTGCTGGATCCTCGACAGTTATATCGCGAACTCGACGGTAATCAATATAAACAGGATTTACGGGAACGTTTGTTAAGAATCGAAGAAGATGATTTAGAGCAGCAAATGGATACCCTGCGTCAGTTTAAACATGCCTATCAGCTCAGAATCGCTGCAGCCGATGTGATGGGTTATTTACCCCTAATGAAAGTCAGCGACCATTTAACCTGGCTCGCTGAAGCTATTTTGGAACAAGTTGTCAATCTAGCCTGGTGGCAGGTTGCCAGCAAACACGGTATTCCGGCTTCGCTCAGCGGCAGTGATAAAGGTTTTGCCGTATTGGCTTACGGTAAGTTGGGCGGATTAGAGTTTGGTTATGGCTCAGATATGGACTTAGTATTTATCCATAACCGTAAAAGCGACGAACAAACCAATGGCGATAAATCGATTGGCATTACCCAGTTTTATATTCGCCTGGCGCAGCGCATTATGCATATATTTTCAATGCAAACTCATGCCGGTATTTTATATGAAATGGATTTACGTCTGCGTCCGTCCGGCAACTCTGGTTTATTGGTTGCGACTGTCAACGGCTTTAAAAACTACCAGCAGGAAGAAGCCTGGACCTGGGAACATCAGGCATTAGTGCGCAGTCGAGCGGTCGTTGGTGATCCGGATTTAATTGCAGATTTTGATAAAATCCGACTGCAAATCCTGACCCAACAAAGAGATGAGCAAAAACTCAAAACCGATGTCACCGAAATGCGTCTGAAAATGTTTAATCATTTAAGTAAAGGCGATGAAACCTGTTTTGATTTAAAACAAGACAGAGGCGGGATTACCGATATTGAATTTATTACCCAATATTTAGTACTGGCATACAGTCATCAATACACTGAGTTGACAAAATGGTCAGATAACATCCGCATTTTAGGGGTCGCGGCTGAAGTAGGTGTGATTACACAAGATGAAGCCGAAATCCTGATTGAAGCCTATAAACAATTTAGAAACGAAGGCCATAAACTGGCACTCGCACAGAAAAAAGTGATCAGTGAAATTGCGCCGTATCAGGATTCAATCACACAAGTAAAAGCAATCTGGCAAAGATTATTTGAAGAGGCCTGAGTTTGATAAATTACCAATTTAACGCATTTGGCGGTGTTCATTTAACCCTGACAGAAAAAGAAGTAGATGCTGGCCGTTTTAACGACTTATTGCGTCCATTAATTAACGAGCTGAGACAAACCGGCAAAAAAATTATCTGGCTTACCTTACCGATTGAGCAGTCTGAGTATATTCCGGTGTGCACTCAGCAGGGTTTTGAATTTCATAATTGCCAGAGTGATCAGGTGACTTTAATTTACCGGCTCGAAGCAGATGCCTATGCGCCTTTTTCACCGACTCATACCGTAGGTGCTGGCGCGGTTGTCTTTAATCAAAACAATCAGGTATTACTGGTGCGGGACAATTTTGGCCATTACCGTGGATTTAAACTGCCCGGTGGCCACGTGGAGCTAGGTGAAGATATTCATATTGCTGCGGAACGAGAAGTACTGGAAGAAACAGGTATCACAGCCGAGTTTAAGCAAGTAGTGGGCTTTGTTCATAAGCACCCCTATCGCTATGGCAAATCTAATTTATATTTTATCTGTCAGCTTACCGCGCTCACAGAAAAAACCAGTATTGAAGATGAAAACGAAATTGCCGAAGTTCAGTGGTTAGATATTGACGAGTTTATTGCCGATGAAAAGCAAAGCACGTTTATTCGTCAGGTCGTTAATCAGGTCAGACATTCACAGCAAACCGGTTTAAGCCTGACAGATGCACCAGCAACAACTGAAAAAGGCATTGAAAAACGCGATTTATTTATTATCTGATGATAAAACTATGAAACAAAAAATAGTCGGTTATCATCTCGATGAAGCAGGCGATTGGGTTGTAGAACTGAGCTGCGACCATTTTCAGCATGTGCGCCATCAACCGCCTTTTATTAATCGCCCTTGGGTAGTCACTGAAGCTGGCCGTAAACAAATGTTGGGGCTTGAACTGAACTGTAAAAAGTGTGATCAAAACGCGCCTAAAGATAAAGTTTGAAAAATCTAGATTGAATATGTAAATTTATCTTAATATCGGAAAGGGATTGGCTGAATTAACTATGAAAATGATTTTTGTGGATGCTGAAAATATTGGTCTCAAAGCACTTGAGAAAGTAAAAGCAACACCATTAGACAAAGTTTTTGTTTTCTCTAAAGTAGACGCTATAAAATTAGCATGTGAAAAATCTCTATACCTTTGCCTCTCCGATTACCCCACTGCGACTAATCAAGCAGACTTTTATATAATTGCTTATCTTGCTCGAATTTTGTCGACCCTAGATAAGCAACAATTGGGCTCGGTTCAGTTTGAGTTACATAGCAATGATGAAAGCTTGCTTACAGCATTTGAATTCCAATGCAAGCAGCTTGGCGCAGGTTTTAACTGCTTAAGAACAAAAAAAAGTAACGTGGTGAATCTACCAAAACCTGAAGCTAAATCGCCTGTAGATAAAGTTCTTGCTGCATTAAAATCACCCAAAACGCTTGGTCCCGAATTGCAGAATCAATTGGGCCTATCCAAATCAGATTTCACACGAGCAATAAATGAACTGACCAAATCTAATCAGATCCAGCGTTCTCCGGAAAGCAAGCGTAAATGGATTCAGTGTTAACTCAAAATAAGCCAGTCTATTCTCGATTAATACTAATCTTGCTTTCTAGAGTCAAAAATTGCGGTTGACATTAATTTAAAATAAACTAAGTTTCTGAAATTAGTTATTTTTTATTGCTGGGTTTTCGGTTAGGAATCAATCTGGAAACTGTGAATCATGATCAATAAGCTGTTAAGCGGCAAATGGAGTTCTGCATGCCCTATAAAATTTATAATTGGTCAGATATTTCTGGAGCATTCTCGGATAGTATATTGTTGGGAAATGGGGCTTCAATTAGTATCGATCGAGACTTTACTTACAGCTCTTTAAAGCAACACGCTATTGACCATGGGTTATTGACTGAACAGGTGCAACGCTTGTTTGGCTACTTTCGTACTGATGATTTTGAACTTATACTTCGCTTAGTATGGCAAGCCAATAAAGTAAATACAGCTTTAGAAATAGTTGATCAGCAAACAAGGGTTGCCTACGAACATGTGCGTGATTGTTTAATTAGAGCGGTTCAAAGCATTCACCCTGAATACTTTGAGGTTGAACACCAGTTCCCAGATATTGCAAGTTTTTTAAGTGCGTTTAATACGATTTTTTCACTCAATTATGATTTAACTTTATATTGGGTTGTAATGTATGCAAATCGTATTAATAACGGCCATTCATTTAAAGATTGTATAATTCACGGTGAATTTAATTCGGATTGGTGGCGGTTTCGAGAATCGATTAGCCAATGGGATCGGAATATCTCATTAGTTTTCTACCCTCATGGGAGCTTAGTTCTGGCTCGTAATGTTCTAGAGCAAGAGACCAAATTAGAAGCTCGCGCTGGAAATGATTTATTAAGATCTATCTTGAATTATTGGCGGTCAAGTAACTATGTCCCTTTGTTTGTTAGCGAAGGAACCTCCTCTCAAAAAATATCAGCAATTCAAAACAGCCATTATTTGAATACTATTTATAGAGAAGTTATCCCTCAAATCGGTGACAACCTAACAATATTCGGATGGGGATTTGGGGAGCATGATATTCATATTTTAAGGAGAATAAGAGAGTCAAGGGTTAGAAGAATAGCAGTATCTGTATACAATAATGAACAAGCATATTGTAATAGAGTTGTTCAAATGATTTACGATAATGTTGGGCAAAATATTGAAGTTGTTTTCTTTAACTGTGAAAGTAGTGGGTGCTGGAACCAACCAGCCGCTTAACAAGCAATTAAACAGGGATTAAAAGCTTGCGGGCTCTTCGCTTCGCTCAATTTTAGCCCGCAATTTTTAACTCGTTAATCGAGCGTTAGCTATAAATGGAGGTTCGAATGCTAGAGTCATTAGCATCTTATTTATCAACAGATTCAGGGAAAGTAGTTATTCCTGCACTAATTGGTGCTATCACCGCCATTTTAATTATGGTGCTTAAAGACGTCATCCTTTATGGGTTCAGAGAATCTAAGAAGGAAAAAAAAGCTTTAATTGATAAGAAGCTTTCAACACTTTATGGCCCCATGTATACGGTAATAGTGTCAGCTAATCAAACGTTACCAACATTTTTTATAGATAAATCTAATTATCAAAACTTTGTTGCTCACCAACACCTACTTAGTTCCGAACTACAGAGTATGATTGACGAATGCTTGTCATTAGGTGATGGGACTTTTGAAAATCCAACAGCTAGAATGAACGATATTCCCAAGATTCTGGAAATAACTGAAAAATTTAAGGTTCAGTTAAAAAAAGAAATGAATATTCTGCGAAAAAGTTACAGCTAATCAGGTAGCCGAGGGTATCTAACGCTAAGCCCCCACAACACCCTGCATGCGGCTCCGCACAGGGCGTTTCCTGAAAATGTTTAAAATGCACCGGCCGATTAGCTCCTTTGCACCCCAATAATGGTTTCTGTTCTTTTCGCCATTATTTCTTTGTCCGGTCGGATACTAAATAATGAGCTGAGCAGGCTCCTTATTGATTTTCAGATTCAGGCCTTCACCGTATCCCAACCATTACGATGGGCGTTTGACTACTCAGCTTTGGCCTCCTGCATCCCCTACCTTCTGCATCCCCTACCTTCTGCATCCATGCAGTCGTTGTTCATCAGCTCGCAATTTTGCTAGCGGCTTGACCGCCATGGATGGCGGAAATGCTGATATTGCAGGAGCAATATATCAGTCCTCCATACAACCCCTTGCGGATTTGCACTTGCCATTCGCTAGTAGGTATCGTTAAATAACAATCAGTTATTTAAACAGTGATCTTCCTACAGAGGACTTTCATCTCATTAGTTGATGCCCATGTCGGGCGTTAACCAAGGGACGCAAAACAGCAGGCTTGCGCTCTTTCGTCGCCAATTTTAGCTTGCTATTTTGCGCCGGTTAAGCGAGGCGTTAGTGCTACAGGAGAGTATCGTTGAGTACAAATGAAAGTGTTCTAGTTTTTATGCGTTTCGTAATAGAAAAGCATAAAGATTTAATTTCATCATTAGATCAGTTAGTTCAAGCTCTTGTTGGCGAAAATGCACAGAATAAAGTAACAAAAGCTGAAGACGCGTTAAAGAAATCGAAGGATCTGCAATCTGCAATAGCAAAACAAGATACACCTGCTTGGTTACCTAGTTTAATTCAAGGCCTACATTACTTTGTGAGTAAGAGTTGGAAACAAACACAACTTATAAATCACCTGATAGAGAATATTGCAGTAATTAAGGCACATAAATGGGCATTTGAAAATTCTGATGAAAAAGCATTCGATTTCGACTCTATTTATGAACACTATAAGTCAGAAAGTAGAATTCCAGAATTATTTGATGAAATAATTAAAATTCTCGAAGATATTCAATCAAGCGGTGAAATTGATAGTAGAACAATGACTACTGCATTGGGTAAAGTTTTAGCAACTTTGAAACAGAATAGAAATGGCTCATACTTTTCCCTAAATAGCGCATGGGAGTTCTTAATTTCATTCCTCAAAAATTATATGTGGAGTGAACTATCAAAGTTACCGATGCTGGGAAGTGCAATGGAAGCTCTAGAAAAAACTATCAAAGAAACAAACGAAGAAATGTTCAGGGTACATGCTGCTATTGAAAAAGAAATGTCAAATGTAGTTGAGTCGGAAATAAAAGAATTAGAAGGAAAATCTACTTTCCCATTCATTAGTTATGATCGTTCGGGCGTGGCTATAAATAGTAACATAGAGCGACTAACTATAAATCAAAAAGCTTAGTAGCACGAATTCGGGGTCAAGAAATTCGGGGTCAGTGAAATTCGGGGTCAGGTCTTGCTTGTTGCTTTTATTGAACTAGCTTTGTTTAAATATCGCTTGGATAGGCAGAGCCAAACGAATTGAACCCCAACAATTTTTAATATGCCAAAATGTTGGGTGCGCCTAAGCTCGTATCAACCTTCCCAATATTCATCTAAAAAGTTAACCCCGCGTCAGCAAGCTTGACGCCTACCTTATGATTTATGTAGGCGCGAAGCTTGCTCGCGTGAATTATTTCCGGAGTAAACCCGCTGCTACGATTCATTGTAGGTCGCCGTTTACGGCGAAAAAAACGATATTTTTCGGCTAACGGCAATTGCGCCTGCATTGCTCTAATACTTACTTCCATGCAGGCAAAGCCGAACCTACAAATATCCAAAATTCGTTCAAAGTCCACTCTGAGGTTTTACCAAATCCCAGTGTCTGTAATTGGTACAAAGCTGCCTATCAGATTTGATTGCTCCCTTTAACCAAATTTAATAGATCAACCTATGCCTTACTCAATTAAAATTCTCTCAGTGGCTTTAAAACTGCCTAACACTCTCAACCGCTTTCAGCCACTTATTGTATAACTTATCGCTTAACGAGGACTTAATTTTAGGTTTAAAGGTACTCTGAGTTTGATATAAAGCGGTAATTTCATCGAGTGATTGATAAATACCCGCACCTAACCCAGCTAAAAATGCCGCACCCAAAGCAGATGTTTCAACTGAAGCAGGACGACTGACCTGAACTTGCAAGATATCGGCTAAACATTGTAAAAACCAAGGGTTGGTCGCCATACCACCATCCACTCTGATTGAATCAATGTGAATGCCATCACTTCTAATGCAAATTTGTAAATCCCGGGTTTGGTAAGCCACTGACTGCAATGCAGCACTGACAATTTCGCTGATCCCGCTGGATTGGGTTAACCCCAATAAAGCCCCTCTAGCATCCGGTTGCCAGTAGGGCGCCCCCAAGCCGGTAAAAGCCGGCACTAAATAAACCCCGTGCTGATAATCCAGTTCACTGGCCAGAGAATTCGTTTGCTGCGCGTTATTGATTAAATGCAATTCATTCTTTAGCCAGCTTATCGCGGCTCCGGCTATAAAAATACTGCCTTCAATGGCATAGCTTGGAATGCCTCTTAACCTGTAGCCAACAGTCGTTAATAACTGATTATTTGACCGGCAAATATTGGCTCCAGTATTGGCCATCAAAAAAGCACCTGTGCCATAAGTGCTTTTTGCCATACCCGGATAAAAACAGTTTTGACCAAACAAGGCGGCCTGCTGATCGCCTGCCACCCCGTTAATTGGGATTGATTGAGTAAAGATATCTGTCTCTGTAACTCCAAAATTATCCGCCGAATCCAGCACTTTTGGTAACATGACTTCTGGAATTTTAAAGAGTTTTAACAGCTCATCATCCCATGCCTGGGTTTTAATATTAAACAACATAGTACGTGATGCATTGGTGGCATCTGTTACATGCTGTTTGCCTTGAGTTAGTCGCCAGATTAAATAGGTGTCAATCGTGCCAAACAGCAATTCCCCCCGCTCTGCCCGCGCTTTTGCACCTTTTACATGATCTAAAATCCAGCGAATTTTGCTGGCGGAAAAATACGGATCAAGCAATAAACCGGTTTTGTCGTTAATCAGTTCACTATAACCTTGCTCGATTAATTTTTGACAATCCTGACTGGTTCGCCTGTCCTGCCAGACAATGGCATTATAAATTGCTTTACCAGTTTTTTTCTCCCAAACTAACGTCGTTTCCCTTTGATTGCATATCCCTATGCTAGAAATTTTAACCTGAGCTTTTTCAATTACCTGCTGACAAACTGCGAGCGTACTGGACCAGATATCTTCCGGGTCATGCTCAACCCAGCCATTATCAGGATAAATTTGATTAAACTCCCGCTGAGCCACTGCAATGACCTGCCCGCTTTTATCAAAAATAATGGCTCTGGAACTCGTTGTTCCCTGATCGATCGCTAAAATATAATCAGTCATTTTGATACACACATTTGAGCTTATCTGTATAACTGTAGCAGAGTTTTTCAAAAAACGGAGGACTGCAAATCCTTGGTAGTAAACGAATTTATGTTCCATAATTAAAATTATTTACTTATCCGGCCAGACTAATGCAATGTAAAACATCTCCGCCAGAAAATACCGTCTGGGATCTAGTTGTGATCGGTGGCGGGATTAATGGTGTGGGCATAGCCAACGATGCCACCGGACGCGGCCTTAAAGTATTATTGTGTGAGCAGGGCGATCTGGCCTGCGCTACCTCTTCAGCCAGTACCAAGCTGATACACGGAGGTTTACGTTATCTGGAATATTTTGAGTTCAGGTTAGTCAAAGAAGCGCTCGCTGAACGGGAAATTCTTCTCAATAAATCACCACACATTATGTGGCCGCTCAAGTTTATTTTACCTCACCAGCCCCACTTAAGACCCGCTTGGTTAATACGACTGGGTTTATTTTTATACGACCATTTAAGTAAAAGAGACAGATTGCCCGCCTCTCAGTTTGTTCGTTTTACCGACCTGAGCGTGCTTAAACCTGAGTTTAAAAAAGGGTTTGAATATGCCGATGTCTGGGTAGATGATGCCAGACTGGTCGTACTCAATGCGATGTCCGCAGCACAAAAAGGAGCCTGCATTCTAACGCGATGGCAATGTAATCGAGCTAAAATTGAAAATAGCCTGTGGCAGCTTGAGTTGCATAATCAGCGTTCACATCAACCCGATTCAATGATTCGAGTACAGGCTAAGGCTCTGGTCAATGCAACTGGCCCTTGGGTGGAACATCTGTTTAACCATGCTTTGCATCAAAGCTCACCTCATACTGTTCGTTTAGTCAAAGGCAGCCATATCATTGTGCCTAAACTCCATCAGCAGCCACAGGCATATATTTTACAAAACAAAGATAAAAGAATTGTTTTTGTAATCCCATATGAACAGGATTTTTCGTTAATTGGCACAACCGATGTGGACTATAAAGGCGATCCCGCTGACGTCAGCATTAATCAAAACGAAATAGATTATCTGTTAGCCGTCACTAATCGCTATTTTAACAGCCAGCTCAATCTGGTAGATATTGTTCATACCTATTCAGGCGTACGCCCGCTAATTGCACCTGCTCAGAACCATAATCAGGCACAGGCATTAAGCCGAGACTACCAACTGGACTTAACTCTAATGCAGGAAAAAACGCCTTTATTATCTGTATTTGGCGGTAAAATTACGACATACCGTAAGTTAGCCGAGTCAGCCGTTGATAAGTTGGCCTGCTGTTTCCCTGAGGTAGGCCCAGCAGTCACCCGTCGTGAAGTATTACCCGGTGGCGATTTTAGTCACCATGATTCACTCTTAAACCAGTTGCAAAAAGAGTTTAACTGGTTACCGGAAAGCTTGCTTAAACGATATGTACGTAGTTACGGCACGCTCAGTTATCAAATACTGACAAACACTCATCAAATCGACGATCTGGGTCGCCGCTTTGCAAAAGATTTTTATCAGCTTGAGTTAGATTATTTAATCCACCATGAATGGGCTGAAACGCTGGAAGATGTCATTTGGCGGCGCACAAAACTGGGCCTCAGACTAAATAATTCTGAAAAACGACAAATTCAGCAATATTTATCCGAACATATCTGATAACCGCATAGTTAAATTAAACCGGTACAAGTATCTGTTTTTTGAAACAGATGTTTATGTAATGGCGTAAACGCCGATCGACAAAGCGCAGTCGGCGATTACAAAGGGTACACCCAGGTTTTATAACAATAAACTCGCCAGACCGACCGCAATAAAAATTGCAGCGGCTATCATGCGGGTTAAATTGAGCGGAATTTTTTGCATCAGTTTGTCACCCATATAAACCACAGGCACATTAGCGATTAACATGCCGATCGTCGTCCCTATAGTGACAATAACAGTAGACTGGAATTGCGCCCCCAGTAATACTGTCGCAACTTGAGTTTTATCGCCAATTTCAGCAAGAAAAAATAAAATGGTTGAAACTAAAAAGGCGCCATATTTATCAAATCGGCTATCAGTTTCTTCATCCTTATCCGGGATTAACAGCCACAAACCAACCACAATAAAGCTGCCGCCTAACAACCAGACACCCCAGCCATCTTGTAAAAACTTAGATAACCAGACACCGAACCAGGCTGATATTGCATGATTAATAATGGTGGCGACTAAAATGCCCATAATAATGGCCAGTTTATTGCGAAATTTGGCAGCGAGTAATAAAGACAGTAATTGAGTTTTATCGCCCATTTCAGCGATAGCAACAGAAAGAGTTGAAGTAAATAAAGCTTCCATCAAATAAAATTCCAGGCGGGAAATAATCAACCAAAGACAAACATCCACCTCCCGCCTACTGGAGTGGTTATTTGTCTCAGGTCTCGCCAGTAATTTTCTGAAAACTTGAAAATCACAAACTTGCCATGAGCAATGAGGCTCAATTATGTTGACAAGCTTTCTTAAGTTATCTCCGTGGCATGTAAGATATTTAAGTTGGCTACTCCCCCAAGAGAGGCCTATATTATACCGCTAGCTGAATATAATTCAATTATCGATTTTAAAATCTAAACGCTTATTTCACAGCGTTAAATTTATATACCTGAATTTTTAACCCTTTACCTGAAACTGCTTCTTTAAAAACGAGCGGCGCTTTTATTTGTTCAACAAATTCGCACTGCGGACAATATTCCGCTACAGTTTCAGTTAAAAATGAATCATCTAAATCAGGCGAATTTAAACACAACATAACCAGTGCCTGATCCGCTGCGAACTCAGGTAAACGGCGAATGATTTTTTTATAATCCCGCTCAATATTCACACTGCCTTTTTGAAAAGCTGGCGGGTCACAAATCACTAAATCATAGGGGCCATGTTTGCGTACCCGGCCAAAGGATTTAAATAAATCAACCGCTTCAAACTGAACTATGCTGGGATCTTGCTGATTTAATAAATGATTTTCACGGCCGCGTCTAAGTGCGGCTTTGCTCATATCCAGATTAACAATTTTTCGCGCACCACCCGCATGAGCCGCCATTGAAAACCCACAGGTGTAAGCAAACAAGTTTAAAACAGATTTATTTTTACTGTGCGCTCTGACCCAGTCTCGTCCCAACGCCATATCCAAAAACAAGCCATGGTTTTGAGTCCGACCCAAAGTTGCCTGATATTTTAATCCACTTTCAGTTAATTCCAGCTCGCTGATTTCATCGCCCCATAAAACCGTGACTGGTGCTTGCGCCAAATATCTTTGCTGCAATTGGATTGATTTAGCGGGCGTTTGTGGCTGACTGAAGAACTCAACCAGATAATTAAGCAAATCTGCCGATATCGCTTTGTATGCCGTGATTAAAATAACAGGTGAAAACCAATCAATACAGATATGTTCGAAACCAGGATAAGCATGGCCGCGCCCGTGAAATAAACGCTTTGCGTCATTGTCGATTGGTAAACTCAAATGTTCTAACATAAAATAACTTCAATCTTTTTTGAAAATCTGCAATATTCTAACTGATAATATTTTGCTAATCAGAAAAATTCTTAATTCAACAGTTGTGCTCAATAACCATAAGGATAAAAAGATGACATTATTCTGGAAAAAGTTGGCATTTATCTCACTGTTAGCCACGGCGATAAGTGGGTGCAGCGATAACGAGGTTGGCGATGTATCACTTGGGTTATTTACCACCAAGGATATCAAAATAGAAGTATTGCATGATCCTATTGTTATCGGGGTAACCTGCCATATCGCTTCCGTAGAGGCAAATTTAAGCCTCGCAGACCCGAGCGATAGCGCAATTTCCTGTCGACAAACGGGTGCAATAACGCCTGCGATGATTGCCGGGATTAATAAAGGCAAATCCGGCGAGATTGTCTTTAAAAAATCAAAAAGTATCTTTTTAAAATCAATGAAAATCCGTCGTATTTATGATCCTAAAAGCCAAACCTTAATGTATGTTTCATATTCCACTAAAGAAACATCTGGTAGTTTTAAACATAGTTTATCAACTGTGCCGCTATGGGGAACAGATGCTTATCAGCAGAGTCAAAATGCAATTTAGCCAACAAATAGCTGACTACTTTAGCACTGAGCTATGATAAAATTGAGCCATAATAAACCCGGAACAATACGAGCAAAAATACATGACAAGCCAATACCCTGATGACGAAACCGGTCAGATCCTTGCTGAAATGGCAGCAGAAGGCATAGATTTAAGCCAGCCCATGCAAATAGACTTTTATGCGGCATTTGAATTTAAAGACGCCGCCGAAGCTGTGTTGCCAAAAGTAAAACAACTGGATTTATCCGGCGAACAATTTAGCCAGGTGAAAATTCAAAAACCCGAACTCGGTGGCGGTGTTGAACTGGTTGCCAGTTTAACTATATTGCCTACCCATCAAAGAATCAGTGAAATTGATGATGCATTCACCGAGTGTGTCGAGGGTAACAAAGGCTATTCTGACGGCTGGGGCGCAGAGGTTATTGCTTAAGACTAAAATTGATATGGCCAAAAAACGGGCCATATCAATTGTATTTTTGGATAACGCCAGCTCAACCTTTCTAACCCCCCTGCGAAGCTATAGTGATTTAATTCACATTAACTCTGCCACTCACCACTGCACCAAATTAATTCAATGCACCAAATCGGTCAAATTAAGCTTAATGTTTAACCAGTCTTAAAAAATACATCACAAACATCTCCTTTAAAATTTTACCATACAAATCAAACACTAAAAAATAAAACAATGCGATATTAAAAACTGGCCAGCTTTATGCTTAAGGTTATGGTGCAGGGGTTCAATCAAATTGAACCAGCATAGTGCTAAACAGATGACTAGGGTTCCGGTTTTTTTATTAAAATAATAACAAAACGTCTGGTCCGAGAGTCGTCAACCTAGCCGCATAATCATATCTACAGCGTTGTTTGTTTTGATATTTTTATGTTTGCGCAAGCAAGGGTTACACGGCGGGATAAAAGCCCGGGAGGTTAAATTTGATTAGGCCTCCTGTGCTCATAAAACCGTGTAAACTTTGGAGAACGCGACATGAAAATGATAAAAACATTCACTTTAGCCCTCGCTTTAATGACAAGTGCAAACGCATTTGCAAAAGATAAGTTTTCCATTTGCTGGTCCATTTATGTGGGTTGGATGCCATGGGAATATGGCGACAGCTCAGGCATTATCAAAAAATGGGCCGACAAATACGATATCGAAATCGATGTTGTGCAAATTAACGACTATATCGAATCTATCAACCAATACACCGCAGGCCAGTTTGACGCTTGCAGCATGACCAATATGGATGCCCTGACCATTCCGGCTGCCAGCTTTGTTGACAGTACGGCATTAATCGTTGGCGATTTCTCTAACGGTAACGATGGCGTCATCTTAAAAGACAAATCCAAACTGGCAGACATCAAAGGCCAGCAAATCAATTTAGTAGAATTGAGTGTATCTCACTACCTATTAGCTCGCGGTTTAGAATCAATCGGCTTGTCTGAAAGAGATGTTGATGTGGTGAATACCTCAGACGCTGATTTAGTGGCTGCCTATTCAACCAAAGATGTAACCTCTGTTGTGACCTGGAATCCGCTGTTATCTGAAATAGAAAAACAGCCCAGTGCAAACAAAGTATTTGACTCATCCAATATTCCGGGTGAAATCATTGACCTTATGGTGGTGAACACCCAAACCTTAAAAGCTAACCCTAAATTTGGTAAAGCACTGGTTGGCGCCTGGTATGAAATCATGGACAAGATGAAAGACGATGCCGTCCTTGAGCATATGGCAAAAGCATCAGGAACCGATTTAGCCGGTTACAAAGCCCAGCTTGCCAGCACTAAAATGTTCTTCTCAGCGAAAGAAGCTGTTGAATTTACCCAAGATAAAAAGCTGGCTCAAACCATGAAATATGTTGCTGAGTTTTCATTTGATCACGGCTTATTAGGCGACGGTGCGCCGGATGCCGGTTTTATTGGGGTAGAAACGCCAAGCGGTGTAATTGGCAACCCAGCCAATGTTCAGCTCAGATTTGACCCCAGCTTTATGCAAATGGCAGTTGACGGCAAACTATAAATAAGGCCCTCCTTATGAAAAAGTTAATGAACATAGAGCCATCGCGTTCATTAAAAGGTTTTTTAGCCTTAGTGCCCTTTGTATTGATTTTGATGCTGTACTGGACAGCATCAAATGAAAGGCTGGCTGAAAACCCTTACGATAAACTGCTGCCGAGTTTTACCCAAATCTCGGATGCAGTGGATCGCATGGCTTTTACTGAAGACAAACGCAGCGGCGAATACCTGTTCTGGCAGGATACAGGTGCCAGCTTATACCGTATTTGTATCGGTATCGGCATCAGCGCTGCGGTAGGCTTATTATTTGGAATGTTATCCGGCTTGTTACCTGTGTTTCGCTCGGGTTTCTCCCCTTTAATAACCATAGTCTCACTGATCCCGCCAATGGCGATATTACCCATTTTGTTTATTACCTTTGGTTTGGGTGAGCTGGCGAAAGTCATGCTCATTATTATTGGGACAGCACCTGTGATTATTCGTGATATTCAGTCGCATGTGCGCCAACTTCCATCGGAAATATTAATCAAAGCACAAACTTTAGGGGCTTCAACCTGGCTGGTTGCGATTAGAGTGGTATTACCACAAATTATGCCGAGACTGGTATCGGCAATGCGTTTATCGCTGGGCACCGCCTGGTTATTTTTAATTGCCGCCGAAGCCATTGCCGCACAGGAAGGCTTAGGTTATCGCATCTTTTTGGTTCGTCGTTATATGTCGATGGACGTCATTTTACCTTACGTTATGTGGATTACCGCGCTGGCATTTGCCATGGACTTTAGTCTGCGCAAATTCTCAGAGTTGTGTTTTCCCTGGTATCACCAGCAGGAGGCCGGCAAATGAGTCTGTTAAAAATTGATAATGTCTGGAAATCTTATGGTGATGTGCAGATTTTAGAGCGTCTGAAACTAACCGTAAATGAAGGCGAGTTTGTCTCTATGGTAGGGGCTTCCGGCTGCGGTAAAACCACTTTGCTTAAAATGATTTTAGGCAGTGAGACAGCAACACGAGGTCAGATTTTATTAAATGACCAGCCTATTTCACCTGAGCCGAATGAAGCGCGAGGCATCGTTTTTCAGAAATACTCAGTGTTCCCGCATTTAACCGTTCTGCAAAATGTGATGATTGCCGACGAATTTTCTGCATCGCCATTTTTAGGGCGCTGTTTTGGCCAGCAAAAGCGCAAGATAAAAGATAAAGCAATGAGCTTTATTGAAGCGGTTGGTCTGGGGCATGCGACCGGCAAATATCCGCATCAACTATCGGGCGGCATGCAGCAAAGGTTAGCCATTGCCCAGGCGTTGATGAAGTCACCCAAAATTTTATTACTGGATGAGCCTTTTGGTGCACTGGATCCGGGTATTCGTAAAGATATGCATCAGCTTATCCGTAAAGTCTGGAAAGAAAACAAGCTAACCATTTTTATGGTGACCCATGATATCCAGGAAGGCTTTGAACTAGGTTCACGGCTTTGGGTATTTGATAAGGTTCGCCATGATCCGCAAGCGCCAACTGCGTATGGCGCGCAAATCACTTATGACTTGCCTTTAACCACTGAGAAACAACAGGTGACAGGCCAGACCATAGCTGAAAAATATGTAAAAAAGGTAGTAAATTTATGATTTTATACAAAGACGCTTTACCCTCAGGTAAACACTGGTCAATGCGAATGAGGCGCGGCACCAGCCTTCGTTTAATTGATAAAACCGGTGGCGCTAATGTGGGTATTTTATTTTATAACCCGGAAAATTTACTGGAGCGTTACAACGCACCGGACAGCTTAAAATGCCAGCACACTTTTAAGCTAACCCAAGGCCATTGTTTATATTCTGATATGGGCCGTATTTTCTGCGCCATTACCGATGACAGCTTTGGCTGGCACGATACGGTAAGCGGTAATTCAAATGCGGCTTTAGTTGAAAAAAAATGGGGCAAGCGGGACTATCAAACTGAGCGCAATAACTGGAAGCAAAACGGTACAGATGCGTTTTTGGTTGAAGCAGCTAAATACGGTTTAAACAAGCAAGATTTAGCCGCCAATTTAAATGTTTTCAGCAAAATCGAGCCGGATGATGAAGGCGCATTAAATTACAGCGCACAGCAATCCAAAGCGGGTGACTTTATCGAGCTGCGTTTTGAAATGGATACTTTAGTTTTACTGCATACCTGCCCTCACCCTCTGAATCCATCTGCCACTTACCCTGAATTTGAGGTTGAGTATCAGATTCTGCAATCAGCACCTGTTAGCGATGATGATTTATGTAAAAACTTGTGCGCGGAAAACCAGAGAGGTTATGAAAATAACCGTTTATATCATTTAGGTCTGTAAGGAGGTATAGGATGATTAAAGAAAGCGAATTACAAGCAGAAAACGCATTTGATCGCGAGACAGTCGGTGCCGGTGATTATTATTTAAAAGTGGTTAAAAAAGGCCAGACAGTTCGGATTTTAGATTTAGAAGGCAATCAGGCTGCAGATACTTTATTTTATAACGCCAATGATGTCAGCGAACGCTACAGCGCCACGGATACCATTCGCGAACAGGGCAATCTTTATTTAACGGCAGGCTCTGTACTTATGTCAAACGAGTGCAACCCTATGCTTAAAATTGTTGCCGACACCTGTGGTCGTCACGATACCGTAGGCGGAGCCTGTGCAACCGAAAGCAATACAGTACGTTACGCGCTGGAAAAAAAATGTATGCATGCCTGTCGTGACAGCTGGTTATTAGCCATTGCCGAAAACGAAGAACTGGGTCTGACTAAAAAAGACATTACCCATAATATTAACTTTTTTATGAATGTTCCTGTGACTTCAGATGGCAAGCTTACTTTTGCTGATGGCATTAGCGGCGCGGGCAAATATGTTGAGCTGGAAGCCTTAATGGATGTAGTGGTATTGATTTCAAACTGTCCGCAGCTGAATAACCCTTGTAACGCATATAATCCAACGCCAATTGAAGTTTTAATCTGGAACGAGTCGGAAGTATTGTAAAACGTTTATTTACGCAAAAACGCTGTAAATACTTCTCTTTAAGCTTGGCTTTTTCATCCATGAAAAAGACATTTTGCTTAAAACAAACGCTTCACTTAAAAGAAGCGGTTTAACAAACAGCCATACGGCTTAATATTCGGGACGACCCGGATATTCAAAACAAGTTTGATGCGGGACGACCCGCTAAGACGAGTAAACCATCATGTTTAATACAGTCCTAATCGCAAACCGGGGCGCAATTGCCTGTCGAATCATTCGCACCTTAAAATCACTCGGCATTAAAAGTATTGCTGTATATTCAGAAGCCGACAAAGAATCTTTGCATGTTGCTCAAGCTGACGAAGCTTATAGCTTAGGTCAGGGTGCAGCAGCAAGCACTTACCTAAATCAGGATAAAATCATTGAAATAGCCAAACAAACCGGCGCAGAGGCGATTCATCCGGGTTATGGCTTTTTAAGTGAAAACGCGACCTTTTCTGAAAAACTAAAACAACAAAATATCAGCTTTATTGGTCCGCGTGCACATCAAATGATCGACTTTGGTTTAAAGCATCAGGCCCGTGAAATTGCCGAACAGGCTCAGGTTCCACTGGTACCCGGCAGCGGTCTGATTTCAGATTTAGACGAACTGATTCGTTTTGCCGAACAAGTAGGCTACCCGGTTATGCTGAAAAGCACAGCAGGCGGGGGTGGTATTGGCATGCAAAGGTGTGATTCAAGCGCTGAGCTTGAAAAAGCTTTTGTTAACGTTAAACATTTAGGTGCACAAAACTTTGATAATGATGGCGTGTTTGTCGAAAAATTTGTCGAAAAAGCCCGTCATATTGAAGTTCAGGTGTTAGGTAACGGTTTTGGTGAAGTTGTCACCTTAGGTGAGCGCGACTGTTCAAGCCAACGCCGAAACCAAAAAGTTATTGAAGAAACCCCGGCGCCAAACTTACCGGCCGCAACACGCAGCGCCATGTTAACCACAGCCAAAAATCTGATGCAGTCAATTGATTACCTTAACGCAGGTACAGTTGAGTTTATTTACGACCACGATCAGGACCAGTTTTACTTTTTAGAAGTGAATACCCGCTTACAGGTTGAGCACGGGGTTACTGAAATGTGTTACGGCGTGGATTTGGTTGAATGGATGCTGAGAATTGCTTATAGCGAAAGCATTCAGCAAGCCGGGCTGGATTTATCTTCACTTGAATCTATCACACCTAAAGGCCATGCGATTCAGGCGCGAATTTATGCTGAAAACCCGGCAAAAAACTTTCAGCCTTCAGCCGGTTTACTCACTCAGGTTGAATGGCCTACTCAGGATGCCAGAGTGGATCACTGGGTTGAAGCCGGATTAACCGTATCGCCGTTTTTTGACCCTATGCTGGCCAAAGTTATAGTACATGCTGACGACAGAGAAGCAGCCATCGCTAAACTGGATAAAGCGTTAACTGACTCTAAAGTTTATGGGGTCATTACCAACATAGACTATGTTCAGCAAATCCTCGCTGACCATGCGTTTACCGAAGGCAGAATATTTACCCGCAGCTTAAATGACTTTAAAGCTGAGTTTGCCGGGTTTGAAGTATTAAAAGCCGGTACTATGACAACGATTCAGGATTATCCGGCTCGTACAGGTTATTGGGATATTGGCGTGCCGCCTTCCGGCCCGTTTGATTTTTATTCATTCCGCCTGGCAAACCGTCTGTTAAATAACCCGGAAGAAGCAGCGGGTTTAGAAATCACTTTACAAGGCCCAAGCTTAAAATTTTATCAGGATTGCCAGGTCGTGATTACCGGTGCTGAAATTGAAATCAGCCTGGATGATGAGCCTCAGAAAAACCATAAGGTTATCAATATTAAAGCCGGGCAAACCTTAAAAACCGGTAAAGTATTAGCGGCTGGCGCGCGGGCTTATTTAGCGGTAAGCGGTGGTATTCAGTGCCCGGATTATTTAGGCAGTAAAAGTACCTTTACTTTAGGTCAGTTTGGTGGCCATTGTGGCCGTGCACTGCGCATGGGTGATTTTTTGTCCATTCCAAAATCTGTCAGCACCACAGCCAAAACCGGCGCAATTCCGGCAGATGTCATTGCACCTGTTACCAATGACTGGACGGTCAGAGTAGTTTATGGCCCGCATGGCGCACCGGATTTTTTCACTGAAGAGGATATAACCGCCATTTCATCTCATCAGTGGAAAATTCACTATAACTCAAGCCGGACAGGTATTCGCTTAATTGGCCCTAAACCGGAATGGGCGCGTGAAACCGGCGGCGAAGCCGGCTTGCATCCATCCAATATTCACGATAATGCCTATGCATTCGGCACGGTTGATTTTACCGGGGATATGCCGGTAATTTTAGGCCCGGATGGCCCAAGTTTAGGCGGTTTTGTTTGTCCGTTTACCGTGATCAGCGCAGACTTATGGAAACTGGGCCAGCTTAAAGCAGGCGATACCCTAAGTTTTGAGGTGGTAGATTTAGCTACGGCCAAACACATAGAAACCGCGCAAAACCGTCAGATAAGCAGCTTAAATAAACAAACCTGTGAATATACACCGGCTGAAATTATCAGCCCGATTTTAGATACGCTGGAAACTGATGATGGCGAACCGGACTTAGTATTCAGACAAGCCGGGGATAAATTTTTACTCGCCGAATACGGTGAACTGGTTTTAGATTTAACCTTACGCGCCCGCGTACAGGCTTTATTAGAAGCGCTACAGGCAAAAAATATTAAAGGTATTTTAGAGTTAACGCCGGGTATTCGCTCATTGCAGGTTCATTATGAAAACTCAGAACTGGACGTTTATCAGCTGATTGAAACCATTAAACAAATTGATTTAAGCCTGGGCGATACCCGTCAGCTCAGTTTTGAATCGCGTATTGTTCACCTGCCACTGAGCTGGAATGATAAAGCCTGCCAGCAAGCGATTGATAAATATGTGCAGTCGGTGCGTAAAGATGCGCCCTGGTGCCCTTCAAACCTCGACTTTATAAAACGTATTAACGGCCTGCAAAGCGTTGAGCAAGTTAAAGACATAGTGTTTGATGCCAATTATTTAGTATTAGGGTTAGGAGATGTGTATTTAGGCGCACCGGTTGCCACACCACTGGATAAATGCCATCGCTTGGTTACCACTAAATACAACCCGGCACGTACCTGGACGGCTGAAAATTCAGTCGGCATTGGCGGCGCTTATATGTGTATATATGGCATGGAAGGTCCGGGCGGATATCAGTTTGTTGGCCGTACCGTGCAAATGTGGAATCGCTATCGCAGTAACGAAGTGTTCAATCAACCCTGGCTTTTACGCTTTTTTGATCAGGTTAAATATTACCCGGTCAGCCATGAAGAGCTGATGCAAATTCGTGAAGATTTCCCGCTGGGTAAATGGCAGCCTAAAATTGAACAGGCGACTGTCTCTATGCCGAAGCTGATTCAACAATGGAAAGATAACGAAACTGAAATTGAAACCTTCACTAAACAACGCGAACAGGCATTTGCTGACGAAATGGCTGAGTGGAAACGCACAGGCCAGTTGAATTATTCATTTGAAGCCGATGCGGAGCAGGACAGCGAAACCATTGAACTTGGCGATAAGCAATATTTAATGGAAGCGACCGCTGCCGGTAGTGTCTGGAAAATTAATGCACAGGCTGAGCAGGCAATTGGCACAGGGGAATCCGCTATTGTGCTTGAGTCGATGAAAATGGAAATTGACCTGGCTGTCAGCGAAGCCGCCAAAGTCGTCAAAGTTTTAGTTAAAGAAGGCCAACAGGTACAAGCCGGTCAGGCATTAATGGTTTTAGAGGAAGCGTAAAAATGAATCAGACAAACTTAGCCATAAACGAATTAAATCTGGCCTATTTAACCGGTCAGCAATCACCGGAAAAATTGATTTTATCTTTAATAAAAGAAGCTAAAAGCCAGCAAGCGGTGTGGATTCATTTGCTGGATGAAGAAGCACTGAAACCTTACTTTGAAGGGTTAAAAAGTAAATCTCCGCAAACCCATCCTTTATATGGTGTGCCGTTTGCAATTAAAGACAATATTGATTTAGCCGGTGTACCCACCACCGCCGCCTGCGCGGAATTTAGTTATGTGCCGGAAAAATCAGCTTTTGTGGTTGAGCAGCTAATTGAAGCCGGTGCGATCCCTATTGGTAAAACCAACCTAGATCAGTTTGCTACCGGTTTAGTCGGCACTCGTTCGCCTTTTGGTGAAACCCCAAATGCATTTAACTCAGATTATATTTCAGGCGGCTCAAGTTCAGGCTCAGCAGTAGCCACAGCCTTAGGTACAGTGAGTTTTGCGCTGGGCACAGATACCGCAGGTTCGGGCCGGGTACCGGCCTGTTTTAACAATTTGGTCGGCTTAAAACCGAGTAAAGGTTTGCTATCGACTTCTGGTGTAGTGCCAGCTTGTCGCAGCTTAGATTGTGTCAGTATATTTGCGTTAACAGCGACCGATGCCAACAGGGTGTTTCAGGTAGCAGCACAATATGATGGCGAAGACTGTTACTCACGCGATAATCCGGTTGCCAATCAAAAACCTGTATTAGCAAAAGATTCATTTACCTTTGCTGTGCCTTTAGCTGAGCAACTTGAGTTTTTTGGTGATGATTTTTATCAGGCTGAATTTGAAAAAGCGGTAGCTCAGCTTGAAGCCATGGGCGGTGAGAAAAAAGCGCTCGATTATTCACCTATGCTGCAGGCTGCCAAACTCTTGTATGAAGGCCCCTGGGTCGCCGAGCGTTATATCGCCACTCAGGATATTATTGAAAATAAACCTGAGGCTATGCTGGATGTAACCCGAACCATAATCAGCTCAGGCAATAAACCTTTGGCAACCGATTGTTTTTCAGCGCTTTATAAATTACAGGCGTTAAAAAAACAAGCTGACTTATTGGTTGAACAGGTCGATTTTTTAGTGTCACCTACTGCGGGCCGCCATTACACCCGCAAAGAAATTAAAGACAACCCAATAGGCAACAATTCAAACCTGGGTTATTACACCAACTTTATGAACTTGTTGGATTTTTCCGCTATTGCTGTGCCTACAGGTTTTACTGCGAATAAAATGCCGTTTGGGATCACCCTGTTTAGCTTTGCGATGCAGGACCAAAGCTTATTAGCTTATGCCGATAAAATCATGCAAAACAATCAGCTGACATTAGGTGCAACTCAATGGCCTTTTAAAGCCGAGACTTTGCAAACAGATGTTAACTCAGGTTTTATTGATCTAGCCGTATGTGGCGCGCATTTATCCGGAATGGCACTTAACTGGCAGTTACAGGAAAGAGACGCGCTTTTGCTGGAAAAAACCAGGACAGCCAGAGCTTATCAAATGTATTCGGTGCCCGGCCAGGTAGAACGCCCCGCACTTATTCGCTCGGATGCGGAAAAACAGGCCTTTGAAGTAGAGGTTTGGCGCATACCGACTCAGCATTTTGCATCATTTGTTGAGGGCATTGCCGCGCCATTAGGCATAGGTAAAGTTGAGCTGGAAGATGGCCGTTTTGTTAGCGGATTTATTGCCGAAAGCACAGCACAAACCGGCAAAAACATCAGCGAATTTGGTAGCTGGCGCAAATATGTCGCGAGTAATTAATTGAATGAAGGTGGCTTGATGTAACGCACTCGGTGTATCGGCGATTCCATTTGGTGGCTTGGGCGCTACGCAATAGGTGGCTTACGGCGCTACGCGCCTAAACCACCCTACACCACCCAAACCACCTGTTATTTAAATTCATTCAAACCACAAGCCCATGACCAAACGTAGGGCGGTTTAACGACGAAGGAGTGTAAGCCGCCGTTTAAATTCATCCAAACAAAAATCTGACTCCCAAATGTAGGGCGGTTTAACGACGAAGGAGTGTAAGCCGCCGTTTTAATTCATCCAAACAAAAATCTCATGCCCAAACGTAGGGCGGTTTAACGACGAAGGAGTGTAAGCCGCCGTTTTAATTTACCCAAACCACAATCTCATACCCAAATGCAGGGCGGTTTAACGACGAATGAGTGTAAGCCGCCGTTTTAAACCTATCACGCCAATCGCCGATAATGTGCGGCAACAATTTAAAACATTTTATCCCTGGTAAAACATTCCGGCTGTCATTTTATTCGACTACACTTTTTATAAAAATAAATTGCCTGCCTTAAAAGTTTACAGGGACCTCAATGAAACAAGCTTTTGCCATATTGTCTGCTCTTTTTGCTACCACTTTAAACGCAGCGCCTTTAGTTACGTCTAATTCAACTTCGGTTGCTGATGATCAGGACTACTACACCTTTGATACTGACAAGGCGCGTATTATTTTCACCGAACAGAATAAACAGGCTGCGCAGCGGGCTGCGGCTTTGCAAAGTTATCTGGCTGATGTTTATTCACAAAGTTTTGGTTATCAAATGGATACCCGGCTAAACCTGGGGTTAATGTCATCTTATAACCAAATCGCTAATGGCTTTGCTTCACAGTTTCCACTCAACCGGCAAATTAATTATTTGGGCGGCGCACAGCGCATTGATTATTTTTCGTCAACATCCTGGCTGGATACCCTGCTGCTGCACGAAACCGCACATAACTATCAAACCAATGTAAAAGATAACCCGGTTTCACAAGACCTTTATAAACTGATTCGTAACGGCAGTTTTTTATTTCCACTGATCCCGGCAATTCATCCCAATATCTATGAATCCAGCTTTATGCTGGAGGGCAATGCTGTGCTAAATGAATCCTGGCATGGTAACGGCGGGCGGCTTTATAACGGGCGCTACCGGGCTATGACCTATGCTCATGCAAAAGCTGGCAAATTAACCCGCGAACGGCTTTATAACACCACCTTAAATTTTCCGTATGCAGAAGGCTTTTATATTTTTGGCTCGCAATATCAATATTATCTGGCTCACAAATACGGGCTGGATGAAGTTAACCGGTATTTTAAAAACCGCTCCCGTCACTGGTACTGGCCTTTTTTAACAAACCGGCCTATGCAAAATACGCTCGGTATTAATTTTAACCAGAGCTTTTCCGAGTGGGAAAAATTAATGCGCCGTCAGGCTCAGCAGATGCAAACGACCAAAGGCGAAATAATCACAACCTCCAAATTCTTTTCACAGATGAACCGGCAAAATGACGAAATTTATTTTCTCACCAACCCGGATGCGGTCAGTGCTCCGCGATTAAACCAGTTTAATACCAAATCACATACGCTTTCGTCACAAGCAAGCAGTTTATCCACAGGAAAAATATTTAATCTCGATGGCAAGGTCTATTCAGTCTCAGCTCGCAGAACCTCGGTCTGGCGCACTTATCAGGGACTCTTTGATAACAACGGCTATATCAAACCCGACACTCAGGGCAAAATCATTCAAGGTTATTTATCAGATGATAGTCCAGTTTATTTTGATGCGGCGAAATCATTTGACCAGCCTCAGCTTTATATTGGTGACAGCTTTTATGCACAGGTAAACTCATCGGTATTAGTTAAAAACGATCACCTCTACTATTTTGTACAAAACGGGGATACGCGAATTCTCTTCCGCGATAAACAAGCTATCGCCCGATTTAAAGGCTATTACGGTATCATTGCTGATGTGGATACACATGGCCGGGTGTATTTTATTGCCAACAGCGAATACGGCAGTAGTTTATACCGAGTTCAGCTCAATAAATTTGAACGGGTTTTAGCGGCCGATAATATCCTGGATGCCAAGCTAGCTGGCAATAAAATACTGGTGACAGCGGTATCAGAAGATCACTATTACATGAGCTTAGAAACACCAGAAATCAGCCATCAGTCACCTTATCAAATCCGTTTATTGTGGGATAAAAATCCACATGCGATTCCTTCTCCGCCAAGCGCAGTGGATAATCAGCCCCAACAGAAGCCGACGCCAAAAAATCACTACAGTCTGCTCAATAACCTAGGCTACAGCGCCGGACATTTTGCATTAGGAAGTGTGGTAAAAGAAAACGAAGATGGCGAGCAAGTTGCTAAAACCTTATACAGGCTCAGTGCTCAGTTTGCGGATCCACTTGACCGGACTCGTATTGCACTTTGGTCAATGCGGGATAATGAACTTAGCAATTTAGTCGGTGTGAGCATCAGTAATAATCAATCTTTTGTGCTGGCGGGTTTAAATGCTTTTTATGTCACCAAAAGTGGATTAGAACAAATTGAAGGCGTTAATACGCGGGATATAGGATTGGCAGCTCAGCTTAGATTTCCTTTTGTGCAAACCGGTTTCTGGCGCGCTGAGTTGGATGCCAATTATTATCAGGATTATAAACTGAACGAAAGAGAGCCCTTTTCGTTCGCTTTAAATGTGAATCGGACTGAACAGTTTGCAAATAGCTGGCTTGCCAACAATGCGGTCGCTTTTTCCGTATATGGGGTTGAAGATCGTAATAGCCAGATTAGCGGAGCCAGCTTCAGCCTGACAAGCGACTTTCCAGCAGAGTTTTACCTTCAAGCTTCGGCTAAATATTCGCAGTCAAACTTAAATCAGGTTGATCCTTTGAACCGAAAAGGAGTCGAGCTGCAAACCGATAATGACTTGGTTAATAATGATCCCAGTAAATTTATACTGTCGTCATTATTCAATGATGTATTTGCAAAATCGGTTAGCTATGGCGCAATATCAATCTCAAAAGTGCTTAATCTGTCCGCCTATTCATTTAAACTTCCGCTTTCGCTTAGACGCGAAAAACTTTTACTCGCATTTCGCCACTACCAAATTGAGCAGCCCAATAATGCAGGTGATGAAACAATTCAGCAAATAGTAGCCGGAATCGATATGGATTTATTGCTTCTGCATAAAGTCCCGTTTAATTTCGGACTGCATTACATTTACAGTGACAATGATGACTTAACCGAAAAAAACCAATTTCAGTTCGGCGTCAATTTACCTTTTTAAACGACCCGTTTTGAGCTTTACTTTAATTTATGATCTTATAACTCGTCAAACCAGTTATATCCGTCTACTATTTTTAACACAGATAATAAATGCACTCGGGTTAATTGAATGTCATATCCAATTACAATAAATAAAAACAAGCGCCAAACCATAAAAAAAATACTGCTTGGTAGCGCAGCTGTTGGCGTTTATAGCCAGGCACCTTACGTCTTTGCCAGACAAAAAACGCAATTACGTATTTTAGGTACACATGTCACCCTGCAAGAAGCCATTCGCCAAAAAGCAATGGAAGACTTAGGCATTGAATTAATATTTGAACCAAAAGGCAGCGCAGCCGTATTACAAAAAGCGTCTATGTTCCCTGAGCAGTTTGATTTATACGAACAATGGTCTAATAGCATCAATATTTTGTGGCGATCTGGAGCCATTCAGCCAATTGAAACCAAACGGCTTAATTATTGGGATGAAATAAACGATCTGTCAAAAACAGGGAAGGTATCTGAAAACGCTAATTTAGGCGCAGGTGATGCGCCTTTTAAAATATTAAACATTCAAAAAGACGGCCGTTTAGGACCCGATTTTACAGGCGAAATCAGCTTTTTGCCGTATGTACATAATGTTGACTCCTTTGGCTACAATACCAGTGTTATTGCAGCGGGTGAACCATATAAAACAGAGAGTTGGGGCTGGTTGCTCGATGATGCACACAGAGGAAAAGTGGGTATCGTGAACGCACCAACTATAGGTCTGTTTGATTTAGCGCTAGCAGCACAAGCCAAAGGTCTGCTTCAGTTTAATGACATTGGCGCGATTTCCAAACCTGAACTGGAAAAGCTGTTTAATATTTTAAGCCAGTACAAGCGTCAGAATCATTTTAGCGGATACTGGACCTCAGTACCTGAATCCGTGCAGTTTATGCGAAGCGGACGGGTTGTAATTGAAAGCATGTTTTCTCCGGCGGTAGCCTCTTTGAACGGGCAAAATGTCCCTGTCAGATACGCAGCTCCCAAAGAGGGTTATCGAGGCTGGCATGGTGTAATGTGTTTATCTTCAGCTACACAAGGCAGAGTCAAAGATGCGGCTTATGATTATATGAATTGGTGGCTATCCGGCTGGGCTGGTGCCTTTATCGCCAAACAGGGATATTACATATCGAACCCACAGCGGGCGCGGGCGAATTTGTCTGAAGCTGAATGGAAATACTGGTATTTAGGTCAACCCGCAGAGCTGGATTTAAAAGGTACAGACGGTCAGGTATCAGTCAAAAAAGGCAGTATCAGAACAGGTGGCAGTTATATTGAGCGGTTTAGCAATGTCGCTGTGTGGAATACAGTGATGCCAACTTATGAATACAGCTTACAAAAATGGTACGAGTTTATAAGCACTTAACGGAAAAATAATGTTTATATCAATTAAAAACCAGGTTTATATTATTCTATTTTTGCTGCTGTCTTTAACGATTGCCCAGGCTTATTTTTCAACTCTTTCGAGTCAAACTTATTCAGCCAATGTAGAAAAAACTCAAGCCACATTAAAAAATATTATTCAGGTTAAAACATTGCAAACCGAAGTGATTGACCTACAACGCAACGTGCTGATTTATAAACAAACGGGGAGTCAGTCTGCTATCGAACGCTTTAATGAGCTCTTAGCCGACCTGATTCGCAGGCTAGAGACCTTACAATCCACTCAATTCGATGAACAAAACCAGACTCAATATCTGGATTATCTGCAAAGCATGCTCGAACACCTCAAAGCCTACCGAGAAAACTTTGCACAAGTGGTAAGCAGTCGAAAAAACAGAGAATCCTTGTTTCAAACTAATGTTTTAGATGCGCTGGAAAATATCAGAAATAATATAATAAGTTTTCAAAACCCGGTTCTAATTGAGCAATCTGAAAAAATTGAACGTTTATTACTCGCAGCAGAAAATGCGGCCTTTCAATATTTAGCCAGCCCGGATTATCAGTATATTGAAGACTTTAACCAGGCCATTCTTAATCTTCAGCTCATATTAAAACCTTTTTCAGATCAGGAAACGCTTGTTGAAACCTCTGTTTCATTATCAAGCTCAATTAAAACTGATTTTTATCGTTTAACCCAGTTGACCACAGGTTATGTATTTTTAATAAATGTAGTGATGACAGGCTCAGCAAATGAGTTTTTATTTGTTTCCCGCCAGTTAGCCGAGCTGGTCGAGCAGCAGCAGGCAAATATTAACTTGCAAACTAAAACCGAAGCTAATCATATCTTATTGAAAAATCTGTTCCTGACTGCAGCTGCGATTACAATAACGCTATTCACCGCTTTGATTTTAGGATTCAGGGTATTAATGCCGATTAACTCTATGTCCAAAATATTCCGAAAACTCTCCAGCGGCGAATATGTAGAAAAACTTCCGTCTATAGAGCGCAAAGATGAAATTGGTGAACTAGCGCAAGCAGCCAGCGTATTTCAAAATAAAAACGAGCAAACCGAAAGCCTGTTAAAACAAGCTCAGAAGCAAAATGAGCGTCATCGCCAAATGAATGAAGAACTCGCCGACGCCAAAATAAAAGCTGAGCAGGCAACGGAGTCAAAAAGCATGTTTCTGGCTAACATGAGCCATGAAATCAGAACACCACTCAATGGCGTAATTGGTTTGCTCGATTTATGTTTAAAAACAGACTTAAATTTTCAGCAAAAAGAGTATTTATCAAAAGCCTTATTTTCAGGGCAGATTCTGATGAATGTTATTAATGACATTCTCGACTTTTCAAAAATTGAAGCAGGCAAGCTGGACATTGAATCCGTTAACTTTTCATTCAACCGGTTAATTGAAAGTTTATTATCCAATATGTCAGTCAGAGTAAAAGATAAGCCGGTTAAAATTAAATTACATGTGGATCCGAATTTACCGGTTCAGTTAAAAGGCGATCCCATTAGAATCAGTCAGGTCATATTAAACCTGACCAACAATGCAATAAAATTCACCGAGCGGGGATATGTTCAGCTAAGTTTTGCTGTTGAGGCTGACCTTCAGCAAGATTCAATTTTGTTCAAAGCCAGCGTTGAAGATACGGGAATCGGAATGACAGAGCAGCAGCTGAGTCGAATTTTCAATTCTTTCACTCAGGCAGACGGCGGCACCAGCCGAAAATATGGTGGAACCGGACTTGGTTTAAGCATAGTAAAACAATTGGTTGAATTAATGAATGGAGAGGTGCACGCCAGCTCAATACCGGGTCAGGGTACACGTTTTGATGTGAGTTTCAGGCTACAAGCCAATAAGGCAGAACGCTTTATCGATGTACTAGACTGCCCTGTTAATAAAATCTGGATTGCAGAAAGTCAGACTGGTTCGATTTTATCGCCAGTCACGCTAACAGAATATGGCTTAATCCCAAATATATTCAGCCATAAGTCACTGCAAACAAAGACCTTTAATCAACAAAGCTTACTTTTGATTGAACTGGCTAGCCTGCTTGAATGGCAGCAACTTAAAGACAAAATCCTGCAATTAAATCAGCAGTGCAAACTGCTGATCATAACCGATGAAAATGAAGTGGCAGTTGAGCTCCCTGCTGAGTTAAATAAGTTGTTATTGCCGGCTATACCGGGGCAACTCATCGAAAAACTAAATCAAACCTGGCATCCGGATAAAAAAGCATTGCAAGCAACGTCAAACCAAGCCACTGAGACAAAATTTAAAGGCCATGTTTTACTGGTGGACGATAATGATATTAACCGAATCGTTGCAGGTGAGATGCTGGCATCGTTCGGGGTTGAATTTGATGAAGCGCAAAATGGTCAGGAAGCCGTTGAAAAAATCATCCAAAAGCCAGACTATGATATGGTGTTTATGGATATTCAAATGCCGGTTTTAGACGGATATCAGGCAACCCAGAAGATTATTGAGCAGGGATTTACCGAGTTAAAAATTTGTGGATTATCCGCCAATGCGATGAAACAGGATTTTGACCGCGCTTTTGCAAACGGCATGGTTGATTACATGACCAAGCCGTTACAGGTTGAAGATATAAAAAACATTTTAGCTAAATACCTGACGCCGGCATGATAAGCCAGCGTCATCCGGAGCAACCTATTTAACCCCGGCTACTTTCATCTGCAATGTATAAACAGAGTCCATCGCAGTGATAAATAAGGTTTTTCTGTCTTTACCGGCAAAAGTAACATTAGCTGTCCAATGTTCATCAACCGGAATATGTTCAATCTGCTCACCTTGGGTATTAAACACTGTCACGCCTTTACCGGTTAAATATAAATTTCCCTGTTGGTCAATTGTCATTCCATCCGAGCCTAACTCAGTAAATAACTGTTTGTCAGATAAGCTGCCATCTGAATTGATTTGATAAACATAGGTTTTATTCGCGCCAATGTCGGCAACATAAAGCTTATTTTTATATCCAACAATGCCATTGGGTTTCTTAAAATCAGCATCTAGCAGAACTAACTCGCCGTTTTTATCTAACCTGTATAAGCCCTGCTCTTGCATATCCGGTTTGGTGCGAGTCCAATAATCTCTTTGATAATAAGGATCGGTAAAATAAATATCACCGGCATCCGACTGCCAGACATCGTTCGGACCGTTAAATACTTTGCCATTGGCATCGTGCGCTTTAATGGTTTTAATTTTAGTTGGGGTTAATAACCAAAGCTGATTAACGCCGTCGGCACAGGCTAAAATATTGCCTTGATCATCCACAAATAAACCATTTGAACGCCCGGCGTCATCCATAAACAATTCAATTGAGTTATCGGTTTTCCATAAATAAATTTTATTATTTGGCTGATCGGTAAAATAGACATTACCGGCGCTATCTACCGCGGGGCCTTCAGTGAAACTGAATTGGTCTGAAACCAAAGTTAACTTAGTATCTTGAGCAAGAAGCGAAGCTGACGGATCAGCAGCAAAAGCAGTTGCACACGCGAGCTGAGCCAGCACTAAAGCCTGTTTAAAAAAATTAAATTTACGCATATTTATGATTCTTTATTCAAAAACCAAACGATAACCTACGCCCGGTTCTGTTTTTATGTATTGAGGCGCAGCAGGGTTTTGCTCTAACTTTTGTCTGAGCTGACCTACATGCACCCTAACGTATTCTGGTCTGTCGATATAGTTTTTTCCCCAAACAGATTCCAGAATTTGATTGTGAGTGAGTACTTTATCTTGGTTTTTAATTAATAACAGCAAGATATTGTATTCAATTTTAGTTAAATGAACCTCATCACCTGCACAATAAACTAAACGCGCGACTGGGTCGACTTTAATCCGGCCAAGGTCAAAATTATTAACTTGAATCGCCGTATTTTGCCTAAGAGCAACTCTCACCCGAGCCATCAACTCTGCGGCACTAAAAGGTTTAGTTACATAATCATTTGCGCCATTGTCGAGCGCTTGCACTTTTTCGTCATCACTAAAACGGGCTGAAATAATAATAACCGGTAACTCAGACCAACGCCGCAAATTCACTAAAACTTGCTGACCGTCAATATCGGTTAAGCCTAAATCCAGCAATATTAAATCAACACTCTGCTCAGTTAAATATTGCAGTGCTTGCAAGCCTTGCTCAAAACAAATGACTTCATAACCATAATTTTTTAGCAATGTCGTTAAAAAACTTTGCATCGCTAAATTATCTTCAATAATTAGAATACGTTCAGACATGAGTTTCCTTGCTTTTTGGCCATTCTAATTCAGCTACCGTATTTTGTTGAATATCAGTCTTTAAATTACCTTTATGAAGCTGCATAACCAGATTGCAGATTGGAATACCTAAACCTGTACCTTTATCGCGGTCAGCTTTAAGTTCAGGGTTGAGCTGATTGCATACGGTTAGCGAATAATTCTTTTGTGTTTCTAAGAATTTAATTTGGATCTTTCCCAAACCATATCTGGCAGCGTTTTCTAATAGATTGGCCAGTGCAATTTCAAGCAAGGTTGCATCCGCCATACAGACTGCTTGAGGCGGAATATCAATATCAACCTTGCAGTCGGTCAATACAAAAGCGCGTCTGGCCGTAGCGGCTGAAATAATATCAGCAACCAATACACGATTATAATCAACCACTTCGGTAAGTTCCTGCACCCGGCTGAGTTCCATCACTTTATCGAAATGACTACTTAGAATATTACTTTGATTAAAAATATGCCTTGCCTGCTCACGAATTTGCGCATCACTTAACTTCAACTCTTCGTCAGCCAGCATACTAGACGAGCCCATAATGGTTGCCAGTGGGGTGCGTAAATCATGCGAAATAGATCTCAGCATCAATGCCCGGTTTTGTGCAAGTTCGGCTTTTACCTGTGCAATTTTAGTTTGTCTGGCAAGAAAATCTTTTTGATAAACCTGAGCTAATAAAGATTTAGCGGTATTTACTAATGTCCGGTTTTTTTCGTAAGCATTTGGCATCAGCGCAAGATAACCTATGGTTTGCGTACCAAATTTAACCGGCAAGTAGAGCTGGTTTATGTTTGCAGGCATGGGTGATACATCTGGCGTCAACCAGGTCACATTGCATGCCGTGCGTTTTGAAAGCAATTTAGTTGCATACTGAATTTGAGCATCAAGAGTCTGGCGTTTATTTAGACCACGGGCTAACATAAACATACCTCGCATTTGTGACATTATATTTTTTGCTCTTTCCAACTGATTGCTCAATACCCCGGATAGCTGGCTAATAAACAGCCCCAATACAAGCATAACTGCAAATGAAATCAGATATTCAAGATTGTTAACATGCAGAGTGTAATAAGGCTCTACATAAAACCAGTCGAATAAAAATACACTGACAAAAGTCGTATTAATAGCCCAAACTTTACTGCATTTGTGGGCAACCCAAGTTACCCACAATAACTGCAGCATAGCGACATCTGTTGTACTGATCCAACTACGGGTTGGTAACAAAAGCAGCACTATTAGCAAGGGTAAGAATACAACAAAAGCTAGCATGGTGAATTTATGCCAGAATCCGGAGAAGATCATTTTCATGTGTCCAGCCTAATCATGAATGAAAGTCTAATACTGCCAATACTTTGGCGTAAATAAAATTAATACGGTTAATACTTCCAAGCGACCGAGTATCATGCCTATCGTCAGCCAAAATTTAGCCCCATCCGGTAAAACAGAAAAGTTACCCGCAGGGCCAATTAACTCACCTAAACCCGGCCCTACATTACTAACCGCTGTCGCGGCGCCAGTTAACGATGTAACTAAATCTAAGTTATAAAAAGACAGAATCAATGCAAGCACAGCAATGCTTGCAAAATAAATAAAACAAAACGCCAGTACCGCGCCTAACAATTCATCGTTAACTTTTTTATTGCCATATTTTTGTGTCACCATAGCATTTGGATGCATTAACAAAGTCAGCTGTTTTTTGAGTAATAGCCAAGCAAGTTGAGTACGAAATATCTTTAAACCGCCGGAGGTTGAACCGGAACAACCACCGCTGAATGTCAGATAAAAAAAGACAATTAGTGCCACACTGCCCCACAAAGAATAATCTTCACTCGCGTAACCACAAGTTGTAATAACAGAAACCACATTAAACACACTGTGAGTCAAAGCTGAAAACCAGTCTCTGTGATTCTGCTCGACCTGATAAATCGTCAGTAATAAAGATGCAGCAATCACAATAAAAAGAAAAGCACGAACCTGAGAATCTAAAACCAATGCCGATTTATCTTCTCTGAACATACGAACAAACAATAAAAATGGCAAAGCTGCCAATATCATCCATAAACTGGATAACCAGATCAAAGCGGGTTTGTCGTTAAAATATCCAAAAGACGAATCATAGTTTGAAAAGCCACCCGTGGCCGCTGTTGTCATACCATGAGTAACGGCGTCAAACCCATTCATTCCGGCAACATAATAACTACTCACCGCAAGCCCGGTAAGCGTTAAATACACAATTAGAATTGCTAAAGACACCCGATTACTTCTTGGCATAGCTTTATCAGAAATGTCTGAACTTTCGGTTTGAAACAGCTTCATTCCACCTATTTTAAGTGCCGGTAATATCGCGATAGCCATCACAATAATCCCAATACCACCAATCCATTGCAAAATAGCTCGCCAGAACAATATGCCTTTTGGCAGATCGCTCAACCCGGATAAAACGGTTGAACCTGTTGTAGTAACCGCAGAAACGGTTTCAAACCAAGCATCTGTCCAACTCAAATTGGGCAAAATTTGTTTAAGCGGAATAGCCGAAAACAAACAAATAATCAACCAGCTACTCGTTGTAATTAAAAATAAATAACGTTTTGAAAACTGACTAATTTCATCTGTATTAAACAATAAGAAACCCGCGATCAGTGCAATTGCCATGCTATCAATAAAAAAATCCCAAGCACTTTTTTCGACAAAACGATAACTCACGCCAGCGGCTATTAACATAGCAACACTCAATACGAGCAATAGGTAGCCTAAAATTCGAAAATAAGCATTAAGGGTAGAAAACTTGGCGGTTCTAAGCAAATCTTGTGTAAATGACTGCATACAATAAAATCACTCTAACTTGATAACCTTATTGTATGGTTTCCATTCGTTTAACTGTGTAAGGATGTTCTAAAGATTTATAGACTCGGTATAAAGAAAATATAAAGAATTAAAATTTATGCTCTGTTACAAGAGCTTTAAATCACAAAGTCCGTTGCTCAGAGAATCCTGCAATTTGATTACGAAAAAATGCCAGATGTTCGCCACCGGAAAATTGCTCACAAGGCTGTTGGCGTTCAGCATTGAAGTAACGAGTTAATAGAGCTAAATTATAATTGTGAAAAAGGCAAAGCAAGCACAGCCGCTTGCTTTGCTACAGTAAAAAACAGAAGTGGGTTAAGGTTAAGGCGTAAATTTCAGGTTATCAACCCAAGCCTTATCTTCACCAGATGAGACACTGCCATCTTTTTGATAAGCAAAGCGAATGGTATGTTGGCCAGACGCCACTTCAACAGAGAAGGTTTCCCAACTGTTTTCGACTGAATACAGTTGCTCTACGCCATCAACAAAAACCACCAGTCTGTCGCAACAATTTTCCGAACTGACTCGGGCATCAAAACTTAAAGTGCCTTCTGCAAACAAGCCGCTCAACTCAAACGCACTGAGTTGTCGGTCGTCAATATCTCCTGAACTATATACATAATTGCCCGCTGATTCTTCAGTAATACCCCATGGTGCAGCAGACCCTTCGGCTTCTAGCAAGTAATCCGGATCTACTTGATCATTAAAGTCAATATCAAGTATTGCGATTGCATCCGGCAATGAGTTTGCATCGTTTGGATCCGTCTCATAAAGAGATATTTCTACTCCGTCTGAAAAACCATCCTGATCTGAATCTCTGCTTAGTGGATCAGTCGCAAAATCATTTACTTCGTCACCATCCGATAAACCATCGTCGTCTGAATCAAGTACAGCTGGGTTTGTCCCATACGTTTTAACTTCAGCGTAATCATCTAAACCATCATCATCTGTATCCGTGACACTTGGGTCACTTTTATTCAAATACTCTTCCAGATTCAGCAAACCCTCAGCATCTGCGTCCAGCTCAGCATCAGTCGCATCATCATCAGACAATCCATATCGACTTTCCCACCAGAGCGGCATACCATCTTCATCTTTATCAATAACCGGCATCAGTGTCGCAAAATTACCGTAGTAAATTTCAGGCATAAACTCTATATGGTTTAACTCAGTTGTAGTTCGTAAAACTCGTTCGTTACGATTAGTCAGATAGATACTGCCTTGTCCGTCAATTTCTATGTCGTAAAACGAAGTATTTACATAATAATAGGGATCACTCCCAAGATAATCTTGCGCGTTCAATACCTTAAGCTGAATGCCCTGAGCACTATATTGTGTAATTTTTCCATCCCAGGATGCGGTGTAAATATTCCCCTCAGCATCCGCTTCCAACGCTCTTGCCTGAGAAATAGCAAAACTGTCAAGTAGTTCCATATTTTCAGGGTTATAAACATCAACCATATAGCCGGTTAATGCATATAGTTTATTATCCAGTCCAATTGACAAATCAATATAACTATTCCCTTCATAGTGAACAAATGAGCGGCTTACTGTATCAAACACCAAAATCCCGGAATCGCTGCCATTTAAATCCATATCAGCCAGATAAACCTTTGTACCCAGGCTATCGATACCGCCATATGTACCATTATTCACTATCCCCCAGCCTTCAAACTGGTAGTGCTCCCAAGTAGCATACTGAGAATTATAAATAGATAAAGCCGGTTCAAACACACCATTGAAGACAGCGACTAAACCATTTTCCAACACAGTTAAATCTCTCGCGTTATAGTAGCTATTTTCACGCGTTGGCATCCAGATAGTATCTGTTAACTGCTCTGAAAAATTGTAAAACCTGATACGGTTTCCGGCTAACGTAAGCAAATGAGTATCTGTACTTAAAAGATTAGGTAAAGGCTCCAAGTTCACATTATCCAAATACATACCGCAGCTTGTTTCGATTTTGACAGTATGACGACCACGCGGAATAGCCACCTGAAAAGTTTCCCAGATATCAGAATCCGTCAGGCGGTATTCCATCGCACTGACCTGATCAACATATACATTGATATAATTACTGTAAGCACAATAGGATTTGGCATCAAAGCTCAGATAGTTACCATTAAAGTAAGCACTGTAATTAATAGCAGCATAGCCAGACGAAAACAGACTATAGTCACCGTGCGACTGCTCTAATGCGGTAATGCCCCAGCTGCTCTCATATGAAGTATCAATCACCCAAGCTGTCGGAATTTGCCCTTCTTCAAACGAATAAGTTTGATTAGTCAAAATTTCAGGCAAGGAAGTTATATCTGTAGGATCAGTTCCCTCACTATATTCATCAAGGTTACTGATTGTATCTCCATCTGCATCAACTAAAGCATCGGTGTCATCGATTAAATTCAGTTCGTATTCAACTTCCCAACCATCCGGCATACCGTCGCTATCTGTATCAGTTGCAACAGGATTTGATAAATAGTGATTCACTTCATCAGAATCACTTAACCCGTCAGAGTCGGAATCCTCTATAAGCGGATTGGTTGCATGATTGAATTCTTCCAGATTAGTCAGTTCATCCTCGTCCAGATTTCCCTCTGCATCACTTGCATCGTTTTTGTCTAATCCATACAGGTCTTCCCACCAGTCGTAAATCCCATCTTCATCTCTGTCTTCACCTATATCAAAAGCTGTTATTGTTGAACCAGACGTTATATAAACTGTGCCTTCTTTTGAGATGGTAACCGACCCGGCAGTTGGATAACTCCAAACCTGCTCATGCGTATTTACATCGATTGCATAGGTATTATTATAATCCTGAACAAATACCAGGTTCATACTGATCGCGATATTGCCTCGCAAGTCGTAATGATTGGAAGTTGACCAACTCCAAACTTGCTCACCTGTGTAAACATCCAACGCAACGAGATCACCGTTTTTAAGGGCATACACTTTGTCCAGACCAACAGCCGGCATGCCAAAATACCTTTGATAATAATCAGAGCTCGTATTTCGCCACTTGATTTCAGCTGTTTGCGTATCAAAGGCATATAAATTGCGATCAATAATGATAAAAGCATCATCTGCATTACCAAGTACTGGCGTCAGACATTCATAGCTATCAAGCTCGGTATTACTATGTTCAACTTCACCAGTTGCTTTATTGGCAATATAAAAACCCCGGGTATAATAATAAACATGGTTTTCGTCAACGGCAGGCGCCCAGCCATCACATTGATTGACTTCTTGAGACCATAACGCTTCTCCAGATTCAGGATCCATTTTATAAAGACGCCCACTGTACCCGCCAGCCATATAGATAGCATTGTCATAAATGGTTGGCGCCAGATGATTTGACCAAGAGCTGTCAATTTCAGAATCCAAAACCTGATCACCGGAGTTTAAATTGTATCCATACAAATAGGAATTTTGATTATCACGGGTATGAAAATAGACATTCCCGTCGTTCAGGGACGCACCACTGAGCGAGCGAAGGTGACTCATATCAATAGTTTCTTGAATATTGCCGGAAAGCGAATTCAAAAATACGATGCTATTTTCATCATAATAACCAGTGCCTACAGCCACAACTTTGCCATTTTCAGCAACTAAAGGATGAGTGTTGTTCATATATTCTGAGAGATCAACACTCCAGCTTAAACTTAAATTTTCCTGCGCAATATTAATCCCTATAAAGCCACTATGAGCTGCATTGCCCTGTAAACCATTCCAGGCTGCCGCCTCTGGCATGCTCGTAGCATCTGTCGGGTCTGAATTTAAGAAAAATTCATATTGATTTGAATAACCGTCCTCGTCAAAGTCAGTGTTTTGATCGCTGTTATCGAGTGGATCAAATTCATAGGTAACTTCCCAGCCATCAGACATTTTGTCATTGTCTGAATCTCGATTTAACGGTTCAGTTAAGTGAGTATGCACTTCAAGACCGTCGGATAAACCATCATTGTCTGTATCCGCGATTCTGGGATCAGTACCGGCAAGGTTTTCATCAAAGTTATTTAAACCGTCTTCATCCAAATCCAGCTCAGCATCATTGGTATTCAAATCCAGACCATTAGCGACTTCATAACTATCGATTAAACCATCATCATCTGAGTCATTGCTTAACGGGTTAGATTGATATTCATTAATTTCTTCCGCGTCAGTCAAATCATCTTGATCACTGTCAACCAATAACGGATTGGTCTGATGCGTATTAACTTCGTCGCCATCCGACAAACCGTCCATATCCGTATCTGAGTTCAGCGGATCAGTTTGGTATGTATTGATTTCATCACCGTCATTTATCCCATCGTCATCTGAATCAGAGTTATTTGGCAAAGTATTTTGGTTATATTCCTGAAGATTTGTCAGGCCGTCTTCATCTGAATCCTGAGCTGCATCTGTGCTATCACTGTCACTCAACCCATAAGCCAGCTCCCACCATGCCGGCAGGCCATCTTCATCGCCATCGGTTAATATAATTTGATTAAATTCAAAGCCAGAGTTGGTTAGTGTAACTAAAGTCAGGTTGTCACCATTTTGCTTCACAGCAATGGGTGCCCCCTGATAATCAAGCGTATTAAATTGCTCATAACCTTCTGATGTATCTCGCCATATTGCGGCTTGGCTGGCTGTACTTCCGTTGGCTTTCAGTGCCACAACCACACCCGGCATTGAGATTAAATCCACAGAATCTACATTCAGGCTGCCCATATACGCCATCGAGCTAGCGTCGTAAAAATCACCATTCCCCAAAAAGACTTTGCTGTTATCTTCTGAAATAACAATCGGTGGCATCATGCCATAGTCGCTGTGATATGGTGTCTCGCCATCTGATGTAATAGTGCCGTTTAACTGATTGATTTCCTCATAATGTAAATCATTAGGTGAGGTGCCATCCCTGAAGAAATAAACCCGTGATATAGCGTCATTCCAGGCATAAACTCTGGAATAATGATTCCAGTCTCTGCTGTCAGCCAGAGTGCCGTTTCTATCGATAATATAATGCGTTTCCCAAGCGCCGCTGTTGTCCTGAGCCAAGATATAGTTGCCTACCGCAGCAAGACCATCAACAGACATTGCAATATTCGTCAGATACATTTGCTGAGTTGGCGAACTCAAATCTACATAACTGATTTCACCTGTACTGTAGCCCAGATAAATACGGTTATGATTTTCTGAGTAAGCTATTTTTTGAGGCGCCAGGTTCACATTGGTCACTGTGTTAGAGCCGACCTTAATGGGGTTGCGAAACGCCTGAGCTTCAGCAGACCAAACATAAATTGTATTGTGCGACTCACTGAACAGGTAGATATTTCCGGTACTATCAGCAACCACCTGATCAGGTGTAAAATCAGGCATAGTCGCGCTGTAGTCGCATACGTCATTCTCACCGTGAGCATCTAACCAGCAGGCACTATCTTGCGGAAAAGCATCTAACGTTAGCTCGCTGGTTGAATCTTCTGCGGTTTTATCCGTGTTCCATTCATCCGGGTAACCATCACCGTCACTGTCTATAGATGCAGCGGCATCGGTTGGAAAAGCATCCAGCGTATTTTCAACGCCGTCATTATCACTGTCATCATTAGCGACATAATGATAATAATTGATTTGATTACCTTGCCTGATAATCAGTTTACTGCCAGTTGCATCCTCGTCCGGAAAGACAGCCAGAATTTGCCCCGGTAATTCCAATCTTTCAACAATTCTGTATTGATCATCTCTGCGATAAATAATACTGGTGACACTATAAACATGATAAGTGACTAAGGAATCATCAGATAGCCAGTTCGCAAACTGAAAGTTACCTGAGACTGACCCCAGCCAGTTTAAATTGGTTGAGTCATATAAATCGCCACTGCCCAGCAGGACCCTGGAGCTGTCATAAGAAAGCGTAATCGGCCCCTGAATGGTATAATCGCCGTGGTACGGTGATTCTGTTGCATAGCCAAACTCACCTTGAGCGTTGAGCGGGGTTGTATGAATATCATTTGGCGAAATACCATCTCTGAAATGCAATAACTGGCTGTGCTGACTATCCCAGATAACCTGGCTCGACGTTTCATAATAATTCTGTGAGTGACTAATTATATTCCCTGAGTTATCCAGCGATATATAGCTACCGTTATAATCACTGCAATCCAGAGCAACCAAATAATTATCTGTATCAAGTAAACGATTGACACAACCTTCAACAGATGCAAAATTATTCAACTCGTAATTCGCATTCAGGTAACGAATTTCACCACTGGTATCACCCAGATATAAACGATTTGACGACGCCACATATTCTATTGACTGAAGATTATCGATAGATAACACATTCGTCACTTCGTTTGCTAAGCTGTCGATACTCAATAAAGTACCCGTATTCAGGTAGTAGTGTATAACGTCACTGTCGCCGCTTTCGATGATTTCAATCGTTTGAGACCCCAGACTGGAAACATAACATTGGCTACCGTCACCGTGCGATTCAATCGAGCAGTTTGAATCTTGCGGATAAGCATCAGCATTATCGCCTACGCCATCATTATCTGAATCACTCGATTCGGCTGCATCAAACGGGTAAAGATCGTCGTCATCATCCACACCGTCATTATCATCATCCGGATCCACATTATTTGGTGTTCCGTCCTGATCAAAATCCCGCTCATCACTGGCTAAAATAACGTCATCAAGCAATTGTTCACCTTGCTCAATGATTGTTGGTAAAACCTCTTTAAATTCAAGAAAATCACCAAAAACTATCTGGCTAAGCTCATCCTGAGTATATTCAATCTCATCCAGTTCTATACTGCCACGCTCAACAACTTGAGCTAATATTTGAGCTTTGCTGCTTTCAATGGCCTCTTCTAGTTCAGCCAGGGTAATCTCGCCCTGGCTATACTGACGAATCTGTTCTTCAACCAGTTCAACGACCTGATTTGAAAAAGGCGAGATAACCTGATGTTCTAACTGATTGGATTCATCCGGGACAGTAACGGGCGCAAGCGATAAAGTAACCGGCACTTCTGAAAAATCAATTTCTGGTCTGGACTCATCTTTAGCCCCTTCTCCGAGATAAGCTCGCAAAGGAGATTTTGTGACCTTGTCTAATTTATCCAAAGGAAAATACAGAATATAAGCGCCATCCACATTTGTTAATGCAGAAATTTCACCGTTATCATAAACAGAGTTATCATTCTCATCGACATAAACTAAAGCGCCGCTGATATAGCCATCAACAACCACACCTGATATTTCAAACAAATCAAATACTTCAATAGAAAAAGCTGGCAAACTGAGCTGATTGCTGCCATCCGATGCTGATATTTTAATATCCGGATAAATACCCGCATCATCAGTAGAGGGCGTGCCGGATAGAGTACCGGATGACGCACTAAACCTTGCCCAGGCTGGCTTATTTTCAATAGAAAACGTGACTTGTCCGCTAAAATCAACTGCATTAACAGAAAACTGATAGTCTTCCATTTCATTTAATTCGGTTTTGGGCTGCCCGGTTAATTTAGCTTGATTCTCTTTTGGCGGTGGCGTTTTATCACCGCCATCAGAATCACTGCCTCCGCCTCCACCGCCACCACAAGCGGTTAAAACAGCTGACAGAATTAAAGATGATGTAAAAGCAGAATACGATGAGATCTTCATAATGATAAATCCATTTAATCTGAGAATAAGTAACTGGTCCAATTTCCTGGACCTATTTTTGGGGTGTTATGATATTGTATTATTATAAAATTACAAGTTGTTTATATTTACATCAAGTTAACAACAAAAACTCAACCAAACGGGAACCGAAAACAGGTCGCCTTGCCAATACAAAGGTTTAAATTCAGAACCTAAAAACTCGCGGTTGTAGATTAGTGCTAAGACTGCCGGAAATATCCATGATGACATATCGAACTCTATTTATGATATGTAATAACAAATCATCAAGGTTTGGCTGCAATGTGGGTAATTGGTTGTAAGACTGCACGGCTTGCCAGGTCATGTCTAAATTTCCAGTCTAAATCGACATATCAAGACTCAATCCATACGACTCACCAAAACAGAGTTTTGAGTAGGAAACTTCAAATGAGTACGCCACCCTTGTGCATTTGGAGCAGACGTGCCCACCACTTGCCTATGACTTTTACTAAATATTAGTGGTTAGCAATGATAAAACAGTGCCGCTTTTATGCCGATTTTATGCTGCTGTTAGGGCTAAAACGTCGCTGTTTTCAAGGGCTTTATCGAGCACGGTTTCCATCAACATAGCTTGGCGATTTTTCGCTTGTTCTATGCGATAGTGATAAGTCAGCAGGAAATTCGCCCAACTGAAATGGACATCATGGTGTCCACTTTAATATAAATAACCTGAGCTTCGGATAAGAAAGTATTAATTTAAAGGAACTTAAAGCTCGTTCCATGATCCGATCATTCGACCAAGAGTGATTAGAACAAAAAAGGAACGAGCATGGATAAGTTAATTGAAACCTATTGTGATGTCGAT